>SDBT01008010.1_pt1 | contig 17319 bp, 20 predicted proteins | sample 2277101 | NCBI WGS metagenome assembly SDBT01 (sample SAMN10404973, study PRJNA504765) | marine sediment metagenome | isolation source: marine sediment core GS10_PC15, 103 cmbsf | place: Arctic Ocean: Southern Knipovich Ridge | collected 2010
GCTCACGCAGGGCCTCGAGCACGATCACGAGGGCCGCGTGCTGGGTGAACGTGAACCTGCCGGCGATCTCCTCGGCCGCCTGCTCGTCCTGGTTGAGCTGCACCGTGACCGGGTCGAGGGCGATGATGGGCCAGACCCCGGTGATCTCCGTCGGCGCGACCGTGTAGACCGGCACGTCCAGCGCCTGAGTTATGGGATCTATAACCGGCGGTGTGTCGACAACAGGACGCCAGTTTCTGGCAAGCAACTCGTCCAGCGGCCACAGCTGGAGGCCAGTGTACAGAGTGCCATCGCCGTCAACATCTCGCCACTGACGCGGCAACGGACCGGGACCCAAGTCAATGATATCGTTGGTTACGTGCGCGAAGTCCGTCATGTCATTCTCCTAGATGCTGAAACGGTCCCGGTTTGCATTAAAGTTTCGCAAGATTTCATTCGCCGTGAGTTCGCGGTCGTACATGCGGAAAATCGCAATCCTCGATCCGCTCAAAAGCAACTCTGTTGCGCTCACGTTGGAACCAATTTTTGGGTTAGTTCGCGTCGAGTCGCCCGTGGTCCAGTTTAAATTATCGTGCGCGAAGGTGCCATTGGCTGCGCCGTCTTTGTAATGCGTGCCGGTACCCCCATCTCCCCGGCCAACAACAGCGACTTGGGTCCAGGTATCGGCTGTGATCGCAGCAGTGGCTATAGTTGTGGAATTTAAAGGAAAAAATCGGATACCCGGTTTCAAATCTGTAGTACTCGATACGTTGAATCCAATTGCATCGTCGGTAGTGTTAGTGAGCGTGGAGAACAACATGCGATTAACGCCGGCCGGGATGAAGACCCAACCTTCGATCGTGAAGGGCTGATCCTGCCGGCCGGCACGGCGCATGATCGAACCCGCGAAGGCTGCGGTAACAGTGAAGAAGTCGCCGCCGTCGAAGGAGAAATACTCGCTAGATGATTTGTCACCCGAGACGCCATTGAAAGTCGGATCCGAAGCCTCGCCGGTTCCGTCTGTACCACGAAAGAAGTCGAAGCCGTTGACCGTCAAGTCCTCCCACGTCTGACTTGATCCGTCATAGCTGGCCGCGTCGCCGGCGTCCAGGTGCAGCTGCAGGTTGGCGGTGACCAGGCCTGGGGTAGAGAAAAAACCGAAGGGTGCTGTCAACATTACGAGAAGTCCAGCTGCGCGACGCCGAACATATTCGTGCCATCCGACACGAAGGTCAAAAAGTCCACGTCGTTGACTCCCGTTGACAACACCGGAGCTGAGCCGGCGGGGAACTTGTAGGCGGTACCGTAGGCCAGAGTACGCGAGCCCGTGGCGTCCTGTATGACCTCCAGGATGTACACCCCGCCGTCCTTCAGGTTCGTCGGGTTGTCCAGCGTGCGGTTGCCGGCGAGCGTCACCTGTGCAACCTGCTCATCGTTCAGGTCCCAAGAGATATTGACCGCATCTGTCAGCACAGTGCCATCGAAGCTTTGCTGCTGTGAGTACTCCCGCGTCGTGCCCTTGAGGTTGGTATTCGTCGGCACGTCGGTGTCCGCGGTGCCTGTGTTAACCACGGCGGCCGTACCGAGCAGGACGCCGGAGCGGATCGGTATCCACGTGGACCCGACTAGCGAGGCCGTGTTGACGAACACCGTGTTGGCCTCGTCGCGGATCTTCAGGATGTCGGCGGCCGTGTCGAACCACCACATGTTACCGAAGGTGGGCGATGGTGCCACGGCCCCGCTGCTCAGCGTGACCAGGGCCCCAATGTGAGCGTTTAGGTCCGCGCGGACCGTGGCCCCGTCGGCGTTCGCGACGTTCATGTCGGTCTGGGACACGGCTAGTCTCCTGCGTTGTTGCGGCGCGCGAACTTGCGCCTCGCCTCGATGCTCTCCTCGTGCAGGGGCGCGATGTGCGTTTCGTACCACGCCAGCCACTGCCGGAGCTCCTCGTGCGGATCCTCCAGGGCCCTGGCGATGTGGTACAAGACCCGGCTCTCGGTTATCGGGGCCTGCATCGGCTTACCGAACCCGTGCCCGAGTGGTACGAAGCACCGGCTCTCCTGCGAGTACTTGTACGACCCGTCAAGCGGCAGGTCGCACTCTGGATTCACTAGCACTGCGCCGTCGACCAGGTCCGACTTCCTGACTCCACGCTTGAGCCCGACGAGGCGGCCCTTATCGTTCAGCTCGGCCACGCAGAACAGCTCGACCGGCTTCCTTGTCTGCTTCTTTGCCATCACACCACTTCCTCTGTATCCACGCCAAGATCAGATACGTGAATATTGAACACCGAGTTACTTATACTCAAATCAATCTTGAAATCGAACCCGCGTGCTTCGAACTCACCGCTCTCCAGCCGCTCGAACGTGGTGAAGACGGGAGACCCGCTGGGGTCGTCGTCCGTCGTGCGCACGAACACGACGGCGTCGCCTTCCGCCTGCGGCGTGCCGTCCCAGTCTTCCCACGAGTCGACGAAGTCCAGGCGCGCGTCGATACTGTCCGTCGTGTCGACGATCAGCGACGCCAAGCGGGTCGTGAGTCGGACCTTCTTGACCGAGCCCAGGTCGAATCCAAGGTTGAAGTCGTAGGTGCCGGACTGCGCTACGCCACCGAACTCGTCTATGTTGACCGTCATCAGGTCCAGGTCGGGTATGTCGTCGAACAGCCCGAGGCCAGCCAGCTTAAGTAGCCCGTCGGTACTGACCGTGCCCGCGTGGGTACCCGTGAAGCCGGGGTCTTCGTCCAGTGATGCAACGTTGGCGAACGTCAGCACCGAGGCCTGCTTCGTCGACACGGAGGCGATGCCACCTAGGAGCCCTATGGAATCCACTGTGCGCGCCAAGTAGGTCCCGGTCTTCAGGGGCAGGGAGGCGAACAGCCCGTTGGCCTGCGCGGCCTGTCCTATGGACACGCTGTCGGCCAGCGTCGCACCTGAGACCAGCGAGGAGTGCCTGAACTGCACGGTGCCACCGAGCTGGACGTCGAGCTCCTCCGGTAGGTCCCACCTGAGCAGGGCCTGGTTGCCGAACGCGGAGATGGTGAGGCCCGTCAGGGCCGCTGGCGGGGTGGACTTCCCGACTATGAACACCCCGGCGAGCATCGTGTACGGGCTCGGCAGCAGGAGCTCGATGTTCCAGCGGAGCCGAAAATCCCACGTCTCCCCGGTGCGCACGTCGGCTACCTGTACATGGTTCTCCCCTACCTCCATGATAGTAGAGTTGTGGAACGACGCCGTCGTACCAGTGGGCCGTTGCTGCACCTCCAGGAAGACACCGGGGAAGTCGCCCGGGCTGTCGACGCGTATGTCGGCCCGGGCCTCGAGGATTCCGCTGGTAGCACGTATCAGCACGGATTCGTCCGTCACCACGTCAGTCACCACCACCGGCGGCAGCGGCGTGAAGCCGGACACGTTCGGCACGAACGTCGGGGACGTCTCAAAATCCGTGTCGAAGATGGCCTCGTTGTACGGGACTAGGGTGACCTTAGCCACGAAGTCCTGGTCTGGCTCGTTGGTCAGGACCTGGGCCTCTTCGAGCTCCAGGCCGAGCTCTCCGAACCCGAACAGATCTCCCACCTCAGGGATCTTGGCGGCGGATACCGGTGTGATGAAGGTCAATGTGCTGACCTGTCCCAGTACGAAGTTTACGGCCTCCAGCAGGCTTCTGTCCGTCAATTTACCGCGACGTATGGTAACTCCGTAGACCTTGCCCGCCTCCATAGTAACGGGCTCGTCCAGGTCTATAGCCGTGGCGTCCCCGCTGTCCAGGGTCACGCCGTTCACGCGCCCAGAGGCCAGTCCCACAGCTATGACGTCGTGCGTCAGACGGGCGCGGCTCCCGCGCTTGGCAACTATGGACTCGAAGTCCTGCTTTACGGACCACCTCTCGGGCCGCGCTAGGACCACCCCGGCCAGGTACCGCGCCATGTGAAACAGGTGGTCTGGGTTCGTCACGCCCGCTATCTCCAGGGACTCGAACGTCGTGGCGCTGAGCTCCGTGAATCCCGGGAAGGGCACGACCCGCTCGTCCTGGACGTAGTCCTGGTCCTCGTTCACGAACCGCATGCGCCAGGCCTCGGGGGGCACGTCGAAGGACTTCTCCATCTCGAACCCGAACGAGTTGCGTGGAGTGATGTGGGTGGTGATGGTGCTGATCGGCCGGTCTATCACCACGGCCCACTTGCCATCCTCCATGGTGACGCCAGCGCGACCGGCGGCGGCTATGTCGTTCAGGACGTCCAGCGCAGAGGACGAGAAGTCGCGCACCATGTTGAAGGTGAATCCCCTCAGGACGCAGAAGTCATGCCACTCCTGCAGTCGGACCAGGTCTATCTCGGCGTCCGTCAGCGGGTTGGCCATCGAGGGCCCCTGGAGCACGTGCCTGAACATCGACGCCGGGTTGTTGCTGGCCCTGAGCACCCACATGCTGGAGCCCGTGTCCCAGTCTAGCACGACGGACTTGGTAAAGACGCTGAGCGTGTCGAGTATGGAACTGAGCTGGTCGGTCGCGCGGATCTTCAGTCCTATCTTAGCTATGGGATCCGGGAACTGCACCGGATCCTCGTCAGTTATGGTGCGCAGCACCGTCCACACCACGTCCTTGAATCTCTGAGCGTCTTCGAAACCCGTATTAACGCGCCGCAGGCGCACCTCGAACTGGGCCCTCTCGGGCGTGTCCCACCTTATGCCGTGCCGGATCGTGTCCTGCCGCAGGTCCTTTATGAACACCGAACTGCCAGTTATGTTGGCCAGGTCAATCGTGGACGTAATCACGGCGGGCCGCGGGAGAAACGTCGGGTCCCCCACCTTGCGGAACTCAATCTCTATGGTGACCGATACCGGCAACCGTGCGCCAGCATCAGATATCCTGAACAGACCACGCGGGAACACCAGGTCGACTGACAGCTCGTCGGCGTCCTGGGCGCTGGTGCGCTGCTGGAAACCTTCCGCTTCCACCATATTTATGGCAAAGTTCTGCTGGTTAACCTGGTTCGTGTACACGGTGAGGGGGAGGTCGCTTACCAGTCCGGCGCGCGTCTCCAGGGTGACGTCGTCGAACTCCGATATGTCGGTGTTGCCTATGCGGAAATCAGACATCTCCACCTCACCGTACCCAGCGGTGAGGAGCATGCGCAGGTGGTTGGTGTCCCCCAGGGACTCGGTGAAGGTGAGGGCCGCCAGGGGAGGCCTCCAGCGTATGAAGCCAAGGACCTGGGGCACCACGTCGAAGGGCCGGGCCTGGTTGCGTCCACCGTCCAGGAACAGGGAGGGCGAGATCTGGGCGAGGCTGCCGGCCCCGCTGTCCGACCTGGCCGACAGGGTCGGGGGCCGCACAGGGGCTATCGCGTTGACCAGGATAGTCCCGACGGCCGTTATTAGGAATCCCCCGATCGCCCCCGTCAGGGCTATGCCCTGGCCGAAGGTCAGGCCGACCGCCAGGCCCGCCTCGATCAGGGAGGTGCCGAATATACCCGCGCCCAGGGGTCCCGCGAAGGCGAAGGAGGCCACTAGGACGGCGATGGTCAGGAGGGTACGCAGGGGATTCTTGCCACCCCCTCCGCCCCTGGGTACGGGGATCACGCGGGCCGTCACCAGGTGCCCCGCCTTGGGTCGCACGAGGTGCCAGTTGCACCGGGGGATCTCGTACCCGTCTATGAACACGTAGGCGTCCACGAGCAGGACGGGGTCCGGCTGCACGACCTGCAGCATCTCTGCCAGCGACAGACCCTCCGGCATGTACACCTCGATGGTCTCAACCCGCAGTGGGTGCACCGCTCCGACGAAGGGGACCAAGTCCTCGTCCGTGAGCAGGGTGCCCTCCAGCGGTTTCAGGTCAGAGGAGATCAACATGACGGTACACCCCCTCGATCCTCGTGTACCCCGGTCCCTCCCAGGGCGGGCGGGTGGTGTCCTCCACCACCGTGGCTATGCGCTCCTCGGTGTGGATCACCAGTCGGTCGTTCAGCATGAGTCCCATGTGGCACCGGAGCCCGAACATGTTCGCGAGCACGCCGTCCCACGCGCGCACCGGACCGTCCACGCGCTTCCACACTGAATCGGACTTGCGCAGGGATATGAGGGCGGCCAGCTCTCGGCGCCTCCGGGTGGACCCGTACTCTCCGTCGTATGAGGGGATCTCTATGTCGAGGTAGTCCCGGAACGCCGTGTACACCAGTCCCCAGCAGTCCCAGCCGTCCCAGCTGCGACCCTTCTCGAGGAACGGCACCGCGCCGGCCCGCTCCGCGAACTCTAGCGCCCGGCCCTCCGTAGCCTCCGCCCGCATCAAAACAGCCCCGGGAAGAAGCCAGGCGTGAACGTGAGTGCCGGGTACGGCTCCGTCTGCAGGTCAGTGGCGAACAGGTCCCCCGACACGGCGGTAACGTCGGCGCGGACGTTACGTATGCGAAAGGGTGGGAATGAGAACTCCAGGACCTCGGTGTCCTTGAGGCGCACGACCTCTATCAGCACGGTCGGCGGGACGCTGCCCGCCAGGCGTATGGCGGACACTATCTCCCGCGACACGTTGTCTATGGTGAGGCGCGCCACGGAGCCCGACCCGACCTCACTGCTGGGCAGCACGATGTCGAACGGGAAGGACGTGAACGTGTCGCCGCGGCTCGGCACGTCGACCTTGTTGTTCACCACACGTATGGGCGTCGAGAAGTCCGGGTGGTTGATGGTGAGCAGCACGAGGAGACCGTCGCCGGTCTCCTCGTCGAACATGCCCGCCACTGTCTCCGCGCTAAGGGTCACGGCAGCACCTCCAGCTTCAAGCGCAGCAGGTAGGTCGTGGCCCCCTCAGGCCGCACGGCCTCGGGCGTGGAGGTGAACGCAACGGTGACCGTGGTGCCTAGGCGAGGATGCGGGAAGTCGAACGACAGAACCCCTCCGTCTATGTCCACGTCGACGAAGTTCTGGAAGGTGATGATCTGAGCATCGTCCAGTGGCATGACGACGGTGAACTCCTTCGGACCGGTCGTGAACCTCCGGCGGCGCTTCGTGGCGCCGCTATCCATCTGGGACCACACACCGACCTTAGGCGTCAGCAGCTCATCGTAGCCACGTCTAAGGGCAAAGTCGGGCAGCGAGGCTGGCCAGGTGGGCATGTCAGCGCCCCCTCAAAGACGGGCGTAGTCCGAATCGGTTGTCCAGGGTCCGGTCCATGGACCCATCCGAGATCAGCTGTCGCGTGGCATCCCGTATGAACACGGTCAGCACCCTCTCTCCACTCGGCCCGCTGCTCTCGCCGAGTTCCACAGGTGGCGAGTCGGCGCCCCGCTGGTCGACTATCTGGACCAGCGTACCGCCGCCCCTGCTAGGCGACACCCCCACGGTCTCACCCTGTGACACGCGCGCCACGGGCTGCCCGTTGAGGCTGAGCACGTTGTGGTCCACCCCGGGACGCCCGCCGACCCGGAAGGAACCGCCGTGCTGGAACCCCGGGAGGAAGCTGCTGAAGAAGCGTCCCACGAGACCGCCGCCCTCGCCGCCCGTCAGGGCGCTCGCCAGCGGTCCAGTTATGCTCTGCCGCACGCTCAGGCGTACGAGGTCGGCCAGTATGCTGTCTATCAGGTCCGCGAACCCCAGCTTACCCGTCGTCACGAACTGGACCAGCGCGTCCTCCATGCCCTGGAAGGCGTTCACGAGCAGGGCCTCGGACACCTGGGCCAGGTCGGCGAACTCGTCCTCTATCTTGAGCAGGGCCCTCACGAATCCGCTCTCCATGTCGCGGGCGCTCTCCAGGGACGCGATGCGCAGCGTGCGCAGGGCGCCTGCGAACTCCACGGACTTTATGGCGCCCCGGTCGAACAGCCGGTTGAGGGCCTCCGTCCCGCGCAGGAGGTCGTCTATCGGTCCACGTATCTCGTCCAGGGCGTCGCGCTCGTCCTGCAGGGCCTGGTTGGTGCGCAGCTGGCTGTCGACCAGCAGCTCCTGCGCCACGTTCAGGTCCTTCGTGAGCTCGCGCGCTGCGTCCAGCAGGCCCTGCTGGATCTCGCGCTCCTTGTTGGTCAGCCGCAGCAGCCGCTCCTCATCCTGCAGCTGTTCCAGTATCTTGGCGAACCTGCGGTCCGGCCTGTTGACGGGATCATCGGCCTTCAGTAACTCCTGCCGCGCCTTCTCAAGGGCCGCACGCCGCTCCTCCTCGCGCTTTATGCGGTCAGCGGCTATGACCTCCGCACGCGCGAGGATCTCCGCCAGGGCGTCCTGGGCAGCGGTGCTGGCACGTATGCCGTCCGCTATGGCCTGCATCATCGAATTGCCGAGGGACTCGGCCCGGGGAATCACGGTAAACTCCGCGGTGCCAAGCGCATCGATAAGTACCAGGTCCAGGGCCCCTAACACCAGGTTCAGGCCCTCTATGACAGAATTCAGGAACAGGACCGTGAGCCTACTGACCGTATTGAAAGCCGTCACGAACACCTTCTCGAGCAGCCTGGGGACGTCCTTGAAGGCTATGACTATGGCGTCCGCGGCACCCTTGAACATGCCCACCAGGGTATCCACGGTCCGGGCGCCGACGGTCAGTATACCCTCTATGGACAGGGACACCTCACCGAACACGTCACTGGCGAAGTCCGCTATGAATCCAAAGTTGGTCTCGAAGAACACCACTACCACGTCGATGGCCTTGCGGATCTTCTCGAACACTGCTATGGCGAAGTCCTGCAGGTTGGCGAGGCGGCCCTCACCGACCTTTATCTGATCCCCGAAGGCTATGAATGCGGCCGTGGCCGCGATTATGATAGTGATTATGGCGCCCAGGGGGTTCGCGACTAGGGCAATGGCCAATAGCTGAAGGGCCCTGACGGCCACTAGCACCCCGTCCTTGGCGAACTTGACGGCGAAGGCGATCCCGACCGCCGCGATCACGCGTGCCAGGGTTTCCAGGTTGTCGCCGACGCCGATGATGAAGTTCGCGATCGAAAGCAGCGCACCGGAGCCCTCGTCTATCCGGCCAATTAGCTGGATAACGTTGTTGCGCAGCACCGTGAACGCCTGCCCTATGGTGGGTATGGTCTTGGCGAACCTCTCGGTGAGCTCCTCCCGGGCCTCCCGGAAGGCCTTGAGCACTATCTCCGGCGTTATCTTGCCCTCCGCGCCGAGCGCGCGCAGCTCGCCACGGGCTCGTCCCATGCTCCGCGCTATGACGTCGGCCACCGCGGGCAGCTGCTCGAGGACCGACCGCAGCTCGTCGCCACCGAGGCGCGCAGACGCTATGCCCTGGGCCAGCTGGATGAGTCCGGCGTTGGCCTCCCGCGCGCTGGCACCCGACAGTATGATGGCCTGGCTGACGCTCTCCGTGAAATTCAAGATCTCCTGCCGGCTCACCCCCAGCTCCGCGGAGGCCAGCGCGACCCTGGCGAACAGGTCCGCGGTGCCCTGGAAGGCGCCGCGCGTCCTGTTGGCTATGTTGAACAGCTCCTCCATGACCACGTTGAGCTGCGCCGTGCCCTCGGTGACGAGCTTCAGCCTGTTCTGGACGTTGACGAAGGTGTTCGCGAGCTCCGTGAGCTGCCGGATCCCGATCGCGGCGGCGCCGAACGCTAGCGCGCGCCGTATCAGCCGACCCATGCGATCGGCCGAGGCCTCGATCCGCTTGAAGCTACGCTGCACCTGCCGGGTGCCCGAGCGGGCCCCGGAGGGATCGACGACGACGACTATGCGGAACTCAGCCAAGTCTACATACCTCTAGTGACGGCACTGCCGCCGTTGACCCTCGCTAGTCCGCTGTCTTCTTCTTCGCCTCTTTAATGGACCACTCCCGGTACGCGGTGTCCATGGCCCGCACTATCTCGGTGAACCCGTCGACCATGTCCTCCTCTAAGTCGACCCGTCGGGCGTACAGTAGGATCCTATCCCACGGTATGGGCCCGAGCTCGTAGTGCCTTGTCGTGCTTAGGGCCCAGAAGGCCCCGAAGTAGAATGGATCGTCGGACTGTCTCGGCGGCTCGTCCAGGTACCACTGCGGTAGCTCGCGCCCCTTGTGCCGTGCGGCGTCGACCGAGAACCCATCGCGGGTGTACCTTAGATCCCAGAGAAGTCGCCCTACTAGTTTTTTGAGGTCTCCGCGACGTCGATCTCGACGGTGCCCGTGTGGCTGGCCGAGTTGCCCGCGAAGTCACGCACCTCGTCAAACACCAGGTCGGGCAGCTGATCCATGAAGTTCTTGCAGTTGGGCAGCGTGAACGGCGCGGCCCTGCCGGACGCGTCGGACACGTCCCGCCACCCCTTGACCACGTGCCGCGGGTACAGCTCACGGTCCAGGGTCCGGTTCTCGTCCATCATGTTGGCGTTGAACACGCCGCTGCGGACGGCGCGGACCTTGCTGCCGATGTTCTTGAGGAACGCGTTGTAGTAGGGCTTGTTGGCCGACGTGGCCGACGCGAGGATCAGGACGGGCGTCTTGCCGTTCACCGACACCTGGTGTATGGGGAACTCGGCCACGGACTCGGGGGTCACGTCGAGGCCGTCGAGGTAGCTAAAGTCCAGCGCCATGTCTATGCTCTCCTGCTCTTAGGGTACTCCTCAGATCGAGGATGCACTAGTCTACCGCGTACCCTCGATCAACTCAGTCCTGATTACGGCACCACTGGGAAGATACTTATGCCGAGCGATGTACCCAGCACTGGGTCCTTGAACGCCTCGCCCGTGGTGTTGATCAGCACGCTCTCGTTAACCGGGAACTCCCGGTCACCGGCCCCGAGGGTCATAGCCGGCACGTCGATCGAGATGGCTCCATCACCGTTCGTGAGGATGAAGTCCATGGTGACGGTCTCGTTGTCCCGGATCTTGTCGACGACCACGCTGTTGGTGAATATGAGCTGGGCCGTGATGTTAACCTCGAGGTTGCCGAAGTTCATGAACTTGGCGCCGAGCTGGGCGATAACCTTCTCGGGGGTGACGTTGTTGTTGAAGGCGATAGTGAGCGACTTGAAGTCGGTCGTTATGCCGTCCTCGTCCACCTCCGTGATGCGCAGGCGGGCGATGTCGGACGACGTGTTGAAGGCCTCGGTCCGGGTCGGGGCCAGTCCCGTGCTGGCCCCCGTCTTGCGCGAGCCGGCCACGACCGGGTTCTCCGTGTCGGTGCCGACGAAGCCGAAGGTGACCGTCGCCTTGTTGGTGAGCGGCAGCTCGAACGACGCCACGTTGCAGAAGTTGCCGATGGCATACTGGAACTTAGAGTCGCCGCCCGTGTCCAGGTTCGGGAACTCCCCCTCGAACTGGAAGGACCGCTCGAGGAACTCGACGCTCGTAGTCGGCACGTTACGTATAAACTCGCCGAACAGCACGTCGACCGCGGTGGCCGGGTCGTCGAGGTCGTCAAACTGCAAGGCCGCGTCGACCTTGTCGACCGTCACGGCGTTAGCCGCGATGGTCTTCACGCGGGCGTACCCGAACATGTCGTTGGCCGCGGCGTTCTCGAAGGCGTTCGTGACGCCGCCGGACCCGTCTGGGGACCCGATGTGCAGCAGCTGGCCGACCGTCAGTCCGAGGGCCGCCAGCTCGGTGCCGATGCCAGTCAGCAGGAGCTGCGCGGTCTTCGTGGTCGCGTCCCAGTCCCAGGTCACGACGTCGGCCGTGGCGATCCTGTGGCCCGCGATGGACAGGCGCGCGTCGGCCGGCGCGACGGCCTCGTCCACCAGGTTCTCGGCGACCGTTATGGCGGTGGCCGACGTCGCGATGTCGGCGTCGACGACGAATAGGCCGTTGTTGGCAGCGTTGGCGAAGTCCGACGTGAAGATCAGGGTGTCGACCTCGAACTTGTTGGCCTGCGCCGCGCTCAGCGCCGTGACGGCGAAGGAATCCGTCGTGGTCTCCGCTGCCGTCGTGATGAGTTGTGACACGTCCGAGTTGATGCCCGTGACGAACGAGAAACCCTCCATGAAGTCGCGGAAGGACGACAGCGTCAGGTCCTCCTCGAACTCCACGGCGCTGTCGAGGTCCGTCGTGACGCCCTTGCGACGCTGCCGGTCACGGCTGATGGGCGCACGGGACACCTTGATGACGGTGGCCCCGAAGGAACTTATGTCGTTCGGTTCGAGCTGGAACCAGGAGGTGCCGGCCACGCCGAGCGCGGTCTCCACCGTATACTGCAGGACGAAGTTGTTCGTGAGAACTCGGCCCATGATCGGATCTCCTCTACTTTATCTCTTCGTACTTGAAGGGGGCCTCCATGATGAACTGGAACCACCTACCGGTTGGACCCGTCTCACGCACGACGGCCCCCTGGAAGTCCAGCCCCGAGAAGCTCACGCCCTCAAATATGTCGGCGGCCTCCTTGGCCAGCGCGTCTGCGACGTCCGTGCCCGAATCCACCGGCACGTAGACCTGCACGAGCACCAGGGCCTCGGGCCGGAACTTGCGATTCCCAGGCGCCCCGAGGGTCTCCTGCTCCCGGGCTAGGCTCCGGACCACGAGCCGGACCCAGTTACCCTTCGCGGGCTCCGGGAAGTCCTCGTTGTCCAGAGCCACGCGGTCGGCCGTCACGCCCGTGAAGGTGGACGTGAACCTGAGGTACACGGCCTCGCGGGCATCGTTCAGCGTGGTCACCCCTTGAATCCTCTCACGTCGCCAGTTAGCGCCTTCCGTATGGCCCTCTGCACGAACCCCCTGGGCTGCTGTTTCGACGTACCGTCATTCAGTCCTAGAATGTACGGCACGTTGTTCGTTATGAACGCCGGCCCGGCCGCAACGTTGTAGGTGGCCACCACCGTCGCCAGGCCCGCCTGCTGCACGACTGTGGACGCCGCGGCGTCGGCGGGGGTCGGCCTGATCCCCGACAGGTCATCCTCGATGGGCTGCCCCACCGACGGTAGCCAGTTGGCCCGTGACCAGCCCGTGTCCACCGGGTTGGTCTCTATCAGGTTGGCCGTCACGTCGAACACGATCTTAACTACCACCCTCTCGGTCAACCTCTCCAGTCCACGGACTATGGCCTTTATCTGACCCCTAGGACTCCTCGCTACCATTGCTCTATATCGAGGAGGCCAGCCGGGTCCGACGTCGCGCCACAGCGAAGCGGACTTCCATGTCGTCGGCCGCCGGTTGTATAGCTGCAATGTCCTTCACAGTGAGCGTAAAACCCGGACCTAACCGTAAGTTGCTCGGCATGCTCACAGTGAGTTCGAGACTTATTGGAGTAGCCTGGTCCGTCAAACTTGGACCCCAGTTATAACGCTCCGTAAGAGAAATACCCTGCGTTGCCCCGGCAGAGTACCGCCCGAGCAGCTCGGCGCCAGCTCCGAGGATCTCAAGGACCATCTGCCGGGTACCAGCATCACTCGTGGTTATCAGCTGGGCCTGCACGTACAGTACTTCCCACTCTTCACCATTGGGCACAACGAAGGACTTGTCGCTGTCATTTATCACGACGTCCTCGAAGACAACTATGTCCTCTTTTAGGTGAACAGTTCCGGTCATGATTTGCCCTCGTAATTGAGCCACGAATCGTCACTGTTATCCTCGCGCCACCGATCGAGCAGCTTCTCGAGGTTCCTCTCACCGTTGACCTTGATCTCGTCAGCGTCCGCGTCGCGCCTGACGATAAACCACGATCCCTTACCGCGGAGCACGGTAACACCCGGCAGGCCAGGGACGCTCGAGGCCAGGTCGCCGCCCTGCCCGGTAACCACGTTCGGGGCCTCGAACTCCGCCAACTCTATGCGGTGGCTCTCCCAGAAGCGTCTCAGCTTCGTAGGTGACTTTGCCAGAGCCTCGGGTATGGGAGTGCCGGCCTCGCAGCGCTCGCCGGCGAAGGTAGTGGGACGCCGCCAGATAAACTCGGCATTCCTGTTGAAACGCTGCTTCCAGTGCCGCAGCCTGCGTACGTACTCGCGCTTAGGCATCAATTCCATCCTCTAGTTGAGGGAGACGGAGGGGCCAGGAGGCCCCTCCGTGTACTTGACGGTGGGCCCGTCCCTACTGGACGATGGCCCCGAAGAAGGCGCCCAGGTCGGTGGCGACCAGCTTCTGATCGTAGCTCATGTCGATTTCGATGCGATCGCTCTCGATATTGTCCTGGCGGAAGCGCTTGATGCGCATGCCGTCGTTGCCCGAGCCGACGCGGCCGGTCCAGCTGAACGTGTAGCCGGCGGACGGCGTCATGATGCCCGGGGACCGGGGACGGTAGGACAGCAGGGCGTTCTTGCCTCCGATGAACGAGTGCGAGGCGGTCTGGCCCTCCTTGGCGGTGTTCTGGATGGCCTCCATGACGAGAATCTCGTCGATCTCGAAGAGGGCTGCCAGGGAGTCCTTGTTGACCATCGCCGTGCCCTGGGTCTGACCGCGGTCGAGCCGCCCGACGATATCGGGGTGGTCGATCAGGGCGTCGAAGACGGGGCGCCCGAGGGTCAGAGAGTTAGGCCGGAAGCCCGTGCTCTCCTGCACGAACCGCTTCAGCAGCCGCACGTCCTCGATCGGAGTCGAGGCCGCGTCGTCCCAGAAGACCACGTCGTTGTTCGCCGCGCTCTCCGGGTCGAACGAGGCGGACCGCGAGGCGGCGCCGTCGACGTCGAACGTCCAGGTGTCGCCCGGGTCGCCCGCCGTGAAGAAGGCGGTGGCCCAGTTCACCTCGCGGTTGATCAGGCCCTTGAGGGTGATGTACTCGGTCGCCTCGCGGTCCAGGTTGATCGGGTTGTCCGCGTTGGCACGCACCTCGTCGGCCACGTCCTTGTGGTAGGCGCGCGTCTTCGCGAGGTACGTGTCGGTGGAGATTGCGTAGCCGCTGCCGGCGCTCTCGGTGCCGGGGGCGCGCTCCTCCATCTCGTTACGGTTGAACTCGCCGCGGTCGTAGGTGAAGAAGACGTCCGACTTCTTGTTCACAGGGATGTTGGGGAACACCCTGCTGGCGACGAAGTCGTCCGCCGACTGCAGGAACGCGATCGAGATGTTGGTCAGCGGTCGATTGACGTGTACGTCGGACCGTGACGGTTCGGTGGTGGGCATGTCTTATACCTCCTTTAAGGTGTGCGGCCCGACGGCTAGAAGGACAGGCTGACTGCAGCCCAGCCTGTCGCCACGACTACATCCGCCTGTAGCGCCTCGTTCCAGTACGTGCAGATGTGGCCATTGCCGATGAATACGAACGGACGCCGGTCTACCAGCGCCGCGGTGCTGTGTAGGCGCATACCCCCGACTGGAGCTACGAAGGCGAACACCGAGCTGCCGTCCGTGGGCAACATGGAGCCGTCCTCGAGGGACAGGGTGAGGGCCTCTATAGGTAGCTGGGGCATCTAACTTATCCTTCTATCTTTGTCAGTAGCGCTGCTTACACGCTGTGCGGAGCCGCGATGGTCTGGGCGAGCACCTCGAAGATGTCGCCGTCGACGGCGCTCTCCAGGGCCACGCCAATGGCCATGCTGTCGGCGGCCAGGGCGGCCGCGTTCGCGACGCCGGCCACGCGACCAGCGGTCGCATCGGGAACGATCAGCTGGCCAGCCGTGATCGTGGCACCGGCCTTCATCTTGACCACGCCGTGCAGCAGGATCACCGGGACGGTCTCGCCGTCTGTGGTGGCCGCGCCGTCGGGGTTCTCGGCCAGCACGCCGATCACCGTATTCGCGACGGCGGTCGCCTTGATGACCTTGCCCACGTTGTTGTCATCCTCGATCTGGAGGATCTCGTGGAGATCCCCACGCAGGTCCTCTCCGGCAATCATGTTGACCGCCCGTGTGCTCTGTTCCGAAGCCATTTTCAGTCTCCTCGTTGTTGGTCTGGCTCAGACTAGGCGGTCGCCTAGTTGATGGACTTGTTGTAGAGCTCGGCGCCCCGGTCCGTCTTGAGGACCTTGTCGTAGGCGGCCTCGTACGTGACGTCAGGGTGCTTCTCGTGGTACGCCTTCGCGAGGGTCTCGAGCTCGTCGTCGGGTGAACCCGGCGCCGGGCTGGCGCCGTGTCCCGCGGTCTCGAACGCCTTGCTCATCGCCTCGTTCTGGGCCTTGAGGGCGTTCATGGCGGCCCCGCGCTTCGCGTCATCCTTGATGCCGTCGATCGCCTTGAGCATCGCGACGCGCGTGTCCAGGTCGCCCGGGAGGAACTCCAGCTCAGTCTCCGCCCGCTTCTCGAGGGCGGCGTTCTCGTTGGTCTCACGGAGCGCGGCGTTGTCCTTGCGAATCTCGTCGTTGGACTTGGCCATGGCGACGAAGGCCGGATCGTGGGACTTGCGGAGCTCGATGCCGTCCGAGGTCGTGTAGACCACGGGGTCGTCGTCCTTGGCGCGCTTGGTGATCTCGTCGAGCACCGCCTTGCGGTCCTCGACGGACTTGGCCAAGAAGGCCTCCGCGTCGTCACCCTTCAGGGTCTCCAGGTGGGCCTTATCGGCGTCGTTGAGTGCGGCCACCAGGTTCGCCCGTTCCAGCTGCTTCTCCAGCTTCTCGACGGCCTGCGTGGCTTCATCCAGCTTCTTGGTATCGTCGGCCATGGTTGTGGTCTCCTTCGGTTCGGACTTACTGAGCTCGCCCAGTTCGTGATTGTGGGGCGTGCCGTCCTCGGAGGACGCCATGCCTATGATGATATCGCCCGCCTCGGTGCGGATCCATGGGTGCGTGTGCTCGTCCACCCACGTGGTAGAGCCTGAGTTCATCTCGTCCCCAGCGTGTCCCAGGAGCGCGATGAGGTGGGCATGCCCATCCTCGGCGGTCGTTAGGGCGCCCCCGCCATTCTTCTCCAGGTCCTCGGACGTTGGCACCCCGCGCCTGTCCTGTATCTTGACGTCGACGGAGCCCTCACGACGCTTCATGATCAGGGCGACGGCGCCCTCCTGGGCCGGCACGTCGACGGCGCTGATCTCGTTGATCTTGAAGGCCCTCATGATCCTACGGGGCTTCCTGTACTTAGCCATCGTCGACCTCCTCGTCCTCGATGCGCTCCCCGCCGATGGAGAAGCCCGTGAGGAGTCCCAGCTGGTACTTCTCCAGGATGTCCTTGTCGTCGGGGCACATAGCAATCATGAGGCCGGTGCGCTTCGTCACGATGCCAAACGCCTCGGCCACGTCGGCGGTCATGGGCCATGCGAACACCACGGTGCCCATCTGCTCACCCGTATGCATCTCCTTGGCGACCTGGCTGTTCTTCATGAAGTCGAGCGCTGCCTTCATCATGGATTCGTCGGGCACGTGGTCGCCCTGCAGGTCGAAGTACGGCTCGCCGTCCTCGGTGCACACGATGGCGTAACCCATCACGATACCCAGGCTGTCGTCGACCTTGACGACGCGGGTCCGCAGCTCGAAGGCCTTGTCATTCGTCATTCTGCGTTGTCCCCGGTCAAGCAATGCGGTAGGCGATCCAAATGTCCGAGCCGCTGTTACGGAAGCGGAATATGGCCTGACCGGCCTGCTCCGTGGC
>SDBT01008011.1_pt1 | contig 17319 bp, 21 predicted proteins | sample 2277101 | NCBI WGS metagenome assembly SDBT01 (sample SAMN10404973, study PRJNA504765) | marine sediment metagenome | isolation source: marine sediment core GS10_PC15, 103 cmbsf | place: Arctic Ocean: Southern Knipovich Ridge | collected 2010
GAAAACAATTATTTCCATGGTGTAATATGCAAAATGTTATCAGAACGCACTGGATATTCCGAACAGGAAACCAAAGGAATATTGAAATATTTATTTAAAGTGAAACATACATCTGATCAGTCTACCGTAGAAGCTGAAGAATTTTATGTAAAATGCAGAAAATGGGCCTGGTCGACTTTTGAACTTTTTATACCCCTTCCAAATGAAGTACCTTTTGAATACTAAATTATAAATAACCTAAGATGGACTCATGTCAAAATATAATATTTCAGAAAAACAATGGGTAGAAAATTACCAAGCTTGGGAGGCTGAAAACAACCTCGCAGAAAACGCACCGCAAATAATCGACTTTATAAATAATTTAGATAAGAAGATGATTAAAATTAATAGAGCAGATGCAACGAACATAATAGAGATGTTAGGATAGGAGGTAATGATGGACAAGATAAAAGTAGGGGAAGGATTAGTTACTACAGATATGAATAAACTTGAAGGAGATGGTATAACCATTATGGTTACTCGATCCTGTCGGGATAACTTTAGTAGCCAAGAGATATATGAGCTTGGCCTATATGCGAAAGACCATGATGATAGCCTCATATCTGATGTAACAAGACGCAAGATAAATTTTCTGGAATTAGGCAGAGATTCAACTTTTTTTGAGGCTTGTTGTACATAATAGGAGGCAGTAATGGACAAAGTATTCATAGGCAGAGTAGAGATCAAAGAGTTGAACTGGGGCAAGGTAACAAAGCTGGGCATACCGCCGGACGATGTGATCAATAAGTTGATGCCAAAGGCCGAGCAAGGCAAGTGGTGTAACATAGAGATCAAGAAGAGCAAGGGCGGCAAGTGGTATGCGGAACTGAGTCAGTGGGAACCGAGGCAGCAGGAGACGCCGTATGATGATGACGACAATCCCCCCTTCTGATGAAAAGAATTGAGATCACAGGCCACTTAATAAAATCATTCTATGGCTTCGGGTTTGGAAGCGAGAAGTTTAATAGTTATGAGTATGGGATGTCGAGACACATAAAAATCTATCTCGGGCCAGTCATTATCTTGATAACAGTCATGCCTCGTGACCAGATAAGATGGATAAATCAAAACTCAGCAATAGAATAAACATAGGCGTTTGCGGTAAGCTGGCGAAGTCGAGTTGCCGGAAGTGTTATGGCCGGGGCTACCTGGGGATATTCAGAGAGATCGAGACGGGCGCGCAGATGGTTCTACCCTGCAATTGTGTGATAAACAAGGTCGCCAGGATACGGAAGCATGAGCGGGACAAAGTGCTCAAAGAGATAATGGGATGAGAAACAAATGGATGACAAGCAAAAAGTAAAAGAACAGACCTTGGCGCATATAGGCATTGTAGCCGGACTACTCCATGAGGTAAAAGTAGATAAGAATAAAGATGATGAAGGCGTAGCAAGCCATAATACATTACGTGAGGGCATGGAAGTAATCGGCAATATCTGGGAGAATCCATAACTTTTGGAGAAAGAAAAATGAGAGTATTGGTAATAGTAGGGTTACTAATGGGGATATGCGTTTGTGGGGTTGCGGATAATTTATATGTAGGAGGGGATACGATCAAGCCAGAAAAAGGCAAGTATCTTGTTATCGTAGCAGAAAAAAGATCAATAGGATCAGGTATCACCTTAACCTCCATCCCGCCTCAGTATCCGGCAGAATGGGTATATAAACTGTTTGTAGTAGATAATCTGGAAAATGTCGAATCGCTTCATTTTAACATTGTGTCTATCGTCAAAGTAGCCGAAGTATATGAAGTTGAGAAGAAGTTCAAGAATGTCAAGCAAGTTATAACCGAGAGGGAGTTTGAAAGATACGAAATCCGAAAATCTACTAAGTAGCCACTGGGAAGGAATAATAAAATGAGCGAAGAAGTAAAAACACATAAAGGCATACTGAACTTCAAAGACATATTCGGTGTGACGCAGAAGCAGATAAGGATGGCACAGCGTAGGGAGGTGAGGGAAAAGGCCAAAGAGAAGAAAGAGGAGGGGACTTGGGAGCGGATGGAATGAATAAGTATCTGGATATGATAGGGAAGACGGGCAAGAGTCTGGCCTTCGCGTTGGTCGGTAAAGCAACGGGCGGCACATTTACCGTTGATGGTAATTGGCTCCCGGTATCAGGTGGAACCGGTGGCGATGGCTTGTTGGGGACTACTAGAACCGATTTTCTCAAACAGATACAGCAGTTCCGCTCTCATGTCTATGCCTGTATAACTTTGATTGCTCAAATAGCGGCCACCGTCCCGCTGAAGCTCTACTATGATAACAAGGATGGTGACCCGGAAGAAATCTTCGACCATCGCTTTCTCGATTTATGGAAGAATGTCAACCCCGTCCAGAACCGCTTCGACACGATGGAGTTGACGATAACCTACCTCGGCACTACTGGCAACAACTACCTGTATCTCAATCCCGACTCCCTCGGTCTCCCCGCAGAGATGTGGACGCTCCCGGCACAGGCGGTCCAGATCATTCCCGGCAAGACCACCAAGGACATGATAAAGGGGTACAAGCTAATCACAGCCCCCGGCAAGAGGCCCATCGTGTTCGCCCCGGAAGATGTTATCCAGTTCAAGCTGCCGAACCCCTATGACCCCTACTTCTACGGTTTGAGCCCGGTAGTGGCGGCAGCGATTGCAATAAATATGCAAAATAATATTGATATTCTTGAGAATTCATTAATCTTGAATCAAGGAAGACCTGATCTTTTAGTCACTCTTGAGCCAGGAACGGATATGAATTCTGAGCAGTTCAAACGGGCACAAGCAGAGTTCACTGATGCCTATGTTGGGCCAGACAAACAAGGCAAGCCATTATTCATGTCTGGGGTAAAAGATATTAAAGTTATCCCCTTTCCGATTAGGGATTTTTCATTTCTCAAAGGCCGGGCAAATATTAAAGAGGATGTCTATGAGGCGTATAAGGTTCCGATAACATTCGGTTCAAGAGACAATACGCCTAGTCGGTCAACAATGGAGAATGATAAGACCGTATTGATAGAATTTGCTGTTAAACCGTATCTCGTCAGGATACAGGAGAAACTCAATGAGCAGTTGCTACCAAGGTATGACGAAGGATTGTTCTGCAAATTTGATGTAGAGAGTATTGTCCCGACAGATCGCGACTATCACTTGCAAGAGCGAGAAGTCAACATCAAGTCAGGCTATACGACGGTAGATGAGGAACGGGCGAAGGACGGGCTGGAAGAAAGACCGGACGGTGCGGGTGGCAACGTATATATCCCGATCAATATGGTTCCGGCAGGAACAGAAATCTATGAGGAAGAGGGCAAGAGCTTTGATATAGACATGGTACTTGACGATGCCACCAAGGAACTAAGCGAAAAACTTACAGAGAATGTAAGTAATGCGCTGAGTGGCAAGAGCGAGATCGAAGACCAGATGATCGAAGAGGTAGAGGAGAACACTGGGGAGATAGTTACCACGCTCGGACCGGAAGAGATGGAGCGGATGACGTTACCGCAACAGACTACTATGCGGCGTGGGGTAAAGAAGGTATTGGATCAGGTATCAGATGACGCTGTGGAGTTACTAAGAGAATGACTACCGTAGACCCGACAGTAATAACAGTTGAGCAGATAGACGCCGTAGTGAACGGCTTACTGGCGAAAGGCTACGTCTCGGAGTTTGAGGAAGCAGGCCGGCCAAGTATAGTCAGGGCGTATAAGAAGATAGGCGATGCGGCAGGTGCGCAGTTGAATATTGGCTTTGCATTCGACCTTGAGAACCCACATGCCACGGCACAGATAGCCAAGATCACTGATGACTTCTCAAAGACCACCACGAAGACGGCAGTAAAGGATGTCAAGAAAGTTCTGACCAGGGCGATGGAGGAGGGCATGTCCACGCTGGAAGCTGAAAAGCTAATCCGGGACTTAAAGAAAACTACTTGGAAGACGCGGGCAAACCTCATAGCGAGGACAGAGATCAATCGGGCAAGTAACGCTGGGGCATTGGAGTCATACCGGCAGAGTGGCGTAGTGACGAAGAAGGTGTGGATCGCAGCGGCAGATGCTTGTCCCTACTGTATGTCTATCCATGGGGAAGTCATATCAATTGAGGCAAACTATTATGATCAAGGCGAACTCGTCCCGGCAGCTAATGCTCCAGACGCAGACGGCTTTGTGAATAGTTATAGTGACGTAGGGGCTCCTCCCCTTCATCCTCTCTGCCTTTTGAATCATAATACCCCTATCTATACATCAAAAGGTTGGCAACCTATAAGCAAAATCAATAAAGGCGATCTTGTCTTGACACACAAGGGAAGGTTCAGAAAAGTAACTCATGTGTTCAGGCATACTTCTCAAGAGAGAGCATGGGCAACAAAAATAACCCTGAATAATAAATTCAAAAATCAGAATGACTTGGGGATGACCTCGAATCATCCGGTACTGACAGACAATGGCTGGGTTCCGGCGGGAGACTTGAAGACAGGAGATAAAATATCTTATATGGCTTCGGAGTGTACCCGATGCGGAAAGCCTATCCCGTTTTATAGCAAGTATTGTTCCCAAGATTGCTATTATCAGGATTTGAAGAAATTTAAAAATAATCCGATGTATAAAAAACATCACTCATTGAAAACAAAAAAATTGATTAGTGATGCTAATAAAAAAAATGGGAAATTTAAGGGAAGTAACAATCCTTCTTTTGGTAGCAAAAAGCCACATCTAACAGCGTTAAACTATAGTCGTAGAGGTATTCCCATAAGCGAAGATGCAAAGCAAAAACAACGACAATCAATGTTGAACTATTGGCAGACAGAAGAGGGATCAAAGCATAGGCAAAAGCTATCTATTATAAATACTGAGTGGGCTAAAAATAATCCAGAGAAAAAGATAGAGGCTGCAAAAAAAGGACACATGAGTTGTCCCAATATATCTTCTTTGGAATTAAAGCTGCAAGAAAAATTAAATGAGAAAAGGATTAATTTTATTTCTCAATATGAATATAAGTTAGGGTTTGTAGATATATTTATTGAACCCAATCTATGTATATTTGTAAATGGAGACTACTGGCATTCTTTAGAAAAACAAATTGCAAAAGACAAAGTGCAAATTAAATTCTTGCAAGAAAAAGGAAACAAAGTGCTATGTCTTTGGGAGCATGAAATTAATACTGATATAGGGAAGTGTCTGGAAAAAATTAATATTTTCAGAGAATTTGAGACAGAGGCAGAAGCAAGTCGAATCTGTGCCAACCATGATGGGCAATTCAAATTTTTCTTTGCTCCAATCAAAAGTATAAAACGCTGGCAACTTAAAAAACAAAGTTGGTTGTATAATCTTGAGGTAGAAGAAGATGAAAGCTACGTTGCCAAGGGAAATGTCGTACACAACTGCCGTTGTGCGATTGCGGCTGTAACGGAGGCGATTTAATGACGAATTACATATTTGTAGCGGGGAGGAAGCGATGAGCTATGGGCTTGAGTTAGTTCTGGATATGAATGAGTGTAATGTTGCTAAGTTCACTCGTAAAGACATTAAGACTTTTTGCTCTCAACTTTGTAAACTGATAGGTATGCAGGCCGAGGATTTATATTTTTGGGATGATTGCCATGTTCCGCTTGCCAAGAGGCAGACAAATCCCAAAACCAAAGGAACTACGGCCGTCCAATTTATTTTAACCAGTAACATTACCATCCATACCTTAGATTTGTTGGGTGCCGTCTTTATAAATATCTTTTCCTGTGAGGATTTTGATACGAGATTGGCGGAGGAATTTGCCTTGCAATACTTTAGCGCCGGGAAGCATAAAGCTTTAGTTATAGAAAGGGAGTTACTTTGAACATCGTTTTGATAATACCCACTGGTATCGGCGCTAAAATAGGAGGCCACGCTGGCGATGCTAACCCAGTCTGCAAGTTGCTGGCTGCATTAAGTGACACCCTTATTACACATCCTAATGTGGTCAATGCCTCAGATATCAACGAAATGCCTGAGAATGTATTTTACGTTGAGGGGTCTATGCTTGACCGCTTTCTGGCCGGCAAGGTTTTCTTGAAGCAGCCACTTCAGAATAAGATATTAGTGGTTTCTAATCATCCCGTTAGGAACGATACTATAAATGCTGTTTCGGCAGCCGAGGTAACGATCGGTATTGACGCTAAGATATTGGAGTTAGCAACACCTCTTTCAATGGTAGCCTCTTTTGATGGCGGCGCTGCTACTGGTGATATCACTGGCTGGCAGGAGTTAATAGATCAGATCAGCAATCTACAGTTTGATGCTCTAGCTATCCATACTCCGATCGAAGTGCCGAGAGATACGGCCCTCTCCTATTTTCGGAATGGTGGCGTAAATCCCTGGGGCGGAGTTGAAGCAAAGGCATCTAAACTTATTGCTACTGCTCTCAATAAACCAGTTGCACATGCTCCCCTTGAAAACACCGATCCTGAAGATGCGGAACTATATCGGATTATGGATGAAGTGGTTGATCCGAGAATAGCACCAGAGGCGATTTCATTCTGCTATCTCCATTGTGTTCTCAAGGGGCTCAATAGAGCTCCGAGGATATCTAATTCCGGCTTATCAGTAGATGATATTGATGTGATGGTTTCACCGGATAGTTGCTTTGGGCCAGCGCATACGGCCTGCTTAAAGGCAGGTATTCCGGTTATTGTAGTTCGGGAGAATAAGACTATCTGTGGACAAACACCCATAAATGAATTTATCTATGTTGGGAATTACTGGGAAGCAGCAGGAGTTATCGCTTGTATGAAAGCCGGTGTAGATAAGAGATCAGTGAGGGTAAGATGAAGAGGGGAGAAAGCAATGAACTGGGATTATAGAATAGTCGGGCGAAAGCTGGGGGCGGCGTTTATCTATGATGTGCGGGAAATCTGGTATGACGATGAGGACAAGGTGCTTTGTTATTCGCAGCACCCGGCTGCACCGACAGGCAACACGCTTGATGAGATAAAAATCAATATCCACAAGTTTGTTATGGCGAAGGGCAAGAAAGTTCTGGAAGTAGAACCGAACGGCAACATCAATGAGCGGCCTTGGAAAGTAATGTTGTCAGCAAGTTGAAGGAGGCAGAATGAAGACAGGCGTGGAGTATATCAAGGTAGTAGTTGACGGCATGAACTTTTGTTTGGAGGTAGATGAGGCGAGGGAACTTTACGAACAATTGCGGGAAGTGTTCGGGGCGGTTTGTCCTAGCATCCCTTGCTGGAACGATTATACAATGACTTACTATCCGTGTGGGATACCAGATACTACTCCCGAACCGCCGCTCCATTATCCGACCATAACAGTCTGCACAAGCGCCGGCACGGAAGGGCATACGTCGGGATAATTCCCGTGCGGTAAACAATGAGCTTAATTCGTGCTTATTCGATGGAATATTCCCTGACGGTAACATACAAAATAATCCCGGAAGGGCATATAACGGGATAATATCAGAAGTGATACCACGTACTTCTGAAAAAAATACAACGGGGCGGTGGCTTCATAGAGGAACTTGTATTTGAGGCAAAGCTATCCTGCTCAATGCACCAATTTATAAGATTATAATCTTATAAAAATACGTGTCACAGGATAGGGGGAGAAGCCAACCAATAGGCCATTGGAATAGCTGGACTGGTGGGAAGTCTAGCACGCCTTATTAAATTCGTCGGGATAGCTCAATTGGCAGAGCAGGACTCTTGTAAAGTTCAGGTTAGAGGTTCGATGCCTCTTCCCGGCTTATACTAAATGAAACTATTGATCAAGATATTAGATTGGTTAGATTATATCGATAATATTCAAGGAGAACATAATGAAAGAAAAACTGAAAGGCATCCTCGACATCAAGACGCTCCAGTTCGGAAAGGTGCGGGAATTGATCGAGGCTGCGTCAGATAACGCTGCCGCTGTAATCGCAAAGGCGATAGAGAAATACGAACTGGCAGACGACACGATAGTCTTTCGCAAGTCAGTCAAAGATTCTACCCAGCGGATAAAGAAGGATGAGCGGGTAGTGGTGGCGAAGATCTCCACGGGTGGCCTGGATTTGAGCGGCGAAGTAATGTTGCAGTCTGGTGTTATCCGTGATTATCATAACGGGGTCTGCCTGTATGTTCACGACTACGGTGCTAAGTATTTACCCATAGGACGATGCGTCCACATGGATGTTAAGGACGGGGCACTGGTAGCGGCAACGGTATTCGCCAAGCACACGCTGGCTGATGAGTTGTATCATCTCTATGCCGATGATGTGACGTACGAGGGCGTTAACATGGGGCCGATATGTAGAGACTGGTCGGTAGATTATATTCCCCTGAAGTCGGTACGGCCGTCTGGCCGTGGCTGGAAGTCTGCACTTGGCAAAGCAATAAATGAACGCCCCGATCTGAAAGAGCGGCAGGATGACATACAAAGTATCGTAACATCTTGGTTATTGCTGGGGTATTCAGCGGCTCCGATAGGGATGAACCCAGAGGCCAAGACTGTCCTTGAGGGCAAGTCATTCAAGAGCAATGAATTAAAGTTGGACATCGAGCATCTTGAAGAGCCCGAAAAGGAAGAGGTTCCTGTTGAGGGAAAGATACTCAGCACTACACCTCCGGAAGAGCCGGAACCTGAAGAAGTTGTTTCACCAGAAGAAGAGATAATTATAGAAGATAATGAAACAGAAGAACCACCGGAGAAAATAGATGAACCGGGACAGAGTGTTGATGATGAGATACCAGCCGGAGGAGATGCTGACAAGCCGGTTGTTGAAGAAGTTGAAAAGCCCAAAGAAGAAAAAGAGGTTGAAGATGAAGCAGGAGAGGTAGCCCCGGAGCCTACACCGGCCCCGGAGTTTAGCCAAAAGATGATTGAAGGGCGTGCAAAGGCTTTAAGTGTAGAGGGTAAGGGCATGGCCGAGGCGATGGAGTATATGAGCTTTACTATTCCAATCTTTGCGCCTATCGAACCGAACACGGCTTTATGGATAGTAGATTTTCTGATTGCAGTGAACCTATATGATCCCGATCAGGAAGTTACGATACTCCTAAACTCTCCGGGTGGCTATACGGCCGACTCGTTTGCGATAACCGACACGATGGAATATGTGCAGAGCAAAGGCACGAAGATCAAGACGGTAGGTTTGGGAGAGGTAGCCTCTTCCGGGCTGATGATCTTTATGACCGGGGACGAAAGAATAATTGCTCCGAATGCTCAGATACTTTCTCATCGGTTCTGGTCAGGGGCAATGGGTAGCCAGCCAGAGTTGCAGGCCCAGGTCGTAGAGTGGAAGAATGTTCATAAGCGGATATTGGATCATTACGCCAAGCATTCAAAGTATTCCGATGTCGAGAGCATCGAAGCTAATCTCCTGAAAGAGACCGACACCTGGCTGACATCAAAGCAGGCTATCAAGCACGGCCTCGCTGATAAGGTACTCTCTGAGAAGTATGAATTTGCGGAAGTGCAACCGATAGAAGCTGAGGAAGAAGAGAAGTCGGAGCCAATTGCTGAGGGCAAAGCACTTGCCGATATTAACCTCGATATACAAGTCAATATAGAGGATGCACAGGATAAGATCGTGCCATACTCCCCGACCGAGAAGGAAGATGAGGACAGACCGTGGAACGGCGATCTTGCCCGGAAGAACCTTGCAAAGTGGGCAAGCTCAGACGGCACTGGCAATAAGGATACTATCAACTGGGCGAAGTACCGGAAAGGCTTTACTTGGTATGATGAAGATAAGCCGGAGAACTTCGGCTCTTATGAACTATTGCACCACGATGTAAAAGACAATATCCTCATGGTATCGTGGAGTGGAACACGGGCAGCTATGAGTGAGTCACTTGATGGTAGCGTGGACATGCCCGATAACGAACGGCGGGCCGCATATAACCACCTCGCAAAGCATTATGCACAGTTCGACAAGGACGTCCCGGAGTATCATACGGAAAATGATGAAGCTCCGGAGTACGCAACACTTGATGAACTGGCCGAAGTGCGAACTGATCTGGAATATTTACAACAGGAACTCTACGATAACATTGATGCTACGAACGAATTATTATATCAGAAAGGCCTGGCAGATAGGCCAGAAGAAAAAAAAGAAATAACCATAACAAATACGAAACAACCTGAACCGGAGATAACTTCGGAGGATGTAGCAAAAGTTATAGCAGAACAGTTATCTGCGATAGACATTCCGGCCCTATTCTCAAAGCATTTGAAACGAGCATTAGGGAAAGTGAAATAATCCGTGGCGGTCAGACGGTCCGGACTGTCGAGGCCACCTCCTCCTCGGCACTGGCCGCCACAAACTTAACTACTCTTTGCAGGCCCGAGGCTATGAAGCTGCACGGGCAGAAGAAAAATATTATAGAGGAGTAAGAAAAATGGAACTAACAGAACTCAAAGAGGAAATTCGTAGTGTAGTTTCTGAAGAGATTAGTGAGGGGATAGCACACGCCCTCGCTGAAGCTCAGAAACCAGCTACTGCGAAGGAACTCGAAGACACGCATGGAGAGGAAAAAGTCTCCATAGCGAAGGAAATGGTCACATGGTTCAAAGCTATTTATGACCATGAGATTCTCGGCAAAGTAATAGCCGATGAAATCTTGCAGACCGGCGTCAATATCGGCGTCCTTTATAGGTAACTATAAATGAAAAATCGGATGAATTGCTGGAACCCTAAACTCAATAATGAGCATGGCAATCAGCAGCCAAGCCCTCGGTACACCGGGGGAAGGTTCAGAGACTACCGGAGAGGTAAAGCCCTCTTAATAACCGGAATTAGCGTCCGACATCCTACTGGGATGATGATATAGTCCAAGCCTTTGGGAAACCATTGGATCACTTACGATGCACAGGGCGGGTATACCGTCCCGACAGTAATCTTCCCGATGATAGCACAGGAAGAGTTTCAGGCTTCGCTCGTTCGGCAGAAGTGTACCTTTTTTCCGCAGACTGTTATGACGCAGACCCTGCCGATATTGGACACCTCAATTGCCGTGTCCTATCCTGATGAGACGGCTTCTGGTGGAGACACCCAGCCGGTGCTTGGCAGCGTGACTTTCAGTATGAAACGCGCTGTAGCGATAATCCCGGTGACTAATGATCTTATGCGGTCCAGTGTAGTCAATATGGGCGACTGGCTTGCAATGATTATCGGTGGACAGTTCGGGGAAAACCTCGACAAAGTTTGCTTCCAGGATAATACAACCCCGTATACCGGGATTCTTTCTGGCGCGGGGCATAGTGTGACCTTGGATGAAGGCGAGACTATCGCTGATCTTGAGTATGGGGATTTAGTGGATATGATTGCTGCGACGAAGTTTGGTGTTGGCGATTTTGTAATGTCCAATACCGTCTTTGCGATTGTGAGCAAGCTAGTAGACTCTGTTGGCCGCCCGATATTTGTTGGGCCAGGCCTTGGTGTCCCCGGAACTATCCTTAATCACAATTACTTTCTCAATGCCCAGATGCCTTCGGCGACTGCCGGTGCTGAAGTTGATACCGCAGTGTTCTTTTTCGGCGACCTGAAGAAGTATTGGGTTGGCGAGGCTGGCACTCTGGAAATCGCAATGAGCAAGGATGCTTCGATGGCTCTTGGTGCTGGGACCGTTTCAGCTTTTCAGAACGATCTGACGTTGATCCGTGGTACCCGGAGAGTTTCCGCTAACCTCGCGATCGCAAATGCTTTTACTAAATTTGAGACGGGAAGTTAAACAACCGCAACTCCGAAAGGAAAGGAGAAATATGATGAAAAGTATTTTAAAAGCAATTCTCCCGGTTGCGGTGATCCTGCTCATGGTGGGCTCAGTGTATGCTGAGTTTGACGGCTTCCCAGGCAGCATTCAAATCTGGCAGTCGAAGGACAAGCTACGGATACGAGATGCCGGGAGCCTGACATTCGGTGACTCCGACGACGTGACTTTTACGTATGATACCACTAACTCAGAACTCGATATTGTTGGCGATGTTAATGTTTCCGGTGGGGTGACATTTACCGGGGCGATAACGCTTGGTGATGCCACGGGTGCGGTGACGTTTAACTCCGGGACATATAACACCGGGAACAGCGATGATAATATGGTCGATGTCGGAGATATTGAACTTGATTCGATATCCCCTGACGGAACTGCAATCACAATCTGCGCTACAGGCGATGATGATGTATCTATTGGCAATTCAACGGGACGGGTTACTATTACTTCCGATGATGTCAATGTAGTTTTATTGGATGCGACAGACGATGTTCTTGATGTATATAGTTCTGCGGGCGTTCGTATAATCAATGTTGATTTAGGTGCAGCTGATCTGATTACCATTGGTGATGCTACAAATAACCCAGGTCCTGGTGCTGCTGGAACAGCTATAGTAGCCCAAGGGTCTGTTGGTGCTGTTGCTAGTGGTCAAGCTGGTGGAGCTGGTGGAGCTGCGGCGTTTCGTGGCGGAGCCGGTGGAGCGGCTGAGACTACTTACGATGCTGCTGGTGGTGGGAATGCTTCTCTAGTTGGTGGAGTCGGTGGGGCTGCTGCAGCCGGTGGTGGAAACCCCGGTACTGCTGGAACCGTATCCGTAACTGCTGGCGACGGTGGAGCGGGATCAGTTGCTGACGCTGGTGCTACTGGCGGACTCACATCCATAACTGGCGGAGCCGGTGGAATAGGCGATACTGGACCTATTTCCGGTGGAACTGGTGGCGGAGTGACGATCACTGCTGGAGCTGGCGGGGCCGCTAATGGCGGAACCGAAGGCGACGGTGGCGACATTAACATCAACTCCGGTAATGGTGCTACTGATGGCGATATGAATATCGGTACGGCAAATACCGTGGCGATTGTTATTGGAAATGACGCTGCGAGTACCCTGAGTATAGATACCTCAGATTGGGATATAAACGCTACTGGCGATATGAGTAATATTGGCAGTATCGGGGCGGATGGGCTTGTGACTATTACGAGTGTGCTTATCGGTCTGGATATTGATGGTACTTCTGCTGGCGCAGATGCCAATTATATGTCTCAGGATATAGATTTCACGCAAGGTGTTATAAATGCTGGTGCGTATCTTAGCCGTGGCAACATAACAGGGATTCGGTCAGATGTGACTGCCATTGGTTCTATTGACCATGTTTGGGCTAATCGGTCAGGGGCTTCGATGGCAATGACTACTGATTCAGAGACTAATCAGTTCTACGGTACTATTACAAGTGCCGCTGTAAGTGGGGCGCATACCCTTACTTTGCACGATGGACTGGTTGGGTTTCAATCCACCGTTACTGTTGACTCTGGAGTAACCGATGTTACTGGTGGTCTGGTTGCGGCAATTTTCGCTAACAGCGAGCCTATCGGAAAGAATGTTTCTTCGCCCACCTATGGGATTTATTCCAAAGTAGGCGGCTATACCGATTTTGGTCATAGTATCCAGGTTGAAAGCAACAATGTACAGGCTGCGTTAAGAATCCAAGCTACCGATTCTGCGGTTTTGCCTATTGGTATTCAGCTTTCTACCGCAACTGGTACTATTACTGCTGATATCGAATTGCAGAATGGCGCGACGATAGACAATGCTACTAATGGCGTAATCAATATAGTTGGTGATGGTTTACAGGTACGTGGTGCATTGAATTACGCTGGAGTCAGTTTTTCTACTGACTCAAATACCTATGTCCTCGATGCTACGCCAAACCTTGTGGTATCAACGCCTCTTGTTGGACAGATGATAACTTGGACATCTGATACTGCTGGAGATGGTGCGTCCACAATCTCAGTTGATGGGGTTGCAGATGCTTTAAATGACCGAGCCGGAAACGCCACCACTACTGGGGATGTTCTTGAGAATATGCCTATGAGTATGATCTTTGGCGCTGATGGCAACTGGCATTTAGTTGGTATTTAACCTAGGTTAATAATCTAAAAAGGGTTCGGGGGGTTCGATTCCCCCCGGCCTTCTAAATAAAAAATTGGCAATCTCTAAAATACGAGGAACAATATGAAATACACAATTATAATTATGGTGCTCGCTGGGATATTTATAGCCGGGACTTTGCAGGCGGCAACACCCACCCCGACTGTAACGCCGACGGTGACACCTACGGTGACTCCGTCGCCGGTTGGCTATACAACGCCGACACCTTCTCCAACTGTCACACCTACCGTGACACCCACGCCTACCCCGGTGATGAAGAAACAGCAGGGGACTATACTCGGGACGCAGATAATCTATGGCGTGGATTTGAATGGGGATTATCACGAAATACAATGTACGACAACCGGGGTTATCTGGACACTCTCAAAGTAGGTTCGGTATGAAGAAAATATTGTTTTTTCTTACAGCTTTTTTCTTGCTCGGCCCTGCTTTGGTATCGGCCAATACTTATATAACATATTATTTCAATGCGTATGATGTAGGGGAAGCATGGAGTAGTGATCCAGCGGATATGGTTGATGGAAATACTGGAACAGTTGCCAGCACTATTACAAATAATGATATAGAATTATGCGATACGAATACTTGTGATGGGACTGACCTCGGTACGATACTAAGTGTAGCATTGCGATTCTATGGCTATGATGAACTCGGGGATGTTGCACTCCGTCCAGTTTTCGGCGGCGGGGATGGGGATACGCATAGATATACCGGAGTGAGTGGATGGTCTGCATATACGGATATAACCTCAGATACCAATGCTCCAGATTGGTCAGCTTGGACTCATATACAGGAGCTTGATTGTGATGTTGAATCTTTTTGGGGATCGGGTCCGTCAAATCAATGTGGGAGGGTAGATGTGCGGGTATATTATCATGTACCAACAGTAACCCCTACCGTTACGCCTACGCCCACAGTAACACCAACTGTTACTCCAACTCCAAGCCCTTCACCAAGTCCACTTAGTATAATTGTTTCTGGTGCTGGAACGGCTGCCCTAAATGGGGCGTATTGTCCGGCAGGAAAATATAATTCTTGTTTCTATTATGATCATCGGCTAAATGGAAATTACCAATTACGATATGGGGATGCTCCTGGGGGTAGCTGGAAGATCGTTGATATTGGAGTATCGAAGTATGAGGTAGTTGGTAATTGTTCAACAAATTTTGTGACGGCGATATGGTCGGTAACGGGCGGGAGTGGCCCGGCTCCATCAACCAGATATGGGGATTGTACCACAACTCCGATAACATCACCGACACCGACTGTAACAGTCACACCCACGCCCACAGTAACTCCTACGCCTACTGTAACGCCAAGCGTTACGCCCACTTCAACTCCTGTTGGATATAAGACGCCATCTCCGACCCCGGCCTTGAGAAGACAGCAGGGGACTATTCTCGGAACAGACCTCATACATGGCTACAACAATAACAATTATATTATATTAGAATGCACGACAACTGGCGTGCTCTGGATACAAGCGAAATAGGGAGACAATGAAATGTTCGATGCACTACAAATAGCAGGCTGGGTCGTGGCAGGGATATTAGGTGTTATCAATATTGTTATAGTTCTGATAATCATTCCGACACGCACGAAAGTCAATCAGCTATCAGACGATCTGCATATCTTCCAGACAGACAATGCTACTGCTCAAGGGGACAACAAGAGTGAGGCATATCATAATCGGGAAGATATCAACCGTCACGAGAAACTTATTGAGAGTATGAAAGACTGCACGGCAGGCATACAAGCACGGCTGACAGGATTGGAAACGGCTACTGCGACGAATACCAAACTATTGCAGGAGCTAAACGAGAAGCTATATAAATTATTATTTAACGGGCGCAAAACTTCCAAATGAAGAAACTCATAGCACAATTTATTGGCTTGGTGCTATTCGCCTGCTCTCTGTCAACGGTACAGGCGCAGCCCACGCCCCCCCCTTGTGGTGGCCGTAGTTATGTAGAGATGACGGATATTACGGACATCACCTGGAACTCAGCCACTATGGAATCCACGTTTGATGTTGCTATATATCCAATTGATCAACCGTACTCTTGGCGTAAAGGAGAAATTTCTGGCGTTACCGGATCATGGATAGATGGTACTGACCAACCTGCAAGTCAACCGATGCGATATTCGATTTTTACTGAGAATATCGGTTTATATCCTATCTGGGATATAACCATTGATTATGATGGTACGAATATCAGATTATATGGCCCAGCCCATACAGGCGGAGTCGAGGTCGATACATACTATTATTTTGATTCAACCGGAGCGTCGTTTAATGAACAAAGCCTTTGCACGGTAGCCCGTGGTGTGCCTACGGCAACTCCTACTGTAACACCAACTCCAACTGTCACGCCCACGGTAACATCCACCGTTACACCTACGCCGACCGTAACGCCTACTCCGATCCCGCCAGAAGTCACAATGAAGACTTTGGCATTTCAATATTCTGGAGGGTTGGACATGGGGATCAATCCTGAGTTTGAGATGGGCGACAAGCGATATATTTATATGGAAGTAGCAGAGCGAGATAGCTTTGCGTGGACATGGCAGACGCATACTTATTGGGTAGAGGATACGCATACTGCAACGGTAGTGGCAGAGGCAACGGCAAGTACATTGGAGGCAGATCGTTTATATGCTATGGGTGACTCTTCGGGCTGGAATGCGAACTCCAATCCATACTATATGTTCTTCAGGTGGGGCGTAACCGAATCAAGTTCCGAATCTTATATCACGCCGATAATAATCAATACCTCGAATGAGACGATCACAGACTGGAATTTTGGTGGAGATCATCTACCGTTCTACATTGGCGAAATAAAAAATGTATGGATCAATGGGAGTGAGCGGAATAACAATGATTTTACTATTCAGACCGTGACGTATTGGGCAGAGGATATGCACGGGGCAACCTACATGGCGGAGACTTCGGGCGGGGTAGCATCCGTCGGGTATCGCATATATGGACTCGTTGATTCAAGCGGTTTCTCAATGTCCAGTGAGCCGTACAGTGTTTTCTTCAGGTGGCATCTATATCAGTCCCCGGCAGAAGAATTTATTACAGAAGTTTTATTGACGGCAGATAAGTTGACAACCCCGACACCGTCGCCTACTCCAACGATAACACCGACTCCGACAGTTACGCCAACACCATGAGACGGCTAATATTTTTAATACTATTACTGTGCTCCCCGGTGCAGGGGGCAGAAATCAGCCTTCAAGGCCAAGTTCGGGCATCTGGGTCATGACATATATGAAAAAATTATATAGAAATAGAGACTGGTTATATCGGAAATATATAAAAGAAAAGTTAGCTACGACACAAATGGCTGAAATGACTAATGTAAGCAATGGGACTATTTATTATAATCTTTATAT
>SDBT01008012.1_pt1 | contig 17316 bp, 8 predicted proteins | sample 2277101 | NCBI WGS metagenome assembly SDBT01 (sample SAMN10404973, study PRJNA504765) | marine sediment metagenome | isolation source: marine sediment core GS10_PC15, 103 cmbsf | place: Arctic Ocean: Southern Knipovich Ridge | collected 2010
TGAGCAACTTCAAAAGATCAATAGTAAGTTCCTAAACCTAGAGGCAGCAACCAATTATCAGAATCAGGCTGCCACAGCAAAGGCCAATTCTCTATTGGATTCAGCTTCTGGGTGTCTGGATGTCTTTCTACTTGGAGGCACAGACAAGCTTTCTGTATCGAGCATGTATGATCGGGATGCCGTGATAGATGGTGATGCTCGTCATAATGCCCTGTATGGTCAGCTCACTCTTCCTGCTACGCACAGTAATAGCAAGATACCTATACTTGAGACTCCAGCTGGTAATTTTGAGGCGGTCCCGGGAGTCACCATAGAATTATGGGAGGGACTTAGTGGCTCTTATGAGACCATTGATCGAACCCATGCTGTCTATCGATCCGTAGATCATAACTTCTCTACGTTCTGGGTTAATGAATATGGAACCAATCCCAACAGGATTCGTATGCGATTGACCTATCCGAGTGCAGTGAGTCCCGATGTGAATGTGATAACCGTTAATCCATTCCCAGAGACAGCAGTTCAAATCAATGATGTGCAGTACAACAGTCTGAGTACATTCTCGACTATTCCTGGATTTGTTCCATCCAAGGACAGGGTCATATACTACTTTGAATCAGTAGAGGTGAGCGATCAAGTTACCTTTGAGCTTATTACATCAACGACCATGAATAACACTAACGGAAATCCCGTGTTTCCATATGGGCTTCAGATAGCTGATGTTGGATTCGTTGATCTAATAGATACAGCATATGCAGTGGTCAGGATGCATTCTTCTAATCCCGGCTTCAGCACACTGACATCTTTTGATACCGACGCGGTTATCAACAGCATAGAAGCTACAACTCTGACTGATTTTGTTCGATATGAGATTTTCAATGCTGAACAGGCCGACTGGACAGCACCGTCACTGGCAGCTAGGGTTTATGATAGTGACAAAGATACCTATCCATACACTACTGATCTTCCTTCTCTCAATGTTGAATCAGGAGGAAGTGCAGTACCAAAGCTCTATGTCAAAATGACTTTGACTAAGGTTTCAAATACAACTCCCGTCATACGGGGAATCACCCTTACTTACACTGACGGCACCTAATTAGGAGGAAATAATGGCTGATCACAAGGAAGGCACCAGAAGGATCTTGATTGAGTCTGATGGTACCTTCGATGGAACTACTGTGATGATTGACGGGAAGTCTATCGGAGGAGGATCCAAGAAACTAGACTCGGTAGCATTTATGGCTGAGGGTCCTTTTGATGCTAATACTCAAGAGTCTTTCTTCAGATTCAGAGCATCAACTAAGGAGAAGGATGGAGATACTGAAAGGATCTCTACCATACGTATAAGTAACAACAAGGATGAGGATTCTGTTACGCACATGGTTGTGGATGTTGATGTTGAATCAAAAGAGAAGGAAGACGAAGAGATAGAAGAGAAGGAGCCAGAGGAAGTCATCGAGGAGAATGACAAGGAAGAGGATGACAAGAAGAAGAAGAAAGAGGAAGAGAAGGAAGATGAGGATGAAGCTCTAACTCCATGGCAGCGCAAGCAGAAGGCAAGGAACGAGAGGACTAGTCGTATCCTTAAGGGATAACAATTGCCAAACCTAGAAAATACACTAGCTAGGAAGAGAGATGTCAATAACCTGGGTGCATCTCTCAATGAACAAATCGATGCCCTTCTGGCACGAATTGTTGATCTTGAAGTTTCACTACAAACAGCTCTAATACCAGAAGACGTGATGGGATTCATTGGGGTCAATGACCTCAATGAGATGAAGGACGTCACTCAGAGGTCTAGGGTTGCCCTAGCAAATAACCAGGAACTCCAGAATTCAGTTCTGAATATCACAGCAGAACTGAAGATACAGCTAACTGCGTCCACAAACGTAATTAACACCACCCTAGTTACCCTCTCAACAGCCAACGATCAGAATCAAATTGATCATGATGTCATATCAGATCAAGTTCAAGCCCTACAGAATGCTGTATACAATCTCCTAAGAGACATCGATGACGTTGTCAATACTAGTGGATTCATTGATCACGGACAGCTTGGTGGGCTTGGCGACATAGAAGATCATCCGCAGTATTCTCTAGTGGATGGAACTCGAGCCTTTACTGGAACAGTTGGTGGAATCACTCCAGTGGCTGGAACAGATCTGACTACCAAAGCATATGTTGATGCTACTGGAGCTGGAGCTGGTGTATCTGATCTGCCTGATCTGAACGACGTAACTATAACCGCTCCAGTTAGTGGTCAGGTTCTTACATATGACGGAACCCTAGCTGAGTGGATCAATCAATCTGGGCAATTTCAGGTTCTTGACAGTCTTCATGATGTAGTTACGGTCACGCCCATTGCTAACAATGAAGTTCTAGCTTGGGACTCAGCTTCCAACACTTGGATCAATCAGACGGCTGATGAGGCAGGACTGGCAGAGTCCACAGGGCATACACACTCCTTAGATAACCTCATAGATGTGGTTATAACCGCTCCCTCTGATGGAGAGGTCCTAAAGTACAGTGGAGGCAACTGGATCAACGATGTTGATACCAGTGGCACCACAATCAATACCATAGATGACATTCTTGATGTAACAGTAATTGCTGCAGAATCGGGGCACATCCTTCTCTATGACGGAACTACCTGGATTAACATGTCTGGGCAGCTCAGTAACCTTGATGATGTCAAGGCTGAGGCTCCATCCGTTGGTGATATCATCCGATGGAGTGGAAGCGAGTGGATAAAATACCCTGACAGTAATTATGCTGCTGCAGTTCATGGGCATGACGCTGGACAGATTAGTGATTTTGGAACCACAGTATCTGGTCTGGTTACCTTTGAAACATTAGATGCCAATAGTGATGTCGGTATAACCTCGACTCAGGTTGCTGCTGGAGATCACCTTCATGATTCCAATTACTCTCCAATAGGACACAGTCATGTTCTATCTGATTTGAATGACGTCGATGCATCAGGCGATGAGTATCCATCTGATTCCGATGTCCTCATGTGGAACACATCATCTGGGGCCTGGTTGCCTCGTGTTGTTGATCATGCTGATCTTTCTGGCCTTGGTGTTGATGATCACACACAATATACTCTTGCAGATGGAACCAGAGCATTCACTGGTACCGTCGATGGTGTTAATCCGACACTTGCTCCGCATCTGACCACTAAGGCATACGTGGATTCAACAATCGGAGCTAGTGGATCAGATTACGCAGAGGCAGCACATACCCACGCTCTGGATGATTTATCAGACGTCAGGGTTGCGGGTGATGATGCTCCTGCTAATCAAGAGGTACTCACATGGTTCTCTGCTTCGGGTGCTTGGCTGCCGGCAGTAGCTAGTGGCGGCGGAGGAGGATCCGTTGCGGTTCTGGATGATCTGACTGATGTCACTATCACCAGCGCCACCGATGGGGATATCCTTAGACACAATGGATCAACTTGGGTTGATGAATTAGGTGAGCACCATTTTAGTCCCTCCGGACATCAGCATACTGCTAGTGAGATTACTGACTTCTACCCAGAAGCGTCTGGCACAGTAACCTATGAAGCTCTCAGTGACAATGGAGACATTGGAACAGGCGCAACACAAGTAGCACAGGGTGACCATGATCATGATGGTACCTATGCTTTAGAGGGTCACGATCACTTTAGTACAGACATAACCAACTTTGATGACGCGGTAGGATCAGGAGTCACATTTGAGAACCTGGATGATAACATGGATGTTGGAGCTTCAGCGGGGCAGGTTGCCTCTGGTGTTCATACTCATCTTGCAAATGGGTTACAACTTGGCGTACCAACGGATGGTACCTATACTGATGGACTGTTGGAGTTCACAAATGGAACATTCACAGCCGATGCTATAGACGAGCTGAATGAGACGCTTTCATTCTTGGCTCCAGCTGATGCGAATACTCTTGAGGCGACAGCACTCAGTCTGTCGGGGGCTTCTAAGTTCTCGGGAAGACTAGCTGGATCAGCTACTTCCACCTATAAGAGTGGAGATGGATCGGGATCAACTGTCAGTTACATAATGAATGACATGGTATTTGATGTAGATATATCACCATCTTCTACTACAACTAATAAGGGAGATGAAGGCGTACTTCGACTGAATGTAAATGGAGTTGAAGTTGACATGTTTGATTTGGCAGCGGCTTTCGAGGAAACAGAAAGGGAGGGGCTGCAGTCATATCCACCATCAGGAACAGCCAGTGGTCATATTGTTATTGATGATGTTAGATTCTATAACGATTTCCCAAAGTGGCAAAAGGTTAACGCTACGTGTAGCTTCTCGGGGGTCAACTTTATAGAGGGATATAATTTCATATCATTGGTTCATGATGTGACCATAGATCAAACATCAACGACGTTTGATCTATTCAATGATACAGATGTGGGATCAGATCCGAGTGTTAATACTCCTACTCTATCGCCTCAGACTCCAACGGGATCAGGATGGCGAAGCGGAGTTCAATACATGACTAGCAGTGATACATTCAATCTGTCCGTGGTGGGAAGTGACTGCTTTGATAATGTGTACCATGCTACATCACCATTGACACATAGTGGATTGACTGCAGTTTCTAATGGCAACATAGATCATGATGATTCAAGCGTGACGGGATTAGATGATCCACCTATCGCCACTCAGACTATGACTGTAACCAATAAGGTACTAACGATTACAGCAGGAAGCTCTCTGACTACAAATCCAAGGGTAACCATCACTCCGAGGGATCCGTATGCTTCATACTCGACGGGTCAGAGTGCCTCTCAGACTACTCTTGTGTCGACATATGTAACCACATCGACAACCACTAGGGAAGATTTCAACGATGAGAATAGAAGGCTGCCACTGACCTTTAACTTCGAATCTACATCTGATCTGCTAACAGGACAGTGGCCAAGTATGACCACCCTGAGCAACGGGAATGCTCAGCAGTATATAACTGGAAGTGCGCACTCCTTGCTCTTCCCAGCTGTCAATTTCACAACGTTTTTCCCAGTTGGACCTAACTACAGTGCATTCAGTGGGGACCAGCTGTATACTAGGTGTCTGGTATCTAGCTCAGGAGAGGGCAGCGTGGATCTTCAGTTTGATGGACTTCCAGCAGCTGGCATTGGGGCTTTAGGGGCTGGAGATGTTAACATAGAAATCAAGCTCCCAACTCAGACCGCATGGCTTGATTGTGCCACAGCATTTGACAGTGGAGAGGGCGTGGATGATGATGGAGATGGGTGCCTCAGTGGATCCATAAGTGGAGCCACCAATGCTACCCTAACTGCAACATTCGGAGGAAAGTCCACAAACGACTCAGGGAATAGAGTATACATTAGGATTACTTTCAGAAACAGCACTAGAACTATGACTCGCATAGAAGCAACCAACTGGTAGGATACAATGGCAACTTTTGATGTACATGATGCAAAACTTGATAGACTATTCAAAGTTTTGAACAACAAGGCTAGGGGCACAGAGAACTTCGAGTTCTTTGAGGAAGCTATACCTAGTGTTGTTGATGTTCATGCCACAGATATCTACTTTGATATCATTCCTACTGGTGTAAACATCCCCACTACCACAACCACGACCATAAGGGTCTATACTCCCGCTGGTGATGGTAGACTCATCCTCACAAAAGATGGAAAGTACAACAACAATAGGGTTTGGGTAGCTAAGGGAACGCATAGTACTAGCTTCTCTAGTGGCTCGGATCCTCTTGAGGACATCTTACAGAACTGGGTCTCTCCAAAGTACGACACGGGATACATCATAAAGGTATACGATGGATCGGATGTGGTTGTACCGGAACTTGCTGATACTAGCTGGATGTATGATTACAAGGCCGGTGTCCTGACATTTGAGCAGACTAGAGGAGAGGATGGATCTAACACAACCACCGAAGCTATAAAGATAGATGCATATCAGTACATAGGGAAGTTTGTTAGAGACCTCGCCATATCAGGACACACTCATGTTCTCGATGATCTAACGGATGTCAGCGTAGCTGGAGATGACGCACCTGAGGATCAGGAGATCCTTAGATGGTTCTCTGCATCAGGAGCATGGCTACCAGATGCTGATGCTACTGGATCGGGTGGTGGTGGAGCTAGCTCTCTTGTTGATCTTAGTGATACGATTATAGGAGTTCCAGCCTCAGGTGAGCTTCTTGTCTACAATGGCACAGAGTGGATCAATGCTTCAGGTAAGCTAATAGAATTGTCAGATACGCAAGTAGCTGAATTTCCTGCCAACAATAACATTCTCGCTTGGGATACTGCAGCTAATGCATGGATCGATCAAACAGCCACACAAGCTGCTCTTGCAGCAGATGGCCATGATCATTTCAGCACAGACATAACTAACTTTAGCGATGCGGTGGGATCCGGTGTTACATTTGAGAACCTCAATGCCAATTCCGACGTAGGAACCGGTGCCACTCAGGTCTCGCAGGGAGATCATCTTCACGCTATAAGTGATCTATCGGATACAACTATAACAGCTCCCGCATCTGGTGAGCTTCTGAGATACGATGGAACTACATGGGAAAACGCATCAGGAATTCTCAGAGAGTTGGACGATACTGCCGTAGCTGAATTCCCCACTGACAATAATGTTCTAGCTTTCGATACCGCAAGTAACAAATGGATCGATCAGACTGCTGCCGAGGCGGCCCTTGCTGCCGCTGGACATGCGCATGCATTAGATGATCTTACTGATGTTAGTGTACTTGGAGATGATGCTCCTGCCAATGAAGAGGTACTGACATGGTTTAGTGCGTCGGGAGCATGGTTGCCTGCTCCTGCAAGTGGAAGTGGTGGTGGAGCTGTAGCCACTCTGGGTGATCTAACCGACGTCTCAGTTCCTATTCCGGAATCAGGACATCTGCTTCGATACACTGGAACCATATGGTCTCACGGATCTGGAATTCTAAGAGAACTTGATGACACTAAGGTGGCGGAATTCCCAACCGACAACAATGTACTTGCCTTTGATACGACATCCAATAAGTGGACAGATCAGACTGCATCTGAAGCTGGACTGGCGGTGGCATCTCATGCTCATGTTGCTGCTGATGTTACTGACTTCTATCCAGAAGCATCCGGGACTGTAACATACGAAGCATTGAGTGATAATGGTGACATTGGTACAGGAGCAACTCAAGTATCACAAGGTGACCACAACCACGATGCTACTTATGCTCAATTGGGTCATGATCACTTCAGCACAGATATAACCAACTTCGATGATGCCGTAGGATCAGGTGTCACGTTTGAGAATCTTAATGCCAATTCCGATGTGGGCACTGGCGCTACGCAAGTGGCTCAGGGAGATCACCTGCATGATGCTACATATTCTCCAGTGGCACACAGTCACACCCTTACAGAACTCAATGATGTGGATGCATCGGGTGATGAGCAGCCTGCTGACAATGAGGTACTCACCTGGATTGACGCTTCTGGTCGTTGGTACCCAAGACAGACTGATCATGCGAATCTAGCTAATCTTAGTGCTGATGATCATACGCAGTATTCTCTCGCAGATGGAAGCAGAGCATTCAGTGGAACAGTCGGTGGTGTAAATCCTGCTTCTGCTCCCGATTTGACAACCAAAGCATATGTTGATTCAACCATAGGCGCCAGTGGCGTTAACTATGCTGAAGCAGCACATACTCACGCTCTGACTGACTTATCAGATGCCACTATAACTGCTCCAGCATCCGGAGAGCTGGTTCGATATGATGGAAGTGAGTGGCAAAATGCATCGGGAATTCTTCGCGAGCTAGATGATACGGCAGTCGCAGAATTTCCGACTGATAACAATGTCCTAGCATTTGACACCGCAGCTAACAAGTGGACTGATCAAACACCATCCGAGGCTGGATTAGCAGCTGATGGTCATGATCATTTCAGCACTGATATCACGAACTTTGATGATGCCGTGGGATCTGGAGTTACATTTGAGAATTTGAATGCCAACTCAGATGTAGGAACCGGAGCCACCCAAGTGGCACAGGGCGATCACGATCACGATGGTACATATAGTCCCGTTGCGCATAGTCATACTCTCACCGAGCTGAATGATGTAGACGCAACAGGAAACGAGCAGCCAGCTGATAATGAAGTCCTTACATGGATAAGTTCTTCGGGTCAATGGTATCCAAGGGCAGCACAGGGCGGAGCAAGTGCTATTGGTGATCTAACTGATGTGACTATCACATCAGCAGACGCAGGAGACCTAATAAGGTACAACGGAGCAGATTGGGTCGATTACCCAGAGTCTAACTACTCCTTTGCAGACCACACTCACCCTGCTAGTGGAATCACTAACTTCTACCCAGAGGCTTCAGGTACAGTGACCTATGAAGCTCTCTCAGACAATGGTGACATTGGCACTGGAGCAACTCAGGTAGCACAGGGTGACCATGATCATGATGCTACATATTCACCAATTGATCACAGTCATACACTCACAGAGCTGAATGACGTCAATGCTTCCGGAAATGAGCTGCCTGCTGATAATGAAGTTCTTACATGGATACAGTCATCGGGAGCATGGTACCCAAGACAAACTATTCATGCCAACCTAGCTGATCTTAGTGCTGATGACCACGCGCAATACACACTTGCTGATGGCACGAGAGCATTCAGTGGTGCGGTATCAGGTATCAACCCCACTATTGCTCCCCATCTAACAACTAAAGCCTATGTTGATTCCACTATAGGAGCCAGCGGATCTAACCGTATTTTGGACGACCTGGCCGATGTTACCATAGCAGCAGCGGCCTCGGGTGAACTACTAAGGCACAATGGAACTGAATGGCAGAATGCATCTGGAATACTTCGTGAATTGGATGATACTGCTGTAGCAGAGTTCCCAACCGATAACAATCTTCTAGCTTTCGATACTACTCAGAACAAATGGATTGACCAGACCGCAGCACAGGCTGGTCTTGCTGTTGCGGGACATACACATGAACTGAATGACCTGTCTGATGTTGAGGTGGCTGGAGATGATGCTCCTGATAACCAAGACGTCTTGACGTGGTTCAGCGCATCTGGAGCTTGGCTTCCTGCTCCAGCTAGTGGAAGTGGTGGTGGTGGTCTTGACAATATAGTAGAAGATCTGAGTCCTGAACTTGGAGCAGCATTAGATGCTCAGGGATTTGATCTCACTAATCTGGGTAATCTGCAATTCATTGACTCAAACAAATTCATCGGGACTGCTACAACTCCTGCCAGTGGCCTTTTTGCTGGGGTTTTCAGTGTAGGAACTGGGGTAGGTCTTACCACACCTAGCATATTCAATCCTTCTATCATTAATCACAAGATAGATTCATCCACTCAGGTACTTGATGGACTTCGAATAATTGTTGAGAATGAAAATACCGGCGCTTCATCAGGATTTAGAGGACTCTTTATCAGAGTGACACCTCGCGCTACATTTGGGACGGCTTCATATGGAGTGGAGGTTGAATTAGATGACTCTTCCATTCTTTCTAGTTCAATTATTGGTCCAATGTATCGATTTAGTCACCAATTTAACAATGTTGATCCGGCGACCATTTCAGGTTTAGATATATCTATGACCTCTACGGGTGCAGCTAGACCCGACAATTTAATATCGGCTTCATTCAAAGCTGAAGGAGCCGATACAACTAATATTGCTCTGCGTACCCTAACAGGAGATACGCTACTCAACGAAGAAGGTGGATCTTACATTTTGCGCGTTGAGGGCGCGGGAGGAAATGGATCTGAGAACCTTCTGTATGTTGATGGTGCTACAAATCGAGTAGGAATATTAAAGGTACCTACTACCAATGTCGCAGAGTTGGAAGTTAGTGGGCATGTGTTTGTTAGTGCTTCACTGGTTGCTGCTTCTGGTGTAGACATTCCTACCAATGAGCTGTATAAGATAGATGGCTCGCAGCATACTCACCTTCAGACTGATATAACAGACTTTGGAAGTTTCTCTCCAGATGACCATAGTCACACACTGACAGAGTTGAATGATGTTGATGCTACTGGAGATAGAGCCCCAGCAGATGGAGAACTTCTGACTTGGATTAGTGCCTCGGGTAAGTGGCTACCACAGGTAGTCCCAGGAGGTGGAGACCTTAACAGTCTGTCTGATGTAACTATCACTTCACCAGCTAGTGGTGCGGTTCTAGCATACGATGGGACTGAATGGATAGATCTTGATGCCGTGACAATGGGAGTTACGGCTTCGGGTGCTCCTTTAAACATCAATATCAACGCTACGGACCCAGCCTCTACTGAGCGTGGAGATATATGGATCCTTGACAGTACTCCTAGATTACTGAATACTGTCTTCCATCAGTATGGTCCAGGTGGAACAGGAACCATAGAGTATGATCATGATCACAGCATATACAGCCTCACGGATGGCACTAGGCCATTCACCGGAACCGTTGGTGGTGTAACTCCTGCGGCTTCTACTGATGTGGCAATCAAGTCATATGTTGATGATTCAATAGCTGCCAGTGGAGGTGGTAGTGGAGCTACTGAGCTTGATGAATTAACTGACGTAACGATTACAACTCCAATCCACACGGGCCAGAGCCTGATGTATGATGGCTCACTGTGGATCAATACATCAGGAATACTTAGAAATCTGGGTGATGTAAGTATAAATGGAGCACTTCAGGATAATGATCTTCTGGCTTTTGATTCTGCATCCGATAAGTGGATTGATCAAACTGCCACCCAGGCTGGAGTTCTGTCTGATATAGTTTTTGATACTAGCCCTAGTTTGGGTGGACCGCTAGATGCTGAATCAAATAACATTTCAAATCTTGGAAACCTGACATTCAATGCAACTGATTTCTATGACATTGGTGTAGCTTTAGGTCGACTAAGTAGAATCTGGACCAATAGACTTGCTGTTGATGTTACTGTTCCAAATGAAGCATACGTCATTCACGCTTCGGGGACCATCTACTCAGATACAAACATGGATCTGCATGCTACTGGTCTGTACAAGATCGGTGGAGTGCAGCATACTCACGATACTGATGATATCACTACAGGAGAACTGGATGTAGCGCAGGGCGGAACCAATCTAGCATCTGGTACAGATGGTGGAATCCTTGGATTCACCGGCACAACAACAATAGCTAGCTCTGCTCTTCTAACCCAATTCTTGCTTGTAGTTGGTGGAGGCACAGGTGCTACACCAAGCACCCCAGTAGCCATTGGAACTGCTGGTCAATTCTTGAGATCGGGTGGCGCTGCAGCTAATCCAGCATTTGCAGGCATCAATCTTGACTCAGATACCCTAAGTGGAACTCTGGCTGTTGCTCAGGGTGGAACCAACCTATCTTCAGGTACCAGTGGTGGAGTGTTAGCATATACTGCAGCTGGAACCTTGGCTTCATCTGCATTGCTTACAGCCAATCAGTTAGTGATCGGTGGTGGTGCTGGTGTTGCACCAGGACCACTAGCTGCTGGAACAGACAACTTCATCGTAAGAATGGGTACTTCTATCCCTGCCTATGAAGAAGAGGTTCTCTCCAAGTCAGTGAGCATAGAGACCCCAACTGCAGCCGATGATATTACCATGTTCTTTACTCCAGTGGCTATCACCATAACTCAGATGCGTATAGCCATCCTAGGCTCTGCTACTCCCGGGTGGATTGCTGATCTGAGACATCATACCGATAGAAGCAATGCTGGTAATGCTGTCATTACTACTCCTGTATCATCTACAGCTGCAGAGCACTCAGCGGAGACAACAGGGCACGACATCACTACTTTCAACGATGCTACTGTTCCTGCCAACTCATTCGTGTGGGTAGAGACAGTGGATGTCTCAGGTACCTTGGATCAAGGACACCTCACCCTGAGATACACAATAGACTAGGAGTAATAATGCCATACCACCCCGTGAAAACTTCAGGAACCCCCGAAGAATGGATGAGTCATTTTCAAATAGATAAGGAATCCATTGTGGGCATTAAGGTCTGGTACTCAGATGAAGTCTATGATGTACCTCCTACCAACGTAGATGACCTCCCTGATCAGGATGTTCAGATGGTATGTGTCTACGTTTTCAAAGACAAGAAGGTGAGAATGCTGACACTAGATGGACTAGATGAATATTGGCTTCCCGGTGCAACCAAACCCATTTATGGGAAGGAACTACCTTGGGAAGAGTTTGAGAAGCTTGGTGACAAAGCATTCGGGACAAAATGGGAGGATTAAATGGCAGTTAGATATTTTCCAAAAAATACTAATGCAGATACTAATTGTGATGCTGGTTCTGCTGCTGACCTTGATCTATCGGAAACTCAAGATACTTCTACAGGACAGAACATAGGCAGTGGTGGTAACGTTGGCTATGTAGAAATGGCTGCCTATGATATAGCTCTTGCTGCCCGAGACGGAACCAGTTATGATTTCTCTATTGATATAACCGCTATCAGTCAGACTAATGTAAGATGGCGTATTGAAGAGATAGCAGCACCGGCAGGATGTGGAACCGTTCAGAGTTCAGCGTATACTACACAGGAACCAGCTTCTGTTGGGATTGCTACTGGTACAGTGTCACTGGCAGCCTGGACAACTGGTACCAGATTGAGATTGTCAATTGAAACTCAACAGACCTCAACTTGTGGTCTGCGAAGAATAACAATCAACGTCAATGATGCTGACACTTTTGTAGATGCACCTGACCCCGTAGCAAGTGGCAGGCGTATATTCATAGTCACATAGAGGAAAAAGAAATGGAAGTATTGATAAGAAAGATAGACAACACGGGAGGCGATGGAGCCTACAAGAGGGGCGACATAGTTGAAGTCCGAGAGGATGGAGCTATGTATGGATCCAGAGAGCTGGGCCCCAACACAAACTTCTGGGTAGTCAAGATTCCAGGTATTGCTGTATCTCAGGGAGACAAGTATCTAGATTCGGAAGAGGAAGATGTAGATGTCGATGGTGAGACAGCCAAGCGGATCGTTAAGAGGCGCCTCTGGCAGATTCCCATTGCTGATATCCCCCAGGGAGTTCTAGATGAATTGAATGCCACAGGTGAGACCACTCAAACCTGGAATGCTATTCGAAACTTCATCAAGAACAAGAATACACAAGAGACTGAATAATGCCTAAGAATATTACTACTGTTAATCCAGATGGCACTGCTGATTACGCTACTATTCAAGCATGGGACGCCGATAGAGCTGGAGATCTAGTTGCTAGTGGCTTCATAGAAGAGGTCCATATGACTTCTAGTCCTGGTGGCCCCAAGCGTGATATAACCCAGGCTATTTTGGGTGCTGGATGGGTCACTGATCCTGATAACTACATATCAATGGTACAAATAGAGCCCCATAGTGGTGTATATAATACTGAAGTATTTACTCTGCATCAGGAGACTTTTAGTACTGGCGCAAGGATAGTTACGGAATTTGGTAATAATGCTGATCATGTGCATGTCAGTGGCGTTCAGTTCTTCACTGAAGGACGAGGAGCTCAAATAGGTAAAGTAACAAATAATTCTCCTGCCCTATCTGGTTGGATGAAAGTAGAGAACTGCGTGTTTCACAATGAAACCGCACCTGTTGATATACGTACCAGTATAGCTGGTATACAAACACGATTTGGGAATACTCGTTTGATGATTTGGAACAATGTCTTTGATGGTTTCAAAGACAGAACCGATTCAGGTTTTGATCCATCTGCTATCTGGCTGGAGGGTAACGATAAAACTGCATGGATATACAATAATACCTTCTTTGATTGTAATCTTGCGGTATACAATCATATCGCTTCGCCATCTAATGTCAATCTAAGACTGAAGAACAACATAGTGCAGGTCTGCGCTAGTGGACTTGACACTATGGTTAATGTTCATGCTGACTCCACCAATAACGTATGGGATTCAGGAGTTCCCCCCGGAGATAATCCAAGACAGGCTACTGTCACTTTCATGAATACAGCCGGATTCGATTATCACCTCAGTCCTTTTGATGTTGGAGCATTTCAACAGGGTCGCAATCTTTTAACTGATGAGATTCTACATGGTCCCTATCAAGATACATTAGCACCGATTACTTCTCATATCTTTGATGCCTCAGGTAACCCGAGAACTAATCCATGGGATGCTGGCTACAATGAGATCAGCAATCTAGGGGGAGATCTATTCAAGAATATTTCCACTGTGAATCCAGATGGTGGAGCTGACTATGCTTCTCTAAATGTATGGGAATCGGACAGACAGGGCGACATATCAATTACCGGCAGGAATTGGACGGAGAGGGTTGAGGTATCTTCTAGTGGCAGTGCGGATACAGTAGATACTATTATGGATGGGTGGCTTACGGATACCAATAATCCCATACAGCTCTTTCAGCATCAATCTCACAGTGGAGTATTCAATGATAGTATATATCGCATAGAAGAACCCGATAGTTCTACTACTACGAGTTTAGATTTGGAATTGACTGGGGGAGCAGAGCATGTACATATCAGTGGTGTCCAGTTTCACTCTCTAGGGAATGCTGAGGGGATAATCAAATATAGTTCAAATCCCGCAGTTGGCGCTTCGGGCTGGCTTAAAATTGAGAACTGCATATTTCATTGTGAAACTCCTGCGGGAGATTCTGCTGGACTTCAGACTGCTCTATTTTTTGAGTTCCATCTGCGGTGTAACGCATTCATCTGGAACAATGTCTTTGATGGCTATAAGGATAGGGGACCTGGTGGTAATGCTGTATCAGCGATGTATTTGGACACTGAGCAGGCTCCCTTTTGGATATGGAATAACACTTTCTTTGATTGTGACAATGTCTTCTATGATGAGAATGCTACGCCAAGAATGGCGTTCATGAGAATAATGAACAATATCTATCAGTCTTGTGCTACTGGTGTTGTTGCTCCTGTTCCTTCTATTCATGCGGACTCAACCAATAATGTAGCAGATTTGTTCACTCCAAGAGGATCTAATCCAAGACTCGCTACAGTGATATTCAGAGACGAGTTTGCTGCTGCCCCTAATCTTCACCTAGATCCTTCGGATACTGGAGCTTTACAGCAGGGATCGTATCTTCTATCAAATTCGGATCTTAGAGATGGTCCCTATCAGGATGGTAAGGCCCTCATATCCACTTATGTCCTTGATGCATCAGGCAATAGAAGAACAGGACCTTGGGATGTGGGTTACAATGAGATCAGCAACCCCGGAGTTAACATTAGTGTTGTTGATCCAGGAGGTCTTGGTGATTATGCCGATATTGCGACATGGGAATCAGATAATCAGAGAGATCTGGTTGCCCATAATTGGATTGAGCAGGTCAATCTTACTTCGTCAGATGGTACCCTTGATGGTAGTCGTTGCGCATTAGCGGGATGGACTACAGATACCGATCATTACATTCGAATTTTTCAGATTCAGCCACACGGTGGAATATATGATGAGAACATCTATAAGTTACGAGAGCCAGGATCTAGAGCGAGTGCAACTATTGAAACACCAACGGGCGGAGCAGATCATATCCATGTCAGTGGAGTGCAAATCCTCAAAGAAGGAAAAGGAGCCGCAATACGAATTGCAAACAACGCCACTGCAGATGCTTCGGGTTGGTTCAAGGTTCAGGATTGTCTGATTATTGGTAATACACAGCCGGTTAATAGTGGACCTAACTCTGCTGGTATTCAACATAGACCACTAAACATCGAATTATATGCATGGAACAATGTCATCTTTGGCATTCTTGATCCAGGAGGTGGATTTGATACTGCAGCGATTTGGTTAGACAATAGCGATGAAGATATTTGGCTATATAACAACACCATATATAATTGCACCAATGGTATTTATAATCAGCTTGCATCTCCATCACAGACAGGACTAAGAATGAAGAATAACATCATTCAGGCGTGTGCTACTGGATTTGTTGTTGGATCTGTACATGCCGACTCTACCCACAACGTGTGGGACTCTGGAACTCCCCCTGGAGCGAATCCAAGACATGCCACCGTTACGTTTATCCAACCAACTGGAGTAGATCCAGATCTTCATCTAGATCCCTCTGATACAGGTGCCCTGGGACAAGGAATAGATCTAACAAGTGATGTGGACTTTACCACTGCAGCCTACGGTGACAATAAAGCATCTATATTTGATCACATCTATGATATAGATTACGATCTTAGATTAGCACCATGGTCTATGGGATTTGACTGGAGATTTGTCGATATTTCACCTCTGCTTCTCTATGGGAGGCTGATATTGGACCCCCTGGCTAGGCTGAAGATGGGCAATTCAGGCCTTCTGAGGGGTAGATTGAAGATAGGAAAAGAAAGTGGATAATGAGGGTGAGGTTATGCTAAACTATGGACACACAAGCATTAGAAAGGAGATATGATGCCTGTAAGACGAGACGGAACACCATCTGGAGCTACCAACTTGGTAGGAACTGTAAATAATGTCACCCTGGGTGCTGCAGCTAGTGGAGCCATAGCCAATTTTGCCCCAACTGCTGGAGAATTCCTGTGGATACAGAGTGTAACTGTGTCAGCTGTAGCTGCTGCATCATTTACTCTTTCTGAGAACACTGGGACAATATTTGCCGCAGGAGCGGTTCCTGCTGCGGGGGCATGGACTCACATATTCCCCGGAGGTGGGGTGCCTTTGAGTGTAGTGGATGCCACGCTATCTTTGGTAGCTATCGATGCCACTGACTACAGCGTAACCATCACTGGATACTCCCTGAAGGACATACCCCACAAGAGCAGAGTTATTCCACTTCCAATGTAGTATCATCTATCTCTTCAAACTTTATGAGTTTGAAAATGCAGGGATCCCTGTACCTCTTAAGGCACTTCCAACAGTCATAGGTTGACACCATCTGTGGAGGTGCCATTCCTTTTCTACCTTTCATGTCCCAATCAACCAACTTCTCGTTGTACATGAGGCAGGGATACTGATGGTGGAATTGAGGTGGGGTCAGTTGTTTGGACAGGGCCGCAGCCTTCCTTATAGCTATCTCCACCCTCTTAGGTGTCAATACCTCTCTCTCCACTGCGAACTTCTCAATAGCTTGGCTTACCTGTAAGCCAAAGCGCTCCTCTGTATCCCCATCCAATATATCATCAGATCGCCTCATCTTAGTGAACTGTACTATACGCACAAGGGGAGTACTAGGTCCTGGCTCCATCTGGAGCACATAATACGACCCATCTTCCTCTATGATGCCCAGACTCATGAAGCCCATGATGGCCTGTCTAGGTATGGGTCTAATCTTTGTCTCGTGTACCTTCATCAGATATCCTGTGGT
>SDBT01008013.1_pt1 | contig 17315 bp, 21 predicted proteins | sample 2277101 | NCBI WGS metagenome assembly SDBT01 (sample SAMN10404973, study PRJNA504765) | marine sediment metagenome | isolation source: marine sediment core GS10_PC15, 103 cmbsf | place: Arctic Ocean: Southern Knipovich Ridge | collected 2010
AAGCGAACGGATGACATTACATTTGATAGAGATGGAGACACGCTCACTAACGGAGAAGAATTGGAAATGGGTACTGATCCTGATAGTGCAGATACAGATAGAGACGGCATTAATGATGCTGATGACCCATTTCCATTGGAGCGTGCATATACCTCTGATAACGACAACGATGGCATTGCAGATGAATATGAAGAAACCCACGGCCTCTCCCCAGAAAATCCTGAAGACGCATTGGAGGATAACGATGGCGATGGCTTAAACAACTTAGACGAGTTCATCTTTGGTACCGACCCAACTGATCCCGATACTGATGATGATGGAATCGTAGATGGTGAGGAAGTGGAAAAAGGAACAGAGCCACTGGAGAGCGCATGTCTGATGTACGCATCGCCAATAGAACCGTTTGCCGATACAAAAGAGCACTGGGCAAAAACATACACGGTGCGTTTGCAACGAACAAAAATCATGCCAGATGGAAACAGGCTGGTAGAAGGATATCCGTACGAAGGAAGACGCTACTTTGCACCGGATCAGTACATCTCTCGATTTGAGCTCCTAAAGATGGCACTGATGAGCGGTTGCATTAAGTTAGCAAAAGATATGGAACGCCTCTCCATGAGCTTCACGGATCTGCCAAGCACTCCACGACCAAGGGAACATCCGGATGAATCACTGAGGCGGCGTGTCGTATACACTGCCGTTCGCAAAGACATTGTAGAAGGATATCCCGATGGCTCGTTCCACCCTGATTCACCAATCAACCGTGCAGAAGCAATGAAAATTCTTCTGCAAACAACTGGGCTAGAAGAATTGGAAGAAGTGGAAGTGGAGAAAGAATTTCCTGATGTGCCACAAGATGCCTGGTTTGCACCACACGTAAAACGCGGACTGCAGTACGAAATAGTCAGTGGATATCCTGATGGCTACTTTCGTCCGGAACAGCCTATCACCCGTGGAGAGGCAGCAAAAATTATTTACCTCCTTATGCTCATTAATCCGAATGTGAATGGATATGAGCTCCCTGCGGAAGGAATAAACGAATAAAAAAAGCCCGGATGAATCCGGGCTTTTACTGAGTCAAAAAGACTAGATATAAGATTTCATCTCGTCAAAAGCCGAAATGAACTGCTCAAGATCCTCAGAATCAAACATGATGGTTGTCTTCTGTCCGCCACGAGACTTTTCGGACACTTTGAAGAACTTACCATTATCCGACTCCTTAAGATCAATATAGAACGTGCGCTGCCGACCGTGAATAGTTACGGAGTGCAGCTCATCTGCAAACTTGCGATCACCACCGCTTTTGCCTGCTGCTGGAGCAGGAGTGCTGGCACTGTCATCGCCTTCCTTGGGAGCATCGCCACCCGCTAGCTCGGACATAGGATCAAACATAATACGTTTGGGTAAAAAAGTAATCTCTGCTCCCCTCGCCTGAATCTTGCAGCCTAAACGCTGATGTGTCTGTAGCTTGAGAGCATTTACAGACTACTAATCTGCAAAGCATCAGACAACCATTTACACAACTTAATCCTCTATCGGCGGGAAGAGTATTTCCGGCTCCCCTACCGTCTTCCAGTTTTTCTGGCTACCCCACTGCTTCATTTCATCGGTGATGACAAAGTTCTTTTCCAGCATCTTGTCTGCATATGGCACATTGAGTTGTTTGGAAATCTCAAATGCTTTTTGTGGCATAAATGGAATAAGCATCAAAGATGCATGCCTTAACACTTCACATAAAAACGAAAGTTGTTCTACTTTCTTTTCTGCAGGCTGTTTCCATGGTTGCATCTGATCCATACATCCATTGCCATATCTCCCAATTTCAAGAGGGAGATCAATTGAAGCATGAAGCTCAAATTTATCCATCCTTTCAATATATGTCCGCCAACGCATAGACATTTTTTTCGACTGATCAAATCCTTCATCCTGAAAATTTATAAGTTCACCACCCTCTTTCTTAAGCATAACAAGTACTCTATTTAGCAAATTCCCCAAATTATTTCTAAGAACACCATCATAGAGCTCTCCAAATCGATCCCAAGAGAAGTCACCATCTTTGCCAACTGGAACCTCGTGTGAAAGATAAAATCTCAACGCATCCACTCCATACTTATCAACCACATCTTGTGGCACTACAACGTTGCCAAGCGACTTGCTCATCTTTTCTCCTTCACTTGTGAGGAATCCATGAATGAGAAGTTTATCCGGCGTACGAATTCCTGCATGCTTAAGCATAGAAGGCCAAATTAATGCATGAAATCGGGCAATATCTTTGCCGATGACATGTGTGACTTCTGCATCATCCCACCATTCGCGCTCTTCCTTCTTGGTTAAAATCCCGAGCCCAGAGATGTAATTTGTGAGTGCATCGCACCACACATACATCGTGTGCTCGTCATCATCTGGAACAGGGATTCCCCATGCCAAACTGCTCTTTGGACGGGAGAAGGAAACATCCTCCAATCCCTGCTCAATAAGCGAGAGAGTTTCATTTGCACGAAAGTCCGGTACGATCTCATACCCTCCATTCTTCATGCCTTTGGTAAGAAGTTCCTTAAGCCAATTTGAATCCTCACTGAGCTTTAAGAAGTAATTTTCTTCTGTGACTTCCTCAGGCTCTGCTTTATGAATAGCACACTTACCATCTTCGAGATCCTTCTTAGTCATAAACCGCTCACAGCCACTACAGTAGTCCCCTGTGTAGCTTCGCTTCTCTAGCATTCCTGCCTCATCCAACTTCTTCCAGAGAGCCTGTACCGTTGGCCAATGCTCTTTTTGATCAGTCGTGCGGATGAATTTGTCGTAGGAAATACCAAGTTCTTTATAGAGTTTTTCATAGAGCGGAACATTACGATCAACAAGCTTTTGCGGTGTCACATTTTCCTCATCTGCTTTTCGCTGAATCTTGGTTCCATGCTCATCTGTTCCTATTTGAAAACGTACCTCATCACCACGTAAGCGAAACCAACGCGCGCAAACATCTGCAAGAACCTTCTCCATCACATGCCCCATATGAGGAGCAGCATTTGGATAATCAATAGCAGTAGTGATGTACTGGCGTGCCATATAGCCCCCAGCGTACAGCAGAATCTAGGAGCACTAAAGGTAAACTACCTGTTAATTAACAGCCACATTACCCACAAACGTATGAACAAACTGCACAATCGCCCAACCTGTCACTGCAAAGAAAATACCAATCAATGCGGCAATAATGATGTTCTTTCCCTGTGTACGTCCTTCATCATTTCCTCCGGATGACACAATGCGAATTGCTCCCCACAAAATCATAATCACAGCTACACCTCCGACGATTTCAAACACAATGTTTGCAACACGCTCGGCAAGCTGCGCGAGGAAATCAGATCCTGCACCACAACCTGGGTGCAATGCTTCGCAGTATTTTATTAAGACATTTTCAGCATAGACTTTCTCAATTCTGAATAGGCCGACGATGAATTCAATAACACGCATAATTAGAGACCCATATTGAGAACAATACCAACGATAGATTTAGCTAAGTTAATAATGATTGCACCAACAATAGCAAAGATTAACATCTTTTTGGATGTATCTGTCTCTTCAGTTTTTCCATGTGCAAGCACCAAACGGAAACCGGTCGCAATAATAATAAGAAAGAATACTACATTAAAGACAGACAACATAATTCCAATGGCAATGCTAATCGTGTTAATAATTGGATTATCGTACGGAGATGCGCCTCCGCCAATACCAGATGATGCATGACTTACAATAATGGCAACCATCGTCTGTGCTGCCAAAGCAACGGCGAAACCAACAAGAGCATAGATAATTGAATTCTTTCCATTATTGATTTTTGAATCATCTCCAAAACTGATAATCATAAGCAACCCACCCCAGATGACAAATAGGATCGAAAGAGCAGCAACTACACTTATGAGTAAGCTGGCAACAGGAGGAAGAAATAGAGCAGCAGTATTGGTTGGAGTGCAACCATCAACCAGCTGACATGCAGTACTTGCTCCATCAGCATATGCAGACTGCGAGGCAAAAATGGTACTGCCGATGGCCTGCAGAAAATAACTCATTTAAGTATAGAAGAGGCTATTAAGCGTCTTTAATATTGCACCGGAAAATGACAAGATCACCAATCCGATAATAGATGATTTTATTTTATCGAATCCTTCACTGCGCTTACTGGAATCATATCCACCCATAATCATAATCTGCATACCACCAATGAGCACCCAAATCACACAGAATCCTACGGCAATCTTATAGAGCCAACTTCCTGCTCTTTCGAAATATAATAGCCACGTACCAACACCTGGCTTAATAGGAATAGTATCACCACCACTAATTGGTTGTAAAAGATGAATTTCATCTGCAACAGCTTTATTCTCACCATCTTCACCTGCTGCAATAACTACAGGAGTAGCACTGCAAATAAAAGCAAACATAACTGCCAAAAAGGCAGTTGAAGTTAAAACTGAAAAAATGGGTTTTCTTAAAAGCATCACACTATTGTATCACATTCTATGGAACATGACGAGTCCTATACCATCAAACTTGGGCAAGATTCCCCCTTGCATCACCTTCTCTCTATCCGTAGGATTTCCGTACTCATGCGGATGTAGCTCAGTTGGCTAGAGCGTCGCCTTGCCATGGCGAAGGTCGCGGGTTCGACCCCCGTCATCCGCTCCACAGTTGAATTGCAGACGAACAAGGAGTGTAACGACGCAGTGAGTCGCAAGATACTGTGTCCTCCGTAGCTCCAAAGGAGCGAAGGAGGGCTTGTTAGCCTTTATGCGGGATTAGTTCAGTGGTAGAACGTAAGCTTCCCAAGCTTGAAGCGCGGGTTCGATTCCCGTATCCCGCTCCAATTTACTCTGCCAATGCCAACTCTACCGGTCCTTCTATACCATACCGTGTAATAACAGACATGCCTTGTTCTGCATTTAAATCGTATGTTCTTTCAACAATATCCATTATTGCCTTTTTTACGATAATGCACCCCATACTCTGGTATCGACTTTCGCGAGCAAACATGATTTTTTCTGAGGCATGTTCATGGATACCATACGCAGTGTGCGTCTCGCCATCTTTATATAGACGAACAAACCGACCTGTGGGACCGAATGTAATACGATCTCCTTTTATGTGCTTGGATTTTGCTACCCAATCCCAGTTTGGCGTGGATGCGTTATAGCTTCTACCAATGTAGTAAACCCAACGACGTTGTCCGGTAATAAGCGGAAAATGAATATAATGACCATTCGGATGAACTATGTATCCAGTGTTCTTCTTGGTATCAATCACCATGCGATCCCCAACTTGCGGCTGCCAGGAATCAACTGCAACTTGATATGCAGCTGGAGCTGGCGTGAGCATGCTCGACGCAACTAAAAACGAGCCGACAATTGACATGGCAATGTTCTGCAAAGTGCACTATTCTAGACATTTTCTCGCTTATGTCAAGCCCCCAGAGCCCCCTTTTTAAGCCAAAATCAATGAAATTCGCGAAGCGGAAGCTTTGCTTTCGCTCAGGATAAATTTTCATGGCTTGCCATGAGCGAGTTCCGCGAATGCGGGACGAGTCGAATGGTACCCCCGACAGGAATCGAACCTGTACCTTCGGCTCCGGAAGCCGACAGTCTATCCATTAGCCTACGGGGGCAAAAGAAACTAATTTAATTAATGCCAGAATAAAAGAGCTACAGAGTTACTCGCCGGCCGAAGCCTCGCGAAGGCTGGCGGGGGCAAGCTTATAAAACTCTACCGTATTCTTAGTTGTCTGCGAATCCACTTCTTCCATGGGAACTCCTTTTATCTCTGCGATTAGCTTAGCTACTTCCCGCACATACGCAGGCTCATTGCGTTTGCCACGATGCGGAGTAGGAGCAAGATACGGTGCATCGGTTTCTATCATCATCTGATCCAACGGGCATTGCTTGATAACATCGCGAATATCCTCTGATTTTGGATAGGTCGCAATACCGGTAAATCCGAGCAAAGCGCCCTCTTTGACTAAAGATTCCACGTCTCCCCATTGCTCCGTACAACAGTGAATAACATAGGAAGAAGGACTGACTTCCTCGATAATTTTCTTAAGATCTCCAATGGCATTACGGCAATGAATAACAGCCGGCATATCTAACTCCTTCGCAAGTGCAAGCTGTGTACGAAACACGTCGCGCTGCACATCTCGTGGCGAATTATCGTAGTGATAATCCAGACCGATTTCGCCTATGGCTTTCACCTTGGACGAGGATGTAATTAGACGCTTAATCTGATTGATGTCTCCATCTTGCCAATGCTTTGCCGCATGCGGATGTACGCCAATTGTGCAAAATACTTGAGAATATTTCTCTGCAATTTCTATACATTTCCGCGATTCCTTAAGCGTATCGGCAATCGTTACCATTGCCTCAATACCATGCTCTTCTGCACGTAGGAGTACATCAGAAAGATCTGATGAGAACTTGCGATCCGCTAAATGACAGTGGGAATCAATCACGCCACCACTCTACCATTCATCGCCGTGCTGCACTCGCAATAATTACAGCTGCAGTAATACTTCCTATCATGTTGGCAATCAGATCCCACCCTGTATTCATATACCCGCCAACATTTGTATCAGGAATTAGCAGGACTGCAATGAACTCAAACACTTCATTAAGTGCGCCGAGTCCCATTCCGCCAAGAACACAAAGAATAAGAACGCCAAGAGTTGGACGAGGTATTCTGAGCAATGGACTTAGTGCCTGCCAACAAAGCCATGTGGATATACCGAATCCGTATGCATGCAAAACCTGGTCGTACTTAAGGTACTCAGGAATAAGCCACAGACTGTAGAGCACTGCCTTATCTCCATTGAACGGCAGACCTTCCGGCAGAGGAAGTAATCCTCCTGCCATGTGTAATAATCCCCAGATACTTAAACACCAAAGAAGTCCTGTACTAAAAATTAATACGTGCATGCACGGCAGCAGCTGCAAAAGCAAGAATAACAACTACTCCGATGTAATAAATAAATTCAACATTACCGGACTGCATTGCAAAGAACGTAGCAACAGTAAGGTAGCAAACTGTGAATAGAAGAACGGACCAAGGGATTAAGCGATTTGAAATCATTGGCATAGCATACGCGCTGCAAGCCAAAACTAAAACGCCTATTACTTCTCTACAAAATCCCCCATCACATCTATAGGTTCACCTCCTCTATCCATATCTGTTACGTCACATCCATCACTCCAAAAACCTAACGCCTTCGCAGTAGGAGATCCAAAGTGAAGTTTTGCAACTTCAGCACGCACAGTATCATCAGATATACCATGTATAAGATCGCAGCTCTTTGCCAAAGTTGTTTGTCTTTGGCGCAATAACTCATCAATTTGAGTTGGCTCTTTGCCTTCAAAATCTACCTGCTCTAGTCGCTGTGTGCTAGTAACCATAAGTTAAGAGGAGAAATACAAAGTATATCTTATAAAGAAAAGTTAAAATGTCAATCAATCACCTAGACCAAAATGCTCACATGGTAGAAAATAAACCCTTATGCCCGAACATCTTGATCATAAGTGTGCCGTTACTGCAATTACATCCCTTACAGGACATCGTAATGATGCAGCAAGTAGAACTGGTGTAATGTTGGATGCCCTTAAAAGCCGTGGCGGTGCTGCATGGGGTATCTCGACTCACACGCGACACGAAGCACTAGGAACACTTTCAAGCACACAACAAAAGGATCTTACTAATTCAGATACTTTCGCAAATTGGGGCGCTATCAGTGCCATCGGTCACAACCGTTATATCACATCTGGAAACGCACATCCGGATATGAGCCAACCATTTGAATTCGAAGTAGATGGCGTTCGTTACGCATTCGCATTTAACGGAACTATCACAAATTTCGAACAGCTTAAAACTGAACTTGGTGGCATACGTATTGATGTTGATACAGAAGTCATACGTCGCATTCTTATAAACGCCATCTGTGAACACACACGAGATAATATGGAAGAAGTCTTTCGGACACTAGAACAAAAATTGGACGGCGCATTTAATATCGTGATGATGGATGAGAAAGGTGCTATCTACGCATATCGCGATAGTCTCGGTTTTCACCCGCTTGTTCATGCCAAGGCAAACGGCAACCGCATTGTCATAGCCTCAGAAGATTACGGCATAAAACAAGCATTTCCAGATATAGCAGATGAAGCAATTAAAACACTAAAACCAGGACAGCTTATAATTGTGAGAGATGGCCAAGTAGATATACAACAGATAATCGAATTACCACATCACGCACATTGCTTCTTTGAATGGATCTACTTTGCAAACTACTTATCAAAACTAGAAGATGTAGATGTAGAAAAAATTCGTATTCGTTTAGGAGAGATCCTCGCAAAGAATGATCCGGAGATTTCAGGTGATACTGAAATTGTTCGTATAGAACCAGTTCCCCATTCTTCCATGGCAGCAGGAGAAGGATATGCGAAACAAAAGAAATTGCCTGTATCTGAAGATATTGAACGAAGAACAGAAGAACGATCATTTACCCATATTCCAGAAGAGCGTTTGGCAACAGCAGAACAAAAATTGCAGATTCGAGAAGATGCAGATATTGAAGGCAAAGAAATTATTCTTATTGATGACAGTATGGTTCGCGGAACGACTATGAACGCTCTTGTAAAAAAACTGCGAGCACAGAACCCTGCTGCAATTCATCTTCGCCTTACATGTCCACCAGTTGTCGCACTCTGTTTTTACGGCATAGATATTTCTGTGCTAGATGAACTCATCGCACGAAAGTATTTGAACGAAGATGGGAATCTCGCCGAAGAAGGACTAAGGCTTCTTGCAGAAGAATTAGATGTAGATAGCGTAAAATTCCTGCCAACTATAGACATGTTAAAAGTATTTGAAGAATTCGGCATTAGCAGAGAAGATCTCTGCACTGCCTGTATTAGTGGAAAATATCCAACGCCTGCAGGACAACAGTTGTATGAGATTGCTCTACAAGAGGAAGCATCTTAAAATCAGAATAGTAAGAAATTTTTCAGCTTCTCTGTTCCAAAATAAACTTACTGCCCTACAATAGGATCAACGGGTCAGTAGCTCAGTGGTAGAGCAGTAGGCTTTTAACCTATTGGCCGTGGGTTCGATCCCCACCTGACCCACCACACAAACCCTATCCCAAATCATATCAATAACTCTATTATGAGGTCCCAATGAAGATTGCACTCGTCCATGAACTACTGACAATGAAGGGTGGCGCGGAACGTGTTTTGCAGATTGCTGCAGATATGTTCCCGGATGCACCAATCTACACACTCCTTTATAACGAGAAAGCGCTTGGCAAATGGTTCCCTAAAGAACGTATCCGCACTAGCTCACTGCAAAAGTGGGCTAAGAGATTACATAGCTTTAACCACCATCTCTATCTCCCCTTCTTCCCAAAAGCGATTCACAACTGGGATTTTTCTGATTATGACGTTGTCCTTTCATTCTCATCCGCATTTGTCCACGGCATCATTACTAATAATGCGCCGAAGCATATTTGCTACGTACACACGCCGGCACGATATCTATGGGATCGAACGCATGATGTGCTGAGTCAGGCAGGCAAAGGACCACTGGGGCCAATACGCCGCCGCTATCTTGAGCGCACTTTCCATAAGTTGCGCATATGGGATAGTGAGGCGGCTGATAGACCGGACAAACTCATTGCTGCATCCAAAGCAGTCCAGCGTCGCATAGAGCTCTACTGGCGGAGAAAATCTGAAGTCATATATCCGCCTGTGGATGACTTCTGGATGGATCATGACTTCCGGTCTGGAGCAATAGAACATTCTGATTATTATCTGATCGTCTCTAACCTCGTGCGATACAAGCGGATTGATCTGGCGATCGAAGCATGTGAGAAAGCTGGTAAGCACCTAAAAATTGTTGGCGAAGGGCCGGACATGTCTCGCCTGAAAAAACTTGCCGGACCGCACACTGAGTTCTATGGCTTCCGGGAAAATGAGGAGCTCGGCGATATCTTTACCAAAGCGCGTGCTACCATCTTCCCAGGTGACGAAGACTTTGGATTAGTGCCACTGGAATCAATGGCTTGTGGCACACCGGTCATCGCATACAAAGGAGGAGGAGCACTGGAAACTATTACGGAAGAAACCGGAGCATTCTTCGATGAACCAAATGCTGATTCTCTGCTTAGAGTACTAGAAAACTTTGAACAAAATAATTATTCAAAAGAGGACTGTAAATCTCAAGCACGACAATTCTCAAACGAACGATTTAAAACTCAAATCCAACAGGCTATCTACGGACTTTAAGACTTAGACACCAACACACCACCTATCACTATCAGAAAAGATCCCATGAGAAGATGTGGAACCTTCACCTGTTTCCACTCAGCAAAAATCCAAAGTGCAAGGAGGACGGTAAAGAGTGTGTTCATATTGAAGAGCGGCGCTAATTTACTCAACGGTGTATCGAACCGATTGATTGCGTAAAGCGCTCCAAAAACACCAATAGCCCATGTAAGACCTCCTAGAAATGCAAGACTGCTTCCAAGAAATGTAAAACTCTTATCGCGCGTGAAAAAGAGGATGGTACTGCCTGTCACAATCACCGCGATACCAACACTTATGAGATAGATAGCAAAACTAGTACTACGTTCCATGCTCCCCTTCATAAAGATATTTGAAAAGCTGAACATAACAGCGGGGAAGAGGCCACCAATAATCAATCCAACAGTTTGAGGGGAAAGAGAAGTCATATGAGTTGTTGCTGAAGTTGTTCCGACATTTGTATGCCAAGCAGATCATATGCAAGTTTGGTTGCAGCACGCCCCTTTGGAGTGCGTTGGAGGTACCCTTGCTGCATCAGATACGGCTCGTAAACGTCTTCCAAGGCTTCTTCCTCTTCCGCCGTAGCTGCCGCAAGAGTGGAAAGTCCAACAGGACCACCTCCGAACTTTTCTATGATGGATGAAAGAATGAGTCGATCTGTACGATCCAGTCCAACATCATCTATGCCAAGTGCCTCGAGTGTCGACTGGATGCGACTCATGCTTACAGTTGACTCGTTGCTGACTTGCGCAAAATCGCGCACGGAACGCACAAGCCTGTTGGCAACACGCGGAGTCGAACGGCAACAGCCGGCAATATAATGCGCAACTCTTTCATCTAATTTAATTCCAAGAATTCCAGCCGTTCTCTCTACAATCTGTTCCATCTCAATCCGCGTATAGAAGGATAGCTTAAAAACATGTGGAAATCGGTCACGAAGCGGCGCGCTAATAGATCCTACTTTAGTGGTAGCACCGATGAGCGTAAATGGTTTTAGATCGAGCCTCATAGATCGTGCTGTTGGCCCCTTGCCAATGACCAAATCGAGCGCGTAATCCTCCATGGCGCTATAGAGCACCTCTTCGATCACCGGACGCATACGATGGATTTCATCAATAAAAAGTACATCCCCTGCTTCCAAATTGGTGAGCAGCGACGCCAAGTCCCCTGGCTTCTCTATAGCAGGACCACTTGTAACACGAATCTGCGCTCCCATTTCATTACCAATGATATGTGCAAGTGTTGTTTTGCCAAGCCCAGGAGATCCATGTAGAAGCGTGTGACCCATAGGTTCCTTTCGTTTTCTAGCAGCTTCCATATGCACAAGTAAATGGCCCTTCATCTCACCCTGACCAACGTAATCTGTAATCACTTTTGGACGCAACGACTGCTCGAATGCATCAGATTCGCGTGCTGTCTTGGTCGGAACAACCGCTGGTTCCTTGCGCTGTATTCGCGAAATTGCCATAGGACAAAATGATAGCACAGAACAGGTATGTCGTAAGGCAAACATTCTCGCACAAGCATTTCAAATCTTTCCTCTTAGTGGTGTACAATCTATATAATGTCTCCGCGACTCAAGATCTCAGTAGCCGCTGGCCTCGTCGCCATCCTCATTGGACTGGGCGTGACAGATGCTCTACTTACAGTGGAAGAGTCTCCTTTTGTTGCGGATGTTAATCCAGAAGTACAACCACAGATCCTGAATGAGGATAAAACCGGCACACCAAAGGAAGAGCCAAAAGATGTAAAGAAAGAACCACCAGCACCTGGTGGCACACGCAAGAAGGAAGGAACAGATGTTGGCAGAGTTCTTGCAGAAAATGGATTCATTTTTCAGGAAGTAAAAGAACCTATCTTCCTCTCAAAAATCATCCCCAATACAGAAGCACAAGTAACGGGGGCAGTCCTGATGAAAAATGACGATCGTGCCGGCATTATTGCCTGGGCAGATTCGTCTAAGGTAAAGATTTACTTCCTTGCACTTAAAGAAGCACTACATGGATCATTCACGACTGCTATAAAAGATTTGGTGGATGAAACGCAACGACGCGAAGGCAAGCCAACTCGTAACTTCCTAACCTTCTTAGATACAGGCATTAGCGAAGAACGAATTGTATTTGTGCGTGTGCGGGAACGCCTGTATGAAGTTCACATAGCAGAAGGAAAGGATGAAATGATGTTTAAACTCATAGATACGCTCACTGAGTAGCGAAAATTCTACGTAAAGAAGATTGACTGCACTGTACCCACGCCGTAGAGTATCGCGGCTTTATGGCAAAACAAGTCGCCAAAATCATTAAGGCCCAAGCAATGGGAGGGGCAGCCAATCCGGCTCCCCCACTCGGTCCTGTGTTGGGGCAAGCTGGCATAAATATCAATGCCTTTTGCACTCAATTCAACGATAGGACATCCGATAAGAAAGGTCAGACTATTCCAGTTGTTATTAAAGTGTACGAAGACCGATCATTTACTTTTGAGCTTAAGGAGCCACCTGCTGCTGCCATGATTATTGCTAAAGCAAAAATCAAGAAAGGAAGTGGCGAGCCAAACAAGGAGAAAGTCGCATCACTTACAAAAAAGCAGATACGGGAAATCGCAGAAGCAAAGATGCCAGACCTGAATACGAAAGATATTGATATGGCAATGAATATTATTGCAGGAACTGCCCGCTCAATGGGCGTGGTCGTAGAATAAATAGACCAGTAGCAGAGCACGCATTTTTCTCTACGCAACGGTTTTTAAGTGCAGAAGGGAAACGAGAAACGTAGGCTGTAATACAATCGTATCCCCTTCCCACTGCGCTTATGGAAGCAAACCAATTCCTCCTAGAGATCTTTGCATTTGTGCAAACAATTTTCGGTCTTGTGATCGGTGTAATTATCATTCAGTTCCTTGCATTTCTCTTCTACTCAAAGCTTCTAGAGGAAAGTGACAATCCTAAGGAAGTCGCAAAGGCAATCTTTGGATACCTAATGCTTACCATCGGCGTGCTACTTATGTCACTGAGCGTTATTCCAACACTCATTGCCGTTCTCGGAGGAGGAGGATTTACCGAAGAAGTGTACTTTAGCCTCGTCCTAGTCTTTGCCATGGGTGGACTATTATATCTATGGCATGACCATCGATTACAAGAAGTAAGAAAAGAAGCTAAACGCATTCCTGGAATTATTTACTTTTACACCATTAAGGCAATCGGCCAGCTTTCACTTTTGCTTTCCATACTCTACCTTACGCTAACTATCACACTCCAGGGCACAAACGTCGAAGGATGGTGGGGTATGCCACTTTCAATCTTCCTTTATGGAACATTCCTCTCGTGGCTTACCATGACAAAACCACCAAAGAAAAAAGTTAAGACGCCAGTCAAGAAACGCGAAATGTCCAAGAAAAAGCGCAAGAAATAGGACATATTTTCTTTGCGGATTAAAAGTATATCCTGCACAATCTGACTCACTTTTGTGGGAGCCACGTACTAGGCGCTTACGCTTAGGCACATGGCGTCACTACCACGCCTGTCCGCCAAAGCCCGAAGGGCGCAGGCGGATTTCCCCCCATTATTATGGCAAACAAAGCCTCTCCTCTGGCCCAGCAAAAGGGCAAAAAATATGCAGAAAAAGCTGCACTTATAGAAAAGAAATCCTATCCAGTTGCAGAAGCAGTTGCATTGCTAACCAAACTCAGCACTTCATCATTTGACGGTACTGCAGAAGCTCACATCCGCATAAACGCGGATACCACGCAGGCAGACCAGCTTGTGCGCACGACAGTCGCTCTGCCACACGGTACCGGCAAGAATGTCCGCATTGCAGCTTTCGTACAAGATGACCTTGTAGAAAAAGCAAAAAAAGCCGGTGCAGACAAAGCAGGAAATGACGATCTTATTAAAGAAGTGGATGGCGGAAAGATCGATTTTGATGTTGCTGTTGCATCTCCGGAAGTTATGAAAAGTTTGGGTAAGATTGCAAAGACACTTGGACAAAAAGGACTCATGCCAAATCCAAAGGCAGGAACAGTAACGCAGGATGTGGAACGCACAATCTCAGAACTTAAGAAAGGACGCATTGAGTGCAAGATGGACAAAGAGGGAATTATCCACACGACATTCGGCAAAATCTCCTTTGGCGAGAAGAAGCTTCAGGAAAATCTGGATACACTCATTAGCGCTATTAAGGAGGCACAACCAATTGGTATTAAGGGTGCATACATTCTTTCTGTTACCATCACCCCAACTATGGGACCTGGAGTGAAGGTTGCTACTTAAGAAGAATATCTTTTACTTCTTCTATTGTTTCTACGCGCACAAGTTTGGAGCGCAATTCTTTGGCACCATCTATTCCTTTTATATAACAAGCAAGATGCTTGCGCATTTCCATCATTCCACGATGTTCACCTTTGAGCTTAACGGCAAGTTCGCAATGTTCGATTATTAAAGGAATTTTATCTTCAAAGGAAAGAGTATCAACCGTTGGTTTATCTGGAACAGAATCATTCAGAAGCGCATCGGAAATATCTTTCATAATCCAGGGATTACCAACAGTCGCACGCCCTATCATGACGCCATCTAGATTCTTAAGTTTTGCAACTGCATCCTGCGCAGTCTCAATATCACCATTGCCAATCACTGGAACATTTACCACTTCTTTGAGAGCATAGATAGGTTCCCAATCTGCCTTGCCGCTAAACTTCTGATGATATGTACGACCATGTATGACAAGTGCATCAACGCCTGCTTCTATGAGTTTTTCACAAAATGGAATGAGTGTATCTGCAGTATCCCACCCAAGTCTCGTTTTCACACTCACAGGAATGTTTACCTCCTTCTTGGTCGCATGAACCAGCTCCGCTGCCAGTTCCGGCTCACGGATAAGCGCGGAGCCATGGCAAGAAGATACTACTTTTGCTGCAGGACACCCCATATTTATATCTATACCATCCGCTCCCATTTCTTCGATTACTTTGGCAGCAGAAAGAAAATTTTCGGGACGTTTTCCAAATATTTGCACAATAAATGGATGTTCTTTCTTGGCATCAAAATGGAGCATGCCCATTGTTTTCTTTGCACCATAGTGAATAGCATCTGTACTTAAAAGTTCCGTATACACCACCACTTCCGGCGCGAGGTGTTTAATTAGCTGACGATATGATGCATCTGTAACACCAGCCATGGGAGCGAGAGCAACAATTGGCCGCCTAATTGTATCCCACGAAAACGAAGAAAAACGCGCTGACATAAAAATAAGAAGAACACACTTACCCGCACTTGGCGAGTGAAAACAGAAAAAGAGTATCGCAAGACACACCACTCATACAGCAAAATGCATTGGAAAGATGCGCAAAAAACTGATCATCACAATTCTCTTGGCACTACCACTCCTCTTTGCAGCAGAAATTGTCTCTGCGGAGGATATCTCTTTTATTAGCGCAGATGCACCATGCGACTTTAAAACCGGACAAATTGATGCTGACTGCATCCCTGAATATATCGCATACGTCATTAAACAATTGTTCGCATTCACAGGAGGTATTTGCATCATCGTAATTATGATTGGCGGCACAATGTGGGTACTAGGCAACGCAGCAGGGGGAACCGACAAGGCAAAAGATGTTATAAGATGGGGTATTATTGGTATGATTATCTCTGCATTATCCTTCTTTATTATAGACTTCATTATCTCTACCATGGCTGGTAACTAGCATATGACTCCAAAAAAGAAACAAGCAGCGGCATTTACCTCTATCCGTGTTATCGGAAAGAAGGCGCAGAATATGATCCATAGAGCAAAGAAATCGCTCATAACTGATGAGAAGAAGACTACAAAGAAAGGGCTCCCTAAGTCAGAAAAGCAAGAAGAGATCTTTGTAACCATCTCTATCAAGAGCATTGTAGAAGCTACATTCGCAATCCTCGCCATAGGTATTGGTGTGTTTCTAGTTTTTCATCTTCGTGACAAGATTCTCCTATTGGTTCTCGCAATGTTCGTTGCCACAATTATTGATCCTGGTGTACAGAGAATGCAGCGAATAGGCATACCACGTGGTATTGCCATTATTTTCCAATATCTGATTGCCATCTGTCTCATACTTTTCCTGATTATCTCGTTCATTCCTATTATCGCAAAACAATTGCAGGATATCGCACTGAATATTAGCCGAGACTTAGGACCATACATTGCTAATCCATATGTAAATATTCCTTTCCTACCAACAGAGGTAAACATTCAGCTTAGCAACTTAATGAAAACAACACTGCATGAAATATCCATTGACCAATTCACATCAACACTGCAAACAACCGGGCAGAACCTGTCTAATGTGGCACAAGAATCCGTACGTCTCGCAGTAAGTGTTGCAGGATCTGTACTGAACTTTGTCATAAGCTTCGTGATCGTGCTTGTTCTCGCATTCTTTATGCAGCTGGAAAAGGAACGCATCATCTACTGGATACGAGGATTTCTACCACGCAAATTCCGTGCATATGCAGATCTAAAATCAGAAGCCATTCATACAAAGATCGGACAGTGGATGCGTGGTGAACTTCTTCTAATGTTCAGTATCTTCCTACTCACACTCATTGCGCTTTCCATTATCGGTATTGATTACGCACTCACACTGGCGGTACTTGCTGGCTTTTGTGAGTTGGTTCCGGCAATCGGTCCATTCATTGCAGCCATCCCTGCCATCCTCATTGCAGGAACACAAGAAGGAATTGTGTGGATACCTATCCTTGCTGGTGTGTATTACGCCATCCAATGGACAGAGAATAATCTGCTCGTTCCACTAATTATGAAGCGCGCTGTCGGACTATCTCCGATTTCCATCCTATTTGCCATGATGGTAGGCATTAGTTTCCCTAATACAATACACCCGGTCCTTGGCATCATGCTCGCCGTACCAGCGACTACCATTCTCGCCCTTTTCCTGGAAGATTGGCGGGAAGCACGATCCAAAGATGATTAAAAATCACATGTAAAGAATTCT
>SDBT01008014.1_pt1 | contig 17314 bp, 19 predicted proteins | sample 2277101 | NCBI WGS metagenome assembly SDBT01 (sample SAMN10404973, study PRJNA504765) | marine sediment metagenome | isolation source: marine sediment core GS10_PC15, 103 cmbsf | place: Arctic Ocean: Southern Knipovich Ridge | collected 2010
TTCCGTGCATCTCAGCCCCGTCACCCAGCATGCCACATTCATCTCCTCTATCGCCCTGCGGGTCGGCTCCACCTTGAGGATGTCGCAGCAGCGGTCCGGCTCGGTCTTATAGAGCTCCGCCGGGATCTCCTTGTCATTCTTGAACACCTTCAACTCCGGGTAGCGGGCCACCTCTTCCCGCATGAACTGTTTCGTCTCCTCCGGCTTGAACCTGGTGGTCACGATGAAACCCCGTATGTCCGGGTTCACCCTCTTCGCGAGATCCCATACCGCCACCGAGTCCTTCCCAAGGCTGTTCGCCACGACCAGCCGGTCCCCGTACTCCTCGTAAGCCTCCCGCAGGAGTGCCAGGGACCTGTCCACCTTCTGCTTGAAGTTCAGGCTTTCAACGAGTTCCTTTACATCAACAGACGCTTGCAGTGCCAGGTCCACTTTTCTTCTCCTCCTCTTCCCGGTAGCCGGGCTCTTCCTGCCCGGCCTGCCCGGGCCGTCTGCCCCACCCTAGATCTGGTATATCAGCCCCTTCGTCGTTCCCCGTGCCTTGTTGGCGATGTCCTCGAAAGTGATCTTGTCCAGCACCTGCGCCATCGCGTGCTCGACCTCGCGCCATATCTCCGGGAAGAGGCTTCCGTTTCCCGCCCGGACTTCCGCGCCCGGCAGCAGCGGCCCAGCCACCTGCCTGATGACCTGGCCGAGCCGGATCCGTGATGGAGGCTGTGCCAGGTTGTACCCTCCCTGCTTACCCCTCGTGCTCGAAACAAGGCCCAACCCCTTGAGCTGTATCAAGATCTGCACAAGATACCTCGTGGGGATCTCCTGCCTCTCCGAGATGGTCGCAATCCGTAGCGGCATCTCTCTGGGCCAGTGCAGGGAGAGCTCGAGCAGCGCCTTGCACGCATAGTCACACCTTGCCGAGATCCTCATATTCCACCTCCCCAAACCACGGGTTCAATAACATTAGTAGTATCACCAACATGATGAAGTATACTAGACGGGACGCCCTCTGTCAAGTGGGAAAGAACGAAGATCAGAGTGTTGGTGGGACACTCTAAGTATTTAGTGTACAATGACTTAACAGTGTATACTGCTGCGGAGGTAGGGAAAAATAATCTCGCAGTTTCAGGTTCTTCTCCAATTCAGTTGCACGGGATTCCGATGCCTGTCACCGAAATCCCAAAACACTTGATCCTTAGCAGGCGTTCCGCAGTCAGAGAATGAACTGCTCAGTCACCGGATTTGCGCAACCAAATGGGAGAAGAACCGGAAAAAGTAGCCTGACCCCCTCTTGGTCAATGGACGGGCGCAACTCACTCGCCGCTCTGCGGCTCATTCGCAGCTCTGGCAGTTCCGCCTTCGGCGGAACTGCACGCTGAACTTCTTGACGAACCTCTCGGGATGGTAGCTCATCTTGGCACGGCGCAGGCCCTCTATTCCGAGGTCCTGCTCCCGGTTCACCCATGTGAAGCCGGAGAGAGCGTTCCGGCAGAACCACTGGTTCACCAGCTGGTAGAGCCCGTGCACCGCGGGGTTGGCCTTCTCGAAATGGACCAGCGCCGTCTCCCCGTCCATCCGCTCGGCGATCGCAAAGGCCTGCACTGTCCCTTCGATCCGCACAGCGCCCCCGAAGAGACTCAACTGCTGGAAATGCATGAAGGCCTCGCGGATGGCCCGGAACTCTCCCCACAGCTCAGGGCTGCTGTCGCAGTGGCGGGTATCGCACCAGGCCTCCTCCAGGCGCAGGCAGTCCAGCAGAGTCTCCTCGCGGATGGGCTCGTACGAGCACTCGTGCGCATCCAGGCACCGGCGCACCTGGTTCCGCTTGCCGTCGAAACGGCGGCCCTTCAGTTCCGCAAGATCGCCGACCCGGTACACGTAGTCGAAGTTGTCCCTATCCTCTTCCGCGTTGAAACCTGCAGACTCCAGCTCGCGCGCAAGCCGTTCGGGCATCCGCTCGATCGCCGCCGGCACTTTGACCGCCGCCCCATGCCCGAGCTCGTGGGCAAGCAGGCCGGGGAGAGAACGCACCGCAGACGCGAGGTCGCCGTCCCCTACAGGCGTGAGAAGCCTCGCGTCGCCGGGCAGGCCGGTCCTGACGATGACCAGGAAGTCACCCGACCTGGCGATCCGGACCGGCCTTGCGCCGCGCCAGAGGAAGAGGTTCGTGAAGGTGATGTCGGAGGACTCTACCCCGTGCATGCGCATCCAGGGCACGAAGAGCTCCCTGTCCTCCAGGAGAAGCTCCCGCATCCGCGGCACCTCCTCCACCGTGTCCAGGATCGTGCGTCCGTTCATCATGGCCGGGGCTCCCCTTGCCCGCAGCGGGCGCTGGCGCCCGCATCACTTCGCGGAGAGCAATTTCTCCAGGGCCGCCACGTCCGTCACCGGCAGCTTGCACATGTAGTTCTCGCAGACATATGCAGTGGCCTTTCCCTTGAGCGGCATGTAGTGCCGGGCGTACGGGATGAGCTGCCGGAGCGGCTCGCCCGCATCTCCCGGCTCGTGCAGCGCAAAGACCAGCCCCGGCATATACTGCTTCTTCACCGCCTCGAGCATCGCCGCCGTGGCGGGGGAGCCGGCCTCCCCGGCAATGACCACTTCCCGCACGGGCCCGAGAGAGAAGCCCAGCGCTACCAGCGCCTGGGCGTAACCGGTCGGCGCCTGCTTGAACTGCGCGGACAGGGCTTTCAACGCATCACGTCCCCGCTTCTCGAGGCCCTCGTCCGAGAGGAGATGGCCGAGCTTCAAAGCCGCCAGCGCCGCGACCGAGTTCCCTGACGGTATTGCACCGTCATAGAGTTCCTTCCTCCGCGCAATCAGGCGCTCTGCATCTTTCCCGGAGAAGAAGAACCCGCCCCCTTCCTCATCGGCGAAGAGCTTCACCATGCCTGCGGACAGCTTCTTCGCCGCAGCCAGCCACCGCGCGTCCAGGGTGGACTCGTAGAGGTCCAGGAACGCCACCGTGAGAAATGCATAGTCGTCCAGGTAGCCAGCCGGGGCCGTCTCGCGTCCGGAGCGGCGCAGCAGGCGGCCGTCGGCCCGCGTGTTCTCCCTGAGGACGAGTTCCGCGGCCTCGACTGCTGCCTTCCGGTAGCCCGGTTCCCCTAGAACATCAGACGCGCGGGCGAGGGAGGATATCATCAGACCGTTCCAGGCAGTGAGCACCTTCTCATCCCGGAACGGCCTCGTGCGCCTGCGGCGCGCGGCGAGCATCCGTTCACGTGCCCCGGCGAGCATCCGCTCGAACTGCTCGGGGCTCACCTTCGCCTGCCTCGCGGACGCTGCACGGTCCCCTGCGTGGAGGATGCTCCGGCCCCGTTCGAAATTCCCCGCATCCGAGATCTGATAGAACCGGCAGAACCACGACGCATCTGCCTTCCCCAGCACACTCTCCACTTCTTTCTTTGTCCAGATGTAGAAGGTCCCTTCTTCCCCCTCGCTGTCGGCATCCTCGGCCGAATAGAACCCACCGGCGGGAGAACGCATCTCCCTCAGCACGTAGTCAAGCGTCTCGCGTGCAACCGCGGCGTACTCCTGCTTTCCTGTCGCCTGGTACGCATCGACGTAGATCCCGGCAAGCAGGGCCTGGTCGTAGAGCATCTTCTCGAAGTGCGGCACCAGCCACTCGCGGTCGGTCGAGTAGCGGTGGAACCCGCCCCCCAGGTGGTCCCTTATCCCCCCGCGGCTCATAGCGGCGAGCGTGCCTTCCACCATCGCAAGAGACCGCTTCTCCCCGGTCCTGTCCCAGTAACGCAGCAGGAAGACGAGATTCCCGACGGAAGGGAACTTGGGGGCGGATCCGAAGCCTCCATGTGCCTCGTCGTAGAGAGAGCTGTACTGCCGGTAAGCTTCCGCCAGCGCCTCCCCGGAGAGCTCGGCCCCGGCCCCACCCGGCTGCTGCTCGAGCAGCGAAGCTATCTGTGCTCCGGCTCTGTTGATGTCGCCGCGGCGCTCGCGCCACGCCCCGGCGAGGGACTTCAGTATGTCCTTCAGCCCCGGCCGGCCACCCCAGCTTTCGGGAGGGAAGTACGTGCCGATGAAGAAAGGCTTGCCGTCAGCAGTCATGATGACGGTGAGCGGCCACCCCCCGCTGCCCGTTACCGCCTGGGACGCCGCCATGTAGAGCTTGTCTATGTCGGGCCGCTCCTCGCGGTCCACCTTGATGGAGACATAGTGCTCGTTGAGGATAGAGGCGACCTCCTCGTCGGAGAACGATTCGCGCTCCATCACGTGGCACCAGTGGCAGGTGGAGTAACCTATGGAAAGGAATACGGGCCTGTCCAGTTCCCTGGCGCGGTCGAAGGCTTCCTTGCCCCAGGGGTACCAGTCGACGGGGTTGTGTGCATGCTGAAGGAGATACGGGCTCTTCTCGTGTACCAGCCGGTTCGTGTGCAGCGGCTCCTCTCCCTGCTTCAGCCCGGCCACGTGCTCCTCCTGCACTGCCGCCGCAAGCGCACCCGCCGCCACACCGGCGGCAAGCAGCGCCAGTGCGCCTGCCGGCACACGGGAGACAACCAGCCGCATGAGTGCCCTGGCCCCGCAGCGCACGGCATCCTCACCTCCCCGAACTACTTACCCGTGCCAGAGTGCTTCCCGGGGTCCTTCTTGAAAGGCCCCTTGCAGCCCGGGCAGCAGAAATGATAGGCCTTCCCGCCGTACTCGGCCACTTCGGTGGATGACTTCACCTTGAACTTCGTACCCATGACCGGGCACACGGCGTTCTTTCCTATTTCGTCTTTCCTGGCAGTTCGGAACGTGACACCAAGCTTTGCCCCGGTCCGTGCGGCGGCGCTCTTCCCAAGTGAGAGGCCCGCCTTCTTCCATTCCTGCACACCGCCCTTGTAGTCCCTGACATTGGTGTATCCCATGGCAGCGAGGTCCTTCGCTGCCTTCGTGCTCGCAAGGCAGGTGTAGTTTGCACAGTAGACGACTATCGCTCCGTCCTTTGCCGGCAGCACCACTCCCGCGAGCTCCTTCAGCCTGTCGAGAGGAAGCGACACCGAACCCGGTATGTACCCCTTCAGGTAGTCCTTCCCGGAAAGCACGTTGACCAGGATCGGGGGCCTGTCCGACCTCAGCACTTTCCTCAACTCGTCGATCTTGATGTATTCCACTCCCTCTTCCCCGGCCCCGTGCTTGTGTGCCTCATCCCCGGCGGCAGCAACAGCAGTGGCGCTTGCCACTGCACACAACGCCAGAAGCGCCATCAGTCTTATCGAGTTCATCGCAGTCCCTCCTCTTCCCCTTCCCCCCCGGGGGGGGGGCGGGCGCCACTGCGGGCGCACGCCCGGTCTCCCCGGGGGAAGAGATTCACTTTATCTCTATCTTCTTTGTCCCGGCTTTCTCGGACTTGGGCAGGGTCACCGTAAGGACCCCGTTCTCGACCGAGGCGCCTGAAGCGGCGGTATCCACGCTCGCCGGTAGGTGCACCACCCGGTGGAAGGCACCGAAGTAGCGCTCCGAGTACCCGCGCTCATCGTCCCTGGAGCCGTTCTGCCGCGAGCGGCTGCCCTGGATGACGAGGTGGTCCTCTTCCACACTCAAATCGACGTCCTTCCTGTCAACGCCCGGCAGTTCGACCTCGACAACGACCTTGTCGCTGCGGTCGTAGACATCCACCTCCGGGTGCCATATCTCTTGACGAACGTGGTAATGCGGCCCGCCAAGAAACTGATCGTAAAGCCTGTTCAGTTCATCCCACGGGCTGATATTTCCGCCCGTCTCTCTTCTGATCAGTACGTTTGTCATGACTCTCCCTCCTTTCCTCACCCGGGCCTCGCTTTATCTTCCTGTCCTGTCCCAGTTGCATCCTCACCCGCCAGACCCCCGGTCTGCAGGCCCGGGCCTTGCACCTTTCCCCGTTCCCGGGAGAAAGGCGATATCTGCCTCAAACGGTCTATGATGACCGGGATATGCTCGAGAACATAGTCCACCTCTTCACCGGTCGTGTAGCGGCTCAGGCTGAACCTTATCGAGCCGTGTGCCGCGGTGAAGGGGACTCCCATCGCACGCATCACGTGCGACGGCTCGAGCGATCCCGAAGTACATGCCGAACCGGACGAGGCACACACGCCCAGCGCATCCAGCATGAGAAGTATGGCCTCGCCCTCTACAAACTCGAAACTCACGTTCATGGTGTTGGGCAGCCGCTCGCGTCGGGAACCGTTCACGTTCACGTCGGGACATGTCGCAAGGATCCCCTCTTCGAGCCGGTCCCGGAACTCCTTCACCCTGGTCGATTCCTCCGCGACGTGCTCGCGCGCCAGCTCGCACGCCTGTCCGAGCCCCACGATGTACGGCACGTTCTCCGTGCCGGCGCGCTTTCCAGCCTCCTGGTGACCACCCTTCACGAGCGGAACGAGCTTCGTGCCCTTCCGCACGTAGAGCACACCCACCCCCTTGGGCGCATGCAGCTTATGACCGGAGATGGTGAGCAGGTCCACCGGCACCTCCCCGAGGTCTATTCGTAGCTTTCCCGCCGCCTGCACGGCGTCACAGTGAAAGATGCTGCCCTTCGCCTTCACGATCTCGGCTGCCCTGGCTACCGGGAACACGACACCGGTCTCGTTGTTGGCCCACATCACACTCACCAGCGCAGTGTCGTCCGTGATACTGCTCTCGAGAACGTCCAGATCGAGCCGGCCCTCCCTGTCCACCGGGAGCTCCGTCAGCCGGTACCCGGCCTTCTCGAGGTGGCGGCAGGGCTCCAGCACCGCCGGGTGCTCGACCCGGGTCGTGATGATATGCCGTTTCCTCGCCCCGATGGCCTCTGTCACACCCAGTATGGCAGCGTTATTGCCCTCGGAGCCGCAGCCGGTGAAGATGACCTCGGAGGGCACCGCACCTATAAGAGCCGCCACTTGCTCCCGGGCCCTGTCCACATGCTTCCTCACCTGTCCCCCGAACGTGTGCATGCTCGAAGGGTTCCCGTACATCTCGCCCAGGAACGGGTCCATAGCCTCCCGTACCTCGGGCGCGACCCTCGTCGTGGCATTGTTGTCCAGGTAGACAATCTTCATCGGCTTTCCTCTCTTACAATGATCCCGGGGGAAACAAACTCCCTCAGCCTGGCCTCCACCACGTCCTTCATCGTGAAGCCGGCGGCCTGGCAGCGCGCGCAGGTCCCGCGGAAGGAGACAATGACGGTGTCGCCGTTCACATCCACCAGTTCCAGGTCGCCACCGTCCTGCCTCAGGGAAGGACGTATCTCACGGTCTATCGTCTCCTGTATCAGCTGTATCTTCCGGATGTTCGTAAGACGGCGCGGGGCCGTGTCCCTTGCCGGCTCTTGCGGGGCGGGTCTTACGCCCACACGCTCGATTATCGTTTCTATCTCTCCCCCACAGCCGCCGCAGCCGCCGCCCGCCTTCGTGTAGTTGGTCACCTCTTCCACGGTCTTCAGCGCATTGTCCCTGACGACCCGCTCTATCTCCTTTTCGGTGACCCCGAAGCATGTGCAGACTATCCTGCCCTCGAGCTCCTTCTTTTCCCTGCTGCCGCTGCGGTAGTTCTCTATCGCCGCCTCAAGGGCCTCACGCCCCATGACCGAGCAGTGCATCTTCTGCTCCGGCAGGCCGCCGAGGAACTCGGCGATGTCGCGGTTGGTCACCCGTTCGGCCTCCTCGAGAAGCATGCCCTTGATGAGTTCGGTCAGCGCGGATGAGGACGCTATGGCACTGGCACAGCCGAACGTCTGGAACTTGACGTCCGCTATGCGGCCGCTGTCGTCCAGCTTGAACATCAGCTTCAGAGCATCCCCGCAAGCGAGCGAACCCACTTCCCCGACGCCGTCCGGAGACTCTATCTCCCCGACATTCCTGGGATTGCGGAAGTGATCCATGACCTTGTCAGAATAGTCCCACATGATCCTGCCGTCCTTTCATCCGTCCGGTCCGGCTTGCTCCTGCCACAGCCCTTTTGCCTTGTGCTCCCTGCACTCCCGTTCGGCCTCTGCCCGGATCTTGTACGCACAGTCGCGCAGGACCCCGTAGAGCACCGCGCACCCGTCATCCGAACACTGGTAATCCCCCTCGTCAGCAAGTATCGTCAGTTTGCAAGCCAGCCCCAGCGCCTCGGCAATATGCTCGTTCGCGCTCCCCTTCATCGGACACCTCCCGGCTTTATCATCCGCCTTCGCCCGGGGAGCAGCAATTCGCATGCCAGGACAGCTGTCACCCGGCACTGCATTCGCAATAGCCGCGCCAGCAGCTACTTAGCCCGGCGCCTGCCTTGCCGCGCAACAGTTTCATTGTATCAGTTCGAGGCCCCTGATGAAACATTCTTGCGGGGCCCGACCGACCGCGACGGACCGGCAATACTGCAGGGCACGTATGCGCAAGAGCTTAAGGGAGCGTCGGAGAGAGACTTGCAGGGATGGCGCCCTGGCCCCGGGGCCCCTTCCGACACAGGTGTCTCACATGTGACATGCGGGGGAACAGGATCAGGGCTGGAGTCCGGCAAGGAACCGGTAAAGCGTCGCCCGGGATACGTCCAGGAGGGCCGCCGCCTTCACCTTGTTCCCGTGGCTCTTCCTCAGCGCATCTTCCACTGCGGCGGCAGAGAGCTTTCTCCTGCGCTGCTCTTCCTGCACCGGCTCATCTGCTTCTGCGACGTTCGGCGGAAGGTGCTCCGGCCCGATGGGCCCTCTCTTGCACTTGATCAGTGCATACTGGATGGCATTCTGCAGCTCCCGGACGTTTCCCGGCCAGCGGTAGTTGACCAGCACACGAATCGCCCCTGGCGACAGCGCCACAGCCTCGTGCTTCGATTCGGCGAGGGCCCGGGCCAGCACGTGCTCCGCCAGCAGCGGTATGTCGCCACGGCGCTCCCGCAGCGGTGGAAGCATGATGGGCACGACGCACAGCCTGTAGTAGAGGTCTTCCCGGAACCTGCCCGCGTCTATCTCCTTCTTCAAGTCCTTGTTCGTCGCACTGACCACCCGGACATCGGCACGTATCGTCTTCTCCCCCCCGACCCGTTCAAAGGCCCCATCCTGCAGCACCCGGAGCAGCTTCACCTGGGTGGCCGGGCTGAGCTCCCCGATCTCGTCCAGGAAGATGGTCCCGCCGTCCGCCAGCTCAAACCGCCCCTTCTTGTCCCGCAACGCCCCCGTGAACGCCCCCTTCACGTGCCCGAACATCTCGCTCTCCAGTATGCTCTCCGGCAGCGCAGCGCAGCTGACGGGCACGAAGAGCTTCCCGGCCCTCGGGCTCTCGTGGTGCATCGCCGCTGCCACCAGCTCTTTACCGGTCCCGCTCTCTCCCTGGATCAGTACCGGGTAGCGGCTGGGAGCGACGTCCCGTATGAGGTCGAATATCAGGAGCATCTTGCGGTCGCACCCGATGATCCCCGAGAACCCCGCGGCATGCTCGAAGCCGCGGCCCACCTCGGCCATCCTGGTGACATCTCTAAAACTCATCAGGCAGCCGGCAAGCTTCCCCTGCCGGTCCCTCAACGGGGTGGACGACACCTCCAGCTGCCTCTGCTCGCCCTGCTTCGTCGTCAGGGCCACGGGGTAGCGCGTGCCCTCTGCCGGCGTCCGCTCGCCTTCCCAGAAGACGCACCGCGGACCGCACAGGCCCCCCGGGAAGACCTCGTGGCAATCCCGCCCTACCACGTCCTTCCTGTGGTAGCCCGTGATGCGCTCCGCAGCGCGGTTGAAGAAGGTCACCTTCCTGTCCCCGTCATGCGCCAGGACACCTTCGGGAAGCGCATCCAGGAGGCGGTCGGGAAGAGAAGCTGCAGGAATCTCTGGTGCATCTTGTCTCACTGGTACTCTCCCTTCGACTCTACTCGTACATGCATCCAGCGGATGCAAGCTTTTCTCATCCGACAAGCTTCGACAGGAAATAGAGCGCAGTTGCGCCGGCTACAAGGCAGCCCGCGTTCCGCACCCCCCCCTCCCCGTGAGTCTCGGGAATAAGGTCGGAAGCAGCGACATACAGGAAGGAACCTGCAGCAACCGCTATCAGCATCCCCATCACGTGCCCGGGGACAGCGCCCAGGCCCAGGATGCCCGATGCGGCCCCGAGAGGCGTGGCAAGCGCCACCGCCGTCGACATCACAAGCGCCTTCTTCCTGCCGATGAAATCGAGCAGGAGGGAGAAAGTCGTGATCCCCTCCGGGAGCTCATGAAGTATGATACCCAGCGCCGCCACGATGCCGAGCGAGGGGTCTGCTCCGAACCCCACGCCGATGATGACTCCGTCCAGCAGTGAGTGAAAGAAGAGGCCCCAGAAAGCGACCATACCTCGGGCGCGCGCACGCTGCCCGGCACCGTAGTGGATCTCGGCCCCCGAGTGAAAGATCAGGAATGTCTCCAGCAGGTAGAAGGCCAGGAACCCGGCAAAGATGTAGAGGAACGCTCGGTCCGGAGAATGCTTCAGCGCATGGGGCATGAGATGAAAGAGGGATATGGAGAGCATCGCTCCGGCCGCGAACGAGTTGAGGTAGTGAGAGTACCCGAGTACCTTCTCGCGCCCCAGGGAGACCAGCCAGACCCCGGCAAGTGTGGCCGCCCCGGCGACCGCGCCATAGACCAAGCTCAAGAGTCCCGTGCTCATCGTGTGATCGCGGCTCCCGCCTCGAAGGCATCCTTTAACGCAGTCGGATGCCCGCGGACCTCGCCCTTAGCGTCGATGCCCTTGTAGAGTACATCGCAGGCATATTCCATCTCGAGCACCTTGAAAAATATCTTCATCGTCACCTTAGCCCCGGTGAAAACATCCTTCACCTTCCCTCCCCCCACGGACACGAACATCCCTTTCCGGGGCGGGGAGGGCGGCACATCGAAGAGAGGTTTCTTGAGGATGTACTTACGAGACCAGAGCGCCTGGCACCGGTCTATCAGGGCCTTTGCCTGGGCACAGTGGGCCATGAAGTAAATGGGCGCAGCGAGGACCAGCCGGTCCGTCGAGATGAGCTTGCCGTAGAGGTCCTGCATGTCGTCCCGGACTGCACACTCGCCCGTGCGCTCGCAGGCCCCGCACTCGATGCAGGGCGCTACAGTGAGCTCCCGGAGCAGGACCTTTTCCGTTTCGGCCCCAGCGCTCTTCGCTCCCCGCAGGACCTCGTCCAGAAGCAGGTCCGTGTTGCCCCCGGCCCTCGGGCTCGTCGAGATCCCCAGGACCCTCACTGCCTGCCCTTCTCCAGTTGCGCCAGCTCTTCTTCCAGCTCCTCTATCTGCATCCATAGTTCAGGCGGGTCGGAATGGACGATGTGAGTCGCGCACGCCTTGTGCCTGTGAGCAGGCAGGTTCTTCTTCAGCTTCTCTATTCTTGCCTTGAGCTCTTCTATCCTCTCCTCCTTTGCAGCATCCATCTCGCACCCTCCCGCTCCTACTGCCCCTGCACTTCCCTGAGCCTCTGGTTGAGGTCCACAAGGTGCTTCTTCTCCTCCTCCAGTATACGCTCGAACGCCTGCCGGCCCCGGAGATTCTGGCTCTTCTCTACCGCCTCGCGGTAGAAGAGTATCGAATCCTTCTCCGCCTGTATCCCGACGGAAAGCGCTTCTTCTTCCGACAGGTCTTTCACGCTTGCATCCGGGACGTCGGAGACCAGGTAGAAGACCCCTGTTTCTATCAGGCTCCCGAGGTACTGCCTCAGCTCCTCGTCCAGCGCCCACCCGACGGCAGACATCTCTCCCGATAGCTGCCTGTGAAGGTCGCTGAAAGTCTTGAAGTGCTCCCTCTCCGCCTCGGCCAGGCTCGCCAGCAGCGACCGCGTCGCCTCGCTCTCCACTTTCTTCATCATCTCTTCGTAGAACTTCAGGCCCTGCTCCTCCATGTTCATCCCCACCTTCAGGGCCTCGGTGTCGGCAAGAAGCTCGATCGCCATATAGGTATACCCCCGTTTCTCCGTTCGACCCGGTTCTACCGGTCTTCGGTCGTCCCCATGGGCTCGCCGCAGCAGACCAGCTCTCCGCCTCCCGCTTCCTTGACCTCAACGACGTTCCCGCATATCTCGCAGCGGAACACCTCGCCTACCGCCTTCACGTTAGCCATCTACCTACCCTCCGCCTTGGTTCATCCCGCCTGTGCATCGCCTGCAGGCGGCGGGGTGAACACGCGCTGCGCCAGTTCCTGGTCTATCATGAAGAGCCCTCCCGGGGCATCCTTCATCAGCTTCAGCTTCTCGACCAGGCCGTTGGCGTTCGACTCCTCCTCGACCTGCTCGGTCACGAACCACTGCAGGAAGTTCACAGTCGCATGGTCCTTTTCCTTCACCGCAAGGTCGACGAGACCATTGATGAGCCCTGTGACATTCTGCTCGTGCTCGTAGGTCTGCTCGAACACTGCAAGGGGCGACTTCCACTCTGCCGGCGGGCCCTTTATCTGCTTCAGCAGGACCCGGCCGCTTCGCTCGTTGACGTAGTCGTAGAACTTCATCGCGTGGACGAACTCTTCCATCACCTGCACCCTCATCCAGTTGGCAAAACCGGCCAGGTTGACGGACTGGAAGTACGCAGCCATCGACAGGTACAGGTACGAGGAGTAGAGTTCCCAGTTACATTGCCCGTTGAGCGCATCCTGGATCTTTTTCTTGATCACTTTCCACTGCCTCCTTTCAACCGGTAAGCTTCCGCGCCTCATCCAGCACTTCCCCGTAATCGGGCTCTTCAGAGATCTCCTTCACGAGCTGCACGTACCGCACTATCCCCTCACGGTCCACGATGAAGATGGCCCTCGCCAGCAGCCGGAGTTCCTTTATGAGGACCCCGTATGCACTCCCGAAGGAAGCATCGCGGTGGTCCGAGAGCACCCTGACTTTGCTCACCCCGCTGGCACCACACCAGCGCTTCTGCGCAAAGGGGAGGTCCGTGCTTATTGTGACTACCACGACGCCGGGGCCCAGGCCGGCAGCCTCCTTTTCGAACCTCCTGGTCTCCAGGTCGCAGACCGGGGTATCCAGGCTCGGCACCGCGGAGATGATGCACACCTTTCCGCGGAACGAGGACAGCTCCACGGCGTTCAAGTCCCCGTCCAGGAGAATGGACCCGGGCGCACGATCACCCACCTTCAACTCTTCCCCGATAAGGGTCAGCGGCTGCCCCTTCATGGTAACAACACCGGCACGCTCTTTCATATCATGCTCCCTCCATGCATATCCTGCCCCAAGATCACCACTACAAAATCCATCTCCCGCGCCTATTTGTCAACCCTGTTCTCCCGGCCCCCCGGGACTTCTCGTGATCGCCACGGCCTGTTCGTCCACGTCCGCCCTTGCCAGCAGCCGGGACTGCAGGATATAACACCGGCTCCACAGCATGAGGAGACATGCGGGGAAGAGTCAGGAGGAGACGATGAAAGTCACCATGTTCGGAGCAGCGCAGAACGTTACGGGCTCTCGCTTTCTGGTGGAGTGCGGTTCGACCCGCTTGCTGGTGGACTGCGGTCTCCACCAGGAACGGGAATTCCGAGCCCGCGACTGGGAGCCGTTTCCGGTCAAGCCGTCCAGCATAGACTATTGTATCCTGACCCACGCTCACGTGGACCACTGCGGTTACCTGCCAAAGCTCATCAGGGAAGGTTTCAGAGGAAAGATCTTCCTTGCCTCTCCCACCGCGGAGATCGCGACCATCGCCCTGCTTGACTCGGCAAAGCTGCAGGAGGAGAGCATCAAGTACAAGAAGAAGAGACACCAGAGGCAGGGGAGAAAAGGCCCGTTCCCACTGGTGCCTCTCTACACGGTGAAGGATGCGACCGCGGTCCCAGGGCACTTCGTGACATCGGGATACGGGAAGCCTGTCCGCATATCGGAGGATATAGAGGCGGTCTTTCACGACGCCGGGCACATACTGGGCTCGTCGATGATAGAGCTGAAGGCCTCCGAGAACGGCCGGCGCACTACATGCATCTTCTCGGGCGATATAGGACGGTGGAAGAAACTCATCCTCGAGGACCCGACCCTCTTCGACGAGGCAGACTGCATCTTCATGGAATCGACCTACGGGAACAGGCTGCACGAGGAGAAGGAGCTCCCGCTGGACAAGTTCCGAAGGATAATAGTCGAGACGAAGGAAGCCGGCAGGAACATCGTGATACCGACCTTTGCCATCGAGCGTGCGCAGGAGCTTCTCTACTGTATCAACCATCTGCAGCGCGAGGGCAGCATACCGCACCTGCCCGTCTTCCTGGACAGCCCGATGGCTATAGCCGTAACGGAGGTCTTCCGGAACCACACCGGCTTCTTCGACGATGCGACCAGGAAGCTCATCCAGGGCGGCGACTCCCCGTTCGACTTTCCGCTTCTGAAGACCACGCGCTCGGCCAAAGAATCAAAAGCGATAAACTTCACCAAGGGCACTTCCATAATAATGGCTGGTTCCGGGATGTGCACCGGCGGGCGCGTCAAGCATCACCTTGCCAACAACATCTCGAAACCGGACAGCACCTTGCTCTTCGTGGGATACCAGGCGAGGGGCACACTCGGGAGGGAGTTACTGGAGCGCCCCCGGAAGGTCAGGATACTCGGGGAAAAGCACACTGTCCGTGCGCGGATCGAGAAGATAAACGGGTTTTCCGCCCACGCCGACCGTGATGAGCTGCTCCGCTGGGTATCAGGGTTCAAGAAAGCGCCCCGGAAGATATTCGTCGTGCACGGAGAGCAGGAAGCCTCCGAGGCCCTGGCGGCTGTCCTGCGCGAGCGTTTCTCGAGCGAGGTCACCGTACCGGCCTACCTGGAGGAGCACTCCCTGTAACGACTTCATTCCCCGAACCATTCCTCCCGCAGCTTGCTGTGGACGCTCTCCTCGCCTTCCATCAGCTTGAGGAGTGCGACATTCACTTCTTCCCTCAGCCGGCTGCCGGGGGGAAAGACTATTGCATACGATCCCGGCTCGAACTCCTCCGGCGCCAGCACGAACCTTCCCGTCCCCTCGCTTCTGATGTAATGGCGCAGGATGGGCGCGTCGTGGACCAGGGCGTCCGCCTCCCCGCGAGCGACCAGGGCAACACCTTCTTCGATGCCTGCGACTCTCACGGCCTGGGTCATCATCCCGGAGACCGCACGCGCTCCGATAGTGCCGTCTATCACCGCGACTCTTCTCCCGGTAAGATCGGCAGGCCCGGAGACAGCCCCGCCGAGCCGCTCGGCGGCAAGCGTGGAGGTGAAGAACGCAATGGCCCATCCAAAGAGACCGATACCGCTGAAGATGACCAGGACCCCCAGGACCCTGCCGCCAGGCTTCCTCGGTACAAAGTCCCCGTAGCCGACCGTTGACATCGTGACGATGGTCCACCAGACGCCCTGCGCTATTCCCGGCAGCCACCGGTCATCGAAGCTCGGGCTGCCGCGCTCTACAAGCCATACCAGCACCCCGCAGACGACCAGGTACACCATGACGCCCAGGGCGACCAGCGCCACACCTCGAGAGAAGATGATCCTCAACAGCCCGGACCCTGTGCCGCGCGCCGGGACCATTATCGCCAGCCCGCCCCGGTAGAAAGGATACGAGAAGTCGAGCACCTGCTCTCTCTTCGCAGTGACACTCGTCGCGCTTATTCCGAGATCGACCTTTCCGGACTTGACGGCATCCAGGTGCGAGAGGAGGTCCGGGTCGACGCGGAACTTCACTGTTCTCGGCGGCTCCAGCGTGGCTGCAAGATGCCTGACCAGATCCACAGAGAACCCGCTCACTTCACCTGTCTTCTCGTCGACTATCACGAACGGGGGAGCCGGCTTCACACCGACCTCCAGCGTCTCCGCCCGAAGGACTGAGCAGCACGCCGCCAGCACGAGCATGAAGATGACACACGGCACTCTCATCGTCAGAACCCTCCATCCCAGGGCCAAGTGTACCTGTCACGGAGGGACAAATCAAGCCCACACTCGATGAGGGCCCCACTGGCGCCCCTCAGCAGCGGGTCATGATGTACCCAACCGTTTCCTTCCCGGCCGCCCGTTTGCCTTGCAATAACCGGCGGGCTGACGTACTATTATGCGCGGATCGATGAAATCAGGCCGATGGAAAGGAGTTTGCAATGAAACGCATCGCGGCAGCAAGTCTCGCACTCGTACTGCTGGCCTCTGCATTCGGCTGGACTGCCCCGGCACTCGCTAAGGATGAAGAAAAGAAGAAGGAGGAGCTGAAGTCCCCCATCGAGCGGATTAGCTACGCGATCGGCACGAGGGTGGGGATGTCGCTGAAGGCGTCGCCGGACCAGCTCGACCTCACCGCGTTCCTCCGGGGAGTGGAGGATAGCCTGAAAGGCAACGGGCCCCTCCTTTCGGAGGAAGAGGTCACGAAGCTCAACGAAGAGTTCACCGCGAGAATCCGGGAAGCGATGACCATCAAACGCAAAGAGGAAGCCAAAAAGAACCTCAAGGAAGGCAAGGCCTTCCTGGCAAAGAACGGGAAGAAGAAGGGAGTCGTGACTACGGACAGCGGCTTGCAGTATCTGGTCCTGAAGAAGGGTGACGGCCCAAAGCCCAAAGCGACCGACCAGGTGACCGTGCACTACAAGGGCACACTTCTCGACGGCACCGAGTTCGACAGTTCCCTCAACCGCGGCAAGCCCATGACCCGCGCCGCGAACAGGCTGATCGCCGGCTGGACCGAGGCGCTCCAGCTCATGAGCGTAGGAAGCAAGTACCGGCTCTTCATCCCTCCGGATCTCGCCTACAAGGAGCGTGGCATGGGCCCGAAGATCGGCCCTAACTCGACGCTGATCTTCGAAGTGGAGCTTCTGGAGATCAAGTAACGTGGCTCGGCACTGCTAAGAACCTTAGGGGCCGAGCGTGGAGTTCGACTTGTCGAACTCCAAGGCAACGCAAAGCGACCAGTTCTGCGATGTGAGCATACAACGCGTTGCCCATTGAGTCTTGCTTCGCAAATTCGTGTATGGGGCTCAGAGCGGCGCTCTTCATGACCTTCAGGCTACTAGCTAGCCGTGAAGAGCAATACTCTTCAGCGGCTCGACTGCAACCCCAAGACCTTAAGAGAGTCCATGCTATATCTCGTCCTTTCGATGTTCATGAGTTCATGGTGGGCTCTCTCCTACAAGGTGGCGCTGCGCAAGGGCTGTGACAGCTCAGGAGTGACTACCGCGGCCTGCGGGGCAGCCGCGGCGGCAGGCGTCCTCTGGGCTGCACTCTCGCCTTCCTTCTCACTCAACCTCCCGGCAGCGCTCATCGGCGCGGCGGGTGGCCTCGCGCTCTTCATGGCCATCGAAGCTTACTTCGTCGTGGTGCGCGGAGGGGCACAGCTCGGGCTGTCCTGGGCCGTCCTCATGCTGTCGATGCTCATCCCCACATCGCTCTCAGCCTTTCTCTGGCACGAGACGCCCACTCCCCTCCAGGCTGTGGGTCTACTGCTGGCC
>SDBT01008015.1_pt1 | contig 17313 bp, 27 predicted proteins | sample 2277101 | NCBI WGS metagenome assembly SDBT01 (sample SAMN10404973, study PRJNA504765) | marine sediment metagenome | isolation source: marine sediment core GS10_PC15, 103 cmbsf | place: Arctic Ocean: Southern Knipovich Ridge | collected 2010
TACATCGACAGTGCAGTGGATCTGTGGTACGACTTGAACGATGCGGCAGACATAGAACTCGTCGATGCCAAGTCATTCGGTTTGCTTCACGTCGCACCGGAATCTTATGTGATCGCAGGGCGTACCGTAGTTGGATATTTGACTGACGAAACCACGGATGGGGAAGAATACAGTGAGCTGCTTATTTCGTCTGGCGGCACCACCCACGCAGTCGCAGCCCCGGATGGCCTGAAGCTCGGAGACACAGGCGCAGCTGACATTCGCACTGAGGCGCTTGCGACCGATGGCTTGGACCTCGGGGATACCGGCGCAGCTGGGATACGCACCCCTGCACAGGGAGCTGACGGTCTGAAGCTGGGTGACAGTGCCACAGTCGTCGTACGCCAGTACCCGCAGGTAGAAGCTACCAACACCTCGGAGGAAACGTCCGAGGTAACTGTCCACACAATCGACCTGCCTTCAGGGATCGTCGAGGGCGATCTGCTCGTCATTTTCTTCACGATGACGAACCTTGCTTTCCCCACCGTCAAACCACCCGGCTTTGACCTTGTAGTCCCACCGGGGGCGGCGAACAGTGGTGAGACAAGGATGCGGATTTACCAGAAGCGGGCGACTGGTTCTGAGGGGTCTACGATTGACCTTACTACGGACTCAGCCTGCGATTCTGCTCATGTGACTTTCCGCATTTCTGGTGCTCAGTTCGGTGAGAGTGTGGCCCATGCCAGCGGCACTTCAACAAGCCCTGATCCACCGGCCCTGACCCCCTCACCGGGCTTGGCTGATTATCTGTGGATTGCGGCCTGTTGCACGGCTGAAAGCACGGCGACCGTCACTGGCGCACCGACGAGCTACGGCACCCTGTTGGCTGCGGACAGTGGTGGTGGGGCCGCTGACTGTGCCATTGGTACAGCTCGACGCAACCTGACCGGCACAACGGATAATCCTGCGACATTTACACAGTCGACTTCCGCTGACTGGGTGGCTGTCACCATAGCGTTTGCCCCTCAGCCACCGACACTGAATCGCACGACGCTCGGGCTGCTGGCGCGTTATGTCGCCAACGACGGGACCGATCCGTTCGTAGCGACCGATTGGGAAGAACAAAAGGCTTCAGGCACTCTCCGGGTAAATGGGACCACGGGTGAGCTGGAGCACGAGTCTACCGGGATTTCTTATGTACGGCATAGCGGGACCGGGGCGACTAGCCGGGCGAAACGGATGTTGCAGGCACTTATGTATTCGCCCACCTCGCCACCGGCAGGATTCCCACTCGACTATCCGCGTCTATGCGCTCACATGGAGACGGGCGCAAGTGGTGACGACAGCTTCGGAACGCTACTCGTCACGAAAGACGATGGTGGCAACGAGGGTCATGCCTGTGTCGAGCGGGTTGCCGATGTAAAGGAAGCCTCTACTGGTGGAGGGTTGCCCTATAAGACGACGGGCGTTGACTACCGAAACTCGACATTCGTGGACGGGGGCGGCCAGGGAACCTCATACGATTTTGCCGAAGATCAGACCCTCAATCTGACCCCCACAATCCTTACATCTGGACACGCCGGTATAGGTGGTTGCTGCAATACTGATTGGGGGCACTGGAAAGAATGGTGGGACACTAAGGATCGCAACATCGTCTGCTTAGACCTGCCGACCGGCTACAAGCTGAAGGTCCGTAACCGAGACGAGGAGGTCATCAAATCGGCCACCGAATCGAGCGGTACGGCGACCCTCGACATGATCGACGTAGACCTCTCTGATGTGGGTGACATCGCGGTCACCGATGGCTCTGATGTGGTCAAAAAGGTTTTCTTGCCCATCTCAACAGAGTGGGTTGTCGGCGGCGACATCTATTCGTTTGGATTCTTCACAGAAGCTGGCAGTGACGGGCTCGACCTCGGGGACACGGGCGTAGCTGACATCCGAACCCCGGCAACAGCCAGCGACGGTCTGGACCTCGGTGACTCAGCGGACGTTCGAGCCACCTACCTGCTCCCGGCGGCTGATGGCTTGGACCTCGGGGATACCGGCGCAGCTGGGATACGCACCCCTGCACAGGGAGCTGACGGACTCGAACTGGGTGACAGTGCCACCGAACGCCTCACGATCCCCGTTCAAAGCGACGTGCATCCTAGCGATGGGTGGCAGAGTACAGCGACCGACGCAATCGTTACACCCGTCTCCGATACGCTACCTACGGGCGTTACGGGCGTCATCTTCGAGCTGGAAGATGATAGCGCTACTCTTGGCTTGGGGGCATTTCAGGTAGAGCCTGTCGTCCCGCAAGATGGCGCTGTCTATCGTTCGTCTGGCTGGATCCAAAAGACCACAAGCCGAGGCTTTGGTGCCGCGTTCCGGTTCGGGATCACAGGTGGCGATTCCAACAATCAGGGCTTCCTCGATTTCAATACGAACGACGGCGCGTTCATTGGTGGGCAAAGTTCGCACCACATCCGTCGTGGTATCGTAGACTGGGATGCAAACTGGTGGTACTTGTGGGCCGATAGAGCACAGGCCGGGACGTCGGACGAACTGCGTCTGGCTTGCCTGCCCGCGTTCGTACTCAATAACGGCACTGGATCGTTTCCTCAGACCGGCACGCAACGCATGGTTGGGTGGCGGACGTACCGGGTCGAAGGAATCGTCCTCGGCGACAGTGGTGCCGCTGCCATCCGAACAGCGGCAGTTGCCAGCGACGGGCTGGACCTCGGTGACTCAGCCACCGTCGCCGTCGTCAAGGTCCACGCAGTTGTAGGGGATGACGGGCTGGACCTCGGTGACACTGGGGCAGCTGACATCCGAACACCGGCAGTTGCCAGCGATGGGCTGGACCTCGGTGACTCAGCTGATGTTCGTGGCACCTACCTGCTCCCGGCAGCTGATGGCCTCGACCTCGGAGATACGGGAGCTGCCGATGTCAGGACAGGGGCAGCTGCTACCGATGGGCTGAAGCTCGGGGACAGTGCTTCGGTTGTCGTCGCGGGGGCTGTTGAGGCTGCTGGCACTGACGGACTCGACCTCGGTGACACTGGTGCTGCCGATCTGCGTGTCCCAGCTCAGGGAGCTGACGGACTCGACCTCGGTGACTCAGCTGATGTTCGTGGCAACTACCTACTCCCGGCAGCTGATGGCATCGAGCTGGGCGACACAGCCGTTGCTGGGATCCGCACACCGGCAGTTGCCAGCGATGGACTGGATCTCGGAGACACTGGCGCAGCTGGCATCCGCACCCCAGCAACAGGCGCCGATGGCTTGGACCTCGGTGACTCTGCCACCGTCGTCATCATCGGGGCCATCGTCCCAGCTGACGGCACTGACGGACTGGAGCTGGGGGATGTCGGAGCTGCCGACATCCGAACAGCCGCAACGGCGAGTGACGGGCTGAAGCTGGGTGACTCTGCTACCGCCGTCATCATCGGCGCCATCGTCCCAGCTGCTGGCACCGACGGACTCGACCTCGGGGACACTGGTGCTGCTGGGATCCGCACACCGGCAGTTGCCAGCGATGGACTGGATCTCGGAGACACGGGCGTTGCTGACATCCGAACCGAGGCCGCTGGTTCCGATGGCTTGGACCTCGGGGACAGTGCCGACGTCCGCGGCATCTACCTGCTGCCGGGTGCTGACGGACTTGACCTCGGGGACGTTGGCGCAGCTGACATCCGAACACCGGGAGCTGCAAGCGACGGTCTGGACCTCGGTGACACTGGAGCTGCTGATGTCAGGACGGGCGCAGTTGCTACCGATGGGCTGAAGCTGGGTGACTCTGCCACCGTGTTTGTGGTGAAGCCGCCCCCCGGCTTCAGCTCCCTACGCATAGTGTTCGGCTGATGGCACAATTCCTAAGACCCGACGCCGATCAGGCAACCGGCTCGTGGGCTGTTACTCCCCTGTGGAGCAAGGTCGAGGAAGGTGTTGCGTCTGACGACGGCACCCTTATCACTCTGGCTTCAGGTAATGCAAACAACTTCGCGGATCTAAGACTCGACGACGCGACAGACCCGGCCTCGTCCATTGAACACATCCTTCGCGCTGACTGGCACAAGGTATCCGGCGCTAGGACGATCCTCGGTAAGCTGGAGCTGTGGCAGGGTGTTCCCGGCACCGGATCCCTGATCGCCACGCTTACGACTACAGACCCGACAGCGGACACGGATTATCAGGTATCGTTGACGGGCACTGAAACCGACAACATCAGCGACTACACGGATCTGTATCTCCGCGTCTACTACACGTACTCAGGTGGTGGCGCTCCATCCGATTTCGCTGTCGATGCTGTCGAGCTGGAGGTTCCCGACTCGTCTGCTGTCACCCACGAAGTGGCCGGGGCGGACGGGCTGAAGCTGGGTGACACGGGCGTTGCTGGGATCCGCACACCGGCAGCTGGCAGCGATGGGTTGAAGCTGGGCGACTCCTCAGTAGGCACGTCGCTCCGTGTTGACGCTATCCCGTGGGAACGGCTCCTGCTCGGCGACTCCGCCACAGTAGTGATTATCGCCGGGGTCGTGGCTGCTGCTGGGGCCGATGGGTTCAAGCTGGGGGATACCGGCGCAGCTGATCTCAGGACACCCGCTGCTGCTACCGACGGGCTGAAGCTAGGGGACTCGGGTAGCGTCACGATCAGACGCGCCGTCACGGGTGCTGACGGGCTGAAGCTGGGCGACAGCGCTGCCACTGGGACCACGATCTCTGCAGTGGGCGCTGATGGGCTGGACCTCGGCGACTCAGCCGTCGGACCTATCACGGTCAGGCTGGTGGGGGCTGACGGACTCGACCTCGGTGACAGCGCCGACGTTCGAGCTGACTACCTGCTCCCGGCAGCTGATGGCCTCGACCTCGGTGATACCGGCGCCGCTGGGATCCGCACACCGGCAGCTGGCAGTGACGGCCTCGACCTCGGGGATACCGGCGCAGCTGGGATACGAACTCCAGCGACTGGCAGTGATGGGTTAGAACTCGGAGACTCCGCTACCGTCGTCGTCATCGAGGGGGTGGTCCCGGCAGTCGGCACCGACGGTCTGGACCTCGGGGACACAGGATCTGTGTCAACGCGCGTACAGGCGAGCGCGAGCGACGGCTTGGATCTTGGTGACGTCGGAGCTGCCGGGATCCGTACACCGGCAACAGGCGCCGATGGCTTGGACCTCGGGGATACCGGATCAGCCCGTCTGCGTGTCCCAGCTCAGGGCTCAGACGGGTTGGAGCTGGGCGACTCGGCCACCGTCGTCATCATCGGCGCCATTGTCCCAGCTGACGGCACCGATGGACTGAAGTTGGGTGACGTCGGCACGGCAACGATTCGCACGGCCGTCTCGGGTGCTGATGGATTAGAACTCGGAGACACCGGGAGCGCGGTCACGGCAGTCAAGGCCGTAGCTGGCGCAGACGGTCTGGACCTCGGGGACAGTGGCGCTGCCGATGTCAGGACGGGCGCAGCTGCCACCGACGGGCTGAAGCTGGGTGACGTCGCATCGGTCACGATCATCGGTGCTCTGGTCCCTGCTGGCGGTGCTGACGGCCTTGAACTGGGTGACGTCGGGGCAGCTGGGATCAGAACTCCGGCAGCTGGCGCAGACGGTCTGGACCTCGGGGACAGTGGCGCTGCTGGGATCCGCACACCGGCAGCTGGCAGTGACGGGCTCGAACTCGGAGACTCCGCTACTGTCGTCATCATCGGCGCCATCGTACCTGCCGTCGGTTCCGATGGGCTCAGTCTCGGCGACACCGGGTCCGTCACCATCAGGAGAGCGGTCAGCGGAACGGACGGCCTGAAGCTGGGTGACGAAGCTCGGGACAATCGTAGCAGGGAAGGTTCGCTGATAAGCCGGACAGCGTGCGTACCACCGAACATATCGTCAACCGCGAGCATAGGGATCAGCCGAACGGCTTCGATTCCGTCAACGAAAAGAACGGGGGGATAGATGGCTAACGTGGGAGTGATCCTCGACAGGCTGCACGTCGAGGGGGACGATGTCGTCATGGAGTACAACGTGCCGCTCGTTCCCAATGGAACCTTGATCGACGAAGCGCTGATCGCGTTCTTTCCGAAGAACGACGCCGACTCGATCGTGTGGGTGTTCATCGACACGTCAGTCCAACCGGCAGGTCAGGTCGACGATCAAGGCGCCGGAGGGACAGGGCACCTGATCTTCCGGGTGAGCGGAGCGGAGTCCACCATACTCGAAGACAAGTGGCGCGACTTCGTATGCAGGGTAAAGCTGGACGACGGGGCTGAGTACACGATCGAATCAGGCGACATCCGTGGCGAGCGAGGGAAAACTGCACCCGTACAAGGAAGCCCACCATGAAAATCTCGAAGCTCTATATCATCCTTATCATCCTGTCACTGCTGGCTGGCGCAGCCATCGCCCGTGAGCTGTTCCCGCGTGAGGTGGACGTGGTCGTCAGGATCCCCGAGCCGGTGCTGGTCGACATCTCCGACTCAACGCAGGCGAACTACGAGGAGAAGGTCGCAGCTCTCGAAGCGATGAACGGTCGACTCGACAGGATCATCCGCGAGCTGGCGAACAGGCCGCCTGTCGTCACGGCTGAGACGACGTTCGTGGACCGTCCGACCGAAGTGCCTGTCACGGACACCCTACCGCCACGCTGGCGGCTGGTGGACCTCGTGGCCGGACAGAACGTCGACGAGTCAACGATGGTGAGCATGGAGCGGTACAGCTCGGACGGTGAGTCACTGGTCATCCTGCCCCAACTCGAACAGCACGTGACGATAGGGCCGTTGCTCGGGGCGTTCCCGAACGACGACGGATCTGGTTACAGGCTGGAGTTCGGTGACTGGCCTCGTGACAGGAGCTGCGGGTTCGGCTGCACACTGAAGCACGTGGCGCTCGGTGCGGTGGTGGGGGCTGGTGCCACGGGGCTCGCGTGCGCGTTCCTCGGCGGTGACACGGACGTCATTATCCGAGACGGGCCAAGCGGGGAGGACTACTGACTTGACACGCTGAACCGGAACCGTTAGTATCCAGTCGTGGTCGGGGGGTGTGCCCCGGCCGCTGACTGAAACGGGAGACTGAACATGGCGCAGATCGAACTCGACTTCACGGTGCATCGTGCACCTCAACGTAGCTACAAAAAATACGTGACGAGCGAGCAGACCGCTGCCCTGCATAAAGCTGGCGTGATGAAGGGCGGTTGCGTACCGCTCGCATTGAGCCGGGCGCTCGCCAAGCCGGACGACGTGGCTGACAGTGTGCGGCGCATCGCCCACGTGGTGAAGGTCATCAGCAGGGTCACGTGGAAGGACGGCACCACGCTCAGGTTCGACCGCAAGCGTGGTGCATGGACGGGTTCTACGATGGCCGCGCTCGATGCGCTCGGGGTCACGTACAGACGAGCGAAGCCTGAGCCGGAATGGAAAGCGCGCTTTCGTCCGTACTGCAAAAACGCCGCCAGAGTCGGCAGGTACGACGACGACGACTGGCTGAAGACGGAGACGCCCGTCTATCCGACCGTAGCGCAGTGGCTCAGGGACAACCCGAACGTGCGACGTGCGGTCATCAGGACGAACGCACACGCTGCGTTTATCGACAACGGCATAGTCTACGGAGCGACTGCCCGATACCGGGTGAAGGACGCATACATCATCGAGGAGGTGACCTGATGGGCAGATTATCAGCAGACGGGATGGCAGAGGCAGCCCCTCGCGGCATAGGGCTCATGTGGCACCTGCAGTCGAATCACTACCCGCCTGTGTCGTCGGACTGGGTGCCGACGTGCGAGGCGGCGATCGACCTCGCGAACGAGGGCGGCGATCTGAGAGAACTGATCGACGTGCCGGACGGATATGGCAAGCCGCGCCCGGCCATCGCGATCATCGAGGCGCTGCATCTCGACTCGTGGATTGAGTTGGAGGAAACGTGGGACTGAGCACACGAGCAGCCACGCGGATCGTGGACGTGGCTCGCCATCACGGCGGGCTGCTCACGTACGCCGGTCAGGCGAACGACGACGAGCGCGGGCTGCTGTTCGATGCGCTGGTGAAGCTGCGCCAGAACAAGCGGTGCTACGAACTGAACAGGCTGCTCGCTGATGCGCAGGAGCTAATGGATCTCGGCGTGCCCGCCGAGGGCGTGCGGCGGATACTGAGGCGCCGAGCGCCCGGCGACGTCAGGTCGATTATGAAGTTGCTACTTGGATGACCGATCGGACTCCCGTCCGACACTTTCACGGGGGTGGTGGGCACACACCTGCCACCCCTAGAAAGGCTCCAGCCCCCGCACTACTTGACACGTTCAGCCGGAACGCCTATCTTGTTTCTCAGAGGGCGGCGGTGTGGTCGCTCTCCGACACCGAAACGGGAGACTGAAAAATGGCTCGATACATCTCGGCAGCTGACACCTCGAAGCTGATCCGCAAGGCGCTCAAGGCTGCCTTCCCCGGCGCGAAGTTCAGCGTGCGGACCTCGACGTACTCAGGCGGCGCATCGGCTCAGGTGACGTACACTGACGGCCCTGCGCTCGAAGACGTGAACGCGATTGCCAAGCCGTTCGCTGGCGGATCGTTCGACGGCATGATCGACCTGATGTCCTACCACACATCGGATCTCGATGGCGAGGAAGTTCGCTTCGGGACGCACTTCGTGTTCGTCGACCGGATCATGTCGATCGAGTTCCTGCAGCGCATGGCGGACGGGATCAACTACGCGAAGGCTGACCTGTTCGAGATCGCCGCAGATTCGACCGGCGCGCACCTGAAGTTCGTCGGCGACTTCACGAACGACTGGCAGGAGTTCCTGAGTATGCAGCACTGGATTTTGGACGCCGCGAGGAAGGCGGCCGCGTAGGCTACTTGACACGTTCAGCCGGAACGCTTACTTTAGTACCTGTGGCCGGGGGGTGTGCCCCGGCCTTCACTGAAACGGGAGACGAAGATGTCGACGATCACGATCCGAAAGAACATCGGGACGCGCTACAGCAAGGCCGAGGCTGAGGCTCTGGCTGCTGACGCGACGAACCCGAAGATCACGTCACGTCGGGTGCACCGCTACACGACGTTCTACGTGACGGCAGACGTCGAGGTCGAGGCTCGCATCCAGCAGCGCGGCACCTGCCAGCTCTGCGGTGGCGACTGGGCGATCAAGGGCAAGAGCGTGAGCAAGCACGGATACAAGCGGCCCCGCTGGGGCTTCCTCGTCGGTGGCTGCTACGGGAGCTTCGGCACGGCAGCTGAAGTGTCCACAGAACGGACGCAGGCAGCGATCGAGGACAGCAACGCGACGATCGCCACGACGGAAACACTCAAGGCTCACTTGGAAGCGGATGCGAAGACCGAGGGCAGGTGGACGGAAGACTACGGCGGGATGCCGTGGCCGGATCGGGGCAGCAGCCACGCTCGGCAGGTCTGGAAGAACGCCAAGCTCAAGGCGGCACGTAAGGGCGAGCACCACAACGAGCCGATGCCGCCGCTCACGACATACGAGAAGTGGATGGAAGCGAAGACCACGATCAGGAACCACAGCGACTACGTGAAGTTCCTGACGGAGAACGTGCTGACGAAGCTCGGGCAGGACTTCCGCGAGGAGCTGATCGAGGGAGAGTCCACGTGACCCGCCGCAAGCGGTTCGACGCCGCGCTCGAAAAGGCACGCGTCGCAGCGTCCAGCGTGCGAGAGGCGATGGACGACATCGAGGGGCTGAAGGACGAGTGGCGCGAATGGTACGAGAATATGCCCGAGAACTTTCAGGTGACCGCGCTGGGCGAGAAGCTGGAGGAAGTCTCGGAGCTTGACCTGTTTGGTCTGGAGAACGCAGCTGACGAGATCGACTCAGCGGTAGATGAACTAGAGGCGACGGACCTGCCTCTCGGCTGGGGGAGGGACTGATGCGAAAGAACGCACAGCAAACGATGGATGCGTGGCACGCGGGACGTAGCAACCAGCGAGCGCAGTCGATCTGGACGGACGGGATCTCGATCTTCAGCTATGGCACGTGCCTCGTGACGCCGGTAGACGTGGCAGTGTTTGACGACGTGGCGCCGTTCATCTTCAATGCGACGCGCTACAGCGTGACGACCTCGATCCACCAAAGCGGGATCCGACCTGACATTCCGTCTCGCGACATGATCGTTCTACAGGACGTACCGCAGGGCGTGTCAGCTGACGGACTACGCGAGCTGGCAGATTTGACACGGACAACAGGAACGTAGTACGGTGTACCGGAAGCGGGGGGTGTGCCCTGCGCAACGCTAAACGGGACTTCGATCTTCACCCACTACCCGGAGGGAACATGGCAAAGGTGCCGAAGCTGTCAAACCGTATCGCTATCTTGTGGATGGCGACGACGGGCGCCGATCACCCGCGCGGTTCGATGGCGTGGTTTGCGCGTATGGCGGACGTCAGGCCACGGACGGTACGGAACTGGTGCAACGGGCACCACAACCCTGAGCGCAGCCCCGAGGGGACGGCTGCACTCGACAGGCTGACACAGATGGAACTGGCTCAGGTGCTGGCGACGATGACCGATGCAGGTAAGCGGTTCCGTCGCTACCGTCGCAGCGGTTCCAAGCGCTACAGCAAGGGAGAGTAGCATGGCAAAACCGGGGACGACTTTTGAGAAGGGTCACATCTATCACTCCAATCTGTGCGGCATCTCGCCGGTCAGGCTGATGTTCACAGGGCAGGTAAAGCACAGGGCGTCGGAGCTGACGACGTTCTATTTCCGCATCGAGGGTGACGCAGACGGCGAGTACGGAGTCAAGGCCGAGAACGACGACTACGAGGCCATCCTGCAAGCTGCGCCGAGGAAGGTGTGGATGACGGCGCACTTCGAGGGCAGCGCGAAAGAGGGCGAAGCGACCGTCAGGCTGGAAGACGCGGAAGCGGCGCCGAGGCCGGTAGTTCAGAACGGCAACGGCGGGGGCTCACGCGACGCTGAGCAGCCACGGGTGGGTATCCCGTGGACGAGCATGGAAGCCAGATACAGCGAGGCGCTGAGGGCTGCTGAGAGGATCGTCACCAACAGTGCGTACCTCGCACCGGACGACGTGCGAACGATCGCCGCCACACTGTGCATCGGGCAGGAAGGCATCTTCCGCCAACTCAACACGTGGATCCCGCTGGAGCAGGCGTCTGCTGAGGGTACAGATACTGTACCAACGCAGGCACCCGCACGTGAGGCGGATCCCAACGCGGCTGACACGACGCAGCTGCTCGGGTTCATGGCTGCCTACGAAGCCATCAAGTACCACATCCCACGGAAAGAGCGCACGGGCATCGAGAAGATGCTGGCAGGTACGCCCACCAAAGAGCGCGTGGAGAAGGCCGGGGCGTATATGGCGAAGGTCGCAAAGGACGTGAAGAAACGAGAGCAGGATCAGCAGGATGCGGCAGCCGAATCCGAATCTGAGGCGGAACACAAGTCCTTAGATGTTGAGGAACCACAGGGACCAGATCAGCCTTCGATGGCACTGGCTGGTGAAGACGACTTGCCGTTCTGATGTCGCGCTGGCCGAGGTCACCGCAGCTGTCTACCGGAGCCTGCTGGCTTCAGGCTGGCGGTACGGCCGTGCTCGGGCTCTACAGGTACGAGGACGAAAACATCATCGAAGTACAGTGGCTGGATGGTATCAAGTCACGATCCGGCACGCTCGCGTTTGCAGACCTACTGCAGCGAGGGGTCGTGACGTTCTGTAAACCGATGGAGGATGCGCATGATTAGCATGAAACCAGTTGCCATGATCCTGATCTACGGAGATGGATCGACTCGCAACATCGAGCTGGAACAGGTTCTCGAAAACGACTCAGGGATCACGAGCCGACGCAAGCGTTGTCCGACGTGTGGGGATCTGTTCCACCCGCACGGGTATGGTCCGCATATCAAGTCCTGTAACGCGGCCGTAGAGTCGGCGAGCTGACGTGGACAACCATGTCCGGCGGCTGGTCGACGCCATCGAGCGGAAGATCGAATCGGACGCCGCCGAGCCTGTCATATTGAGGATCAAGTTCGGCAGGCTTATGTGGTGGGAGAGGCTGCTGAACAGGCGGATGCCTTTGGCGATCGTGTTCCTGCCCGACGACCCGCAGCACAGGGACGACTGGCTGCGCACTGCGCGAGGTGGCGACGAGTTCCTGTTCACAAACAAGCACTGCAGGGTCATGCCCGACGCTTGGTTCGAGGAGCAGGACAGGGACGAGGGGTTGTCTGACTTGACACAGTAAACAGGAAGCAACTAGGCTGGACCTGTCGGGGGTGTGCCCGGCGACTAATCACACGGGAGGTAGGGTGCTGGAGTTCACACAGAAAGATCACGTTTACAGATGGAACGACGAGGTCGTGCCGTCCGTCACACAGGTTCTGCAAGCGGCAGGTCTGGCGGCCGACTATTCGGACGTGCCGAGAGCGCACCTGATGGCTGCGGCCAACATCGGTACGGCCGTCCATCAGATCGCGGCCGGATACCTGACGAAGCAACCCCGGAACTGGCCCCTGCTGGCGGTCACGTTCTCCCACGAACATCCGCGAATCGAGCGTGCGGTACGTGCGTGGGCTGGGTGGATCGCCACCGTGATGCCCGAGGTGCTGGCATGGGAGCGTACCAGCTACTCCGAGCTGTTCGGGTTCGCCGGGACGCTTGACATGGTGTGCCGGATCGCTGACGTGCTCTGGCTGATCGACCTGAAGTGCACCTCGCAGGTCCACCTCGACGCGTGGGGTCTGCAGACGGCAGGCTACGAAGTGCTATGGAACGAGGACCATCCCGATATGCCCATCGAGCGCAGGGGCGCTCTGCACGTCGCGGATGGACAACCGAAGCTGATACCGCTGGATGACCTGAATGACGTGGGCCGGTTCCTCGGAGCCATCAAGGAAGCGTCCGGTCACGAGTGGAGAGAGGACGGATATGTCTACGAGTTCTGAGGTGGTGGTCGTCAACCCACTGGACAGCGTACAGGACGAGCTGCACACGCACGACGCGGACGCCACCGCGCTCGTCGTCATGGCGAACGAATACCAGTGCACCGACGTGCACGAGTACGAAACGGGCGTCGATGCCGTGCAGCGGATGCGCGCTCAGTTTGCGTCCGTCATGGCGTTCTTCAAGCCGATGGCAGATGACACCAATCGGGCACACAAGACGGTGACCAGCAGGCGCAGCGAGATCACGAAACCAATCGAAGATGCGATAATGATCGTGGAGCGGAAGGTCGGCCTGTATCGTATACAACAGAAGCGCATCGCCGACCAACAGGCGGCAGCGGAACGGCGAAGGCTCGAAGCTGTGGAGAAAGAGCGGAGAGAAGCGGAAGCGCTCGCTGCGGCGGACGCGAATGACGAGCTGGGCTTCCACCGTGCAGCACGCATGGAGGGTGCCCCCGTTCCGTTGCCTGTCGAAGTAACGGCACCAGAGATCCTGAAGCACACGGCGCCGAAGTCGAAGGGGATGCGCGAGGCTGTGCGCTGGGAGTCGGGCTACGGTTGGACGGACCCTGATGGCAACCAGAGAGCGGCCGTCAATGACCAAGACTCGCTGCGTGAGCTGTGCCGGGCCGTGGCAGATGGTAAGACGTCCATCGCCTTCATAGCGCCCGTGTGGGACGCGCTGGACGCATACGCAAAGGCAACGGCCGGGACGATGCCCGTGCCGGGGATTCTGTTCCAAGAGGTTGTGAAGACAACGATCCCGAAACTGCGCGGGAGCTGAGGTTGCCAGTCAGCCAGAACGTCGGTAGCCTAGAGGTTGCGATGGGGCCGATCGTAGTGAATGGCATGGCATCTCAGAACGCTTCCGCGTTCGACTCCCGGTGCGGCGTCAACACAAATCCGCTACGGTCGGTCACTTCGCGTCCCTATTTGCGCTCGCACGTAGGCACCCCCTACTCTGTTTTCCCCTCACGGCAATCAGCGGGAGGTTGTCTCTATGCACGACGGATGGATACCCATCCCACGAGCGCACCTACGCGCCAGCCACGAGCTGCATCCGATGCAGGTCGGCGAGCCTGCGTGCTCGGCGTTCGCTTTCCTCGACCTACTGGGTATGGCCCGCTTCGTACCGGGCGACGGCCTCGATCGGGGCCAGCTCAGGGCGTCATGTCGATACCTAGCAAAGCGATGGGGCTGGTCGAAGTCGAAGGTTGCCCGATTCCTGTCGGAGCTGCGGGACACAAAGCGACTCACAACCGGGACACAAGTGGGACGCGAACAGCCCATCATAACCATCGTAGACTACGACACTTATATGCTGCCGTGGCTGAAGGGGTGGGACGCAAACGGGACGCAAGTGGGACGCGAAATGGGACAAAGTAGTATGAAGGGTAGGTTGAATGAAATCAGCGCGGGCGCAAGCGCACGCGAGGCACGTCAACCGAGCGAACCCGAACGGGCGTACGTCGACCCGGAACGAATCCACGAACTGGTAGAGGGGCTGAGAAAATGACAGCAGACACGATGCGCATGACGGTCACAAGGAAATGGCGCCGGACCCTGCACGCGATGGGTGGCGATCAGGACGTCATCAGCGTGCAGGCGGAGGGCAACACATGGCCGTGCAGTCTCAGATTCACCGTTCAGGAAGAACGACAGGCGCCCCTGATCGGGTCGGAGGTGACGGTGGCCGTGACGTGGGGCCGTGACTCGAACGGGGAGGTTCCGGCATGACCGTCGAGGAAATCCAAACTATGGTCGACGCACTGTATTCCGATGACAGCTTCACCCTAGAGGCCGCGATCGAGAACATGACCGATGTGATCGACCACTGCCGCATGAACATCGACGCGTTACGTGACGACATTCAGAACCGGGATCAGGAGGAGGAATGACAGCGGACGATCGAGAGAGAGGTCTGTACGAAAAGTACATGGTCACGCGTACCGATGGCAGTGACGCGGGCGACTGCAAACACGAATACTGCGAATACTTCGTGCTCGACCTGATGCACGACCCGTTCGCCCTGCCTGCGCTCCGTGCGTACAGGAGCGCGTGCATGAAAGAGTATCCTGAGCTGGCGAGGGATCTGGCGTCCGAGGTGGTCGAGATGATGGACAGGTTCGACTGCCTGCCGTTCATCCCCACACTGCCGGGGGAGGTGCGCTGATGCGTGTACGAATCTTCCACGGGAGCAGTGGGGAGTACGACGGCGCGAAGCTGGAAAACGACGACGACGCACTGCTCGATCTGGCGGTGGGGGTTTACTCAGCCATGCTATTACACGGGACTGACGAAGTTCACGCCGTCGCCATCGTCGGAGCCGACGGCACGCAGATGATCCACGCCGCAAAAGAGGACGGGTGGACGGTGCGCTTGGGAGGGTGGAGTCGATGACCGTGCTCGGAACGGGCGAGCAGATGGGCATGAAAGGCTTCGAGCCCGAGCCCGATGCGCACCCCCGGTTCCGGCCACCAGTGGCGACGGATGGCGACCGGCACTGCCCGACGTGCGGGCACCTGCCAGAGACGGTTCAGGCACCGAAGGTCGCGACGCTCACGGTCACGCAGGTTCAGGCCGCGTACCTACGAGCATTGGACGCCATCCCGCCCCACACACGGGGCAGCGCTACGTCTCTGGAAGCTGCCAGATGGATCGCCACGCACGCACGGTCGATGCGCTCGGCCGTCTTGTGCTACCTGCTGGGCAAGGGTGACACCGGGGCTTCCGATGACGAGGGCGCACGCGAGCTGTCGATGTACCGCTACACGTACGCACCACGACGGGTCGAGCTGGAGAGCGTCGGGCTCGTGGAGCAGACAGGTGAAGCCGTGTCCACGGGAAGGGGCAAGGGACACACGAAGGCGATGCGCTACCGGGTCATCGCAGGTCTGCAGGGGCAGAGGCCATCGTGAGCGCGCCGGGCTTCACAGTCACCGGATTCTACTGCCAGCACCCGAGCTGCACGGAACGGGCTGACGGCATCGCAGAGAACAACGGTGGAGCGAAAGGTCTACCCGTGGGCTGGGTGGAGGTCGATGTGAAGACGTACGCAAAGAGCATGGGAATCACGAGCGCGTTCATGCACGTGCTGACCCGGCACTACTGCAGCGTTGCGCACCTACCGTTGGAGCTGCTGCCGGACGACGCGCCGTGAGCGGCGTTCTGACCGTCTGTGGATACATGGAATCGAAGCGCCACTGGGACGCGTGCAGCAAGATGTACTCGCACGAGTTCATCCCCCTGAACAGATCGCCGGGACTGTCGGTGGATTGGTCGACAGACAGCGTGCCTGACGACGAGAGAGTAGACGTCAACTGGCGCCAAAGGCACCATATCAAAGCCACCCGGATCAGGATGGAGCAGCGCGAACGCAACTATCGGTCCACCCGGAGAAAACTGAACCTACAGCGAGTACGCGCAGCGCAGGATCTTGCCGAACGCAGGCGACAGGAACGGCTGAAGGAAGTGCTATACGAACGTCGCATCACTGGCGCGCACAGCGAGGCGCTGGGCGAAGATGTGCAGCGGGCAGTAGACCGTCAGCGTCGGCGAATGGAGCGTCGCCGCAAAGCGCAACGTAAACTGTTCGACGTGCGTGTCGAGGGGATCAAACGTGCGGCGGATGCCAGAGCGGCGGTGGTCAAACGGGCGGCGGACGACAGAGCCGAGCTACGCGCGGAAAGGAAAGCTGTCGAAGACTATCATCGCATATACCAAGAGAAGCGTGCGAGCGTGAGGGCTGGCCGAAAAGCGCAACTGAGAATCTTCCACCAGCGGTTAGAGGGGATCAAGAGAGCGGCTGAGGCGAGGGCTGACCTACTGGCGAAGATGAAGGCGGAGGAGGACGCATGATAAACCTGAACCATCCGATCTGGATCGGCATCTCAGGGGCCATGTTCATGGCCGCCCTGATTATGTTCGCCGCGATGCTGTTCGACGTGCTGCGGCAGCTCAGGAAGACCCCGGATTGCTTCGGAGTGGAGTGCCCTACCTGCGGCCTCGTTTGGTATCGGTCGGACTCCGACTGCCCGAGCTGCAAGACGTGAGGGAGCTGATCTGGTATGCCGTGGGAGCTGTCGCGTTCGCGCTCGGCCTGATGGCCTGCACTTACATATTGTTCGACCTGCTGGGGCAGCTGAGGGGCAATTCGGCCAGCTACGGGATGGAGTGCCCGACCTGCGGTGGGATCATCCAGTACAAACCGGGCATGGGCGGCGAGTGCCCCAACTGCAAGACGTATATCGGATGAAAGGAAGGTGCTGATTGGATAGCGAGGAAGCTCGACGCGCGGGCGTGAACACGCCAGCCGAGTATACGCCGGAAGCTGTCGGTATCATCGACAACGATCTCGTGGCGAAGGTGCCCTACGGCATGGGGCTGTTCGGAGCTGGACAAGTATTGATCCTCGAACTGCAGGCGGGTGCGCGCTACCG
>SDBT01008016.1_pt1 | contig 17311 bp, 13 predicted proteins | sample 2277101 | NCBI WGS metagenome assembly SDBT01 (sample SAMN10404973, study PRJNA504765) | marine sediment metagenome | isolation source: marine sediment core GS10_PC15, 103 cmbsf | place: Arctic Ocean: Southern Knipovich Ridge | collected 2010
CTTGAAGCAGATGCCGGTATAATAACCCATCCCGAACATATAGAGACAAGATTTTCATTCAGGACAAGGATACTGGATTATCTATGGGCGGGCCTTCCTATCATATCGACGGAAGGTGACCATTTGAGCGACCTGGTAAAAATTAAGAGGCTGGGGCTGGTGACAAAAGAAGGATCTGCGGAGGAACTTTCTGAAGCGGTACTTGCCATGGCCAGTGACAGAAAGCTTTACGGCGAATATGTTAAAAATACTGCCAGAGCTGCAAAGGATTTTACATGGGATAAAGTTACGAAGCCCATAATAGATTTCTGTATGGACCCTGTCTCTAATGCACTTAAATCAAATAATCGGCCGGATCCCGGAAGTACCGGTAATGGCCTGAGTCATGTAAGCGGCCAGGACCAGGCCGGGAGAAAATCAAAAAAACAGCTTGCGAACAGGTTTTTTTACCACCTTTTTCGCAGCGGCCCGCGAAGCACCGCAAAATATATATCAAATTATATGAGCCAGAAATAGGCCCGGAAGAACCATAGTTGGAATCAAATTCAAAAGGACAGGAAAATAATAAGAAGAATACAAAAAAAATAATCTTCAGGATCTTAAATATAGTGCTAGTAGTATGCCTGGGGGTATTCCTGGTTTATTATCTTTTAAGCCGAGTAAATATCTCTGATATACGGCAGGCTTTTCTGGGCATGTATAAGCCCACCCTTATAGTGGCGCTTGCAGTAATGCTTCTCAGTAATCTATTCAGGGCATACAGAAAAAATATCCTTGTGGATTCAGACCGTATTGGTATGGGAGATATGTTTCTTGTGGCCATGATAAGAAATGCCTTTAATATGGTGCTTCCAGCAAGGACCGGCGAGCTTTCCTATATATACGTGCTCACAAAGCGTTTTATGTTTCCACTTGAGATCGGTATTTCCACCCTGATGGTAGTTATGATATTTGACCTTGTAATAGTCTTTTCCCTGATACTTATCTCAATTGTCATAGTGGGGATAAATACATATGAAATATCTTCTGTATCGTTAATAGCTATAGCCGTGGTACTTCTTGCGGTATCCCTGCTGATACTTTTTTATCTTTCAAATATTATCGATCTCGTACTTATAGTCTACAGGAAGCTGCTGGCAAGGTTTAGAGTCCCAGAGGAGAAGCTTGTTTACAGGATATATAAGAAGCTGCTTGATATCAATATAAACCTGAGGATCATAAAGGGGAAGGGGATCTACTGGAAGGTATACCTTTCTTCAGTTGCGACAAGAGTATTAAAATTTACCAGTTATTATCTTATCATCCATGCGATACTGTCTCCGATGGGATATACATTCGGCGAACTTAATTACTGGGTAATATTACTTGCAACGGTGGCGGCAGAGATCTCAGCGGTATTGCCCACACATGCGTTGGCTGGTTTTGGGACATATGAAGGAGCTTTCGCTCTTGCATTTATCATGCTGGGATTTACAGAGGAGATATCGATAATCGTTGGGTTCAGCTATCACCTGGTGGTCCTAATGTTCACAGTGATCCTGGGTATTTTAGCGATGATAATTATAAGTATGCCTTTTTACCGTATTAAGAAAAACGAACTGGAAGAGAACAAAACATAATGAACAGAGTAAGGAATTTTTTCAACCATATAGGCAGGGGACTTCTGACCCCGGAGATCTTTGAAGACAGCAAACTGTCAAAGAGGTTCTATAAATATTTTCTAATAGGAATGCTTGCAAGACTGGCCCTGCTGCCATTCTTTTTCGTGAGGGACCTACTTTCCACTTATCAGAGGGCCGCGGAGACTGTGTTTGCTGGAAATATGGCATCAGACTTCCAGCAGCTGCTTACAAATATAATACATTCTACATATCTTTTTATTATTAAAAGTATATTTCCTGCTGTCAGTGATTTTTCGTCTATCCTCCTGAGCACGGATGCATGGGCTTCCTGGATAATATTTGTAAGCAGTTATAATGTATTTACGGTACTTACACTTTTTAAGGTACTATATCTCATCTTTGACCTGGCCTGCATGTTTCTTATCCTGAGACTTTCTTTTGATAATGATCCAGAAGGACGCCTGAATGTATTTAAATTCTGGATGTTTAATCCTGTAGTGATATTTGTGCTGTATATATTTGCAAGACACGATATCATAGGTGTATCAGTAACCATTATTGCACTGATACTGGCAAAGAAGGACAGGAAATACTGGTCCATAATAGTGCTTGCAGTTGCCATAGCCCTGAGGTTCTTTCCCATTATGATGCTGCTTCCCCTTATAATATATCTTGGCAGGAGCAAGAAAGACTATATAGCATTATCTGCTATCGGGATATCGGGCCTGGCTATTGTCGAGGTCTTTTCAAATGTTTATTTTGGGAAGAGCCTTATCTTCTCACTTTTAAATACCCAGCATTTCAATTTTATATTATCCGCAAAGCTTGATCTTATAATTCATGACAGGATATTTTTATTTATTGTGGCTTACTTTTTGATAATATTCAGCTTCATACATATAAGGAAAAAGAGTTTTGACCTGCTTTTAAATTACGGAGCGATAATATACCTGGCATATATAGCTCTTAGCTATTTTCATCCTCAGTATGTGCTCTGGACCGTGCCGTTTTTGGTAATAGTATTTGTCAGGAGAAAACTGCTTGCATATTATCATTGGTTGCAGTTCGGCCTTCTGATGGTAGTGCTCATATACTGGGGTGATCTTGTGACTAAATATGTTTTAGCCCCTCTTGATCACAGGTTCTTTATACATATAACAGGACTAATACCAATTATTGAGAGATTCTATAGCTCTGTACAATTTGTAAATATCTTCAGGAGCATATTTACTGCGGTCTCATTGTGGATGATATATCTGATTTACAGGGACAACCGCAGGATTATAGCGAAAGGGCAGGCGGGAGACTAAACATGACCAGGAGAAGTATTTTAAAAATATTGGTGACACTTTTAATCTTTTCAATCATAATGGCATTTGCTTCCGGATGCCAGAAGGTATATTTTATGCCAGGGGCAAGCTTTGGCTATTATATATGGGAAGAAGATGGAAAGATCCATATATCCTGGAGTGTTGACAGGAAAGATACTACTTTTTCCGGCTCAATAGAGACAGATGGCAGGATAGAGGGCATTGAACTTGTGGATTGGGAAGAGGCAGATCTCGCAGATGTGGATGAGGGGAAGATATTGTATACTTCAACTCTGGATCCGGAAGACTATACTGATGGAATGATAATCGAGATAGTGGATTATGAGTATATTGAACTCGATCTTATGATAAATGGTATTTATGAACTTCCAAGAGTGCATCTGGGAGCATTTCTGGAAAATCCTGAAACCAGTCCTTTCCGTATTGAAAAGGATTATTTTGATAATGTCAGCCGCATACCATGGTATGAGAGACATCCATTCTCAGGTTTTTTCTATAAACTTTTTTCTAATAAATACTTTACTTTTCCTTATATCTTTATACTTGGAGTCATAATAATAGAGATCATAAGAATAACTTATATTTCTACAAAGAAGCGTAAGCACCTCTATACCGGGATATCATATATTGTATTGATATGTCTGGAAATAGTGATATATTTTGTCCTCAGGTTTTTTGTTTTATAAACTATAGTGATAACGGGAGTCTGTATTGAAAATATTTCTGATTGGAGTCGATGGCCAGCTGGGCACTGATATAAGTGAACATTTTATGAAGATGGGTGCAGAAGTACACGGCCTTATCGGACTAAAAGAAATCGATATATGCGATTATGGTAAAAGCTATAAACTTGTAAGACAATCTGATCCTGACATTGTTATAAACACTGCGGCATTTCATAATGTCGACCTCTGTGAAGATGAAATAATGCAGGCTTTAAAAGTAAATATAGTCGGTGTAAAAAATATTGCTTCCATATGTGGGAAGATGGACATACCCCTGATGCAATTTTCAACAGACTATGTATTTGATGGAAAAAAAAAGACTCCCTATATCGAAGAAGACTGCCCCGGCCCCTCAAGCATCTATGCGATATCACGACTGGGAGGAGAAAGGGTGGTACAGTATATGCTTGAAAAGTATTACCTTATAAGGCTAGCGGGCTTATACGGCCATGCAGGATGTGCAGGGAAAGACAATGTCAATTTTGTCGAGACTATGCTCGAGCTGGCGGATGTAAAAAGACAGGTAAAAGTAGTGGATGACCAGGTGCTTACTCCTACCAGTGCAATAGATGTGGCAGAGAAACTATTTGAACTTATCGGGACCGGCAGATATGGACTCTACCATATGACAAATACGGGAAGCTGTTCCTGGTTTGAATTTGCATGCGAGATATTCAGGCTTAAAGGTATTGATATAGAAGTGCTTCCAGTATCAAGCGGGGAATTCGGAGCAAAAGCAATAAGGCCCAGATACTCTGTCCTGGATAATGTAAACCTAAAGAAAGCCGGCCTTTCAGATATGAGGGACTGGAAGGAAGCACTCAGGGAATATATCAGAGGCAGGAAGTAAATAATTTTGGTCTTAAACTTCTCCCTCTACTCTTTTAATCATCATCTTTATTCATTATATCTGATTCCTTCAATGCTATGCTTCTTGCAAGCTTTGTAATCTTTGAATCAAGCTCCTCCAGCTTAACAAATATCCGGAAAATAAGGTAAAGGATAAGCAAAATACTGGAAACTATGAAGAAATCAAGACCCCTGCCGAATCCAAAAAAGTTGGCAATATTATAACTAATATCCGGAAAAATGGAGAGAATTATTAATATGGTCCAAATAGAGGCCCAGAATATAAATTCATTTATAGTGAGCTTCTTTTTCCTGAGTCTTAGTATGACTTTGGTCAGTGCAAAGATGGCAAATATTAGAGCTATGATCTGAATCGGCTTTATCATCGGAACCTCCTGGAATAATTAATTTATAAGTTTATCTTAGAAACCATTTAGCTAACATCTTAAATAAAATATTCAGGCTGTTGGATATTCTCTGGCCCTTCTTAATAGAATAGCTGGTGTATTTTATTGTAACCGGGACCTCGAGATAGCGTAACTTTTCCAGTTTGATCTTCTCAATTATTTCTGAAGCATGTTCCATGCCGCGGGATTCCAGTTTCATCCTTGAAGCAGCGTTTGCTGTAAATGCACGAAGGCCATTATGGGTATCGGTCAGCATAATGCCATACATTAAAAAAAGAGTAAAAGCACCACCCTTAAGTATTATCTGCTTTATCCAGGGAGTATTGCTATTTTTATTTAAGAACCTTGAACCAAGGGTCACCTCAGCTTTATCATTGATAATAGGTTCCAGGAGACCAGCTATGTCGCTGGCCCTGTGCTGACCGTCTGAATCAAATGTGACCAATATATCAGCACCTGATAAGAGTGCATATTCCAGACCGGTCTGTATTGAAGAACCCTGCCCAAGGTTTATAGGATGCGATATTAAAATGACTTTGTTGTCCTTCGCAATTTTGCCGGTTTTGTCAGTGGATCCATCATTTATTACAATAATATTTTTATAGCCATGGTCCCGGAGGTCCTTAATGGTCTTATCTATGCATTTTTCTTCATTGTATGCAGGTACAATAATATATACTTTAAAAGTTTTATTCAAAATATTTTGCTAATTACAATACTGATTTATATATTGTATATCCTATTGGATATTTATTTCAATATCTTCTGCTCTGAAATATGTATTATATGTGGTTAATCTGAACTTTACAAAAGCATTTCCCGGGCTGGAACCTGAAAGCTTTAAAATCAAATTGATCTTGTCTCCGGCACTTATTTTATAATCATCACCTACCCACATAAAAATATTATCTACCTTTCCTGGATATTGAGAAACATATCCTGATGGGTCAACATCAGTCAGCTCCAAATTTTCTATTTCAAGCTCAAGTGAGGATATCTCCAGATCCAGGTCATCATTATTTGTTATAGTATACTCAAGAACAAACTGTTCCCCTGTTGTTTTCCTGAGATCATCCAGGCTGCTTTCTATATTTAAATCAAGAAGTTCAAGGTATCCGGAATAATCAGTTGGAGGTATATAGCTATTAAATTCGACTCTTTTGATATTGTTAATATTTATAGTGTTGATATCTTCTATTCCCCCCCAATATCTTACCGCACCGCGGTAACCGGCTTCAGGGAGTAAAGGGATCTTCTCTATGGAGTGATTATCATAGGGCCAGGCAAACAGTAAAACTTCATTACCCAGATGGGACTCGATATCTTCTCTGGATCTGATTAGCTCAGATAGAAATTCTTCATCATCTGCCAATCCAAGATGTATATGATTTGCGGAGTGTGAAAGAAATTCAAAGCCATAATCATACATCTCCCGGACCTCCGGCCATATCAGCATTGGTCTCATTGGAACGGATCTGTCGATATCAAAATAATTTACCACCCTGCTATCTTCTGTCTCCTTTACAAAATCTGTTACCAGAAATATAGTCATTTTGTAATCATATTTTTTTAGGATCGGTAAAGCATTGGTATAAAGATCTTTAAATCCATCATCGGATGTAATGATAACAGACTTTCTAGGAAGTACCCTTCCATAGTCAATATGATCCAGTAAGTCTTTAAAAGTAATGGTCTCAAAACCAAAACTCTTTAATGTCTGACAGAGTACATTAAAATGGTGAGTATATAATTCTATAGGTATTTCTATCTCGTCTTCAATAGCATGAAGTCCTATGATGGGGAGTTTTCCTCTATCATAAGGATGTACCCCAAAAGCCAAAAGCTTCTCTTCGTTTGAAATAAATTCTGAATCTTTTCCTTCATTGATAGATAATAGTGCAGAGACCGGAGTATCCCTTGTAAGCTCCTCGATAACTTTTAGGAATATACTATGTTCTATTGATTGGCCCGCTTCGAGGGTTTCGATCACAAAAGAAACAGATCCCGGGTCTGCCCATAATAGATCATCTATTATTAGCTTGACCTCAATATTAGCATCATCCGCACCAGAATTAACAATCCCTATATTGGCCCGGACAGTCTCCCCGGGATAGAGGTCCCCTCCATTGATATCGATAAGTTCCAGAGTTGATTCGGAAAATGATATAAAAGCAGATTCCTTTTCTACGAAGGCTCCATTGATCTCCGGGTCTGCTTTGGGCTTACAGGATTCAAGAGATAAAAAAAACAATATTCCAGTAGTGATGATTAAAAATATATAGAAACATCTTTTAGATATGATTTTTAAATAGTTGTTCAAAAATTTTTCTTATTATTTTTATATAATAAACTTATTTAAATCCATAAGATTAGAATGTCATGAATCTTGCGTGCTGGGACATTTACTAATTTAATTTTACTAATATATCATAAAACATCAAATTTTTAAAAATAATAATCCCGGGTAGATTTATGCCATAATTTATCGTTTAAACAATTATACTTTTATTATAAAATTTAATTTGATATTTTAAAAAGAAAATACCCTGATCCGGGAAAAAAGATTTCTAAAATATTTTTTTATGTTTTTCACTGAAAATTTTTAAAGAAAAAATTTGACAGACCGAGATACTGAACGATGTGCTTACTATAGTAGGTGTTATGATAGTTAACGTGAAATAAAACTTTAAAAAATGGAGGAGTAGTGGCAGACAAAATAAAGTGTCTATACGGCAAGTGTAAAAACATTATCTTTATGGTCCTTGCCCTTTCTATACCTTTTGTAATATATGTGCTCACTCTGGAAAGAAAACTTATCGGAGGGGATACTACCTGGTATGCACTTCAGATACCGGAAATGAATATAATGGTCCCTACTGGCTATCCGACTTTCAGCATGCTTTTAAAGCTCTTCACTTTTCTACCGATAGGGGACCTTACCTACAGGCTAAACTTCTTTTCTGCATTTTTTGGGGGCCTGACAATATTGTTTTTATTTCTTACTATAAATAAGCTTATAAAAAATGAGGTATTAAGCCTATCGGGCTCTCTTATATTTTCCTTTATATTTCCTTACTGGTCTGTAGCTAACAGACTGGAATTTGATACCTTGAACAGCTTTTTTATTGTGCTCGTGCTATATGCTGCAGTTTCATATAGCGGAACAAAGAACAGGAAATCTCTATATTTCTTCTTTTTCTGTTTGGGTCTAAGCCTTACCAATCATCCTATCGCATTCTTTGTGGTACCTGCAATACTGCTTTATGTAATAATAGAAAACCCGGGGATCTTTAAAAGCATAAGAGCGGTCCTTCTTTCAATATTGTTTTTTATTCTTCCCGTTCTCTCGTATTTCTACTTGCTTATCAGGTCAAGACAGGGTTACGGGCCCGTTACTGATCTGGTAAAGCTCTTTTATTATATAACTGGAAGAGAGGTAACGGGAACGACCCATGGAGGAACTTTTTTCGATGAGCCTCTCGATCATGTGCTGGGCGTTATGGGGGATTATCTCTGGATAATCTATGATACTTTTGGCCCCATACTTATATTAATAGCAGTAGTAGGATTGGGATATCTTATTAGAAAAAACTGGAAATTTGGTTTATGCTCGATGCTCTTTATAGGATTCAATATAATAGTGCCGCCGCTTTATCTTTCTTTTGCCAATGATAATTATGTGATAGACTCCATGATCATAGTTGCCATTTTTATAAGTTTTGGTTTCCTGCTCATCAAGGACGGTTCTGTGTGGATATTTGAAAAAGCAGCTATGGGCAGGAAGCTTGTAAGGGCGGAACGGTTTTTAAAATATTTTATGATAGCTGCTATACTTATTGCCTCAATAGTCATTCCAATTTTTCAGGTAACCCAATTTTATAAGATTCATGACCGTTCGGAACCGTCTAATATTTATAAATTCTGGGAACAGGCTTTTGAGAATATTGAAGAAGATTCAGTTATATATGTCTATGTTATTTCCGAAAATGTTGGCATATTCCTGAACCGCTATTATTATCCTGATAAGAATATTGATTTTTATTATTCCCAGAGTCCTGAATATTCCCATGAAAACGCCCTTATGGATCTTAATGCCGGCAAAGATGTGTATTTTGTTGAAAAAGAGGCTCTGTTTAAGCTTATGTTTAATACTGAGAAAGTAGGTAGGATTTTTCTGGTAAAAAGATATGGAGAATTTCTTCAATTATATAAGGTTACCAGTGTTTTTAAATCACCGGGAATAGACTATTTCCTGGATGATAAGGAGAAGAAATTCGGGGAAAAATTCCAGATAGAATTTACCATCAAAAACAGTAATACCGAACCGGTGAAGATAACTTCTATGGAATTGAAACTGCCGGACAATATTGATTTCCTGGATGTTGATCCTGCAGGATATATAGATCAGGGTCCAGGTATGAGCCGGGGTATCTATATGTGGGTGAGTGATGATTACTATGCTGATGCTAACAGTGAGATAAATCTGATAGTAAACCTACAGGGAACAAGACTCGGAAAGAGCACAATCAATTTTAGGATAACCACCCATGATGGGTATATTGAAGCCGATGAAATCGAGATAAAGATAGAGTAAAGTCTCATCCTTAAAAGCTCCGTATAAAGTTATATTAATATTAAAAGATCTATATTAAAGCTTGCGAATAAGTGAAAGTATTGTAGACTATTAAAGTTGTGGTAAAAATTGTTCTAATTTATTAAAAATATATATTTGAAAACAGTTATTTATAATGAAGTTTAAGGAACAGCAGCCAGATTAAAAAATGGGTTGAGCTCTTTTTTCAAAGAGGTTCTTAAAAAGATTAAAACTTTCGGATAAGAATACAATTGGGCAAAAAAAATATAATAATAGTATCAATATTTATAGTAGTATTAATTGCTGCAGCAGCCGGATATTACTATTATTTCCATGTCCATATCATACCTAATTTTGAGGATGAATTATATAATAATGTAGAGACTGTTTCTATGGAAATAGTCAGCCCCGGCGGCTTCCTGGTATATGAAGTAAATTACAAAAATAGTGGATACCGCAATGTAGATATATTGCAGATAACTATTGGAATCCCGGAAAATACTTCCCTTAAATCCAGTACTGAGGGCGGGATCTATGATGAGCAAACCAGATTGCTTAAGTATATAATAGAAAACATCCCCAGAGAATCTTCAGGAAGTATCGAATTAGTAATGGAAGTGGCAGAACCGCTTGATAATGGAACAGAGATCGTTTTAGGAGAGGTGAAATTTGATTATTCTATCGGTGAAGAAAGCTTTGAAAGATCTCTCAGTAGCGGAGATAGCCATATCGTAGAAAGCAGCCCGGATTTTAGCTCCTTTTCTATTTCTTCTGTAGATATTAATGGTGGTATTCTGGAGTTTGAAGATGAAATAAAATATACCATAAGTGTTAAAAATACCGGAAACATGACCGCAAGAGATGTAGAGATCAAGAGCCAGTTACCGCCACATCTGAGCCTGATCGGGGACTCTATAAGTCAATCCGGCAGGTACAATAATGGAAATGTAGTCTGGGACCTTAAAGAACTGCTGCCAGGTGAGTCAAAGACGCTGGTCTTCAAGGTAAAGCTTGAAGACGGGGAAGTCAAAGACAGTGAAGAGATAATAAATAGTACCGTACTCATTTATGATGGAGAGGTAAGAGCAGAAAAAAAAGCGGTCAATATAGCCAGGCTTTTCCCGGACTTTTCTGAAAGCACCGCCATACTTGCAGATACAAATGGCGGAGGCTATCTATGGGCCGGTGAGACAGTAAGCGTAAAGGTTACCATTAAAAATACCGGTCGGAGAAAAGCCGATGACTACAGGCTCTTCTGCCCCATACCAGGTCCTGTGACTTATATAAGTAGATCAGGAACAGCTGAGGGTATTAGTTGGAGCGATGATATAAGAGGGCTCATCTGGGATCTAAACGGACTGGAGGTAGGGGAGTCAAAGGAAATAACTTTCAATATGACCGTAAATAATGATTTTTACTATAAAAGCAGTTCCATAATAGCAGATTTTTATATTACAGCCGGTGATGATGAATTTCTAATCGAACCGGCAAGTATCTATATACAGGGGCATCCATATCTTAATGTCGTGGCGATGGGAGATTCCCTTATTGCGAAGTCAGACTGGGTGCAGAGGCTGGATGGCAAGCTTGAAGCTGCATATCCATATGCTGACTATAATACGCTTACCAGTGCTGTGAGCGGGGAACATTCTTTCCAGGGTCTTGCAAGGTTTGACAGCACAGTGGGCCCCCTGCATCCGCAGATACTTATTGTTGCCTATGGGACAAATGATACAGAGATAAGTTATAGTTATTTCCTGGCTAGCATGGACTCTATTGTTGCAAAGGCAAAGAATATCGGAGCCACTGTATTCATAAACTTGATAGGTCCCATAAGCGATCCGAGTTATGCAAGTTGGTCCAAATACAATGAAGCTATAATGCAGGTGTCCTCAAAATATGGGATACCTGTTATAAATGTGACCTCACCGCTCTCCCAAAATTCGGACAAGTATTTATCCGATGGAGTGCATTATACCTCTTCAGGTTCGGAAGTGGTGGCACAAATAGTATTTAACAGTATTTCTCAATACCTTAATGGTCTTGGTGGCAGAAAGTAAGGACCATGAAGAAAATACTGCTTCTAAAAATATTATATTATCTTTTCTTTACCGCATTTTTTTTTATTGCTATTATAGTTTTTATGGAGATAATAGATCTTCCATTCTATGAACAGAATATGTCTGGTTTTTTCCATAGGGTCATAGATATCTTTGATTTTTAGTCTGCAGGTTTATTTGTTGCATTAAATACTTTCGCTACGGCAACCTTCCAGCAGTTTTCCTCGACCTTTGTCCGGGTCTGTTTGAAAAACTTTTTACTATCCTGAAATATTATCTTTTATGAAAGCATTGATGTATTCTTTCGGTATTCCCATAAAAGTATTCCTGATGATCCTGTCGCAGCTGCTGCAGGGAAGGCTCTTTATGATCTTTTTCGACTTGAACATCTTCCTCAGCTCTTTTATCGCCTGTCCGTTAAATATTTCTCTTATTGAATTCTTTTTAAGGTCGCCGATCGGTATTTTCCCCATGAAATCCTGTGGACACGGATAGACTCTTCCATCGAAAAATATTGTAAGCGAGTACCATGGGAAAGTACATGCATGTTCAGTAGTCACTGGAAGACTATTTGGCCCCGGTCCATAGCCATTCAGAAGGCCACCCCAGTTATGGGGTTTTCTGGTGGTGATCCTGTCCGGAGCATGACCGTCGAACCTCTTAAGAAAATGATATCTCTGCTGCAGCCTTTTACTGGTTTTTCCATTGGAACCGCATTCCATGACCTGTATGACTGTAAGAGGCTTCTTTGCTCTGAGCTCTTTCTTTATTGTTAAAAATTCCTTAATATTTTCCAGGGTTCTTTCATAATCTGCACCTGCCCGGTTTTTCTCATATTCCTTCCTGGTATATCCATCGAATGAAAATGATATCATATCAAGCCCGGCAAGTATTATGTCACGGCTGAGCTTTCGGTCAAGTAATGTACCATTGGTGTGCAGCCTTGTCCCGATCTTTTTCGCTGCCGCATAAGATATCATATCTACTATCTGCGGATGGAGCAGTGGTTCTCCCCGGTGGAAGAGGTTCACATCATATATGGCCCCTGCGGCTTCATTTATGATCCTTTTATAAAGATCGATGTCCATATCTTTTTTCTGGCTGACGGGTATATTTTTATTGACGCACAGACTGCACCTCAGATTACATCTGCTAGTGGTCTCTATCCAGAGTCTCGAAGGCATATATTCAGGGACTTCTATTCTTTTCAGGTATGAAAAGAATATTTTTGTCAGACGTAAAAGATGTTTTGTCCTGTTCATCTTTATTTTATTGGATTATATCCTTTATCACATAAGTGGGTTTATTCTGAGCCTCGTGATATATGCGCATATTGATCTCTGCAAGGAGACCCATGGTGATAAGCTGTATGCCTACAAATATCATAAAGATCGATAGTATGAAAAGCGGCCGGTCAGCAAGGCTATGGTTGAAGAATATCCTCATTATTATGAGGTATGCTGTGATGATAAATCCGGCTGTTCCCGATAGTAACCCCAGCAGCCCGAATATCTGTATGGGCCTCTGAGAATAACTCAGCAGGAATTTGATCGTGATTATGTCAAGTATGACCCTTATGGTCCTTGATATGCCATACTTGGATTTCCCATATTTTCTGCCATGATGGGTCACCGGGATCTCTGCCACATTTACTCCCATCCTGCTGGCAACAGCGGGGATATATCTATGCATCTCACCGTAAAGCTCGATGTTTTCGATGACTTCTCTCCTGTATGCCTTGAGAGTACAGCCATAATCATGAAGGTGGACACCTGTCAGCCGGGATATCATCTTATTGGCCACTATGGAGGGGAAGCGTCTTGAGACAGCTTTGTCTTTCCTGTCTTTTCTCCATCCACTGACTATATCATAGCCCTCATCAAGCTTCTTTAGTATTGCAGGTATATCTTTTGGATCGTTCTGGAGGTCGGCATCAAGCGTTATTATCACGTCGCCGCTACAATAGTGGAATCCGGCACTCATGGCAGAAGTCTGGCCGAAGTTCCTCCTGAACCTTATTATTTTATAAGAGTTGTTCTTCTTATGTACCTTTTTAAGCTCTTCATAGGTCCCGTCTGTGCTTCCATCATCGATCAGTATGACTTCGTAGGCGATCTTTAATTTTGACAAAGTCTTATTGAGCTTGTTGTAAAGCTGACCCACACTTTCCTTCTCATTATAAACAGGTATTACTATTGAGAGGTCCATCTTTTTTTTGGAACCCCTGCCGGATACTTTTCCATTTTTGATATATTCTTCGCTTCTCTTACTCGCCATTAATACTTCCTTCTTTTAACTTTTCCCTGTACCAATCCATAAAATACCCAAGGCCTTCCTCTATGGGAATCCGGGGATCATATTTTATCAGTTTCCTGGCTTTTTCAATATCGGCATAGGTGGTAAATACATCTCCGGGCTGAGGCTCTGCATGCTTTATTACGGCTCTCCTGCCGGCTTTTTCTTCAATAATCTTCACCAGGTCCGATAACCTTACAGGATAAGAATTTCCCAGGTTTATGACCTCATAACCGTATACCAGGTCAAGACTGCCCACTATCCCGTTTATTATATCATCTATATATGTATAATCCCTGGACGATGAACCGTCTCCATATATTTCTACTGGAACGCTATTGAATATTTTTCTTACAAACTTGTGAATAGCCATCTCGGGCCTCTGCCTGGGACCATATACCGTAAAGAACCTGAAGGCGAATACCGAGATATCATAAAGATGGTGATATGTATAGCATATAAGCTCTCCGGACTTCTTTGTCGCGGCATAGGGTGATACCGGAAAGTCGACCTTATCGGTTTCCGAGAATGGTATTTTCTTATTTCCACCGTATACAGAAGAAGAGGAGGCAAAAATGAATCTGGTTATGGATCTTTCCCTGCAGTTTTCAAGCAGGTTTATCGTACCTTCGACATTTACCTTCTCGTAAAGAGCGGCATTTGAAAGAGAGGGCCTGACACCTGCCCTGGCAGCAAGGTGGATGACCATATCTATGCTATGGGCCGAGAATATCTCCCGCATGGCCCGCTTGTCCAGTATATCTGCCCTGTATAATATGAAATTTTCATCATCTATTATATTTTTCAGATTATGTTCTTTGATGGCAGGATTATAATAATCATTAAAATTATCTATGCAGATCACTCTGTGTCCGAGCCCGGTTATTTTCTCTGAAAGGTGCGATCCGATAAAGCCGGCCCCTCCTGTAATGAGTATATTCATATTTATTTTTCTAAAAATATCTCCGGCCCTTAATGAGGTGGTAAAATTTTGAACTAATTATACATAAAAAACAGCTTTTAGTAATTATATAAAAAACTTTTATACTACAGTCCCGCATTCATCAATACCCATAGCATATATGATTATGCTTCAGCAAATTATTATGGCAACTGATAGATGAAGGCCGGCCCCCAGTCATCGCCCGGTATGCTGGTGAGACGCGTCTCACCCGATCCGTCCAGGTTTATTATAAATATCTCACTCTGTCCATCCACATCTGAACCAAAGGTTATAATAGAATTATCAGGTGATATAAAGGGGTGCTGGCTCCTGGGCCTATCGGATATCCTTCTGATGTTTTCCCCGTCTCCGTCCATTATGTAGACAAATCTTGTATCTCCCTCATATCCCATAAAAACTATGTATTCACCATCCACCGACATGCCGGGTACTCTTTTACGGGCACTGCTTTCTGAGAGCCTCTCGATATTGTCTCCGTTATGGTCCATGATATATATATCCTCATGGCCCACTACTCCCGATTCAAAGATGACCTTGTACTGGTATGGATGCGCAAATGGGTGCCAGTCATCGGCATCGGCATTGAAGGTGAGCCTCTTCACGTCGCTTCCATCGCTGTCCATCCTGTATATCTCCCAGTCCCCATCTTTACGGACTTCATAAAAAATAAATCTACCGTCAAAGGACCAGGTGGGATATCCGCTTAAAACAGGACCACTGGTCAGCTGGACCTTATTCCTGCCGTCCCAGTCCATGACCATTATCTGCCAGTAGCCGTTTATATCTGAAGTATAGGCTATCTTCTTTCCATCAGCGGAGACAGCCGGGTATGCGTCCTTGTCAGTACTTTCTGTGAGCTGTGTTAATCCCGAACCGTCCAGATCGATGCTGAATATGTCTTCATTTCCATTTTTATTTGAGACAAACACTATCTTTTTATTTATATATTCGATATCTGTATCTCTGGGTCCCGTATTCTGGACATCATCCTTGCTTACTGCCCAGCCGCTTACTTCTATTGAACCATCACCAAGCTCAACTTCTACTGACATTATCGTATTTGAGGCGCCCTTTTCCCCTTCCATTACTATTTCCCTCATAGCCATGGTAAATGTGCCGCTTTTTGAATATGAATATACATAGATAGTGTTCTCGGTCCCCGGTCCGAGCCTGCCTGCATCAAAAGTGAGACTGTAGCCGGAATTAGTATAATTTGCATTTCCATATGTATTGGCTACATCCTGTCTCTCATGGCCGTAATTAGCTTCTCCCAGGAAAATTCCGAAATCCCTCGGTCCGTTCAGATATATCTCTATCTTTTCTATGCCTGTGCTTTCCTGGACCGAAAGGTCTGCGGACCATCCGGATATGCGGAGGTTTTCCTTATTCTCCTCTTCAATAACTGCATTATGACGTGGTCCGTCTATATGAAGCTCTATATTCTGAGAATAATCCGCATCTCCACTGACCGGCACTCTCTGCCTTATGTACTCCCATCCGTATTTCGGTATAAAGGCATATATGTACATGTAATGTATGGAACCGGGCTCAAAATCATATCCGGTATTTTCTGATGCAAGAAGAAAACCTGACTGTGAGAGCCTGTCCCCGTATATGGCATAGGTATCCTTTGAGGTCAGGCCGTATTTGGCCTCTCCAAGGAAAATGCCCTCATCGCGGGAGCCATCGAGGTATATCTCTATTGCTGAGATCTTATCAGGGTCGGGCTCCTCCTCAACCGGCTCCTCTTCGGTTCCGGGGCCGTTTTCCTCCGGTTTGGGAGGGGACTCTTCTTCCAAGGTTTCCTGTATTTCTTCATCAACTGGCTCATTATCGGTACTGGAAGGGCCCAGGATACTCCTGCCTGCTATTATTCCAAAGAGCAGGACCGCAGAGACCAGAAGCAGTATCAAGATCGTTGTGATAGTTTTCATATTTATTAAAATTTCATGGTCTTTTTAATATCCCTTAATTATAAAGATATATTCTCCAAAGTCAAAATCTCACAGGGAAGCACCGGACACAGGTCCTTATGGAATATTTACAGGTGTCTGTATGGTTATGGAAGCCCATAAAAGGCATAGTTATCTGCTATCAAGTGTTTTTCGTAAATAAGTTATTATATATTTTTTTGATTTATGGTATTTTTACCTATATAAGGTTTGTGTAATTTTGTTTTTTTGGAGTGATCTGTGAGGATTTTTTTAATAATAGTATCTTTTATAAACACCCTTTTATATATACTGATATATGCATACTATGATACTATACTCGGTTTTCTGGGAACCTCATTATTATCAGCAGGGTTACAGAATTTTTTTAAGATTGTAGTTCTTATAGTTGCCGGTTTCTGCATTGGGCTCATGTCGATGCTTTTATTATCACCCGGTATGAGGAGAAGCCGATTTGATGCAAGGAACCTTCTTCTGGTAGGGATGGTCCCATTTATTCTTCTTATACTCTC
>SDBT01008017.1_pt1 | contig 17310 bp, 13 predicted proteins | sample 2277101 | NCBI WGS metagenome assembly SDBT01 (sample SAMN10404973, study PRJNA504765) | marine sediment metagenome | isolation source: marine sediment core GS10_PC15, 103 cmbsf | place: Arctic Ocean: Southern Knipovich Ridge | collected 2010
CTCATCCGCGATTGGACGGAGGAGGAGTGGCTTCTTTTCCGCGTTAGAGCCATCGACGTGATCCGACGCGATCCACGCTGGTTTGTCATTGTCACGATGAGGCTTTCCATGTTGGAACCAATACTGTGCTCCATTCGACGTGACAATCGCTGGCAGGTCATTGTCACGATGAAACAGCCCATGTTGGACCCATCTCTGTGTTCCATTACTATCGATCCACGCCGGTTGATCATTGTTACGATGAAGCTTTCCATGTTGGTACCAACACAATGTTCCATCCCAATAGATCCACGCTGGTTTATCTTCGTCCCGATGAAACTTTCCGTTGCAATAGTAACTGGTGGCGTCGACATCCTTGTGCTTTCCATGCTTTTGACCATTAGGGAGCCGTCCATTCGGCCCGGTGAAGCGCGTCATGAGCGCCCGCTGTTTCACCGGATCTCTGGCTGCTGCTCCTACAGCAGGCACCACAAGAGAAAGACTTATCCATGCAGAAGGGTGCACCTTGGCGATCTCTAACCAAATTTCACGAGGCAGGATGTCATCGGCAGAGAGGAAATTTTCGTGACTCAGACGAGGCTTTTTGGACAACGGAAGAGACATGGAAGGAAGGAAAGCGAGTCCCCGTTTCAGATAAATTCCCGTTTCAGATCCTCCCCAGCTCCTCTCTCTCTCTCTCTCAATGACCACACTGGTAAACACATGTCCTGTCAAACAAATCCAGCGCCGGCCCGGCGCTCCTGCTGCCAACGCCTCGACCAGACTCAAACCAGAAAAAGAATTGCTCGCGATGAATAGCAGAGATATGGATAGGTACCGTGTATGTAGAATTCGCGGGGGCAGTTCTGAAGAAGAACGAAAAGTTTTGCATAAAATTTATCAAACAATCTGTAACAGAGAAGCTCAGAAAAAAAGATCCGACGAGTATTGTCGCCTTGTCAGAGAAAGGCGTGTATTGGTCACCGAAAACCAAAAATTGCAAATGCAAGCCAAGGAGCACTCCGCAAGTCTCGATGCGTTGTTGAAAGCCAGTTGTAACACGCGGCAAATAATGGACGTGCTGGTGGCGAGGAACGCGGAGTATCGTCAAACGATAGAACGATGGATCACCCACTGTGCTCTTTTACAGGATGTGAACATAAAACAGCACAATCAACTCGTTCAATGGGATATCAGATACCAGCAGACTGTAGCTCAAGAGGTAGGCATTGCTCCCGTTAATGCAAACGTTTTGTTTTAGTTCAAAAAAAACCTTATGTGTTGCGCGAAGCCGATTTCACTTTTTTTTACACTAATAAAATTTCTCTCTTTATTACACGTAGCGATAATGGGTCATCGCTTGTTCCCGCCGAGGTTGTTCAAGTTGAACAAGTGTGTCTTGGACCAAGGGTCGTTTTTAGCTTTGGGCACTCCAGCTAGAGTTGGAAGGGGTGCCGGTTGTATGCCTACAGAGAGCTCTGGATATCCGGGGAACGGAGGCGAGACTATCTGTTGCGTGTAATTCATCACCAGACTTTCGATACTGAAGTCGTTTCCGAACGGTTCTTCGTCCATCAGATTGCAGGCCACCATGGCCTCGCCCTGGCAAATTGATGGTTTGGAATCTGTTGTTGTAACACATTTTGTGTTATATCGCTTTTCCTTTGCCTTCTCTTGCGGCGCACGTTCAGCGGTGGCCTGGGGTTGCAAAATTTTGACTATGGCGTCGGCGCGTTCCCGCACCGCTTGCCCCAGGTCCCCGTAAAAGGAGTCAATTGTCTCGAAATTATGTAACATTCGAAAATCGAGGACGTGCATTTTGCACTCGCGATTCATTGCGATGCGATCGCCGTGCAATAGCAAGTATTCAATTAGAAGCAATGTTCTCGAGAGCAGGCGCCAACAGGATTTACTCTGGTTCTCCAGATTTTCCCAGAGCGTCATAAAGATGAGCGCACGTTGATCCGGATGGAACGTTGCAATCGCTATCATGCGCCAACTCAGCGAGTTGATCTGCTGTATGTCATCTGACAAGACAGCGCTCAATGCAAGTTCGAGCTGCGAGAGGTGCCCTGCATTTTTGCGAAAAATTTTGCCGATGCGACTCAGAGCATCCATTGCATCAAGTGAAACAAAACAGAAAGTTGCAGAAAGAGAATAGAGTCGCGTGAATGGATACAATTTTTCACACTTCTTATTTCCCTCCAACAAATGACATCGGTCACACCTCACTCCGCTTATGTGTGCACTAACCATCTACAACCCATTCTAAGTTTTCCAACTGAGTCCCAGTTAGTGTAGTAGAGTTGTTGATTCGCGCAAATATATGTAAACCCTTAAAATGCAGATGCCCGTTATTCCTATCACAGGAAGGGCACACATTAAAAGTTTTGCAATCAAGGCACTTGAAGCGACACTCGAGGCCGATGGATTGATGACACTGGCTACATATGATCCCGGGATGAAGATTTTTGCATTCAGCAGGGGACGCATCTTGTTCTGTCTTTTCACAACAATCGCCATCTTGTTCTGGCTTTTCACAACAATCGCCGCAAATGGACATTGCAAGCATTCTCGGTTGATAGTTGTGAGCACTCATCGCGAGCAAGATAGGAAGCAAGAACTGTGGAAGGGATTTTTTTTTTGCTTTTTCGTCCAAAAAAAATCAACTCCTCTTTCCATCGTTTCCTTTCTGAATCATGACCTGGCCTATGGAAGACTTCGCCTGTACATCTAAGGGGGACGAAATCTTCGCCGAAAACATGCTGATGTATAGCATTGAAGAAAATTTTTCAACGGATTTCTCTTCGAGCTTCGAGTTTCCCGCTTTAGAGAGCGCAGTTGGTCAGCAAGGACTTTTCCTTGCGCAGCTGGAAGACGAACGTGCCAGAGTTTCAGAGCTGGAAAAGGAGATTATCGCATTGAAGGCAAATCATCTTTTGGACCTGGATGCTGAACGAACACGTGCAACCGTGAAAGTTCAAAGCATGAAAACAGACCCGTCTCACCTAAAAAAGATCGGAAAGCTAACAGATCGGATGAGGAAATATCGTCGCCAAAGGAACATCGCACGCAAGCAACTGAGACAACCACTTGCCGTTGTAGAAGCCATTACATCACGGGGCTCGCGCGAACGCGCCCAAGAGCCGGTTATCGGCAGTAGGGCATCACAGTCTACCAGTGAAGACAGCGTTACGCCATTCGTGGTTGACATTGAAGAAGGAGGAGGAAAAAGTAAAGAAGTTTTGCAAAAGACCAAGCACCCGCGAGAGTTCTTCCCACATCACTCATTGCGGTTTGGGGGCCGCGGCAAATTCTTCGCTCTGCGAATGTTCGCAGAAAGCAAAACTTACTGCGCCTTCAGCTGCGATCTGTGCTGTTTGATGAAAAAGGTGGTCGATGTACGCATGAATGGTAGTGTCTTAATGAAGACAGCTATTCAATCAGAGGGGCTGTACGACACCGCGGAGCGAGATTTGAAAGCGGCAAATGAAAAACTCGGGCGCAGTGAGCATTTGTGGAATCAGTGCATAATGAGCATGGATTGATGGGAGAGTCAAGTGACATGGCAGAAACAAACACACACACATACAATGTTTTCCCAAGTTCATTTGCAATACATCTGACCAAGAAAAAAAACTCTCTTCACCCGAATCGATGGTATCCTCCTCCTTGAGTGAAAGCAGGTCGCATAGCCTCGTTGTCAGTTTCCAACGCACCATCTGTGTTGTGCCGTTCGGTGCCGCTATAGTAGTTCTGGCCTCTCTGATCACCCATTTGGGTCATTCCGTACATCAAGATGGCCCCACATATGATGAGGCACAAAGAAATCCCCGCTAGCACCAGCAACACAATCCACCAATTATTGTTGCCGTCGTCGTTCTCCTTGGCAGCACCACTGGTTCCCTCGTGCAGACCTGTTGCAATGGTCGCAGCTCCTGTAGTCACAACACCTGTAGTCACAACAACTCCTGTAGTCAGGGCCCCTGTAGTCGATATCACACACGCCACCCCCTCAACAGCGCATGTGGTGTTTGGGCCGAGGAATGTTAAAGTACAATTAACGTCTGCAACGTCGGTACAGTTTACTCCGTCGCAACAGGCACCATTACAACTCGTCTCATTGCAAACGGTGCCAAAGCCCAGGAAGGTTCCCGAAAAAATGTTCCCGACGCACGTAGCTTGGGGAAGGATTGCACACTCCAGAGGAGAAGAAAAACAACAGGCCCCTGTCACATTGCATATCGTCCCGTTGATCTCGCATGTACTTTGTTCACCAAGAAATAGCCCCTTTAAACTGTCGGTGCACTCTGTCTCCGTCACGCTACTGGTGCAGTCGCCAGCGACGCAGCATGCTCCTTCTGCCAAAAACGCGCATGTGTCGTTGGAACAAGGCAAGGCGAATGGACCCAGGTGCGTACCATTCAAGATTTGTTCACAGAATTGACAACTGCAGTGAGTGCAGGTATCTTCTCCATCGTGACAGCAGGCACCTACTTCGTTGCCATCACATACGAACCCGGTGGTGCCCGTTGTGCCTGTAGTGCCCGTGGTGCCCGTTGTGCCACTGGTTCCACTGGTGCCCGATGTTCCGCTGGTGCCCGTTGTACCAGTTGTCCCCGTTGTGCCAGTAGTAGGGATCCCAGTGGTGCCAGTAGTAGCTGTGGCGCAGATAGTCTGATTGATGCAAGTTGACACATTCGGAAAGAAGATGCCACTAGAATTTTCGCATAATTCCTGCTCACAAACCAAACAGAATGTCGTGTTCAAACAACAAGCTCCCGTCAGCACGCCTGTCGTCTGTGCATCAGACACATAGTTCGTGGCGAAAAAAAGAACGAATATGGAAATGCCAAAAAGTATAGTTGTGTCACTCTTCATGATTGATTGATTTGTCTGGAAAAAAAAGATCGGTGCAAAAAGAGCAAATGTTTGCTCTTGAATAAATCATGCATTAAATCAACAACCCATGTATATATTTTTTTGCGGCTGATTTTGGCATTCGACCGAGTATCACACAAGCGGTAAGAAGAGAGAGAGAGAGAGAGAGCGCGCGAAAGCGTATCAATATTCTCTATTTGATGTAATCTATGGGTATACACACCCGTTATTTCTCGGTCACGAGAATCCCACCCCGCCATTTCCCCTTTTTATACCCTCCCGAGGTGCACGAATGTCTGCCAGTGCCAATATCATCGACAGTCCTACTGCGTTAGACATTGTGAACGATGTCTCTTTCACCGAGCTGCATGTAGGCACGGATTTCTCCGCCAGCGAGCTGAAGTCACAGACCAAGGTTTCCTGCGAGGACTTGAAACGGGAGTATGAAATGCGTGTGTGTAAGATCACCTTATCCGAGATTCATGGGTGCGCGTCCTGCCGCTCACTGCGTGTCGACCACAACGACGGCTTTGATCAGTTGGTCGCATCACTGGAAGAACAAGGCTGGAATTCTTCGTACTTGATGATGGTGCAAGAACTGGGTAAGAATAAGGGATATCGAGTAGTGGATGGCAGCCATCGCTTCGTTGCACTCAAGTTGCTCCAGGCGCGTGGCGTCCTCGTGAACTGCAATGACGAGCGTTGGAAGATACGCGCAATGGTCCTCCATGCCAATACCCCTTTGTCGGTGTTGTTTCGAGTGGGCGCGGACGCCAACTCTAGTGTCGAATCTCATGCTCGCACCCCGTTCGTACAACTCTTTAAAACTATTGATCGCTTCCGTCGCGCGGAAACTTGTGATGGCCCAGCTACGAGCCTATCGAACGCGCCAACCGTAGCCAAAGCCTTAGGTTGCAGTACGCGCTGGGGCGCGTCATACTTTCGCGAGATTCTAACGGTCGTCGCCCGAATTTCGCTATCCGTGAAAGACGAGCTGTACAGGTTGGCGCGCGAGCACCCACAGAGATTTGCCTTGCAATCAACTCAGGCGTTGGTGATGCATCGCACGTTTCGCCAACTCCCGCCACTCTTCCAGCGACGCGCTTTGCAACACTTTGCCGACGCCGAGGAAGAGGTGGTTGTTGCACCTTTGATGGCACAGCTGCAGCAACAGTCAGTTCTTCACGAGTACATCTCGGGAAAACCAGAGGGGCAGGTTACTCCTGAGAAGAAGGCCATATTGTTGCAACAGATCTATGATGGAGTGTACGACAAATTGAAATCCAGGTCCGTGAACGACAACACTGCGCTTTACGCAGTGATGGACAGGCAAATATATGACACCCCTTCCGCTGAGAATCTCGTACTTCCGATTGAACGACGTCTACAACAGCAGCAGAACCCAGTGCAGATGATTACCGCCGTGGTAGGTGCACCCAATTTGAAAAAGCGATTGCATGCGCGACGTGGCCAAGTCAATTTGGCATTGTTTGATCCTCCATTTGGGTTGACGAAATCAACGAAGAAAACTCTTAGCCACGACATCATCGACAAGGTAACAATGCACGCCACAGCTGCACTTTTGGATATGCTCCTCGACAAAAACCGAGGCCTGGCAATCTTTTCACATAATTTCGATCACCGGCCTCAGTGGAAACAGGTGATGGAACATCACGGGTTCACCGTATCGCGCGTTCCGTTCTTCGCACAAGAAGCGTCGACGCGCCCGAATACATTTAGACACAATCTTTTCCGATCGACCGTCACGCAGTGGATGGTGGTTGCTCGATCGTTGAAAAATATTCACTTAGCAAAGTCGTTTCACTCCACTCCGTCTTGCATGAACAACTTTCACAGTTTTTCGCGCCCAAACTACCAGGAACGCGTGTACGATGCACAGAATGGAAAAACACTTCGCAGTGAACAGAAGAGTATTTCCCACTTGCTTTTCTTCCTGGAACGCTTTGCTGAACCCGGAGATCTTGTTTTGGACCCGTTTATGGGGACTGGAAGCACAGGTGTTGCGGCGCTGCAGCATGGCTGTCGATTCATAGGGATCGAATCAGATGCGCACTGTGCAGAAATCGCGCAAGAGCGGTTGGATCGCGAACAGGCAACGCAAGCAGTGCAGCAGTTGAATGAAGGTTTGCCTATTCGCCATTCACAAAAAAAGAAAAGGGACCGCAGTGACGAAGAAGTTCAAGGCCCCTTGAAAAAGCGACATATGTCAGAACTCAGGAATTGAACATCTTTTGATTTTTGGTATGCAAATAATAAACATGCGATATATCGGCAATTTCTCCCTCCACATGTATTCATCTCTCTCTTCGTCATGATTGATGAACAAGCGATGTCTCCTACGTCGCTGCCCATAGTCGCTATGTCCGAGGAACCAGCGTTACCACCACACCCCCTATTCAATATTGGCATCACTGGATCATTGCCTACGAAGCTGCCCGTGGTCAACATTACTAATACTGCAGCATCATACAATCTAAGAGAATGGGACAAAGTACGTCAAACGTGGAAGCAGTGGGATGTTTCCCTTCCCAAGTTTCTGAAGCGCGCGCACGCAGAACCCGCAGTCTTCTGCACAAATCTCAGTCGCGGAAAGCGTTTTCCGGCGGCCAAATTGGTACTTTCTGCACGTCATCAGCACATTCCTCATGTCACCTTTCTCTATTTTAAGAATGGAAAGATCGTACAAGTTGGCGCGAAGAGTTCCACCCAAAGCCGATTGCAGGCTGCGTTGTTAACGACATTCATATGGAAGGTTTTCCACCGGCACGTCCGGCTTTTCGAGTTCGCGATAACCAATATCTGCGTTAGTGGAAAACTTGACACTGCAGTCGATCTTCGCGAACTGCATGGTTACATGGACGAGGAGGGTCGCGCAAAGTACGAACCAACGCTCGGGGAAAATATTGATCCTTTCCCAGCACTGCGAGGTGTCGTCAATCCAGCCGCGCCCAAGCGCAAGATCACTGTGTACAGCTCGGGCAGTTTCAACTACGTAGGCAACAAAAATGCACTGGACTGTGATGAGGGCCATTTATACAGCGCATTCATCGGAGAGAATTTTCAGGCAACATCAGAAACAGTCCATCGGCAAAAACAGCGAGGCCGAATTCAACGCGAGCGCGAGAACATCAGTCTCAATCACACTCGACACTTAGAGCTCAATTTAATCGAGCAATCAAAAAGGCATCAAAGTGGACGTCGGGAAGTGCTCCGGCTGCGGTGACGATGACAATACCGGCCGCTTTTCAAGAATAAGGTCCCCCTTGGGCAACGATGGCGCGGGAGGAAGATGCGACGGAGCGGTGTACTGTGCATCCTTGTGTGTGGCTTCTCGCAGCTGTGCCGAGAAGTGTTCAATGACCTGGGCCATCCACTCGCAGAACTCGATGTCAATTTGATATCGGTGTATCATAAATGTTTCCTCCCCTGTGATTACTGGTGGTACTTCTTCCTCTCGAGCACATTGCGGGAATTTCACTGCGACAAAGTCACACTCACTGATCCCTGTCACCCACATCTGATACTGCACCTGTGGAATGTAGTAGGATGGCGTGCGCGGATAGAGCGGTCCCCACGGGGATTTGGCTTCCACCAAGCGCAGCCGTTGATAACGATCCTCTTGGGATAACTTGCATACCACCAACCCGTCTGGAGAGCAACCATGCACAGTGGGCATAGCTTCGTTGTAGAAGTAGCCACCGTCGTCCACACATAGTGTTGCTGCGTCAAACGTGGTGGTGCACGGCACTGCCATACACGGATGATTGCGCATTTGCTGTTGATACACCGCCAATGTGCTTGGTTCTGCAATGTGCCCGTGAGTCATCGGCGCGGTTTGTATAAGACCGTCTGGACGCTTGCCTTGTAAATAGTCCCATCGTTCGTGCAGGATTTGCTGAAACTTTTCATGTGGCTTCGATCCGCGAAAGGGGCACAGACCACAGATGCTGGCAACTTCACTCCCACCAACACGCAGGAAGTGACGCATGGGGTCGACGGGGGTGCCGTAGTGCAGCGGCCCGCCGCGTCTAATGCGCAGCCAGTCATCAGTGTTTTGATCAACGTTTACAGAAACCATTACCGATTTGACAGTTGTTAGCGTGCACACAGAGACAAATCCCGCGAGAGAGAGAGAGAGCTGATGCGGGAAGTATAAATTCAGAATTTAAACCTCCCGCTTCTCTCCTCTTCTTATCAAAATGGACAAAGCGGAAAAGAAAAAACTAAAACTAAAATACAAAAAACGAGCGTCTGACACGTTCGAAGTATGTTTTTGTATTACGTGTGTTGCAGTCGCAATAACAACAGTTATATCGTATAATTATGGGAGAGAATCCGCTACAGCGGCATTCGTGTCACAATTCAGCATAGCATGCGCAACCCCTGATACGCCGACTTACAATTTTGTGTTTGAGAACCAAACACATCTGATGAAACATGCAGGGAGAATAGAGTCCTGGGACCGAATGAATCTTTCTACACAAGAATCCACATACAAGTTTGTTTTTCAGAGCGCAACTCCGCCTTCGCGTAATACCACAGCATACGCACAAACCCCCTCGCGCACAGATGTTGAAACAGTGCTACTGCTCCTATTTACTGGGACCACCGTTGTTTTGCTTCCGGTCGTCGTGATGATGATGACCCTCCTTTTGTGTCGTTTTAGCGATATCACCAGATATCGTTTTGGTAGATAATAAAACACATATGACGCACCATTTTCCTGGATTTTTTTTGACCAGGTTTTCCTTCCACTTCCATTTTCCTTCTCGATGTCCGACAACACCGGAATTTACGTCCCATGCAACGGAACGGTCGACGAGATTCAAAGTCCACACTGCATTTCTATTCTGCTCAAAAAGGGAGCCCCCGGTGACATCTTCGCGCCGATAACCGGAGAAGTGCAGTATTATCACGGCAAGTGCAAAGAGGCAATATTCCAAAGGCTGCATGTGCCTAATGCCTACCTTGCGCTGTGCTTTTATTGTGGCGATTGGAGTATTAGTGTGGTTTGGGCGACAGACGAGCTGCTCAAATCGAAGATGCTGAACGATGCAATGAAAAAAATCGTCGTGTCAGGTGGGGCGCAAGTAGTCGCTGGACAACGCATAGGAGAAAATCTGCTTGAGGCCCAGCGTGTGTACATTACCATGCACAAGGTTTGGGTCGATTCGTCATGGACGCCCAACTTGCGCGTGGCTTCAGGAGATGAAGTGTTTGGAGGGAAAACAATGCTCTCCAGGATGTTGCCTGTGTCCAGTTGTGGTTGTCTTGTTGTTTAATGCAAACAATTTCATCTTGTTGTTATCCATTTATCTAAACAAATAATGACTCGCAGTATGACTTTCAGAAACGACGCTTCTTAACTTCGATACTTTTCTGGTCAATTAAGGTCAAGAATTGATCGCCATGCACAATCATCACTTCCGTGAATGGATGTGGTATTGGGAGAGCACCTGGGGCTTCGTGCCACCCAACGGCCCCCATCTGTACTGAATTGCGTTCAATGTAATCTGCAGCTACATTGTTGTCTCCTTCTCCGTAATCAGTAAAACTTGGGGTGTACGCTGGATCCTTTTGCGAGAGGTACTTCTCAAAGTCAAAGTACGTGTACGTGAAGTCTAGTCCTATAAGCGGGAGCTGTCTATTAGTTCTGTAGGTGCAAACGATGATGTTCGCGCCATGTTTGATGCTATGAAATTCAATCTTTCTCTGTGTATCTTTTTCATCGAGGACAAACCAATCTATAGTGCGAAGTGCGCAGCCTTCGCGTTGATCCGGTTGGACAGTATACAAAAGTGTCCCAGATTCTATCGTGCCAATAGGTGGAGGGGTCACTGGGCGTGGGGGCGCCTGGCGAAGCACGTGAATAGCGGCCACATACAACTCCGCAAGAGGGCCATGGACTTCTCTCCAATATTCAAAGGCGTCCTCAGCAATATGAATTCTTCCTTCCGCTCGAGCCGATTCTAGATAGGAAGAAAGAATGTAGGGCAGATGATTCGCCTCTTCGAACGTAAAGGTCTCAGAACTCATGCTGAAAACGAGAGAATTTAGTTTACAGGTTTATATATCGAATTCCTGTTGCAATTATATAGCGAGTCCCTGGTGTATTCCATCAGTAACTCTTTTTCTGATCAAAAGATCACCCAAAGGAAAACCATGATTTAGTTTCTTCCGTTTATATATTATTGGAGGGGCGCGGTGTGCCAATTCTTACTTTTTAATCGCTTATCACAATTCAAAGTCAGCAGCAGCAACAACAACAACAACAACTTTGATGATGCAACAAGGTCGGCCAGTACGATTGCAATTGGGCGATCTGCCAGAAGGGCATCGAGCTCTCCAAATCCAAATCCCAGATGCAGGGTCAGTTGATGCGGCCACAGATAACATTGAACGCCATCTTAGCAATATGGTGCCCAATGCATCGAGCGCCGTAGTAAGATCGGCGGCGAATGTGGTGATGAACGTCGCTTTGCAGACCGGTGATCCAATGGCCCAAGCGAAAATGATTCAAGATAGTCGAACGATAGGAACAATCGGAGAGTGGGCATTCCATCATGATCGCGTTTTTGTAAAACCGACACTCATGATCCTCGATGACTGGGCGGGAGAGTACCTATTTGACATGTTCCCCTTGTCGGCAATGCCGCCGGACCCGCGATCTGTCGAAATCGTTGTGCCCTTGAAGTACGCAGAAGTGCCTTTACAAGAATTACGGGCAGAGCACGCGCCCAGCAGAACGATCGAGCGCCAGCAAAAGAAAATTACCTTTAGTTTGGTCTCGACCGGTATTGCCCTGGAGTTGGATTTGAATTTATATGACCAAGGAGAGGCAGTGTTCATCGAAGATGTCACGGAACAAGTGACAATTATTCAACTATCCTTCCTGAAAACGAAGAAAATGTCGTGCATGATGGCGTTGATGCAAGGCGAATTCTTGGATCGTATTTTTCTGGGCACGATGCGCAAGGTCCTCTTGGATGTCAAGCAAACAGTCAGAACCGTGGTGGGGGATTTCGGAGTGCTCAACTCGTCTGACAAGCTTGGTGGATTATTGAAGTTGAAGACCAAGGTTGAAGAGTTTGAAACGCATATCGCCAAAGCTCCGATGGCGCGAATGATTTTCGACAGTAGAGTTCCACATGCAGTCGCCTACAGTGGAGAAATCCGCAACAACTTCATCAACGCAGCCATCATCGGTTCGTCAATCACTGAACGAACAATCGGTGATGCCAACACGCCGCTCAACGTCGTCTTCCCCAACTTGTTGAAGCACTTTTTCGTGAACGATCCAAAACTGGCTGTGCAAGGCGGCACGCCTGAGCGCAGGACAACTACGGTGTCAAAGATGTATATCCTGGACGACCGCGGCTACGGGAGTATCAGCATGCCCCCGGGAGATCCCGACGAATTCGAACGCGCGATCACTACATACATCCCAAACTGGAGTTCAGGGAATTACCAGGAATTCACGTTGCGCGATGCAGTACGTCACGATGAGCACTTCAACGAGGATGGAGAGATCGACGAGCGGCTGCACTTAATGGTGAAAGATCTCTCCCGTGAACTGGAGAGTCAGGGCATCGGCTACAAATTGCGCACGGTTGATCCCTTCGTGTTCGCCATCAATCCCAAACGTGGTCTCAGCGAACAGTATGAAGATACGGCAACGAGTTTCCGTGTGATCGACTTCTGGGGCGACGTGGAACACGATTTCTTGGAGTGGGATCAGCTACAACGGAATGGGCGCGCCTGGCGCCACTTTGTGTTGAACAGTCGCGAGTGCATCGGCATGAAAGACGACTTGGATAATGTTCTGTGCGAAACGTTCCGCTTGATCGATATCTTGTCGAATCCAGACATGGCGGATTTACCCACGCGTGCCTTCCTAGCGGCTCCCATACTACAAGGCCCCCCCGACCCCTTAACGCGCATGTTTACCAGCGATACTGTGTACAGGGTACCGAAATTGCCATTCATTGACGACGATGGTAATTTAATGTTGAAGAATGCTGCAGGTGCGTTAACCAGGATCGTCAAGAGCAACACAGTTGGAGAAGCGTTTAAACTGGAAGATACCAGTATAATCTCCGGATTTGAAACTGCAATTGCAGCTCCAAGGTATCCGTACGGATTTGGAAGCTTGCCTGGTCTTCTGTATCTGAGCGAATTAATTGACGCAAGAAGTTCTGACATACAGCCATGGTTAAAACGCGCGCCAGAATTGAAAGTGTTGGGCAAATTCCGTCGAATAGTAATGGCGTTGGGCGATCTTTCCGAGCGCTGTTTTCCAGACTGTATCCTTCGAGATGGCGAGATGTACACCCCACCGGTACATCAGACTGGCGACTCTCGATTTAATAGTGCGATAGCATTGCTGAGTAACACGATGTTCTCTGTGAAGTACCCCTATTTCCTAAAGCAGGAAGAAGCCTTGCTTACTACGGCATTTTCTCCTGATATGAGTAAACAGATTGCCAAGGTTCTTTTGCATAATGCATCCGAGTCGACGGATGATTTTAAGACGATGGAAACCCTACTCAATCATCAGGCTGTACTTCTGCTGTTTCCATCAAGTTTGCGTGGCGAAATGCAAAATTCGGACTTGCTGAAGAGGTGGTTGAACAAATGGCATACTACAGGCACTGACCAACGTTACAAGATTCTACGCGTGGACGAGGAGGGCGTGACCGGGTCCATTGAAAATGTCATTGTGCGCGAAGTACTTCGGGACAATACAAGTCCGGAGGAAAAAGCATTTGTGCTTCGCATGCTACTCGAATCACTTTCTGCCGAATTCGGACTTGTCTCCGTGGATAAAAGGTGGTTCGCATCTTTTCGTGAACAAGCTTCCGAAGAGCTCAAAGCAGCTCTGGAGCGCGCTCAACTGGAGGGAGCGCTCGTTGTCAATGAAACGACGTATGCCAATGCGCGACACACGATCAGCGCGCAATCGTTTTTGCAATTGCAGCGCCTAATGAATATGCCTGATGTTGGCCCGGAAATTATGACACAGTATAGGTTGTTCTTACCGTCCAATCCACAGAATCCTTCGCAACCAATGGACTTTGGAGGTGAGAAAACATTGGAATTCATGGACTACGCGCAGACGATTGCCACGACATCTTCCTCACAGTCTCCATTGGAGGGGATGGCGTTTGCGCATCCCTTTCTGTTCGCTCCAGCCGGAGACAGCAACAACAACAATGACTATGGAGACAACGACACAATCCCGTTTTTCAAGTGGGCGCGTGGCACTGCAATAACAGGAAACAAGATGCGCGATTGGCAGCAAATTTTCCACGGTTACGCTGGAACTCCATTGGTGTTCTTCCACCGGCGAAACATGACGAGGCGTATTGAAGCCGCCCACCGAAAGTTGCGAGATCCGTTGGAGAGAATGGGTGCAATAATGGCGGCGACTTCACGCGCTACTCGCGGCTCGCTTGAAGCAATGTTGGACTGTGGACAACCAATCCCCTTGAGCGCGTATGCACTAGTGCTCCCCGGCGTGAAGATGCGAACCTCGCATGTACTATTCACGCAACTGGTAGTGGGAAATATTTTTGTACGTGACTTCATCGCCGGTTTGTCCTCCGGAAGGCCAGCCCGAGTTACAGTAGACAGCACACATGATGTAATGACTGTGAATTACAAAATGGACATGGTGGCTGGTGTCACGGGGTTGAATTCAGTGTTTGCAGTGCCTGACGTGTTCGTCACGAATTTGATGGGGGGCGCAGACTTGCAAGTTGCACCAAGCGCAACTTCGGTGCAAACCGCGTATTTCGTGAACCTTGGTGGACGGTACACGCGTGAATATGTCACTCACGTGGACCAAGGGATGTTGTCCCTGGCAGGCATTTTTCACGTCGATCAATTTCCGGTGCCCCAAGACTTAAAAATGTTCAGGCGCGAACCTTGGCCGTCGTCTGTATATTTCAGTCGCATTCATAAATGGGCACAACGGCTACAAGCCGCAGAACGTCCTGAGAACATCAGAAATCTTGAATCGCTGCATCGGGATTATCTGCCTGCAGGCCTGATGTTTCAGGGCACGACGAAGTTTTGGAACCGCAAAACAGGTCAATATGAAACACAAGAGGGGGTGGGTCACATGGATTTCATCCCAGTCGAGCAGTTGAGACACACGGTTGCGTACTAAGAAACACAATCGCTGCAGGTTTGGGGGTAATTTTTTTTTCTCATAAGGACAAAAAATACACCAAAATCAAAAAGTATACTTTCCACGGGTTAAATGGCATGCGTGTCATTGCTGTCGCTGTCACTTGCACGACTTCGCCGTACAAAAACTGCAAACACTGTTTGTCAGATGAGTGGAGCGTGCGCTTCTTGGTTTCGCCGCTGGTAATTGCGGCGAACATGCTGGCATCACCACAGGGATCGTCGGTGAAATCTCCCAACCCCTGCCCATGGCCATACTCGTGGACTGCGACAGAAGGCAGGTCCATCACCTGTGTCAGTTGTTTGGCATCGCCAAACACGAAGTCCCGGACATTAAAAATAATTTTTTGAGTGTTTATGCTGAGCTCTCCCACGCACTGTCTCGAAACTTGGTTGAATTCTGTGCAAGTGAAATACACGATGGAGATTGCAATGATGTTCAACGACTCCGGTTGGTTGGTCAGAGCAGCGAAGAATACCTCGTTTCGACCATTGTTGCTGGTGGTCATCGGTTCGTTCAGCAAGACAAAGTTTTTCACGAACGTTTTGGACTCGCCCAGAATACTGCGCACTTGACTGTTGGCACTGAGAAACGAGGCCAGTGTTAACGACGGCGAGACCCCTTGCATGTTCGAAGGATTGATGAATACGTTGGTGTCCGTGCGTAGGCGCAGATCATTCATAAGAATAACACAGCAATCGCCGCCTTCGAGTGCTCGCACTTGGGGAGAGATGATCGGTGAATTTGGAGAGGAGGCGGTGGACAATATCACCATCGTCATATCTGCCGCGGAGTTGTTGGGGTGAAGGTGCACCCCCGTGTAGATTGTCGCGGACAATCGACGCATGCCTCGGATACAGTCATTGCAATTCACAGGCGGAGACATTACATTGAACGTGTCGTTGACATTGAACTGCCCAGTAGCAACTTCTTCCCATCGTGCCATCGAATTCAGTGAAGATGAACTGGAGCCATGCTTTCGATCGATCGCCACGATGAATGCCACCCCAGCAATGACAAATAGGACACACAAGATACACGCCGCGAAAAAAAAGAAGCTTTGAAAGCTAGTGAGTTCAGTACTCCTTCGAGTTTGCATATCGCGTGCAACAACAAAAACAACGACGGCGGCGGCAGTGGTAGCGAAGAACAGTCCTCGTACTGGATATACCAAAGTTTTCCCATTTTTGCTCTTCCCGATGAATAACTCTGATATCCAAGCGACATTGTACTAAGTATTATCTACTAACCACCCGCAGAGTTTGTCATGCTCGTAGGACCCCTGCTTCCGCAGACTTCCGTCGCCCCACCATTCAGTATACTCTCCATGCAACTCGTTATGCTCGTAATGACATAGCTGTATTAGTTGCAATCCCTGCCCGCCTGCTGTCCAGCATTTGAACACTCCATGCTTTTCTCCATTCCGATACTGACATTGGGTCCATGGTTTTCCGTCCCACCACCATGTTTTGTGGCAGTAAGGCGGAAATTCAGGCTTAAAGTCGCTCGCATTGTGAGCGCATGCACTCGGGAAAAAAAGTGAACAGGCCTGCCTCGGAATCGATCTCAAGCAGCCTGACAAATTTATCATTGGGGGTCAACACAAACGATCCATTCTATACAAGCAACGGCGTATAGGTAATGAACAGTGAAACCTTTTCTCAAGTTGGCACCGATCTCCCGCATTTTTTACCTTTCTGGATGTCAGGTTTGGTAGAAGAGGATTATGGCCACCCTCATAGGCGCGAGGACATGTACAAAAGAGAGATGCATGAACAGCAGCATCAACATTGCTATCCCCATCCTCGTCCCCCACCTCATCAATCGTGGCCGAGACAGAACTATCCAAATCCCCAAGAACAAGCAGCGCGTTCAGCTGCTCACCAAGATTCTCGACGCTGGAAAACCGGAAACAATCACTTCTTTTTGAATTTTATTGAAGGAAAGTGGTATCAAGTGAATCCCCAAACCAAGAAGACCATGGGTCCGATGCCTTCTGGCGATGGAATCAAAAATCACATTAAGGAACATGCACATTTGTATTTCGCTGTGCCAAAAGATCAGTTGGAAAAATTCTCGGCAAACGACTTCGTAGAACAGGTTGAGGAATTGGCGAAAAGGGGCCCAGCAGGCCACATTGAATTCTGTGCGAAATATCCCTTTTTCCCGCAGAAGTCAGCGGACCAATGGTTTAGCAGAGGCCTTGGTCCCGATGTCGCCGAAAGGATGTACCAACA
>SDBT01008018.1_pt1 | contig 17307 bp, 43 predicted proteins | sample 2277101 | NCBI WGS metagenome assembly SDBT01 (sample SAMN10404973, study PRJNA504765) | marine sediment metagenome | isolation source: marine sediment core GS10_PC15, 103 cmbsf | place: Arctic Ocean: Southern Knipovich Ridge | collected 2010
ATTATATATTTTTATATACCAAAACATTTTCTATGATTATATAACCAATCCAATAATTTATTTTGATATATAATATTTTAAATTTATAATCCAACCAAAATAAAAATATATATTGTTATTCAAATATATAATAACCAATACCAATTCCAATTGATTTATATATTAATATAAAATATATTCCAACGATTTTAATTAATATATAATTCCCAATTAGTTTTATTATTGATTTATATTTTATATTTTATATTTTGCTAATAATATAAATTCAAAAATAATATACCAATCCCAATCTATAGAATACTTTACCAATAAATAAATAAAACTATTTGAATTCAATTTTGATATAAAATAATATTTCATTGGTGATTTATTTTTATAACTAATTCTATCAGGACTTTTTTGATTATTTGAATCTAACTTTGTAATTGGAATTATTTTAAAATAAATTACCATTTTACCTAAAAATATGATATAATCTATTTAGTTCTTTAATATATACTATATGGTTTTGGAATTTTATTTTTAAAGAAAGGACATCGAAATGAAAACAAAAATAAAATCTAAAAAATATAATTTACCAAAATCCACAATCACGTCGTTAGTTTTAAAATTGTTTAAAAACAATCCTAAAATAAAATCTAACGAAATGATTGAGAAAGTTAAAAAAGATTTTAAACAATCTAAATTTAAACTTTCTCATTATAGTTGGTTCAAATATCAAATTAAAAAAGGGAAATATAATCTATCTCCCAAAGTAGTTAACCAATTATAAAATTCTAGAAATCATATAGTATATATTTCGGAACTAATTTTTTGTCCAAATTCTTAATATACCCAAACCAATCATATATGACGGGATAACTCAACCACTTTGAGATATACCCTGAAAACCTTTCCGTATTCAAGTGGTTCCAATTGACGGAAGTATTTTACCATTGTTGGTTTACTTATAGAAGTTTTCGCGATATAATCGATTTAGTAAAACAAAAAGTTCTTTAATAAAAAGGAGGTTTCAAATGGGTGATAAAAGACATTCGACAATGAAATGCCCCAGACGTATAAGGGTTGTATCATTAGAATTGGATGATAAAAGATTATCCGACAATGATAACGATTTCTACATATATGAATACTCAGGGCAATGTAGTTGTGTAAATCATTTTGAATTAGAAGTGTGTGAGGAAAGAAAACATAAACTAAAAGAAATAGATTATTAAAAGGAGGTTCAAATGGAAAAACAAAGAGAGTTTGAATTCGTTAACGGGAAGTTAGTCCTTCAAGTGAAGGAAGACTTAAGGATTGTAAAATATCTGGATGAGAAATATGGTGTTGAATTCAATCCAAACAATGACCCATTAAACCATAAAAACGATTGGACAACCATGGGAGGTTCAGTTGGATTTGGAGATAGTATATTCTCAAATCTAGTGTTAGCCCAAACATTTGTAATTAAGGGATTAGCGGGAGAACTGAAAGGAAACCTAGAGATATGGTTAGAAATGTTAGAAATATCATAATAACTATATGTATTACAATCCTATTAACTGTATACTTTAGTCAAAGAGTGGTTAGAAGTATAATTGTAATACGGACAGAGGAGTTGAGAAAACATATTTGTAATGTTGAGGATAGAGTAGTCATATTAGAAAGGAGGAATGTTAATGACTAAAAAAGATTATGTAATGATTGCCGATATTATAAGGCATAGTAAAACCGAAACTAATATGCCCTCAACTTGGTATATCACGGAGATGTTGGCAAAAGAACTCAAAAGGAGAAATCCAAAGTTTGATATGTGGAAGTTTAAAAAGTTATGTGGATTTAGTAAAACAAGGGGGTAACAATGAGAGTTACAAAAGGGACACTAACAAAAGTATTTGAATTATCACGAAGGGAAAGTAATCCCGAAGTTGCATCCAATCTCGTCTACGATATTATTACCAAGGATAAGGCCACAAATAATAGAAAGAGAATGTTATACTGGTATAGGCATAAAGGAATTGCTGAATTACTAGGTATGAAACTATTAAAGATGTATTAAAAGGAGGTAACAAATGAGTAGATACTTACCCCATCAAGGGAAGCAAGAAAAAGCTCGTAGATGTAGACAAATGGGTATAAGCATACCAGTAATAACACACGAAATTTCTGATGTGCCAATACCTACAATAAAAGTATCACGTTGGAAAAAACTTCTAATGTGGTTTAAAAGGAGGTAAGTGTGTTTTATATAGTAAAACTTAGTATATCACTAAAAGAATTATGTGTAATTAAACGACCGTATAGAGGTGTAAAATACTTCGAGTCTAAAGGAAAAGCTCAAAAATTTATAAACAGATATGAGCTTTGTCCTTGTGAAATACTAGAAATAAAATAACAATTAGGAGGTATAGGATGGGATATATTTACACTGGTATATGTAAGAATTGTAACAAAGAAATAAAGTCTAGAACTCGTGAAGAACTGGATGATAAATTTTCTAAACATAACGAGCTCAATCACTTAGAAATATTAGCGGATGGTAATAGTATGATAATAAAAAGAGAAAAACAAAATGCCTAAAAATCAGGTTCGGATATAGTTTTAACGGATGGGTTTACAAATGTAACTTTACACGATACAATTACTATATCGATAGACCTTAGAGTTGTAACCGTAAGGAGATAGCTAGTATGTATAATAAATTCTGGATACCTCATTATAAGTATCAACTAGTAGATTGGCTACATAATTGTATGGGTATAAATAAAGGTAAGCTTAATAGGATGTGTCTATCAAATCTATATGGTATGTATTTTAAAATAAGGAATAACAATGATAAATGAGAGGGTAGCTGACCAAGCAATACGGTATATGTTTATGGAGTATCCATTATTTAGAGCGTTAAGAGAAGAGATAGGTATTCTGATATTACAGTTGTTTGATGACTATCCAACAAATATGACTAGAACAGGCATGATTAATATGATGTCTGATGTATACTATATACTAATGAAAAGAAAGGAAGGAGAAGATTATGGTGATATCTAAAAAGGACACAACACCAAAGGAAATAGCACTGTTTAAAAATCATCTAACAAAAATTGTTTTCCAGATTGGTAAGTACAAAGGAAAAGAAAGATTAGATGTAAGACAGTGGGTAGCTCTTGAAGGAGCAAACAACCAGGTAGAGAAATGGATACCAACTAAGAGCGGTATATCCATATCAAAAGAACTTATCCCAGAGTTTAAAGATCTAGTATCAAAGATTAAAGACAGTTAGTAAGGACCCATGAATAAGTATACCATTAAAATTGACGGGCTTAAGCTTAATCCTTTATCTATAAACTGGGTATACAGATTAGAGGATTTGAGACGTAAGCCTGCTAAGGTATTGAAAAAGATATACCGTAGATATTACGGTACCAGTCCTGAAGGTTTTACACAAAGAGAATTGTATTTAAAGGTAGCACATTACTTTCAATACCTAGCTTTCAAAAGCAGGAAAAGAAAGATGCCTGAAAAATTAAAGGTGTGGACTGATAAGATGTTGAAGGCCACACCAGAAACTATGGGTTTACTACTGGTTAACACAACATTTCAAAGAGAATATTATACGAAAGGAGGTGAAAACATGGGCAAAGCAGTAAAAGGCAAGGCACTCAGAAAGAAAGGATCGAAAAGCAAAGGCACGATATCAGCATTAGTGTACTCTCTGATTAAGAAGGGATTTAGCGACGAGAAGATAATCAGAATAGTAAAGAAGAAACATCCAGGTTCTAAGATTAATTCAGTACATATGAATTGGTATAGGTCTCAGCTTAAGAAATCCAAAGGCAAGATCTCTTCCAAGCTTAAGAAAGCGAAGAAGAAGGGTCGAGCTAAAGACGAAGATGAAGACGAGGATGAGGATGATGAGGACGAAGACGAGGATGAAGATGAAGACGAAGATGAAGATGATGACGAGTAGTTCTCATTAAGACATACCCCTGCTAGTACGTAACTAGCAGGGTACAGTCTTAGAAAGGATACCATGTTAAAGCAATTACTAAGAAATCAGACACAGTTAATACAAATGTTAAACCCTAACTTCAAGACTATGGGTAAGGAAAAGAAGTATGATTGGATGAACGTTTGTTTGACTGCCATATCCAGTGAGGCTGAAGAATGTAGAAGACATCTACCTTGGAAGCCTTGGAAATCATATAAAAAGTTTGCGCTTGATAAGGACGAGCTAGTGGAAGAGACTATAGATCTATTCCATTTCTTATTGGAGATATGGATATTGCTTGATGTAAACGAAGAAGATATAATGGCAGTGTACGAGTATAAAAGATTAGTTAACATGAAGAGGTGGTTAAATGATTTTCCTGAATTGCGGAAACACATGGGAAGTAAGTTACTTAAAGAAGTTGAGGATGTTAAATGAAACTATACCGGGAGTACGTGTCAATGAGGTATACGGGAGTGTCAGTGGTATACTGAATTCAGTTAGACCTAATTACCGTGTACCTGTCCGGTCTATGGGTTTTGTTAAGGACTACATAAAATTAGCTACTGATTATGGTATTGAAATCAACTATACTTTTAACCGATCTTGTTTGGGTAACCTACATAATCTATATGTAAACAAGGATACTACTCAAAACCATATCGATGCACTGTGGAAAGCTGGAGTTAAGAGATTTACGATCGCTTCACCTCTTTTAACAGAACATTTTAGGTTTCCAAGAGTAGAGCTATCTACTATATTCAATCAACTCTCGATCAAAGCATTAATAAGCATGGCTTCGCTATCGAGTAGGATAGATAAGATATGTCTACCAATATATATTAATAGAGATATGATAAAACTAGAGAAGTTACAAAGCATCCTCCTCCGTGCTAATATAAATTGTGAGTTGATAGTAAACGAATTCTGCTCAGCTGAAGGCGGTATATGCGTAAGAAGAAATGAATGCTATAATATACAGTCACATGGTGGTAACCCTAATAAAGAGTTTGATAACTACCCAGTTAATAAGTGTATGAAAGCTAGGAGCGTTGACCCATCCAACTGGTTGAAGGCACCTTTCATACTGCCTCAGGATTTAAAGAAATATGCTAACTCAACTGGTATCAGGCACTTCAAGGTAACGGGCAGAACACATGGTTCTGAGTCTATACTTAAGGTTATCTCCAGTTACATGCATCAATATTTCAATGGTAGTTTGTGTGAGCTGTGGGGTATACCACTATCTAAAGTGTATGGAGAATTAGGGTACAAACCGGTTGATATACCAATACCAAAATTAATTGGTAAGAAATTTTCTAGTAAATTCTTTGACCATCCAATGGATTGTACTAATAAGATATGTGATGTGGATTGTATGTACTGTGCTAACATGTATGAAAGGATTGAACATGACAGATAGAGAACTTAAGTTTGGCAGGTTAAACAAGCGTATTAAAGAATGCCATCGATGTAAGGACTTGAATAAGAAGGGTGTTACTGAGAATGCACCTGGTTATGGCAATGTAAAATCTGGTGTTGTAATAATAGGTCAGAGTTTATGTACTCAGTGCATGGAAACACAGATACCATTTACTGGTGGTTCGGGTAGAATACTGGATGAAGTATTCAAAGAAGCTGGTATAAAAAAGAAAGATATATTTATAACTAACTTAGTACATTGCCATCCCCCTAATAACAGACCGTCAACAAAAGAAGAAATTAAAAAATGCATGCATTATCTATTACTTGAGATAGATTTGATAAGACCCAAATTAATAATTACTTTAGGGACTGATGCTAGAAATGCAATCACACATATGACTGTGCCTTGGCGGGAACTCGGTATGACATCTATAAAAGGCTGGTTATATAATGTATATAGTGTGTACCATCCGGCTTATTACTATAGGTCGGGTACTGATACAAAAGAATACATAATAGATTTAGCAAGGAAGATACAAGCTTTTAGCAGATAGGAGGTAGTATGGAATTCAAAGATAAAATAATAGGGTACATCGAAGGGTATAAACATCTACACTTTATTAATCACTGTCTAGTTAATAAGGATTATGGTAGGTTGAGAGATGTGTATAGTATATCAGAGTCTGATATATTAAAAACATTACCATACTATGTTAAGTATCAGTTGGATGATTATTATTATTACACCAAGATAAGTGATGTTATAAGATTAGGTCCTCTAGTTGGAGGGCATAGAGATTTGGATTTGGAAGCATACGTTAAAGGCCTGTATGAAAGGAATAAACTGGTGTGGTATAGGGAGCCGGTAACTATCTTTGATTTCATGAGCGGTAAGAAGGTACTAGATTTTGGATGTGGAGGAGGATTTTATACAGAGATATTTAGAGATTTGAATTGTGAAGTAGCGCCTTATGATAGACCAGATATAGCTAAGGTAGCAAACAAATGGAAACCTGATTTGAAGGTAGTGTCGATAGAGTTTGAAGAATTACTGGTATCCATGAAAATCTTTGATGTGATATGGTTAAGCGAAGTATTGCACGGTAAGAGTCTTAAAGCTAGAACTGAATTACTACTGACTTTAATCTCAAACATGAAGAAGGGTAGTATAATAGTAATCAATGAACTCAGACCTGATACACCTCTATCCAAGATGTTTGACTACCAAATGAAGATACATTGTAAAGGACAATTACTTAAGCCGATGGATATAGTACATGAGTTAGATAGTATTAGAGGGGTCGTACCCTTCCATTACAGAGATACTGCGTATCATTTAATTTACGCATACAAAAGGAGGTAGCATGAATAACTATACGTTAGACAAGTGGATGGATGTAGTTAATGAGAGAATGAAACTGGGTGTCAAAAAGAATAATGATTACAGTAGCGGTGGAGCTATAGATAACATTGCAATGGCGGGCTTAGAAGGCATAGCTATCAGGTTGTTTGATAAAGCATGCAGATTGATGAGCCTAGTTGTACGTAAGACTGCTAGTAAAATCACTGACGAGTCTATTGAGGATACACTAAAAGATATGGCTAACTACGCTGACTACGGCGTACTATTAAGGAGGGGTCAATGGCAAATAAAAGAAAAGGAAGTGTTAGTAGTAAAAGAAAAACCAGGTCCTACAAAACCGGGTGGGTAGAGCTGATAGCAGACTGTCAAGGTAAATCAGTAAAATTATTTAAGTACCAAATATCTGTTAAAGATTTAATATCTGATGTTATTATAACTGGTATTGGTGCTATACAATACAGGTTTACAGATATAGGAGCTGTAAAGAAGGAAGGTAAAGGTGATGAGAAAAAGTAAATACCTAGCTGTTGATACTGAAACTACAGGCTTGGAAGCACATGACCAAGTGTTTGCAGTGGGTATGTGTAATGAGAGATTAGAAAAATGTTTTTACAGATGGACACCATTCTGGATACACAAGCCTAGCTCATTTGCTAAGATTAAGAAAGTGTTAGAAGATTCGGATACAATAAAAGTATTTTACAATGCGGTCTTTGATTTGTGTAAGTTAAAGAAGTATGGTATTAATGTGAAAGGAATTATCAATGATGTATATTTTATGGGTAGAATACTACTACCACATGAGCCGAAGCATAACCTTAGATACCTGACTAAGTCACAGTTAGGTGAGGATAACGATAAGCTGGAAGCTAAGATAGATAAACTAACTAAGGGTAGAAACAAAATAACTTATAAAGATTTACCTAAGAAGATGTTGAAGAAGCATTGTAAGAAAGATATAGAGTATACCATGAAAATGTTTTACTACCTTAAGACTTGTTTGAAAGATCCGATATATAAAATGGAGAGGGATCTCATACCTGTTATAGTAGACATGGAGCATGGTGGTATACATGTTGATATGAAATTATGTAAGAAGAAAGAGAAAGAGTATCAGAAGAAAGTATCTTGGTTAGAGAATTACTTTACCAGAGAACATGGTATTGAGAAGATCTCATCGCCTAAACAATTAAGAGATTTACTATATAATAAGTGGGAGCTCTCTCCTCCTAAGCTTACTACGCCTAAGGGTGATCTTTCCACAGACAAATTAGCTTTGATACTGCTACGAGATGAGCATGTAGATATAAAGAAACTTGAAAGATACAGAGAATTAAAGCATAGCTTAACAAATTACTTTACGCCTATAAAAAATAAAGCAGTTAGAAATAGTGAAGGTCTCAACATGATACACCCACACTTCAATCCGATGGGAGACATCGATAGGTTAGGTATACCTACTGGCAGGTTCTCAAGTAATAGGCCTAACTTACAATCTATTAAGAGAGGACCAGAGATCAGAAGTATCTTTATACCTAGACCAGGTTATTTCTTATGCTCACATGATTACAGTCAAATCGAAATGAGATTGTTTGCTTACCTTAGCAATGATAAGCCAATGATTAAGGCTTATGATGAGGGTAAGAACATACATAAGATAAACCAGAAAATGTTTGTTGATCCTTACATCAAAGATAAAGATGTAGTCGACGGTAAAGGTAGAAACTATATGATTGCTAAACATATAGGTTTCGAGATACTGTATGGTATGGGTGCTAGAGGTATGAAGAAATATCTAGATAGGAATGAGGTACATCTGTCGTTAGGCTTAGTAGATAAGATGATTAAGCGTTGGCATAGAAAACATCCGGCTTTAATGAGGATGCGAGAAATTCTACATAACGAACTTAGAGTACACGGTTACATCACTGATATATTTGGTAGGAAATATTCACTACCTTTATGGAGAAGCTATGTATCTGTTAACTACATAATACAAGGTATGGCTGCTGGTATACTGAAGACTGTGATGGTACCAGTACATAACATGCTTAAGAAACATGGGGGTAGATTGATAATAACATTACACGATGAGTTAGTAACTGAGATACCAAAGAGTAAACCAGAACTTATAGATAAGATAACCAAGTTAATGGAGAACGTGAGAGAGGATTTCCATATCGAACTACCAACTGAACATCATATCGGTGACAGGTGGGGAGAGCTGAGAGATCCTACACATATGAGAAGGGGGCATTAATGTTTAGAGTATGGTGTAAGACCGATAGTTTGAGTGTACCAGGCTGTAGTAGTGATATAAAAACAGAGTACTGGGTGAATGTAATAGTTATACCAACGAAGTGGTGGAGTGTAAAAGAGTGGAAGAGAGCGAACGATTTTTTAAAGTTGCAATTCAAAGGAGATTGTTAATGAAGAAAAAGAAGTGGAGATTTAAAGATAGTATACAAAGACATCATCTTATATATGAGACAGCCTCACCAGAGAGAAGTAGGAGAGGCGTGACAATCATACAACCTGAAGTTATAGCATACGCTTTTGGTAAGGAGCACTTGTATATAAGTAGACTAAACTATTTTAAGTATGTGTCCAAAGGATTTATAAAAGCTTTGAAGTTGTTTGTACTGATACATGAAGATGGTGCTGTTAAACTCACCAGAAAAATGTGGAAAGCTGAGAGATTAAAGAAAGGTAATATCATAACTGCTAAACAAATAGAAAAACTAAAGAGGAGGTTGTAGTATGAAACTATCATTACAGTATCTTGCTGGCTTTACGGACGGTGAAGGGTGTGTTACTATTGGGTATAATAAAACAACTAAGTCTTACTTCCCGGTAGTAACGATCGCTAACACCAATGAACTTATTATGGGAATTATAGCTAAACAATTTGGAGGTAGATATTATGTAAGAGCCAAATTTAAAAACCGTAAACCCGTATGTATCTGGTATCTTAGCCCGAAAGAAAGTGTTTACAAATTTCTTAAAAAGATCCATCCATACTCTATTGTTAAGAGAGACCAGATTGAAACAGTATTAAGTTTGGAACACATTAAGTACAGCCTAAAAAAGAAATTAAAACAAGATATACATACTCTAAATAAAACAGGCCGGGTATAGTTACTCAGGTTTGGTTTACATTTAAAAAACTACGTGATATAATCGAATACATATAAGAGGTTGTATGAAATGTGATTGTCTTGGTTGTAGAAAAAAAGCTTTGTATAAAGTTACAAAGTATTATAATAAAAAGGTAGTAGTCAAACTTAAAGCCTGTTACCAACATTCATTAGGTATCTGTATAGATCCTCAATTTTTATGGGGTGGTATTGATAGGCGTAAAATAGAAAGGATAGGTAAATAGTATGAGTAAGTATGTTTCGTATTCAATGTTGTCTAGTATTAAATGTCCTATGTATTATAGGTACGTATACATAGACAAGGTATATCCAGTAGAAAAACCAGTACACTTCGTAGCTGGTAGTATATGGCATGAGTGTGTGCATATGTATTTTGAGGGTGTTAATAAGAAGAAGATTTTAAAACACGCATCCAAAAGCTTTAGCGTTTATGTTAACCGTGTTAGTAGTAAGGCTGACTACAGGCAGCAGCTAGGTGCGATCGAGTCGTACACTAGGGCTGCTCTAAGAGGGTACTTCAAATTGTACGATCGTAAAGAGTTTAAAGTAGTAGCTACTGAAAAGAAATTTGCGTTGCTCTTGAATGATAAGATAATGCTTGGAGGAGTTATTGATAGGATAGTTGAAGATAAACATGGTGATGTATGGGTGATGGAACACAAGTTCACAACACAGATGGACAGAGACTATGTGGTTAGAACAGCATTGGATCAGCAAGTATCTATATATTTTTGGGCTGCTCTTAAGATGGGATTGAAACCCAAAGGTATTATCTATGATATGGCAAAGAAACCTTACAAAAAACCATTACAAAGTGAAACCATGTTAGACTATGAAACTCGTATGGTATCTGACTACAAGCTTAGACCAGAGTTTTATTTTAAAAGAGAAGAGCTACATCGAGATAATAAACAAATCGAAGATCTAACTAAGGATGTTGTTAAAAAAGTTAGACGATTAAACTTCATGGTAGCTAAAGAACTGTATGACAAAGAGTCCAGTCATTGTGGCACGTATGGACTATGCGAATACTTCCCATTGTGCACAAACCCTAAGTCAGCTAAGAATAAAATACTATTTAAACATGGAGGTAGAGAATGAGTTTGTTACCCAAGGAGAAAACACTCAAGAGTAAGAAGTTAGAAGACTATTCCATACTATTGTATGGACCGCCTAAGATAGGGAAGTCTACGTTCGCATCTAGATTTGACAAGTTGTTGTTCTTAGCTACTGATCCGGGTTTAAAACATCTTGATGTATATCAAACACCTATACCTAACTGGGTTACGTTTAAGAGTGTGGTAAAAGAATTACAGAAGAAACCCAACAAGTTTAATAACATAGCTATTGATACCGTCGATATATTGTATAAGCATTGCTCTAACTATGTATGTAGTAAGTTTAACTTCGAGCATCCCAGTGATGAGGAGTGGGGTAAAGGTTATGAGCTTATACAAAATGAGTTTGCTAAGTGGGTATTGAAATTAACATACCTACCAGGTGGGATAATCTTTATATCACATAGCCAAGACAAAGATGTAAGAACTAGAGTACAAAGGATAAACAAGATAATGCCTACTATACCTGGCTCGTGTAGAAAGATTATAATACCGCTTGTAGATATCATAGCGTACTGTGGTTTTGATGTCACTGGCGAAGACAGCGATAGAAAAGAAAAGAGGGTGATAATAGTAGAGCCTTCAGAAAGTTTAGAAGCAGGAGATAGGACTGGTAGATTGCCTAAGAAACTACCGTTAAGTTACAAAGCTTTTAGGAGATACTTCGATGGGAATAATAGACTGGGTAAAAAGAATAAATAGAACTGGCTCAGACAGAAGTAAAAGAAAAGATCCAGGTTTAATAAAAGATAGTAGACCAGTCATTGCTAACTACAATGAGAGTATTAAACGTGGTTTACGTAGAGCTGGTATATCTAGGGAAAAAGATTTTGAAGTTCTTGAATGGATAATAGGTAAGGACTTCTTTGATTTGAGTATACATCTGTGGCCAGAAAGAATATACAAGAGGCATGGTAAGATGGTCTTACTTTCTAATAACATAACGCAAACTGTGTACGAGTTTGCTATGATGTGGTGTAAAACACATAATAAGTAAAGGAGTCTATATGGAAATGATAGTAAAGTATGAAATTAAAGAAGACTATACGCCGGGTGTGATCTGGATAGTAGAGTTAGTATCTACTTTGAAAGAAGAAGCCACATCCATATATGCGTATATCCGTACTTCACATTATCCAGCAGAAGAGATAGGTAAAGCTGGTAAAGCTCATATGAAATTAGTATCACAAAGAAAAAAGAAAGGGTGGGTAGTTGTATGATAGTGTTACAAGAGATGAGAAAGATCAGGAAGTCATTGGTACTTCAACAAGCAGATGTAAGAAAAACTTTAAGCAATACTCAAAGCTATGCGGATAGACTGAAGAGTAGGCTGAAAGATATAGATGAGAGTTTAAGTAAGATGGATAAAGAAATGATAGACATACAAACTGGGAAGGGGGTGAGTTCATGAGTGAAAAGAAAGTAGCTGGTTATTGTTTGAAATGTAAGAGAACTAGAGAGATGACCAAGGTACAGTCAGTAATTATGAAAAACAAAAGACATGCATTCAAAGGCATATGCAAAGAATGCGGTACCAAGATGTTCAAGATTAAAAAGAAGGGAGAGTAGTGTGGGGAATATTTCTAAGACACTGAAAGCAATGGAGAAGAGATGGAAAGGTAGCGAAGCCAGATCTAAAGCCGACTCACCACCCGATGGTACATACCAAGCAAGGATCGGATCAGCTGTGGTTGAACGGGCTAAGTCAAGTGGTAGATTACAAACCAGTATACAGTTTGTAATAGCTGCTGGTAAATACAAGGGCAGGAAAGTATACAAGAGAGATGGCCTTGAAACACCAGACAATATCAGTTGGTTGAAAGGTATGCTAAAAGCTCTAGGCTCCAAGATACCCGGTAAGATAATGAATTTACCTAAGGTATTAGAGAAGTTAGAAGATGAGTTGTGTGTTATACAAATCAAAACATCTGGCATATACACTAACATCTACGTGCAGAAGAAGATTGAAGATCTTGATGAAAGTGTTGACGATGATGAGGAAGATGAAGATGATGAGGATGTAGATGACGATGAAGATACAGATGAAGATGACGATGACGAAGATGAAGAAGAAGGCTTAGAAGACGATGATGATGAAGACTCCGATGATGAAGATGAAGATGAGGATGACGAAGAAGAGGAAGAAGAGCCTAAGAAGAAAAAGAAAAAGAAGAAAAAGAAATAATAATGGCCGGATAACCTTAGCCAAGGCTTGCAGTTCTGGTGTCCTTAATCTGTAGGTACAGCTAAGGCCCGGTAATACGGAGGTAATATGAGAAGAAGTATTTTATCGTTAGTTGTTATTGGTTTGCTAGTGTTAGTAACCACTAACATCAGTATAGCTGAAGAGGAAATGATTAAAGCCTCAACACTAGAAAAAATATTAGGTACAGCTAGGATCGAGCTCAAGATAACTAGAGATACACCTTGGGAGTGTCTACCTATATTCATAAAAGAGAGAATTTCTAGAAGACATCAAGCAACCCTATTAGACAAGAAAGATATAACTGAGTTAATAGCGTATTATCAGGGTATCCTCAAATCATGGAATGAAGGCACTCGAGGAGTATCCATACGTCAAGACTTCACTACAAAAGAAAGGCTTAGAAGAAGAAGATGAAAGATTTAGAAAGGCACGTTATAAAAGAAGTAGACCCGGCTGAGTATTATTCAAGAGAAATCGGATGGGGTGGAGAGCAGAAAATGCAGTGCCCATTCCACAAAGAAACTAAACCTAGTTTCGAGATACGTTCAAGCGATGGATCTGCTTACTGTTATGGTTGTAGAACATATGTACGTAGTATCGTTATGTTCCATATGTTATTTCATAAAGTCAACCGTAACCGTGCCCTATTTCAAATCTTTGATCTCTATCTGGAGCCTTTGGTAGCGCGTAACCGCTATCTCAAGCTGATTAGACACCTGAATTCAAAGTCCAAACCGTTTAAGACACTTCTAAAACGTGGCATAGGACCTGAGATTATAAGGAAATTTATGTTAGGTTATAACGGTGAAAGACTATCAATACCTATCTTCAATGAGTGGGGGTACTGTGTGAATATAAGATTGTATGATTACACAGGAAAACAAGATGTAAAGACCTACTCATTTAAGAAGGGGTACGGTAAAACAAGATTATACCCCATGGTAAGTCTAGCCAGTAAGGATGTCATTATCTTTGAAGGAGAGATGGATACCTTGCTGGCTATACATCATGGTTTCAGTGGTGTAACATTAACTGGAGGAGCTGGATCTTGGAAGCCGAGATTTGCAAGATACTTTAGAGGTAAGAACGTTACAATATGTATGGACAATGATGAAGCTGGTATCGCTGGTGGTAGAGTAATAAGAGATAGCTTAAAACATGTATGTAATTCTTTAACAGTTTTAAACTTGCCTAAGAAATATGGTAAGGACTTCAGTGATTACATGCAACATGTTACGATAGAAGATTTCAAAGCTCTAGTTGTTAAAGCACCCCACTCTACTATAGATAAGAGAGAAAACTATGGGGATCAACATATAGCAGAGAAAGGTATGGTCCTTTCTTTGGATAAGGATAAAGAAGTTATACACTTAATTATTAAAGTAGAAGGGCAGAGAAAATGAAATTAAAAATATTTAAAATGGTTATAGATAATTGGTTGTTCAAACATCTTGGAGAGATGTTGATAATCAGTGGACTGTTAGGTATAGGTGTTAATATTTTTTATGATTGTATTACTGGTAAAGCAATAGTACATTGGGGATACATGCAATACGCATTCTTTGTATACTCTTTTGCTATGATATACGCAGGCTGGGGATGGTTTGGATTTATTAGGACAATGCGTAAGGATATGGAAGAATGATATTCTTAATAGTATTAGGCATATGTATTCTCTGGTGGATAGGTGGTTCAATATTAGCACAAATGATATTGAGTGATGGTGCTAGGGTTGACGACCTTACTGGGAAGCCCGTCCCCTCTCCATCATTAAGCGTCCATATCATTGTTGCTATTTTAATCGGACCAATCTGGTGGATAATATTACTTCTAATATTTCTAACTAGAGTAAAATATGACATAGACACAGATGAATTTGATAGGTTTGAATAAAGTACCTATTTAAAAAATAACTAAGGTAAAATGTGGACATAGAGAAAGGGGGAAGGGGATGAAACATATAAAAGGGGCGTGGAAATGTATACACTCTTGGATAGTTAAAAAAGATTATAGTGGTGAGGTATGCATACAATGTGGCAAGAGAAAGGAATACAATTATGAGAATAAAAAGTAATTTCAGAGTAGTGTGTTTACCTGATAGCGGATTATGGGGAGAGGAAGCAAAAGAAAAACACGCACAACAACTTCAAATAGAAATAAAAAGGCATTGTGATACACTTGCGAAAAGTTATATTGAATACGATTGGGTATGTTCTTTTTGTGAAGATAATTATAAAAACTCTCTTGATGAAAAAACAGGATGTCCTCTTTGTTGCAATAAAGCCCTTAAAGAATGGGAAGCCGAGCAAGCCATAGCCAAAGCAAAGGAGACTAAATGAACGACAAGGAATGTAAGGAAGAGCTATTAGATTTTAAGAATAGTTGTGGTTGGGAATATGCGAGAGAAGTTGAAACCGCCCTCCAACACGCCATTACCTTAATGGAAGACCTTGAACGCATTGAGGGGGTGTTGCCGAAGGAGAAAGATGTATATAAACAAGAGAGAAATATAGAAACGCCTGAAGACCTTGAGTTGCTTACTAAAAGTAAGGGCTTTAACCAAGCCATAGATGAAGTAAAGCTTCACCTGTTGAAGAACTTTAGCGTGGAGAGGATAGAGAAAACACTTGAAAGTATAGCAGTAGGAAATCACGATGATAATTCAGAATATATTATACCGGGCTTTTTATTTAAACCTATAACCCAAGCTATTCACGCTTTAATTGGAGGGAAGGAATGAAAGCCATAATACTATTGCTAGGAATAATGTTAATATTGACAGGATGTGAAAATGGGTATAAAAATTCTTACAAAGCAGGTTTTTATACTGGTATGACTTATGCAATAGAAGCCCGCCATGAAGCTAAATACATTGAAAAATGGTTAATTTATTTAGAAGCAAATTACGAAGACTTTTTAGAATGGAAGGCAGAAGAACATATAAAAGGATTAAGGAATTAAAGAAAAGAGGTAGGGATGAGCAGATGGTTTTTAATACGTGTTATACTCTTGTCACTCATGATTGGTTTTATATTAGGTATGGTGTATGTAGTTTTTTTAGATGTTAAATATGGAGGAGTTATACATGAAACCCTTTCCATGTAAAAAAATAAAACTGGTATTTAAAACAGTTTATATTGCATTAGTATTCGCAGCACTAGCAATAATATGTATGTTGACATTGTTGTATGTAACTATAAATTAATTATAAATCTATCTTTTTCTTTAGATCTTTACCGACTTCTTTAGCAACTTTTCTATTGTGGACATCAAGAACTCCCATAACCATCGCACCGCTTACTGCTTTACCGGTTATAATCAATACTAAAATTTTACCCAAAGCTTTTACAGTTGCTCTACCGATAGACTCCAAAGTCTTTTTGGTTTGAGGCGATGGGGTCCAGTCTCTTACGCTGTCTGCTACCAGATCAAAAACTGTATAGACATTATCCTTACTTCTTCTTGGCATGTTAACCTCCTATTTTGTTTAGTGGTAACTCTATCTTTATGATAGGTTCATTTTTATTATCTTGCTCTATGTCAATTCCATCTTTCTTAAATATGGTTTTAGCTTTACCCTTTGTAACGAATTTATATTTGGGCGACCACTTCTTAGTATCTGAGTCATACTCAGAATAGATAGCTGTAGAAGCACAACCGGATAAAAACAATACTACACTAATTAGTAACGACGCTTTAAATAGGCTTTGAAAGCATTTAGATCTTCTTCCCATAAACCCTCCAATATTTCTAATAATAGATTTGTAATGGACCCTCTTTGTATCTTCTCAGACTTCTTCCCTAATTGTTTATCCATCTCTTCATCAAGCTTCTTACCAATCTCTCTTCCATTTATTTTTTTATCAATGGCTTTTGCAGCTACAAAGATAAAGTTATTGCGAATATCCCTAATCAGTTTTTCTAGCATCGCTCGCCTCCTTCTTATTGTTATTTCGACTACCCCAATAAAATCCAAAAAGACCTGATACTATTGTATTAAGTTCGGGTGGAACATCTAAACCCATTAATATAAGATACAAGAATACAGCATAAAACATCGATGCAAA
>SDBT01008019.1_pt1 | contig 17306 bp, 19 predicted proteins | sample 2277101 | NCBI WGS metagenome assembly SDBT01 (sample SAMN10404973, study PRJNA504765) | marine sediment metagenome | isolation source: marine sediment core GS10_PC15, 103 cmbsf | place: Arctic Ocean: Southern Knipovich Ridge | collected 2010
CTGGGTCAAATTTTTATTCAGATTATTACCCAAGCCTAATTGACCATAAAAATTAGAACCACATGCATAAACTTCATTGGAATTGTCCAGAGCCATTGTATGGTCGCCACCGCAAATAATTTTATTAATATTTGTTAAATTAAGTTTCTGGGGCGAATTCTGATTATGATTATTACCCAAACCTAATTGACCATAAGAATTAGAACCCCATGCATAAATTTCATTGGAATTTGCCAGAGCCATTGTATGGAAACCACCACAAATAATTTTCTTAATATGTCTTAAATTAAGTTTCTGGGGCGAATTATAATTCTGATTATTACCCAAGCCCAATTGACCCCAATAATTCAAACCCCATGCATAAACTTCATCGGAATTTGTCAGAGCCATTGTATGGGCACCACCGCAAATAATTTTCTTAATATTAGTTAAATTAAGTTTTTGGGGCGAATTCTGATCCAAATTATTACCCAAGCCTAATTGACTAGAACCATTTCGACCCCATGCATAAACTTCACCGGAATTTTCCAGAGCCATTGTATGGTCACTACCGCAAATAATTTTTTTAATATGTGTTAAATTAAGTTTCTGGGGCGAATTTTGATCAATATTATTACCTAAGCCTAATTGACCATAATCATTATTACCCCATACATAAATTTCATTATCTAATATCATACAACTATGTCTCCATCCACAACTTATGGATACGTGCGGATATCCAGCCATAATAATTAATTGAATAATTTCATAAGGCACATGCTCTCCGAAAGTATCTCTTAGATAATTCTTTAGTACGAGTATCCGATAAATATGTTTGTTCATCATATATTATAGTATGTATGATTATATACACGTTAGACAATTTAAATTTCAATTTTTTAATTAGAATTTAAGTTGAAGTTTATGGGGCAAATTCTGATCAGTATTATTACCCAAGCCTAATTGACCACAATTATTGAGACCCCATGCATAAATTTCACCGGAATTGTCTAGAGCCATTGTATGATAATCACCGCAAATAATTTTCTTAATATGTCTTAAATTAAGTTTCTGGGGCGAATTCCGATTAATATTATTACCTAAACCTAATTGACAAGAATAATTATCACCCCATGCATAAACTTCACCGGAATTGCTTAGAGCCATTGTATGGTCACTACCACAAATAATTTTCTTAATATGTCTTAAATTAAGTTTCTGGGGCGAATCATAAGAAGTGTTATTACCCAAGCCTAATTGACCCCGATTATTAAAACCCCATGCATAAACTTCACCGGAATTGTCCAGAGCTATTGTATGGTGATCACCGCAACTAATTTTCTTAATATGTCTTAAATTAAGTTTCTGGGGTGAATTATGATTCTGATTATTACCCAAGCCTAATTGACCATGCGAATTAGAACCCCATACATGAACTTCACCGGAATTGTCCAAAGCCATTGTATGGCGACAACCGCAAATAATTTTCTTAATATGTCTTAAATTAAGTTTCTGAGGTAGATTATAATCGAGATTATTACCCGAGCCTAATTGACCATGCGAATTAGAACCCCATGCATAAACTTCATCGGAATTTACCATAGCTATTGTATAGCTATAGCCGCAAATAATTTTCTTAATATTGGTTAAATTAAGTTTTTGGGGCGAATCATAATTAATATTATTACCCAAGCCTAATTGATCAAACAAATTCAAACCCCATGCATAAACTTCACCGGAATTGTCTAGAGCCATCGTATGGGAACCACCGCAAATAATTTTCTTAATATGTCTTAAATCAAGTTTCTGGGGTAAATCATAACCAGAATTATTACCTAAGCCTAATTGACCCGAAATATTACAACCCCATGTATAAACTTCATTATCTATGATCATACAAGTATGTCTCCATCCACAACTTATGGATATATTTTGATATCCAGCTATGATAATTAACTGAATAATTTCGTAAGGCACATGCTCTCCGAAAGTCTCTCTAAGATAATTTTTTAGTATGAGTATATTATAAATATGTTTGTTCATCATATATTATAGTATGTATATTATGTACGTGTTAGATAATTTAAATTTCAATTTTTTAATTAGAATTTAAGTTGAAGTTTCTGGGGTAAATTCTGATCCAGATTATTACCTAAGCCTAATTGACCATAAAAATTCCAACCCCATGCATAAACTTCATTGGAATGAGTCAGAGCCATTGTATGGCGACCACCGCAACTAATTTTCTTAATATTTGCCAAAACAAGTTTCTGCGGCAACTTATGACGAATATTATTACCTAAGCCTAATTGACCAGAATAATTATAACCCCATGCATAAACTTCATTGGAATCCGTCAGAGCTATTGTATGGAAAATACCACAACTAATTTTCTTAATATTTGCCAAAACAAGTTTATGGGGTAAATTCTGTCTAGTATTATTACCCAAGCCTAATTGACCATCAGAATTAAAACCCCATACATAAACTTCATTGGAATCTGTCAAAGCCATTGTATGGTTACCACCACAAATAATTTCCTTAATATTTGTTAAATTAAGTTTTTGGGGCAAATTATAATCAGTACGATTACCTAAGCCTAATTGACCCCGATCATTCAAACCCCATGCATAAACTTCACCGGAATTGTCTAGAGCAATCGTATGTAAAATACCGCAACTAATTTTCTTAATATTTGCCAAAACAAGTTTCTGGGGTAAATTCTGTCCAGTATTATTACCCAAGCCTAATTGACCATCAGAATTAAAACCCCATGCATAAACTTCATTGGAATCTGTCAAAGCCATTGTATGGTTACAACCACAAATAATTTTCTTAATATTTGTTAAATTAAGTTTTTGGGACAAATTCTGATCAATATTATTACCCAAGCCCAATTGGCCATTATGATTTTGACCCCATGCATAAACTTCACCGGAATTGTTCAGAGCCATAGTATGGCGACCACCACAAATAATTTTCTTAATATGTCTTAAATTAAGTTTCTGGGGCGAATCATAATTAGTATTATTGCCTATGCCTAATTGACCATACTCATTAGAACCCCATGCATAAACTTCGTTATCTAATATCATACAACTATGTTCCCATCCACAACTTATGGATATATTTTGATATCCAACCATAATAATTAATTGAATAATTTCATAAGGCACATGCTCTCCAAAAGTCTCCCTTAAATAATTCTTTAGTACGAGTATCCGATAAATATACTTATTCATCATATACTATAAAATATATCTTATCGATACGCCAGATAATTTAAATTTCAATTTTTTTAATTAAAATTTAAATCAATATAGTAAAATGCAACGCGAATTAAGTTATTACGATTTCGTGATATGGTATCAGTCCCATTATTCTAATTCGACAACATATTTTTTTGAATTTGTATTTATCCAATAATTTGGCGCTCGCTGCATTTTTTTCTTTTTTATCCATATTGGGATCATCCAAAATGAATTTTAAATCTGCCTGATATTTATCCAAATTAAAACTGATTATTCTACTACAAGACGGGCATTTAATATAGAACAACATATTGATCCTTATAATAGTTTAATATTTAAATTGTTTATATTTAAATTTCAATTTTTTTTTCATGGGATCAATTATATTCTGATTTATATATAATGGGTGATTTCAAAACTACAACATATCAAGCAGATTATTTAAAAAAATTTGCCACGGATAGAGAACAAGAAACTAATATTTACTATAGCATACCCGACCAATTTGTTGAATACGAAAGTAAAAGTTATAATCCATTCTACTTTTTTACTAGTAGTGGAGAATTCAATTTGAATGAAATCAATAAATCATACAGATTGGAACAAATAAAAAGAATGCAATTTTTTAAAGAATTGGAAGAAAAAAGATTAGCCGAAATGTACAGATTGAACCCTCCAATCCCAAACTTGGGAGAACTTAGTATAGACCAACATATGCGAGGTCTCCAAAGTACTTTTTTTGGTATTGTTTCAGATTTAGAAAATAAACCAATTGATACTAAAATCCTGACAACAAATCACAGATTATTTTATTTAGGAATATTTTGTTTGATTATATTCATGTTGTATTTGATACTGAACCAATTTAGTAAACACTAGATTTGTTGTCTAAATCAAAATAATTTATGGGTTTGGGGCCACCTGCATCATAATATTTGGAACTATTATTGATATTTTTAGGTCTGAAACGTTTGTTACATTTATTTACTAGTTGGTTGATATATTTTTCCATAATCGAACTAAAAAATTGTAGAGCCGTATGAAATCTTTTGGTTTGATCAGGATTAGTGGTCAACCCATAAATAACAGAGTGTAAGTTATTTTGGGCTTTTTGATAAAAATCCACAGCTACTTCAAGATTTTCCACACAGTAAATGATATGATTTAACATAATCCCCTCGTATAATTGTATGAAATTATCAATGTTTGTTACTAAACTAGCAAATTCTGTTGGATTGATGAAATAATATTCTCTGATATTGTACAAAAAATTAATTAAGTCAGAATATTTTGGGCTTAGTCTTTGGGGTTCGGGCATTATTAATTTGAGTTTCGTTTGTAGATCATCGACCAGAGGCAAATGAGCAATATTTCGTTTAGAGTAGATATAGTAAATAATTACAACAGCCAATATTATGAAAAATAAATTAGATAGACTGACATTGATAAATTTGGAAACGAACAAACATGTCACTAATATAATGACATACATGGCCAAATCATTACTGGTTATTTTTCCTAAAATAGTACTTATGTTATCATTATATAATTCCCTTAAATGATCGAATATATCAGAATTGGTCATCTTACAATTAAGATCGAAAAAAATTGAAAAAATAAATTGCTGAGAATTCTTAGTTTACAAATATAAGTATATCGGCCATGGGTTCAACAATAATCAAAACTAAATCAATGGATTTATACCAACGTTTGCGTATTGGTTCCGATATAAATAATATAATTCAATACAATTCGTCAAAAAGTTATATGTTGAACGAACCATTAAAATCAATACCTGGTATGAATGGAAAATTACACATACATGAAGAAACAAATATTATAATTAAAATAGATGCCGAATCTAATAGTGATTGTCCGCGTCGTCTCGCCACTAGAAATAAATTAGAATCTAACAGTGATTGTCCACTTCATCTTGCCATTAGAAATGAATTAGAATTAAAACTTTTAAAATTCCACTCTCCAGTAACCACTAATAAATTATTATCAGACTATGATTTATTTAACAAAAAATCAATGGGGAATGATCCATATATGAAAAGTATACTTACTGTAGACTATCAAATATTATATCGTTTTGAGTATAATACTTTTAATATTAATAAGGATTATATTATAGCATTTACTTCAACAGAATAAAAATTCATTACTATTTTTTATTGCAAAATAAATCATTTGAGTTATTTTGTAATTATAATTTACCCATGTGCTGCATACAATAACAACCCCGCAGTCAAAATCAAATAGACAGATCTACTGAGTCGGGTATTAAATTTATTAATTTCTCCTACTTCATAATCAGATTCAGATATATTGACGCATATGATAACCACCAAAATTAATACCCCAGCCATAAAACTCATAACTATTTTTTTAGATGTGATTAAGGCTGGTTGGTCCGGATCAGGCTCGCAAATAGTTTCGAGTTTAGTCAGAATATCTGACTGGCGGGCAATCTGTATATCCGCTTCATCCGCACATGTCATAATATTCCTTACATTATTAGTCGCGTATTTAATGTCTGGGGTTCGTGTGCTATTGACTACCAGATGTACCAAATAGGCATCATATAAGAGAGTCACGAGTACTATAAAAAATGCCATGGTATTTTTTTTATTTTTGAAAATAATATGATTGAGAAATTCTCTACAGGATCCATTTAAATCAAACAGGACAAAAATAATGACAATAATTACTAATTCGTATTTGTTAAAAAAACGACCCATTTATATATTATATGGAGTATATAATATATGCCTGCTGGGACAGTTTATAATATTTTGAATATGACTAGTAAATTTGCTACCAATAAACCACACTATTTTTTAATAGGTATTGTTTTAGCAATGATACTCATTATTTATTCCAGACGCCTATTCCAAATAAAATGGAAATATTATCCCATGCTTGTGACAAGTTTTGCCCTGATCCTAATGTCTGTGATTATATTATCAACATTTTTGCAAGTCCTGCAAATAAAAGACCCGTATGGATATATTGATAGTTTTAATAGTGTGTTCAATTCTCCCGGTGGAAGAAATTTTTTTGCAATTATCCTATTACTTTTGTTTGTTATTTATTTATATGAATTGCCTCAATATGATAATAATAATCCGAATGTTGTACTAGATAAAATCATGCGTGGTAAGAATAATTATATATCGAATAGAACCGTTGGTATCGTGTTAATATTTTTATTTGGAATTTTCACGGCTTACACAGTGATGTTGACAACTAACGAATAAATTCAATTATTTCATATAAACAAGTATAATTTTTATTGTGTTTTAACAACATAAAAAAATACGTTTAATATTATTATAATAATACTAAATATGGAGAATACTGTTTTGTACAAATGTTGCATGGACAAGAAAAATATTTCACATTTGCTCAGTATAATATGTGATCATATTAAATTAAATGATAACTCTATCCAAAAATGCGTTTATTTGATCAGACAGAACTTAGTTGAAAATATGAGCAGAATATCTAGACAACCAAAAAATAATGAAGAAATTACTAACATAGTAAAATATTTAAATAGATTATGCGTTGATACAATCATTGAATACATCGCCAAAAAATATCCAGATAAATATATTAATAGAAAAAAACAAGTAAGCAAAGAACATCTAAATAGAGAAATAGATGCCATGGGAAGACGTAACAATCATGTCCAGAATCGCCCACATAGTCAATCAAGAAAAGAATACGCAGAAGAATCGGAAAATACCCCAGATCATAATTTGGGCGATAATTTGGGTGATAATATTGGATATAGTGGATCAAATCAATCTTCTGGTGGTTATGCAAGTGCTTTTGGAGATCACCTGATTACAAATATGCCGATGGTTGATTCTAATAATAGACCAGTCGACCAGCACAGACAACAAGATTCGCAATATCATTCACAATCCCATTCACAATCCCATCAACAAAATCCCATGAGTAAAGTTCAGCAATACCAAGAGGAACGAAACCGCGATATTGCCAGACCCCAGAAACCACCCACACCAAATTTTTCCATGGATAAAACTGACGATGAATTTCATGCAGAGAGACAGAAAATCAAAACACAAACTGCGCAAGATAGTATGTCGTATGGTATGAATGGTCTAATGTCTGGGAATGGTCTAATGTCTGGGAATGGTCTAATGTCTGGGAATGGTTCAATGTCTGGGAATGGTTCAATGTCTGGGAATGGTGCAAATCCCAACGATAATTTCGATGATACATTTTATTCATCTATTCTGGGATCAGGCGCGCCTTCTGGTACGCCCGGCCAATTTCAACAAGATCAGTCTGGACAAAATCAATTGGGCCAAAACCAATTTGGTCAAAATCAATTGGGTCAAAATCAATTGGGCCAAAACCAATTGGGCCAAAACCAATTGGGCCAAAACCAATTTGGACAGAATCAACCCCAACAAAATCAATTTGGCCAAAACCAATTTGGACAAAATCAAACCCAACAAAATCAATTTGGCCAAAACCAATTCGGACAGAATCAAAACCAATTTGGACAGAATCAACCCCAACAAAATCAATTTGGTCAAAACCAGTTAAATCAACCAATTATAGGAAAATCCATAATGCCAATGTCCAGCACTAATATAATGATGGATCAAATGAATTTGAATGGATCATATGGACAAAACCAAAACCAAGCCCAGAATCAAAACCCAAATCAACATCAAAATGAAGTACAGTCTGCCAAACATTCGCAATTCAAAAATGATTTCGAAAAAAAAATGGCAGAAAGAAATGCCATTGATACAGAAACTGATCAGAGATCCACGCAATCATATAATAATTCATATATGTCTGGGCAAAATATGTTTGGACCCGGTATGTCTATGCCGAATATGCCGAATATGCCAAATATGCCAAATATGCCAAATATGCCAAATATGCCTGTGACAAATATATATTAATGATATAGTTCAAACCGAATATAAATAAATCATAATTGATTTATATTTAGAATGGATTACAGAAAAATTTTGATGAATAATTTATTGTCAGACACCAATATTCAGCACATAGTCGGACTTATTATGAAAGATTTTACGATTGGTTCATCCGCCGGTACCAAATGTAAAAAAATAATCATAGGAAATATTAATAATATATTGCGTGGTCTGACCACATATCCGCAAAACAATGATGACTTAATAGAAACAATTGGAAACATTAATAAGACATGTTATGATGATTTTGCTACATATTTAGTAAATAAGTATCCGAATAAGAATATTCATAGAAATAATCAAGAATTTATGCATACTGATCCAAGTCCTGGTCAACCCCAAGGAATGATTATTATTACTGAAGATGAAAAAAATAAATTACTCGAACAATATGAATTACCTGGTAAAAAAAATAATATATCGGCCGATGCATTTCTGGAATATTTAACAAATCCATCTGTATTACAAATGTTCCAGATGATGATCAATCAGTTAAATCAAACAAATTCTCCGATCAATAATATTTCACGATCAAATGTAGATACAATTCTAACAGAAGATGATGTTCGTAAACTTTTACAAAATAATTCAGTTAAAAAGCATAATGAGACGAAGTCAAAAAAAACAAAAACTGTCAAAACTCAACCTACAACTTTGATTAAGAATGTAAAAACGGCTAAAGATGAATCGGCACCCCGAGTCAAATTAGTCAACCAAATAAAATCAACATACTCAGATGAATCCGATAACAACACAGAATACGAAACTGATAGTGGGACACAAAATGAATCAGATAATGAATATATTAATGAATATTTTAATGAACCGGACAATCAGATAGAAAATTCTATAACATCAGAATCTGAAGATGAAGATGACGCCGAAACTGAAATTGAAACCGATAATAAAATAGACTTATCAAAAGGCATGACGACAGATCTCTTATTAAAAATTGAACAAAGAATCAAAGAAATAATGGTTTTAAAAAATAAATATTTGAATGAAGAAAATGAAAATACAGACGAGTTGATTAATGAACTAGACGGAGAAAAAAAACAATTGATTGCTGCGGTGTATGAATTCAAGAAAAATAGTGATAAAATGGCTAAAAGAAATAAAAGTCAAGTGGAAAAATTATCAATCATGTGTTCCAATAGAGAAGATGACACCGATGACAACATAGAATATTTAGATCTAAAATTTGATCCAACAAATGATTACAATGATTTAAAAAATATCATTATTAAAATCAAATCAGAAAATAAAATCAGCGATATTTCTCTAGTTGATTATTATTTGCCATTTAATGAAAATAACGTAACTAGATTTAATGGAGAATTTTCCATATTTTTTGAAGAAAAAACATTTAGAATAATTATACCTCCGTCCAAATATACTATTCATACATTATTAAATTATATCAGTAGCCAAATAAATTTTCTAGAATTTAACATTGACGAAAGTAAATTTATATCCATCAAAAATAACATGGGTATGAAATTTGATTTAATGACAGGAGATAATACTATTTTTCCACTATTGGGTTTTACTAACAAAGCAAATTCTTACAAAAATAAAACAGCTTATACAGGAGCAACAAAATATGATACCGAATCCAATGAAAAAGTATTTTTTGTCCTATCAGGCACTTCCATGGAACCCCTGGAAATGGAATTTGATAAAAAAGTAATGTCAGATACAACATTAAAAAAAACCAAATCCGGATTTAATATCAAACAATTAATGTTAAGGTTTACGACTGTACTACACCAATGTTATGATTTTATTATGCCATTTAACATGTGCATAAGAATAACATATATCAAACAAAATTAGTTTATTTTCTCTCCGGGATCGCATAATTTATGGATTTTATATTTAGAAGGTCTATTACTAAAATATATATTTCTGCACGAATTTATTTCTTCAAAATCAAGAGCATTTTTAACAATATGTTCGAATGTTTCACCATACAATAATCTAATCAAAAAATTACACGAATAAACACCACATTCAGAACTATCAGTCTGGTAAGGAATTTTATTTTTTTTATATGTGATACTTTTTCCTGTTCTGTTTTTGTAGTGAGTACGGAATTTATCGATGATTTCTCCAATTCTACCTATGGGATCCTTACCAACAGAATCAACATAATACACTTCACCATTTGCTATATTAATAAACATACTAACCCAATGCGAACCTGGATCTCCATGAATATCATGATTAAAAATAATTCCCAGTTTTGTTATATTTTTGCTCAAATACGCATCAAAATCGAACTCATTCAATATACAAAAATCCAATTTATCACAATCGGATGGGACTGCTCCTAAAAATTTAAATTCTGGATATACTACTTCATATTTATGCATTAGTTCGTCAATATCAGGCGTTGCTAACCACTCCCGTGGATCTTTTGGACCGACTGATCGAAATGTCTCATGTAAAATATCCTCATACATTTCCTTATGGACAATTTCGTTCATAAAATCCTGTCTAGTCAAACACATTTCACTTCCTGAACAAACAGACCTAAATCTGTCATTCAACTCAGATAATAATTTGGATTTGTCAGAAACAATATTAATTAATTTAGTCTTAAATATGTTCTGTTGAGTCGGATCCAAATTTGTTTTGGTAATATGTCTATTATATGCCTTGGCCATTTCTGTTAATTGTTCTAGTGAAAAACATGTATTATTTTTAAAATCATACTAGGATGGTGCACAAATATTATTATTCATTCTTATTTTATATTTATAAGATAAGAATATTTATGAGTTTCTGTCTCTCTGGCATAATACAAAAAAGATAGATTAGAATATGATTTATGTTTTGGATATTTTTTCTTGGGGGAATAATTTATATGATACATACGCAATATTATTTTATTGATTTATAAACAATAAAAAATATTAATTATGTTTGGTTTAGAAATTAACAACAAAAGTGGGATTATTTTCGGGAGCAGGATTATTTTCGGGAGCAGGATTATTTTCGACAGTGGGATTATTTTCAGGAGTGGGATTATTTTCAGGAGTGGGATTATTTTCGAGAGTGGGATTATTTTCATAATGATTAATTTTAGCACAACAATATGCACATCCAACACATGCGTATATACATACGGCCAGACCTATTGGAATCGCAAAAATCGAACCAAGAATAGAAAAGAATATTATATTAAATAATGTATGATCTTCCGGATCCGAATATGGATTACAACATTTGATAGGGCCATCTGAACCATATGCATAACAACATTGCATTTTAGTCATATTTCCACTATCTGGGTCTAAAATCATTTCACCAAAACAGCATTCGTGTATAAAATCACAATCTGGGCCCATATCCCATGCACTCGATCTATCTTCTGGGATAGGACATTGGGGTGGTGTATTTTGTTGACAATATGTTGTATAAAAAGCAATGAATAATAGTTGTAACATGGGTGTATGCTAAAATATGATAAATATGGAGTATCTACGCATTTTTTTTTCAATTTTTTTAGTATAATGATTTATATAATCCAAATGAATACATTCTAATATTACGTTGGTATTTTGCGACTATCAGTTGTTGTCATTGTTATTAATTTATTATATATTTCAATTTTTTGCCGGGATAATATCTCCTATTGAATTTATATTTTAAATATTTTTGCTTGTGAGAATAATTCATATGATATTGTTTCATTGATTTGTAAACAATAAAATAATATTAATTATTTATGTTTGGTTTAGAAATTAACAACAAAAGTGGGATTATTAGTAGGATTATTTTCGGGAGTAGGATTATTTTCGGGAGTATGATTATTTTCGGGAGTATGATTATTTTCGGGAGTAGGATTGTTTTCAGAAGTAGGATTATTTTCTGAAATGGGATGATTTTTGGGAGTAGGATTATTTTCAAAAGTGGGATAGTTTTTATTAAAATTATTCCAACGACAACGACGCCATGGTTTACATACACATATGCATATACATAACATAACCGCAACAGGCACACCAAAACAGACAACGAATATTACAATCAATACAACTTTATAATCTGGTGGACTTGAGTTACAACATTTAAGTGGGCCATCCGATCCGTGTGCATAGCAACATGACGTGTTGGTCATATTGCCGCTATCCGGATCTAAAATAATTTCGTCGAAACAGCATCCACCTCTAAAATCACAATCTGATCCCATGTCCCATGCAATCAATCTATCTTCTTGGTTGGGACATTGGTATTGACAATATGTGGTATAAAAAGCAATAAATAATAGTTGTAACATGGGTGTGTATATTAAAACCATGATAAATTGAGGTATATAAGCATTTTTTTTTCAATTTTTTTTCATATTTACTATTTTAAATATTTTTGATTGCAAGAAGACCTTGTATCATATATATAATATTTATTTTATTGATTCATAAACAATAAAATAATATTAACTATCAATGTTTGACTGTTGTGCTGCTCCACACTCGGAATCATTTTCATTCGCCGTACGAGAAAAACGTGCTACCATTACCCATATTAATGCAACTAAGCATATAGTCATGACAATAATACCTATAGGAACAAATATTGATAACAATACCTCTTTAATATCTACTTGGATCGAATTTAGTTTACAGCATTTGACAGGACCATTTGATCCATACTCATAACAACATGATGTGTTGGTCATATTACCACTATTTGGATCCAAAAATATTTCATCAAAACAACAACAATTCCTACACACGCAAGCCGATTCTATATAAAATGCATCCAACCTATCTTCATTGGTAGGACATTGTTTTGTGCCTATGACACAATATGACATACAAAAAATAAAAAATAATGATTTTAACATATACTTATATTAAAATTATTATCAATGGAACATCCAATCATTTTTTTTTTCAATTTTTTTTTCCAGCTTGTTTTTTTCTTCGACTTTCATAATATGCATCCAAATTATCATATTTTATTCTCCAAGGATTTTTTTCCCGATATAATGGTTCATATTTACTGTTTTTGTTGAACCTCATATAATCTTTATGAACATTCTCAAATATTACTTTAGTATTTCCGATTCCAACTTCCTTGACATATTTAACTAAGTTATTCAGACGATTTGGATGTTTTCTATAGAATCGGACATAAAACCAAAATTGTTTTAGGATTGGAATCTTACTTTCGAACCAAACTGGATCTTTTTTAATTAAGTTACATGATATTTGATTAAATCTGTAATATATGACTTTATCGATCATATGTGTTTTATAATATTTGTTCTCGTGATAATTAATTGTCTGATCAGCTATCCATTTGTTGGTTTCTTTGATGCTCATATGTAATCTTTCTGGATAGATATATTTGGCTTCGAACAAATGTTTGGTATATTCGTCAGAGACTTCCGGATCTGTTGAATCTATTCTTTCTTCATCAGAATCATAAATTTCTGGTTCGGATGTAATTTTTCTTGGTAGAAGTTGAATAATACAACCTTTTTCTAAGCCCGTCTTTTTTGATAGGGTTGGTATAGTCGGATCCGAATCTGCTATATAATCATCCACAGAAGCATAGTCATGAATTGCGCATTGCAAAAAATCACACTCATCCATTTCTGTCACGAATAATTGTGTCTGAACTTGCACATAATAATAATGTGGACAAATATCGCCATTTAAGTCGCCCACAAACTTAATTTTTCTGGTTTTGGGACATTTAATTTCCAATAGTCGGCCTACCAGGGTCGATAAGTTTTCGCCATCTGATGTTCTTTTTTCGCAAATACCATCCGGACTGGCTCCGATAAATTTGCGTTCGGAATGTCTGATCATACCATACTCTGCCACATCAATGTTATTTCTGAAAGTATAATACATATTAGCTATTTCTTCGTATTTATTTCCATGATGAGTATTCACATTGGATTTGAATCTGGGACATCTGTCACATTTATCCAAAAGCAAATGTGCGGGCGTTTTATATGGATCTTCATCTATGGCAATCGCTATTGCTGTTGCAGTTAGGCATTTTTTGCGTTGGTTCAGCCATTCGGGAGATTTTTGTTCAAACTGTGGTATTTTTTTTATTTCGACAATTCTTTTTCTTCTTCTGATGTGATTGGAATTTTTGAATTTGTTTTTATCATAATCATATTTGTGACTGACCAAATCCGATGCTTTTTTTAATCGGACTTTGTCTGCGATTTCTTCTGTGTTGGATTCAGATCCAGATGAATTTGCACGAGTTTCTTCTTCATCAAATGAAATTGAAATATTATCAATATCGATGGACTTTTTCATTTATATTTATTTAGTATAATTATTATTTATAATACTAAATAAATATCAATTTTTTTTATGAATCCCAGTCTATTTCATAAGAATTTTTCTTTTTGATATGATCAAGACAACTAATAGATTTAATTATCATTTTATTTTGATCATACTCTATCACACTTTTATTTTTTGTGAATTTTTTTGTTCGAAGACCTTCTATAATTTTATCTTTTATGTATTGTTTGTTTTTATTTATTTTTTCTTCGGAAGATTTTTTTGAATCATATGTAAGATTATCCACATATTCATCTATTTTCATAATTTTATGAAATTCTTTTAGTTTGTTCCAAGGACGATTGAATACTAATGAGTTCATGTCCTTGGCATATTCATCCAAATTCATTTTTTTTACTTCGAATTTGTTTCCGTATCTGTCAAAACTTTCTACCATTGATGAATTGGGCTTATTCAAACCCAGTCTATTTCTTAAATATATTACACGTTCTGTAACTGGCAATACACCATGATATTCACATGATTCATAAAAATTAATTTCCTCGGTTATTTTTTCGATGGCTATATTTGTTTGAAATTTATAATAATCAAAAAATGTCATTTAATTATTATTTATATAGTGATTTGTATTTATATTTATTAATATAGTTAAAATAATCAATTTTTTTTATTATATGGATAGTAGAAACAATGAGAAAAAATACAAATTCAAATTCGAATTCTGATCAAAATCAATCTAAGTATCTACATCCGAATCAAAATGCCATTCCAAATAAATCTCCTAATCAATTATTGCATGAACCACTAAATCTGCAATATCCAATGACGCAACAATTGAATCAATTTTATCATACGGACTCAAATATAAATTTACCTACACCATCTAACAATAATCCTGTATTGCCTGATTATGGAAATTTTAAAAATGCATTTAATCCAATGCCATCTATCCCGTTTAATGGGATCCAACCTAAAGCTATGTTTAGTAATCATGGATTTGTCAACAGAAATGATCTCCTACATAATAATTTATATGATATAATCCTGCACGAAGAAATTAGAGAATATTCTATTCTGATTGATAGCAAGGATAGAAATTATCAAGTTTATCCAAATCCATTCAAATACAAAGTGACATTTAATCCGTTGCCCACAACCAGGGAAAAAGTCAATGGCAAAACTATTAAATTTGAAATTCCAAATCCAGTTATTTATGAAGAAATGACCAATGTCAGATACATTGTTTTGGAGGATATTATCTTGCCTTTTTTTAACAAAGTGAGAAAAGTCAATGAAAAAATAGATGGTAGGATTGTGCCTGCACTCAAAGTTAATACGACTGATTCTTTGACTGACTTTTTGTACATAGTCTTGGGCATTGGCGAGTACACTGATGTCAATTGCAGATCTACTAATGATGTTCTGTCAGACAGTTTTGCTACTATTTACTTTGATAGCAGAACCAGCAACACTCATTATGCTGGATATACTCGTAATGGCATCAAAATATTTGACCCAGATGAATTAGGCACAATCAAAAGTTTCAGTATCAAATTTATGGATCCGTACGGCAAAGAACTAGATATCAGGCACTTGGATAAAAGAATCCTATCAAATTTAGAATGCACTTGCGGAGATGATCCTGAAGCCGAAACTAATCCAGATTGTTTCAGACATAATTTATCGCATCCACTCAATCCAATATTTCAACATCATTTGCATTTCAGAGTTGGAATTCTTAAACCCAGATTAAATAAAAGAACTTTTAGTTAAAAATACTTATAGATTTATAGTTTTTGTTAAATCTTTTCCATCACTTAAAATTAATTTCCCATCATCTGTAATATTTAAAGTATAATGACCTGGACCAATAGCCCCAGTACTGTATACAACTTTTCCTGTAGGTGTTTTCAAAACTAGATTTCCATCTGATCGAAGAGTTAATATTTTACCTTTGGATTCTGCATTTATTCTCATCGTAGTTCGAGTTAAGGCAGTTTGTAGAGCTTCTATTTCGCATTTCGATTTTTCAGTGGCATTCTGAACAGATACAGCTTTACATGAAGGAATCGTAATATCTTTAGGGCTTATTTTTTTTGCAGATGACATATTTCCACACATATCTTGTAACTTTTGTTTGATTTTTTGTAAAGATACTTTTACATTGGGAGAACCAGGTAAATCTAAACCTGCTATGGAAGTCGTGCTCAGATCTTTTAGATTATTCGCTAATTTTTCTTGCATGGCAGTAACAAGACAATTAGCATCCACAATAGATGATTGATCTATACTAAAATCCACTCCTTGACAACCTGTTATTGGTCCATATAAGTTCTCCATAAACATTTCTTCTGGAATTTTACTCTTTTTACATGATTCAACAACATCGATAACATCTTGATTAAATAATTTTTGTTTATATGATATATTAGTGGATATTTTAGACTTTTTATCATCAATATTCACGATGAATAAATTTTCTCCCATTGCACCTACACCAAACATATATTTTTTATTAGGAGACATAATATATTGTTTATCCTTTAATGTTGGATTGCTAATACTATCTAAAGTAGTAGTTGGATCAATTGGAGTTTGAATCGTGGATGGTGTTACTTTCTTAGGTGGTATTTTTGTGGTTGTTTTTGTTCCGCTATTATACCAATACCAAATACCAATACTCACGACAATTATTAAAATAAAAAATATAATACCGATAATGATATAAGTATAATTTCCAGAATCTTTCACATAATTAATTTCGGGATCATTGGACATATCTATATTATATATAATAT
>SDBT01008020.1_pt1 | contig 17304 bp, 15 predicted proteins | sample 2277101 | NCBI WGS metagenome assembly SDBT01 (sample SAMN10404973, study PRJNA504765) | marine sediment metagenome | isolation source: marine sediment core GS10_PC15, 103 cmbsf | place: Arctic Ocean: Southern Knipovich Ridge | collected 2010
GTCCACGTTTTCGAGGTTCGGATTAATGGCGTGAGCAATCATACCCGGCCAGGTTACGCTCAGTGCCAGCGGTATTGCCAGGAACGCGGCTAACACTATGCCCATCTTGCCGTGCCATTCGGTCTTTGCCGCCAGACATCTCTGGGTTATGAACTGGTTAGTAGAATAATAAAACCCGCCTGTAACCAGGGCCACGGTGAGCATACCCGTCCAGGGCAGTTCCGGATGGCTGGCCGGCAGTATCAGGTGCGCCCTGTCGCTTGCGGCCGGGCCTACTATCTCGCTTATTCCGCCTGGCACCGCCAGTACTCCGAGAACGAAAACGAAAAGCCCGCCGCCTATCAATAATATGCCATTAAACAAATCCACCCAGGCAACCGCACTTAACCCCCCGAAAATGGTGTAGGAGCCGGCAGCGATTACTAATATGACGACGGCCCAATATTTAGGTATGCCGAAAATTGCGTTCATAAGGAATCCGCCGGAATACAAAACCAGCGGCAGATTGATAACCAGGTACATCACGATACAGACTACGGCAAAAGTGGTTCCTGAAAGCTGGCCGAACCTTTTGCCAAGATATTCCGGTATGGTAAAGATTTTGCTTTTGAGGTATATAGGCAGAAAGAAGAACAGCAGCATAGCCTGGGCCGGCCAGCACAGCCACTCCCAGTTGCACACGGCCATACCGTATTTATAGCCAAAACCCACCTCTCCGAGGAATTGCTCGGTACTGATACTGGAGGCAATCAACGAGAAACCTATGACGAACCAGGGTAATCCGCGGCCTGCCAGGAAGAAATGTGAGGTGCTTTCCTTGCCTTTTCGGCCCGAATAAAAGCCGATGGCGATTACCACCAGAAGATATACTATAAAGATTCCTATTTCCAGAGATGTCAGCTGTATTTCCATAATTACCTCCAAATCAAAAACATGGTCCATACAGGCTGCACCAGCGGTTTGTCTTCGGCTGGACAATTTAAGCGAGTAACGCCTGCTTGTCAACGCATTTACCTGATTAAAGGGGCACATCTGTGAATGCCGGGGTGATTTTAGGCAACATAAGGCTGGTAATTGCGGGAAATTTGTTGCAAATGCGTACCCTGGCCGTTAGTATCTGGCATAATCTAAGGTGTCAGTGCAGATGGCCCAGTCAACAGAAAACAGCGATAAAGGCGGCAAAAAAACTATCAGCCAGGCAGTCAGCACTTTTGTTGATGGTCTCAGCGAGGAGCACCGCATGCTTGTGGTTCTCAAATCACAGCTTTACAGCGGCAACTGGGAGCCTATGCTCGATGACCTGCGGAATCGTCTGGCGGGTAAGCCATACATATTCAAGCTGGCTAACCGCATACAGAATGATATAGAGCGGATAGAGCAGATGCTGCAGTTCGAGAACGAACACAAAGTTGATTTAGCTGACTATGTCGAACTGCCGTAAAAGAAGAAGGCCGATGACAGAAAACAGAAGGTTGAATAATCAATAGTCAATAATCAATTGATTTGGTGAGGGTTTATGAAAATGATAAGGATGCTGCATCAGAGATTGTTTTTGTGTTTTTGTGTCGGTGTTTTGTTGGCAGGCGGTGATAGTTTTGCAGCCGGTGGCGGCGATTCGGCACTTGTCTGGCCGCAGCTTCTAAGCGCGGGCGGGCTAAGAATAGTCTGGCAGAACAAGCTGCCAATAAAGGCAAATGAGCAACTGGAGCGTTTAATTATTCTTGGTGACCGTATCTACGCTGTCAGCGACCTTAATTATATGGTTTCTCTGGACCGCGGTAACGGGCGTATAATATTCAGCAGGCCTGTAACGGAACCGGATTTTGTAATGCTGGGTCTGGGGCGCTACGAAGACGAGCTTTTTTCTGTCATCGGCGGCAAGATAGTTGAACTGGATTCCGAGTCGGGGATGGTCCGCGAAAGCAAACGTATGAGACTGGGTATAATTTGTCCCCTGGCACGGAACAGCACTTACTTTTATGTCGGCTGCAGTGACAGGCGGCTGCATACGCTGCGCGCCGAAGACAAGGTACAGGTATTCGAGGCTGCAGCCGAGAACGAGTCGCTGATTACCTCGATTTACGCCGATGACAGTTTCGTTGTATTCGGCACAGATTCGGGCATGTGCATAAGTATAACGCCTGACAGGCCAAAGCGGCTTTGGCAGTTCGATGCCGCTGACGGAATCGTTGGTCCGATTGTAAGAAGCGGCGAGGGCCTGTTTTTTGCCAGCAGAGACACCAATGTTTACAGAATCGATACAGTTACCGGAAGGCTTGTCTGGAGATACCAGACCGAAGCGGTACTTGACAGCAGTCCCCGTGTAACCGGCGACACGGTATATCAGATTATTCGCGGCAAGGGCCTTGTAGCGCTGGCGGCGCAAGACGGCCGGGTTTTATGGCAGCTGCAGGACGGTGTTGAAATGCTGGCGCAGCGCGGGGCAAAAAGCTACGTGATTACAAAAAACGGTGAAATGGTCGTTATGGACAACAACAGCGGCAGGCGGCGGTATTCAATTAACTTTGCACAGGTCAGCCGATATGCGGCTAATGTTGAGGATTCGAAGATTTATGTAGGTGACCAGAAAGGTAGTATTATGTGCCTGGAGAGCGTTGAGTAAGCGGGCGTTTTGGTTTTTTTACGTTTTTAAATAATAATGCGTCGAATTGCAAATCGATATTAAATGTTATTGAGGAAAAGAGATTCAAATGGACGTGAAAATTAATACTGCGTTGATAAGCGTGTCGGAAAAGAAGGGCATCGTTGATTTTGCGGGCAGGCTAAGCAAGATGGGGGTCAAGATAATCAGCACCGGCGGCACCGCAAAGAAGCTGACGGATGCGGGTGTTGAAGTGGTCGGCATAGAATCGGTAACCGGTTTCGGGGAGATGATGGACGGCAGGGTCAAGACCCTTCATCCAAAGATTCACGGCGGTCTTTTGGCGCTTCGTGACAAGGCCGAGCACACCGCTGCGATGGCCAAACACGGTATCGAGCCGATAGACCTGTTATGTGTAAACCTTTATCCGTTCGAGCAGACAGTGGCTGCCGGCAATTGTACGCTCGAAAAGGCGATAGAAAATATCGATATAGGCGGCCCGAGCATGATACGCTCGGCTGCCAAAAATCATAAGTTTGTTACGGTTGTCACCGACCCCGGCCAGTACGGCAAGGTAACAGCCTATATGCAGGAACACAACGGGTGCGTAAGTGAAGAAATGCGCAGCGACCTTGCGCGGACAGCTTTCGGTCTGACTGCGTGGTACGATTCTGCCATAGCGAAATACCTTAACAGCAGGGCCGACATACAGTTCCCTGAGAAGATTTCGGTGGCAATTAAAAAGAGCATGTCCCTTCGTTACGGTGAAAATCCGCATCAAAGCGGCGCATTTTACACCCTTGCCGCCGGCTCGGAACCGTCTGCAAGCAATGCGCGCCTGCTGGAAGGCGGCGCTGAACCAAGCTTTAACAACCTGCTGGATGCCAATGCGGCACTTGAGCTGGTCAAGGCGTTCAGCGAGCCTGCGGCTGTTGTAGTCAAACACCTTAACCCGTGCGGCTGTGCGATTGACGCCGATATTCGCCAGGCCTATCGCAAGGCATACGAGGGCGATGTTATCAGCGCATTCGGCGGTATAGTAGCGCTGAACAGGGCTGTAGATGTGGAACTGGCGCGTATGATTATGGACTCTTACGGCAAATTCGGCAGGCCAAGAGGAGCAGGCGGGTTTTTCGCAGAGGTAATTCTGGCACCTAAATTTGAGACCGAGGCAGTGGAAATAATCAGGACCCTCAAGACCTGGGGCGGCAGGGTAAGGCTGATGGAAACAGGCCCGATTGGTACAGGTCCGACAGATGCCAATGAATTTGACATACGCTGCGTGGTTGGCGGGCTGCTTTTGCAAAGCCGTGACCTGGCCGGCTGGCAGCCGGAACAACTCAGTTACCCCACCAAAAAACGGCCCAGCGCCGAACAGCTTGAGGATTTGAGGGTGGGCTGGATTATCTGCAAACATACCAAGAGCAATGCCATAGTACTGACAAAGAATAAGAAATTGGTCGGTGTCGGCGCGGGCCAGATGAATCGTTCCCAGGCCGGCCTTATTGCAATCGAGCAGGCCGGCGATGATTGCAAAGGCTCATCTATGGCCAGCGATGCCTTTTTGCCTTTCACCGATAATGTTGAGAACGCCGCTAAAGCGGGCGTGACGTGTATCGTTCAGCCCGGCGGCTCGAAAAAAGACAACGAAGTAATTGCTTCCGCCGACAAACACGGTATCGCAATGGTCCTTACCGGCAAAAGACACTTCAAACATTAAGCGATTGCACCGTAATCCAGGAAATAAGGGGGTACCTGCACGGCCCGGTTTGACAAATACGTTACCTGGTTTTTGGTTTCAGGCCGGCGGCCCTGCGCAATTTATTGGCCATGTCGGTTTTTTCCCAGGTAAAAGTCGGTCCTGTTCGGCCAAAATGGCCGCCGTGCGACGTCAGTGCATAAATGGGGCGGGCAAGTTTCAAATGCCCAATCATCTTCCCAGGTGTTAAGGGGAAGACCTGGCGAACAATTTCACTAAGGCGCGTGTCGCTGATTTGCGAGGTGTGCTCGGTGTCAACCAGCACAGAGATGGGCTCGGCCAGGCCGATGGCATAAGATAATTGAATCTCGCAGTTGTCGGCAAGGCCCGCAGCTACGATGTTTTTGGCTATGTATCGGGCCATGTAGCTTGCGCTTCTGTCAACTTTTGTGGGGTCTTTTCCGCTAAAACACCCCCCGCCGTGACTTCCTCTGCCGCCGTAGGTGTCAACGATAATTTTTCGTCCCGTAAGGCCGCAATCACCTTTGGGACCGCCGGTGACGAATCTGCCGGTCGGATTGATGTGAAATACGGTTTTTTTGTCCACTAATTTTTTAGGAAGAACGGGCAGGATTACGTTTTCGATGATTTGTTTTCTTAAGCTGGTGTACCGTATATCAGGCCCGTGCTGTGCCGATACAACGACGGTGTGTATGCGTTTCGGGTTGCCGTTATGGTATTCGACGGTGACCTGGCTTTTGCCGTCAGGTCTCAACCAGGGCAGCAGTCGGTTTTTTCTTACCTTCTCCAGGCGAGTTGTTATGGCGTGGGCAAGGTGTATGGGCATCGGCATCAGGGCAGGAGTTTCCCTGCAGGCATATCCGAACATCAGGCCCTGGTCGCCGGCGCCCTGCTGCTTGTGCAGGCCCGTTCCTTCAGTTACGCCCTGTGATATATCAGGGCTTTGCTTGTCGAGGGTGACCATAACAGCGCAATTTTCATAGTCGAAGCCAAACTCGGGCTCGGTATATCCGATTTTTTTAATCGTGCTGCGAACCAGCGACGGGATGTCCACGATTGCTTTTGTAGTGATTTCTCCGGCGACCACGACCAGTCCTGTTGTTACCAGTGTTTCGCAGGCGACCCTGCTTTTGGCATCCTGTGCGAGCATTGCATCGAGGATTGTATCGGAAATCTGGTCGGCTATCTTGTCCGGATGGCCCATGGTTACGGATTCGCTGGTGAACAGGTAAGAGGTGGTGTTACGCGCCTGGTAACCGGCGGCGGGTTTTTTCGTCATGTCAAATTATCCCTTCAAAAACAGTTGTTTTGTGCGTAAGTGCCGGAACCCGACAGCATAGAAAATACAGGTGGTACAGTCAAATGAAAAAACAGCCCTGATAAGATGCCTGCTGATGCTGTAAATGTTTACGGAAGGATTTTCCAGGGCTATTCGTTCAGCCTCCAGTCGTACCTGGTATATTCAATGGAATAATTTTCGGTTTCAAGAAAATCCTTATTGCGAACGGAAACGTAATTAGTGATAAAGTTTAGTACCGCGCGGGTGGCCTGGTCTTTGTCCTTGAATTTTTTATCGGTACCGTATTTTTCGATAAATCTTTTGCCGTGCCACGTAGAGCGCAGAACCGCTGGCAGATAAACTCTCCTTTCCCGCCTGTCTATACTGAACGCGTGCTTTTGAGACAGGAATTTTCTAATCTGGTCGTCAAGCTGCTGCTGGAGTCTATGTCCTGAATATGGTTCGTTGCGCAAAGGCGGACCGGAAACGCTGGCATAAGAAATGGCAAAGAATATTCTTGGTTCGGAAAACTGCTGGTAGAAGAAACGGTCCTGGATTTCGGAAAGGGTAAATTCCTCCTCCATGACGATAAACTTGTATCCGGTCCATATATCCTTAATGTGCCTGATGCTGGTTGGGGGCCAGAGTAGTCTCAGTATTCGTAAAGACTGAATGGGATAATTGGCGATAATTATGTCCAGCAGTTTTATATTATACGCGTTAATCCAAAAAGCCATCTTGTCATTTAGCGGCCATTCGCTGTACTGTTCGGGGTCAAGGTCAGCGAATGCCTCAAGCAGCCGTTTTAGCTGCGGTTTCCTGCGGTTTAAGGTTTTATAATCAACTTTTCCATTTTCATTGACATACTTACTTAAGATATCGGCACACCTGTCGTGGAAAGCAACGGCCAGATGCGGTTGAGTTTTTTCAGCCTGAGGCCTTTCGCTCTGCTGCTTGTCTTCAGCAACAGGCGGCGTCTGAACCGGTGTCGGTTCGGACTGGTCAGCTGTGTACAGAGGCGGTTTCTCCTGCTGGGCAGTTACTGGTTCAGGCGGTGATGGTATAAGTTCTTTGCGCTCGGGTACTAAAGGCTCGGTAGTATCAGGTTCGCCCTTTAGCTGTTCGAGCTGTGGAGGTGCCGGTACAAGCGGCTCGATATCCTGTGTCGGCTGCGGCCGGCAGGCAAGAAAACCAAGTACAACCGCCAGCACAACCGTAAGAGCGACCGGGTATTTGATTGATTCAGTGTGTTTGTTCACAAATATGTTCTTTAAAAGCATATACTTGTCAGGTCTCTATTCTATTTAGAATCCGGGCAATGTTTGGCACGCCGCGAGCAGGGATATACTAAATGTTTTTATCGTGTATTTACAAACAAATCTTGATTGTACAGATGGTTTTCAGACATGATAGCCGGGCAAACGGTGTTTTCAGCCCTTAAGCACGGCCAAAGGCGCCATTCGAGCAACGGCCCTGGCCCAGCGGCATCCGATAATAATTCGTATAATTTCCTCGATATCTTTATAAGCATCGGGCGCCTCTTCCTTTACTCTGCGCCTGTTGCCGGCTATGAGTTTTATTCCTTTCATACTTTGCCTGAACCGGTCATCGGTAATAGCAGGCGGTGATATAATCCTGCCGTTGCGCATCTTTCCCAGGGCTGCCGTTCGGCTCATTACTCTGCCTGCGCCGTGGTTTACCGAACACAGGGATTCTTCGGAATCTTCCGTACCCGCAAGCAGAAAGCTGGCCGTTCCCATAGAGCCCGGTGTGATAATAGGCTGGCCTGTTCCGGCGAAAATAGTGCCGGCCATACGGCTGGGGCCGAAAGCACGGGTTGCGCCCTTTCGGTGTATCCAAAGCTGTCGGTTAAGGTGTCTTTCAAGCTTCGCCATATTATGCGGCACATCATAAACAAGTTCCAGCGGCGTCGGCCCGAACATTCTGTTAAAGCAGCGTCTTACCAGCAATGCCATAATGTGCCGGTTGGTGAACGCAAAGTTTGCAGCAGCAGCCATGGCCGTGATATATTTTTTCCCTTCGCTGGTATCGGTGGATAAATATGCGAGCATTTTCTTTTGGGGCGTGGGGCAGTTTCTTACGGCTATATTCATATAAGCATCGGCGACTTCATAGCCGAATCTGCGTGAGCCCGAGTGTATCATCACAAGGATTTGGTTTTTGGAAATGCCGAATTCTTTGGCCAAATCTGGGTCAAAAGTTTCCGTTACGTACTGGATTTCTATAAAGTGGTTGCCGCCGCCAAGCGTTCCCAGTTGGCAGCCGCCTTTTTGGACGGCAGCGGACGGCACGGCGGCCGCATCGGCGTGCATCGAACCATTTTCCTCTATTCTTTCCAGGTCGGCACGGAACTGGTCGCCCTCGAAGGCCTCCCAGGCGCGGTGCTTGACTTTTTCAGCAAGAACGGGTACGGCCGCGACACCTTTATTTATGACTTCTTCGACGCCGGCTTTGTCAATGGTAAGATTGGCTTTCCCCTCGCCAAGCGGAATATCACGGGCAATGGACTGAGCAATTTTATCGGTATCTATATCACCCTTGAAAAACGGCGTGGTCAGCAGGCGCATGCCGCAGTTGATATCATAACCGACAGCGGCAGGCATAATAGCTGTATCCAGGCCCAGAACCGAGCCGATGGGTATCCCGAAACCGACGTGAATATCGGCGGTGGCCAGCACTTTTCTGGCAGGCGGCAAAGACGCCGCATCCCGCAGCTGGCCCAGCGCGTCAGGCTCAAGATTTATCATTTCGGAGGCATAAACGGTCGCATCAACAACCATTTGGTCGTGCCGCTGCATCAGCAGCCGAAACGGGTCCAGGCGAACAAGATTTACCGATGACTGCGTCATGGACAAGTCCTTTTTTATGTTTTATACTGCCCCGGGCTGATATTCAAGCCCTATAATCAGATGCTTTATCATTATGAATCATAAATTGTTTGTCTGTCAACCGTCAAGTAAGCCGAATTCACTTGACAACAAGCCGTTTTTAAGCTATTTTAGATGTCAGGTATGTGGTATATACGAACTTTAAAAAGGGGTGTTGAGGGTGTTTATTAAGACAATGCAATCCGCGTTTTTCTGCGTGTTGGCAGGGTTCTGGGTTTTAGGCGTGGATTTGCCTTTACGGGCAGCAAATACAAGGGATATCGATGAAGTTCGCACCAAACCGGTGCTTGAGAGCAAAGACTTAACAGTAATAGATGATTTCGTAGCCGAGGCGGTGCGTGAACTGGTCAAATCCACTGATTTTACTTCCGTAGCCGAGATTCGCAAAGCCATCGCCGTGCGCAAAGACAGCGATGTCGAAAGTTCGCAGGGCCAGTATTCGGGGCAGTTTCTGGAATCAGCGGCCCGCAGTATTTCCGAAGCCCTGCAGCAGGCTGCCGGATTTACCACCAACGAACGGCGGTTCAAGATTATAGTTAATCTGCTGATTCTGACAAACGACCTTGAAGACCGGCGGTTGGCGGATACAGCCCTAAAATTGTTTGACAATGAGAATGTCGCGGTCCGGTACTGGGCGGTTCGATGTGTTACCAGTGCGGGTATGATAGAAAAGCTGGATTTGAGTAAGGGGGACGATTCGGAACTGGCCGCAAGGATTGCAGCCGAACTGAGTAAAATTGTCGAAAAAGCGTGTCCTGAAATACTGTCATTGGCTGCTGATTACGCCACCCTGCCCACAGTTGCGCAGGGGTGGGATTTACTGGTTCAAATAGCCGAGACCCGAATAAAACAATACGCCGACTGGAGCGTCGAATACGAGCTTCTGGATGCAAAGGTGCTGAAACTGCTGTACGAAAAGATATCTCTTTCGGCAACCGGCGGTTCGAAAACAGCACGCTGCTTCGGGCAGTTGTACTCCTACATGATGCAAAGATACATAAAGGACCTCAACGGCGGTAATTTGCTCGATGCCGCCGGCAGGCATCAATTGGCATCGGCGCTGGTGGAACTTGAAAGAAGTTGTGTCGGCAGGCTTATCGGCATGCCGCAGGTTACTATAAAACGGGCCATCGAACAAAACGACTCCCGCGCTCTCGAGCAGGAACACACCAGGCTTTTCGGCAACCGGCAGCGACAGGGACAGCTGACAGAAAAACTCGGGTGTGATTACGGACCCGCAGCCGACGGCAGCGCACGCACCACACCGCTGAACCTGCCGGAGCCGCCTGACAGGTCGGTGGCGGATAATTGATTGTCATAATTATCCGCAGCGGCAGGTAATATATTTATTATCATACACTTTGCGCAAAGGGATTTTGCGTTGAGACTTTTATTACTTTTTCTACCAGCAGCAGTTTTATTTCCGGTGTGCGGCTGCCGGCGTTCCGCGCCGGACCCCGGTGAAAGTGTTCTTTATGCCAATCTCGGCGCCAGAATAAGGACGCTGGATACCGCTGATATCTCGGACGTCAGCAGCATGGTCGTGGCGGCACAGTGCTGCGAATGTCTCTACCAATACCACTATCTGAAAAGACCCTGCCAGCTAATTCCCCAACTGGCCGCGGGTATGCCGGCCGTCACCGACAACGGACTTGCCATGACAATAAAAATCGCCAAAGGTGTGTATTTTGCAGATGACGCCTGTTTTGAAAACGGCAAAGGCAGAGAACTGACGGCTGGAGACTTCGTTTTCGCATGGAAGCGGATTGCCAATGTCAAAGAGCGCAGCAGGAACTGGTGGATTTTCGATAACAGAATCGTCGGACTCAATGAGTTTCGTGAATATACAAAATCGGTTGGCAAAAATCACCAGGTGGATTATTCAAGGCCTGTTGCGGGACTGCAGGCCCCTGACGACCACACGCTTGTAATCAGGCTCAAAAGGCCCTGGCCGACGATGATATACCACCTTGCATACCTGCCCACGGCTGCGGCGGCAAAAGAGGCTGTGGATTATTACGGCCGGGATATTATCAGTCACCCTGTCGGTACGGGACCGTTCAAGCTGAAAGTCTGGCACCGCGGTAGTTATGTCGAGATGGTCAGAAATGAAAATTTCAGAAAAGAACTGTACCCTTGCGAAGGCGAACAAAAGGACCTTGAAGCAGGCTTACTTGCCGATGCGGGCAAACCATTGCCGTTAGTGGACAAATTGTTCTTCGTGCTTGTGGAAGAGGACCAGCCGCGGTGGCTGCAGTTTCTTCGCGGCAAAATAGATGCAATGAGCATTCCCAAAGACAGTTACAGCCGGGCGGTCGATGCGTCCCGGAATTTAAGCAGCTCCGTGAGCCGGCTCGGTATTCGCATGGAAACATTCAGCAACCCCGATACGTCGTGGATAGGGTTTAATATGGAAAACGAAATCCTCGGTTCGAACAAGCCGCTGCGCCGGGCTATAAGTTACTGTCTTGACCGCAGCGGCTTTATAGAGTTGTTTTCGAACGGTCGTGACCAAAAAGCTTATGGTTTCATACCTGTGATGCTGAACTGCTATGACCAGCGGGTAAAGAAAATCGGCATCGATTACGACCCGACAAAAGCTGTGCAATTGGTAAAAGAAGCCCAAAAGCTTAACGGCGGCAAACTGCCCCGCTTGAAATTGTCTATGCCCGGAACCGGCACTACCATGCGTCAGGTCGGGCGGTTCTGGCAAAAGTGCTTTGAAAACGTGCAGCTTGATTTGGACGTTGAATATATGGACTGGCCTGCATTTCAGGAGAAAGTCAAAAACAGGGATGTTCAGATGTTCTGGTCGAAAGCGGTGGCCTTCTATCCGGATGCCGAATATTTTCTGCAGTGTTTCTACGGCAAACATACCTGGCCGGGACCCAATATTTTTAACTACGCCAATCCCGAGTTCGATGCCATTTATGAGCAAATCGTCTCTATGCCCGACAGTAACCAGCGCACGCAGCTTTGCAGACAGGCACAGCGAATAGTAATCGAAGATTGTCCCGCAGCCTTTGTCGGTCATCGTGTTGCGTATGTTCTGGTGCATGACTGGGTCCGTAATTATAAACCACATACTTTCCAATACGGGCTGGCTAAATATCGCGGCATAGACGCATCCAGACGGGCCGGTTATAAAAAGCTGCTGAAAAAAGTCAGATGACCAGCTACATAATAAGACGCCTGTTATATGCGATACCGACGGTGCTCGGTGTTTTGCTGCTTACCTTTGTGCTGTTTACCGTCATAGGCGGCGATATTTCCGACCAGCTTGCCGGCGAAAACGCATCAGCAGAAACCATCAAAGAGATACGTCACGAATACGGTTTCGACAAACCGTTGTTCTTTTCCTTCGACAGTCAATTTGTAAATCACGTCAAAGGCGCGCTTACGTTCAACTTCGGAAGAGCTCTTGACGGCCAGCCGGTTATTGACAAGCTCAAAACAGGCCTGGGACCGTCTCTTGCGTTGACAGTGCCGATGTTGCTTGGCATTACAGTAATTTCCGTATCCCTTGCGCTTGTTCTGGCTTTTGTTCGTGGCTCGGCCTGGGACGCAATAGCGAATGTTATCTGCATTACGGCAATGAGTATTCCGTATCTGAGTTTTATTCTTTTCGGCCAGTATTTTCTGTCATACAAGTGGGGACTTTTCCCGGTGTACTTCAGTCCCGACCTGACGATGGCGCAGTATGTGGCTTTGCCGGTGATTATCGGTGTTGCAGCGGGCCTGGGAGCCAACACCCGTTTTTACCGAACGGTTATGCTCGATGAAATCCATTGCGACTACGTTCGAACCGCTTTTGCCAAGGGTCTTGGTGCAGGCAGCGTCTTGTTTAAACACGTTTTAAGAAACGCAATGCTGCCTGTTATAACACGGGTCTTGTCGGCGATACCGTATCTGTGTCTCGGGTCTGTGCTGCTTGAGAAATTCTTCGGTATCCCCGGCCTGGGTTACCTTGTGGTGGATGCGGTCGCACAAAGGGATTATTTTGTTATAAACGCCGTTACTTTTATAAGCGCGATACTGTTTGTGGTTTTTAATCTTATAACCGATATTTGCTACGCTGTGGCCGACCCGAGGATTTCGTTTGAATAACTATCAAAACCAGCTCAGCAGCAAAAATGCCGCGCACAGCGGTTTTTGGCCGGGCCGATTGCGCCGGCTCGCCAGGCGCAAAGCAGCAGTGGTTTCCTTTGCGGTAATTGCAACTTATTTTTCACTCGCTGCCTTTATCCACTTAGCTGAGATATTTGACTGGCAGGTGCCGATAGTACATTACAGCCGGCAGGTCGGTACGGCATACGAAAGACCTGGCCGGCAGCATCTGTTTGGCACCGACATGTTCGGACAATCGGTATTGCGCAAGACCCTGTACGGGGCAAAAGTGTCCCTGACAGTGGCACTATGCGCAAGTTTTATCAGTATAACATTAGGTGTCAGTTTAGGCGCGTTGGCGGGCTACTTCCGGGGTTTCATCGACCAGGCAATCATCTGGATTTATTCGACACTAAGTTCGGTTCCATATATACTGTTGATACTCGGATTTGCTGTGGTGCTGCGCAACAACAGCATTTTCGGTCTGCAACCTGCCGGTACTACGACCGCCTGTCTTGCCATAGCTCTTACAAGCTGGGTCGGTATATGCCGGTTAGTGCGCGCCGAAGTCATAAAGCGTGCGAACAGTGAGTATGTCCTGGCCGCCAGGTCGCATGGGTGCGGCAGCGCTCGAATCATACTGAAACATCTGCTGCCCAACATTTTCCACGTTATCATTATTGACTTTTGTGTGCGTTTCGTTTGGTTTGTGCACGCAGAAGTGATATTGAGTTTTTTAGGGCTTGGCGGGCAGTCCAGCTGCAGTTGGGGTGCGATGATAAGTGATGCGCGTCTGGAACTTTTGCGTGGAGTCTGGTGGCAGATGACGGCCGCAACGGCGGCGATATTATTGATTTCACTTGCGTTAAATGTTTTGGGGGACGCTTTGCGAGACTGCCTTGACCCTAAATTAAGGATTCAATAATTTATGTCAAAGCCAGCGGCCGGCTTCTCAGCGAAAGCTGCGATAGGCCTGGTTTTCGCCGAAACGCCTGCAAATTTTGAGCCGGTCATGGCGACAGAAAAAATTGATTATATATATTGATAAATGCGCAAAAATAGGCAAAAATGTGTTAAGAACCGATTATTACAGGCTGGCGGCTGTCGGGCCTTGGGGCCGGCCAGTTACATTTGGACTTTTGTTGAGGAAAGAAGTAATAGCCTTATGGAAGATAAAATTGACGTGGCAATAAGCAGTGAAAACGATGTTATGGTGGTAAGTTTCAACGCTGCTTCAATAAGCGATGTCGAGAGCATCACATCGGCAGCTGATAAAATAAAAGAATTTATAGAAAACCATCGTTTGTCCGCTTTGGTATTTGATTTCAGCGGTGTCAAGTTCTTCTGTTCCCAGGTGCTGGGGCTGCTGCTGGATGTGCGGGCCAACCTGAAAGCACATGAAGCCGAAGTGGTGATTAGCGCGATAAATCCGCAGCTTTACAGGGTTTTTAAGATAACCAACCTGGATAAGATTTTCAGGTTTTTCCCGGATAAAAAGGCTGCTGTCAAAGCGGTTAAAACCGGTTGAATTTTGTTCAAGTACAGGGGAACGTTATGTATGTTGCAGCGCAATTTTCTATTTTTATGGTCAACAAGCCCGGAGTGCTGGCTCAGGTGCTGGGCGAATTTGCCCGCGCCAAGATAAATATAATAGCTATGACGATGACCGATTCGGTTGAACACGGCGTTATGCGGTCGGTTTTTGCGTCGCCGGAAAAAGCAAGAGAGGTCCTGTCAAAACTAAATCTGTCCTATAACGAAACGGAGGTTCTGTGCGTAGAACTGACTAACCGGTCCGGAGCGCTGGCGACGGTTGCCGAAAAGCTGGCCAAAAACCACATAAATATCTCATACGCATATTGCACAGCGGGTGCCCGGGGCGGTCACACTACCGGCGTATTGAAGGTGGCAGACGTTAAAAAGGCAATGAAAGTGCTTAAAGCAGGCCGTGACAAATCCACTAAATCCCGGCCTGCGATAAGACGTCCGGGCTCTTTGAGAAAATAGCTGCTGACGCTGGCGGTTGCTTGCGAAAAGGTAAAGGAATGTCAATAGGCAAGGGTCACTTGCCTTTTTGCGTTTGGCGGGCGGGTAAAGACCCAAACTGGTAACTGCTCGCCGCGGAGTTAGCTACAACCAACGGCATGTCCTCATTATTATAAGTTAACAGGGAAAAATTATTTGCTTTTCCTTTGAGCATGTATACGTTTGAACCAAAATATATAGCAACCACACCTTAAAATAGCACTAAGCCAGTTACAATCGTGCTACGAGACCAGAGCCTTAAGCAATTCTTGAGCTGCACTTATTATTCAAAGAAAATCAACAACTTGTATAGTCAATTCACTTACTGTTAATGTAGCTCATTCCCTGATAGAAAAACGGGACTCTGACCCGATTGAAAAAGCCTCCCTTCTTGATAACTTAAGCGACTTAGAAAACATTTAAGGTTCCGGCGTGGAGGACTATGTTAAGAACGTTTGATTGCAATATGTTTTTTTGCTGAGCTAATTTAACTTTATTTCTGATTTGAAGTCGTTTGTAAGGAAAGCATACCGATTGGATTTCCTGCCAAAGAGAGAGGAAGGTATTGAATGAAAATTTTGATAGTATTGTCTGAATGGGGCTACTGGGGTGAGGAACTTGTGGGACCTTTGAACCATTTCGATGCGGCGGGCTACGAGGTCGTCTTTATCACCCCCACCGGGAAAAAGCCCAAAGCTATATCTGTTAGTATGGACCCAAAATACATTGACCCGCCACTTAGCCGACCTGTCACGTCTAAAGAGACCGAGTTTGCAACTAAGATTGGAGTGACGTATTCGACGGTTAACCGCTGGGAAAACAACAAGGGGAAACTTTCTCCATCAGCAATGCTCAGGATTGAAGAATTACAAAATAAATTAGAGCAGAATAAATAGTCTGAGTCGGAGATCAGAAAGGGGACTATCTGCAATGAGGAAACGAGGTGTTGTATTAAAAGTTATGAGTGTGATTTTTGTGATATTTACCTGCTCTTTGGTATATGGCCAGAATGGGTCAGCCAATACTGACAAATTGGACATTCAGTTTACACCCTACTTCTGGGCGGCTGAATTAAAAGGGGACGCTACGCTCAGGGGACGTACCGGGTCAGTTGATATTAGCTTCAGTGATATCCTGGATAAACTGGATATTGCCTTTATGGGCCGTCTCGAAGCATGGCAAGATAGATGGGGGTTGTTCTTGGATGGCTTATATATGGATCTTGGGGCTGATTTTACAACTCCTCGAGGATTGGTTTCAACAGATATAGATGTGAAGATGACAATGTTGGAATTTGGAATTGGTCACCGACTTTTGGAAACTCCAGTTGGAAAAAACAATAATCAAATGCTGTCATTTGACCTGTTAGGTGGCGGCCGGTATATCAATCTGGATGGTGAAATAGATATTAAAACCAATGGTCCACTTGCGGATATTGTTTCCGGCAGAACATTTGGAAGAAGAGAGGAATGGGTAGATCCAATTGTTGGCGGACGATTGAGATGGGATATTGATGAGAAACTTGCTGCTGCCGTGAGGTTTGATTTTAGCGGTTTTGATATAGGGGAAGGCTCTAACCTAACATGGAATCTTCTGGCAGGTATTGATTATAAGCTTAAAGAAAATATGAGTCTGAAAGCCGGATATCGTATTTTTGATATTGACTACGATAGCGGCAGCGGCAACAAGGAATTTGGGCTGGATGCACAATTTAGAGGGCCAATTTTTGGTTTGACTATCCTCTTTTAGGAAGGATGCAAGATGCAGAAATTTAGGCTATTTGGCACAAGCTTTTCAGCGGTTATCACCCCTTTGATACTGTTGGGTATAACGGGCTGTGGCCTGCCCCGCAATCCTGTGCCGTTAGCCAGAATATCTGATGGACGTTTAGCAGACTTTTCAAAAGTGCGTTTCTGGGATGTGCAGTACAACCCAGATGTAAGTATAGATTCAGGTGATTCTTCGGATTGCAGCTTTTTAGCATTATCCGGCGGCGGTGCCAAAGGAGCATTTGGGGCGGGTTTCTTAAACGGCTGGACGGATTCAGGAACACGGCCGAATTTCAAAATCGTCACAGGTATAAGTACAGGAGCATTGATCGCACCGCTTGCTTTCCTTGGGTCTGAATACGACGATGAACTCAGGGAAGGTTATACGACGATCAAAACAAAGGATATTTTAAATGTTGAGGGCATTCTGGGCTTCGGTATTTTGCCGGTTCTTTTCGGTGAATCTTATGCCAGCACCAAGCCACTTCAAAAAATGATCGCAGATTTGGTCGATCAGAGTGTGTTGGAATCAATCGCACGGGAATATGCAAAAGGAAGAAGGCTTTATATTGGTACGACAAACCTCGATGCTCAGCGTGTTGTAGCCTGGGATATGGGTGCCATTGCAAGCAGTGGTCATCCCGATGCACTAAAGTTATTCCGCAAAGTAATGTTGGCTTCGGCGTCCATTCCTGGCGCGTTTCCACCGGTCTATTTCGATGTTGAAATTGACGGCAAAAAGTACGATGAGATGCACGTGGATGGAGGTGTAATCACCGGTGTGTTCGGTTATGGTGCGACGTTGTTTACCGAAGTTCAAGATAAAGGCATGTGCAGTTTTTATGTCATTAAAAACGGTAAGCTGGATGTTGAAGCAAAACAAGTGCCGCGCA
>SDBT01008021.1_pt1 | contig 17300 bp, 15 predicted proteins | sample 2277101 | NCBI WGS metagenome assembly SDBT01 (sample SAMN10404973, study PRJNA504765) | marine sediment metagenome | isolation source: marine sediment core GS10_PC15, 103 cmbsf | place: Arctic Ocean: Southern Knipovich Ridge | collected 2010
TTACATCGGTAATTTGGTTTGTCAGAAAGTAAATCTTCGATCATTGAACGCAACATAATTAATTTTTCACGCGTGTCGCCATATGAGTTATCCATATAGAGCTCAATTAAGCGATGCACACCGCGCAAAGATAAATAGTCACGCATTTGATTAGCCAAAAATTCGATTGCATCACGATCACCATGCCATTTTCTGATGTATTCAGATAGAACTAAAATAATAGATATACGTGGGTATTCTTTTAAACAATCATGCAAAAAGCCAATTAACTCACCTTCATTACCTATACTTTCATAACAACCCGCCAATGGTTTAATCATTTCCGAGACATAGTCAGGGTCTTGTAATGGCACGCGTTTATATGAACGTATAGCCGCTTTATAATTGTGGTTATTGGCATCTGCCCTCGCCTGCAACAAACTGGCGCGAACACAATTTCGATCGCTGGCAAACGCTTTTTTAAGAAGACGTTGTGCCGTTTCAATATTGCGCTCGTTAAAGGCTAAATCCGTTAATTCACAATAATAATGTGCAATCGCAATGTGTTTTGATTTCCCTGTCGTACTTTCCAATTTTTGGGCTATTTGAATTGCTTGCTGCCAATCTTTTTGTTGCTCATAAATCCGCAGTAAATGTTCAAAACTCGACTCAGTTGCCTCGCCCATATCAACCAACTCAAGAAAAAGGCGTTCTGCACGATCTAATACGCCTGCACGTAAATAATCTTTGCCAAGCTCAGATAATGCATGTGTACGCTCGCGTTTACTTAATTGTGGACGAGCAATTAAATTTTGATGAATTCGAATGGCTCGATCAACTTCGCCACGTTGGCGAAATAAACTGCCTAAGGCTAAATGTGTTTCAACGGTGTCACTATCAACTTCTAATAATTTAATAAACACATCAACCGCTTTATCGGGTTGTTCATTAATTAAATAGTTTAAACCTTCAAAATAATGATGGCGCAAAGATGAGGTTTTTCGATGTAGATCTTTTTTGCTTTGCTTAAAGCCTGAATACCAACCACAAGCGGCGGCAATGGGCAGCAATAACAGTAGCCATGGAGACACTCTAGTGATTATCCTTAATCGGCATCGCGCGCAGATTTTCTACTTCTTGAGATGCTTGTTTAACTTTAGCTTTTAAACGCATATTTTTGTGTTTGAGTTTCACCAGTGGCACGAGTGAAAACAACACACCAATAATAGCGCCAACGGCTAAGGTTAACACCAAAAGAATTGAGAGGGATAATTGTAAGGTACCAAAATAATAATTAAGCGTTACATCGCTCGCATTTAATACCGCAAAGCTAACCCCTAGAATAATTATGATTAGCAATACCAGGTAAGTGAAAATACGCATATGAACACTCCTTAAAAAAATACAGGGCGGTATTCGATCAGACCACCCTGCTTATTTACTGATAACGATTTAGCTATCTTCCATTTTCTCACGCAGCAAGTCACCTAAAGTCGTATTAGCAACAGCTTCTGCTTTTGCTGGTGCTTTAGCTTCAGGTTTATCTTTTGGTACTTCTTTTAATGATAAATTGACCACTTGGCCTTTGCGATCAACGCCGACAACAAATGCGTCGATTTGTTGATCAAGCTTAATCTCATCAGTTAATTCTGCAGCACGCAGATAACCTTCAATGCCATCACCTAAATCAACGATCGCACGTTTGCTGTCGATATCCAGGACTTTACCTTGGATTGGGCTAGATTTTGGATATTTAGCTAAGAAGCCTTCAAATGGGTCAGAGCTCATGTCTCTGATACTCAGTGAAATGCGCTCACGTTCAGGATCAATACCGGTAATAATCGCTTCGATCTCATCGCCCTTCTTAAAGTTACGCACCGCAACTTCACCTGGCTCTGTCCAAGAAATATCGGACATGTGGACAAGACCGTCGATGCCACCATCAAGACCAATAAAGATACCGAAGTCAGTAATTGATTTGATATTGCCTTTAATTTTTTCATCAATTTGACGATTGCCGGCAAACTCATCCCATGGATTTGGAACGCATTGCTTGATACCCAGTGAAATACGGCGACGCTCTTCGTCAATATCCAAGACCATCACTTCTGTTTCATCGCCTAATTGTACGATCTTACTTGGGTGAACGTTTTTATTGGTCCAATCCATTTCAGACATATGAACCAAACCTTCAACGCCATCTTCCACTTCAACAAAGCAGCCGTAATCAGTGAGGTTAGTGACCTTACCAAAAATACGTGTGCCAACAGGATAACGACGTGTGATATCAACCCATGGATCTTCGCCTAATTGTTTGATACCCAATGACACGCGGTTTTTCTCCCGGTCAAAGCGTAAAATTTTAACTTTAATCTCGTCACCCAGCTTAATCACTTCACTTGGGTGTTTAACGCGCTTCCATGACATATCGGTAATGTGCAATAAGCCATCGATGCCGCCTAAATCAACAAACGCACCGTAGTCAGTAATGTTTTTAACAATACCGTCGATCACTTGCCCTTCTTCGAGGGTTTCTAGCAATGCTTCACGCTCACTGCCACTTTCTTCTTCAAGCACCGCACGACGTGAAACCACAATGTTATTACGTTTACGATCAATTTTAATGATCTTAAATTCTAATTCTTGGCCTTCCAAAATTTCTGGATCGCGTACTGGGCGAACATCAACCAATGAGCCTGGCAAAAATGCGCGTACTGAATTAACTTCAACAGTGAAGCCACCTTTAACACGTTCACTGATCATACCGATCACTGTTTCGCTATTATCACAAGCTGTTGTGAGGGTATCCCATGCTTCTGAGCGTTTAGCTTTCTCGCGGGATAATAAGGTTTCACCAAAGCCGTCTTCGACTTGTTCAACAATAACTTCAGTTTCATCGCCGATGGAGACTTCAAGCTCGCCTCGGTGGTTACGAAATTCACTGATAGAGATAACAGCATCCGACTTTAAGCCAGCATTAACGACAACCACATCGCTGTCGATGTGTACAACTTTGCCAGTGATCACTGATCCTGGGCGAATGTCAGAACGGGTTAAGCTTTCTTGTAACAAGTCAGCAAATGATTCAGTTGGGGTCATATTGAGATCCAAAAATAGTAGAGTTAGTTTAAAAAATTACAACGAGTAGCCCCGTTGCGCCACTTCTGATAGCACTTGCTTAAAGACCGCATCAACGCTTAAGGTAGTTGTATCAATCAATACCGCGTCATCTGCTGGCTTCAAGGGCGCAACACTGCGTTGTTTATCACGCGTGTCCCGCTTTTCAATGTCTATCAAAATCTGCAGCAGATTAACACTTATTCCTTTGTCATTCAACTGCTTATATCGTCTCTTGGCACGCTCTTCTGCACTTGCTTGAAAATAAAACTTAATTTCGGCATTGGGAAAGATCACCGTGCCCATATCACGGCCATCGGTGACCAGACCTGGGGCTTGGCGAAATGCACGCTGTCGCGCTACCAGTGCTTTCCGAACTTTGCCAAACGCTGAGATTTGTGATGCGACGGAAGCGCATTTTTCACTTCTAATATAGTTCCCAACATTATAATTATCAAGGAATATTTTCTGTGAATTTCCCTCTTCATCTGGCTTGAATTCCACCCGAAGGTCTTTAGCTATCTGAGTAATATCAGCTTCATCATCCAGGCTGACCTGCAACTTTATGCATTGCAAGGCCAATACGCGATAAAGACAGCCACTGTCTAAAAAGTGCCAGCCCATTTGAGTTGCTAACCGTAGACCAATAGTCCCTTTACCTGACCCACCTGGGCCATCGATCGTAATAACTGGAATTTTATTGCTCATGCAAAGCCTCATGTTTTGTATCAATTCTCAACCCCACACCTCTGGATATATTAACAAAATCCGGGAATGATGTTGCCACATTGGCGCAATTTTCAATCTGAATAGGCTGCTCGGAAGCTAAGCTCGCCATCGCAAATGCCATGGCCACTCGGTGGTCACCAAAGCTATTGACCTCACCACCTTCAATTTGCCCACCCTGAATGATAATCCCATCCGGGCGAGACTTGCAGGTGATGCCAATGGCTCGCAGCCCATTGGCCATACTGCGAATTCGATCGCTTTCTTTGACTCGCAATTCTTCAGCGCCACGTAATACAGTTACCCCTTCGGCACAAGCTGCTGCAATAAATAAGGCCGGAAATTCATCAATGGCGAGGGGTACTTGCTCCAGAGGAATATCAACACCACGCAATTGACTACTACGAATTCGTATATCCGCAACGGGTTCATGGCCGTTAAAGCGTTCTTCAATAATTTCCAGGTTAGCACCCATAATGCGCAAGATATTGATAACGCCCAGTCGTGTTGGGTTCAAGCCCACATTATTCAGGATTAGTTCAGAGTTTTTAGCAATACAAGCGCCGACCATAAAAAATGCGGCAGATGAAATATCACCCGGCACCTTAATATCAGTCGCCGTAAGGCTGCCACCGCCTTTAATGCGCACTTGCGGACCACAATGTTTTACCGGATAGCCAAATGCCTCTAACATGCGTTCGCTGTGATCGCGTGTCACGCCTGGTTCAGTAATCGCGGTCTCACCAGCGGCATACATGCCAGCAAAAAGGAGGCAAGATTTAACCTGCGCACTGGCCATCGGCATTTTGTAATTAATACCCTGTAACGCTTGCCCACCATGAACATTTATTGGTGGCGTGCCATCTTCTTGTCCTTCAATAACCGCACCCATCGTTTTCAGTGGATCTAAAATACGTCGCATGGGGCGCTTACATAAAGAATCATCACCGCTAAGTTGGCTATCAAATGCTTGGCCGGCCAAAATGCCTGAGAGCAAACGGATACTCGTGCCAGAATTGCCTAAATCAAGTGCCTTATTGGGTTCTTGTAAGCCGTGCAGACCAACGCCATGGATGATCATATCACCCTCGCTCGGTCTTTCAATGGTCACACCTAATTCACGAAAAGCATCTACGGTCGCCAACACATCGGTGCCGGTTAGCAAGTTGCTCACGCGCGTGGTGCCATCAGCCAAGGAGCCTAGCATCACGGCACGGTGTGAAATTGACTTGTCACCCGGAATGTCTATTGATCCACGTAAGTGCCCACCGGGTTGTGTTATAAATTTCATATTTTCGCCGAAAATTTGTCCATAAAATCAATCAGTTTATCAACACCTGCCTCTGGCATAGCATTATAAATACTAGCGCGCATACCACCGACTGTGCGATGCCCTTTTAAATTAGCTAACCCTTCTGCATGTGATTCAGTTAAAAACTGCTCATTGTATTTATCATCCGCCAAGGTAAAGACAATATTCATCCGCGAGCGATAAGCCAGATCAATGGGGTTTTTATAAAACTTGCTGTTATCAAGGAAGTCATAAAGCTTAGATGCTTTGCGTTGATTGCGCTCGGCAATTTTCGCCATACCACCTTGCTCTTTCATCCATTTAAAACTCAAACCGGCCATATACCAAGGAAATGTCGGTGCTGTATTGTAGAGCGAGCGGCTGTCGGCATGAACTTTATAATTAAACATCGTCGGCGTGCAGTCATTGGCCTTACCTAATAAGTCGTCGCGTATGATAACAATGGTAAGTCCCGAAGGGCCGATGTTTTTCTGCGCACCCGCGTAAATCACGCCATAACGTGACACATCAAAGGGTCGTGATAAAATATTCGACGACATATCGCAAACTAGCGGCACATCACCCGTCTCCGGGATATCATGAAACTCCAAACCATTAATGGTTTCGTTGCCCACATAATGCACGTAGGCCGCGTCAGGATTCAGCTTCCACTGATCGGGCTTAGCAATACTGGTAAATTTATTAGCTTCTGAGCTGGTTGGCACATTGACCTTGCAGTAGCGCGCACCTTCATCCATCGCAAGACCAGACCAAATGCCGGTATTGATATAATCCGCGGTTTTTTTGTCACCCAACAGATTCAAAGGCACCATGGAAAATTGACTGCGCCCACCACCTTGCAAAAACAGCACCTTATAATTATCAGGAACGTTAAGCAGCTCACGAAAATCAGCTTCCGCTTCGCCTGCAACAACCGTAAACTCTTTACCCCGGTGGCTAACTTCCATAATCGACATGCCACAACTATGCCAGTTCAACAGTTCTTGCTGGGCTTTATTTAGGACATCTTCGGGTAAGGTCGCAGGACCTGCGCTGAAATTATAAACTCGTGACATGTGGGGGTACCTTTAAATGTGTTGTTAACAAGGCCTTGCACTATACCCTAATAATTCATTTTTTTCATTATTCGATTCAGTATTGACATGTATAATCTGTATGATATTTAATTACAATACAAATACACAAGGAGGTCACCCATGGCTGTCGCATCAATTAACAAAGAAGCTTTCTTAACCGCCGTCCAAGAACTCAGCGAGCGCGGCGATAAAATCACTCAATCGTCCATCCGCGAACGGTTAGGTAATCGGGGCAGTTTCACGACGATTAATGATTGGCTAAAAGAATGGCGTCAACAGCATGAGTCGCAAATTAAGCAAGCGGCCAGCCTACCGATGATCCCAGATGAAATAAAAGTGGTCATGAATCAACTATGGCGCACAGCAATTGACGCAGGTAAAGCGCAATATCAAGATGCCATTAAAGAATATCAAGATAAACGTGATGAGATTATCCAAGAAAAGCATCATTTACTCAGCGAGATTAAACGTCTACAAGAACGTGTTGACGGTCAGCAATCTGGATTGACAAGCTTTAGTGATGAACTAAATCAAGCCAATGCAGAATTAAAAGCTGCGCAAACCTTAGCCGATGAACGCTCAATGCAAATAAATAAATTGCAAACTGAAGTTGAGACATGTCGCCAAACTGCTCAAACTGAAATCCAAAAAAATCAGCTGTTAACTCAGCAAGCACATCGCAGTGCTAATTTAGAAAATAAACACGATAAAATGAACTCACAATTAAACACCTTACAAATAGAAAAACAAGGCCTCATTCTAAAACTAGAACAACAAAAAATTCAATTTGAGCATTTAAATACTACACATAAAGAACTCAGTGCCGAGCGAAAACAACTAATAAAAGATACTAAGCAATTTGAAAAAGAAAAACAAAATAATCAACTAGAAATTGCTCGATTAAAAGAAAGGCTCAATGCCGCACAACAACAAACTGAAATGCTAACGAAAGAGAAAACGCATTATATGGATCAAATGCAATTGCAAATGCAGCAGCAGATACAAGCATCACTTGCTGAGCTGACTAAGCCAAAAGCCATGCGGGGCTCTAAGTGATGTAGAGCTGCGCTGGTTGGTCCTGTGCCGTGCGGTGCATTCATTATGGGGGGCACGAAGTTTAAAAGAATGCATCGAACGGCACAGGACCTCACCCCAAATACGCGACTATGCTATACTATCATTTAGGTATCAATGCATTAACGCGAGATTTTCTGGTGTTGGCACCACCCATTAGTCCGTCAATGAGACAATAATTAAACCAGCGACCATCCCAATGCAGTGTTAATGGTATTTTTAACCACACTCAGTGCTGCATTAATTGCATTCTGAATTGCAATTTCACTTAAGCCAGTTGCAGTCAGCATAACCGTTTCAGCCGTATTTTTTTGCATATCAAAATAGATTTTTGCTTGCGCCTGATTAATTGTGCCTGCTAATTGCATTTTTTCTACGCTTACAGCTGCATGAGCTAATTTATTCAACTCAACTTCTGCATAGTGCTCCACAGTTGGCCAAGCTGACTTGATTGAGTGTTTAAACGCGGCTAACATTTCATCCAAGATTGAGCTTATGTTGATTGATGCCATTTCGCATACTCCAATTTTAAGATTGCTGAAAAGCTTTGATTAATACTCTGCTCAATTAACTGAACTTGTTTAGACGTTTTAAAGCCCATTTTATGTAATTTTTGCAGATCATTGATGGTGTTCTGCAATAGCTGTAATTGCTTAACGGTCAATGCATTGTGCGGAATTGCTTTTGCTTGAGTGATAATGCTAGTCAAATTAACCTGAATTTGGTTGTAGCTTTTAACATAGCGTGAATAATTAGCACGCGGCGTACCCACACTTTGCTCAACATTTAGCAGCAGCGTATCAACTTGCTTTTGTAAGCCGACAATTTGCTGCGTAACAGCGGCATTGTAAGGCGCAATTAAATGCACCGCGCAGCTGCTTAATGACAGTACTGTTAATAGAATAAAGAACCAAACTGTTTTATTGTTGCGAACGACGTCCAAAATAATGCCCCAAGATTAACGTAACGATTGGTAATAGGTCAGATTTATAAGATGCAAATAAATTTGTGATGGGGGCTGCCTGCAACCACCCTGCTGCTACGGCTATTTCTGCTAAGAATGCCAGACCGTAAAAAAAAGTGATAACGATAAGCGCCCAAATTGTCACATCCATTTGAAAGCGCCACTGTTGCCGATTCGGTGTTGCTTGTGTTGTATTTTCGGCCATCATCCACTCCTTGAATTATTATCGATATCCTATTTGATTGTTGATCGTTAAGCAACCAAGCTAGCGGCAGTTCAAATTATTGTAATTTATCTGTCCAAGTTAGTGTAGCCGTATTAAAGCCGTAACATTAACTCACGAGGATCGACACTTAAGTTTAGGTTTTTTCGGGCTTTCACCGCCTCGCTCCTCGTTCATGACAAACTCCTTCTGTCCGATTAGATCACAATGCACTATACCAGAACTGCTTGATTTTTCAGAGAAGAATCTGTTATACTTCTCAACTATGACGAATTACACCACACATGAATACCAAGTTCATTCTAACAACGCCCCTTGTTGTTGCCGCTGTTGCTGTTGTTAATCAACACGCTTTTTCTTTCTCTCGTCTAATATTTAATACTTGGTAACTAACATGAGCAGCAACACAACCCACCCTAAGGCTCTAAAATACATTTTTCTCACCGAGATGTGGGAACGATTTAGCTATTATGGCATTACCGCCATTCTGATTTTATATATTAGCCATACGTTTGGCGTTACTGATGCTAAAACTTATGCTATTTATGGGGCCTATGGCGCTTTAGTATATACCACGCCAATTATTGGTGGTTATATAGCAGACCGTTTCTGGAGCAGTTATCACGCTATCATTGTGGGTGCTTGGTTAATTGCACTGGGTCATTTTGTGTTGATGATCGTTGATCCACACCGATTCTCTTTTTATGCAGGTCTTGCCATGATCATTGTCGGGACTGGATTTTTTATACCCAATATCGCCACAGTGGTTGGCCAGCTCTACGATAAACATGACCCACGTAAAGATCGTGGCTTTACGATTGCCTACGTCGGTCGAAACATAGGCGCCATTTTAGCACCCGTGATTGCCGCTTATGTGGCTAAAATTTATGGCTGGAATATTGCATTTGGTCTAGCTGGATTTGGTATGTTGGCGGGTATCTATACGTTTAGCCGTGGACGAAAATATTATAATAAACGCACATTTCTGCCCAATAATGGCAAATCGATTAATACACGAAATACTCACTTTTTCTTATTATTAGGCGTAATTGCCCTAACCGCCTTTATTTACTATGCCATGCGCAATGTCAGCTGGGTCGGCCCCATATTAGCTGTCACAGTGGTCGGTACATTACTCTATATTCTTGCGCGAGCGGGTAAACAAAAAACTGTCTATATCGCCCTACTGCTCACCGGATTTTATGTGGTATTTAAAATCCTACTTCAACAAAGTGGTGGCGCGTTAAATTTAATGACCGACCGCAGCGTTGACCGTGTATTTATGGGTTTTACCATTCCAACAGGTGCATTCCAGTCGGTTGAACCATTATTTGTACTGTTACTCGCCCCACTCTATCAAAAACTGTGGTCAGTCTTACAGCAACGCAATATTATTATTCACGATGGCGTTAAGTTTTTATTGTCTCTACTCATCATGGGCTCTTCATTTTTAGTGCTTGGGCTTGCGATGTTCACGGCAAATAAAACCGGATTAATCGCCATGTCATGGATGAACTTCACCTATTTCATTCAAGCCGCCAGCGAGTTATTTATCGGCCCCATTGGTTTAGCCATGGTCACACGCCTGGTACCCGATAAAATCCAAGGTGTCTTTATGGGGTTTTGGGTATTGGCCACAGCAATTGCAAATTATTTTGCTGCAGAAATGGGTAAATACGTAACACCGCCAGACGGATCTACGGCTGCATTTGCGGTTGCGCACTACCAACACGTATTCTACATGATCGCAGCAGGCACAGGTGTAATGGCATTATTGCTGATAGTCTGTTTGCCATATATACGCAGTGTTTATAAAAGCCATGAGTTAGCAGACTGCTGCCGAATGGGCAGCTGCGCCTAAAGGAAAGGGGTCTGAAGGAAGGGGTCAGACCTTAACTCGTAACTCAGCAAGGCAGCAAAAAGAGGATAGCCCTGTTTTGCTGCCTTGCTGAGTTACGAGTTAAGGTCTGACCCCTTCAATTAATTGCCTGGCGATACTGAATTTAGATGGTAACTTCGGTAAATCAGTTTTATTAAACCATCTGGCATCTTCAATTTCGATATTATCTGGCTTAATGTCGCCAGCGGCATGTTGTGCAGTAAAACCCAACATGAGCGAGTCAGGAAATGGCCAAGGTTGTGATTGCTGATACTGTATATTATCAACAAGTAACCCCACCTCTTCATGAACTTCACGCGCAATGGCTTGTTCTACCGACTCACCAGGCTCAATGAATCCTGCTAATACGCTGTAAACACCCGGGAGAAAATGTGGTGACCTTGCTAATAAAATCTTTTCACCTTGGGTTATTAACACCATCACACAGGGAGAAATTCTTGGGTAGCTTAATTGTTGGCATTGATTGCATTCTCGTGCGCGCTCTTTGCTTGCATTGCGCATAGCAGAGCCACAACCGCCGCAATATTGGTGTGTTGTTTGCCATTGGTTAATATGACAGCCTAATAATAATGCATCGAGGAATGGCGCAGATAAGCTTGTTAATAATGGCTTCAAGAATAAAGGTGAAAATTCATCCAAGCGCAGCGCAAAACCATCGATATTTTGCGGTAGTAAACAACGCTGTTGATCAATTTCTGCAAAACAATAATATTGTTCAGCATTTAGATTTTGATGAATTTGTCTATACGTAGGTAACTGCAATTGATCGTTGAGATAGATATCTTGCGCGGCATAACAAAAAACCAAATCTTGGTCTTCTGGTCGTTGGATTTCATAATGACATGTTTTGATCTGCATTCCAGCATTATACTTTACGTCTAACGGATATTACCAACTCAAATTCAGCAACCGGCTCATCACCTAGCTTATCTGGAACCGTCGCTGTTACTTGGATTGGCATCTCCATTCGCTCATCACTCTGTGAGACTTTCTCAATAAATCGACCAATTTCTTTTCCTTGCGTGCAGGTAAAATACGTATCGCCTTCTGGGCGTTTTAGATAATCTGCTTTGAAGCTTTTAAAAGAAAATGAGTATTTCTGTCGGCTAGATTGTAAGCGCAACATCGCAATCACGCCACCACAAACATCTGCGCCGATATTTAATGCACCAAAATACATCGAATTTAAGTGGTTTTTATTCCGCCGTCGTAAGGGTAGCTTTAAGACGACTTTTTCAGTACTAATCTCAACTATTGAGGCTCGCGAATAAAATATCATCGGCACTTTAGTCAAGGCAAAATAGCGCAAAAATAAGTTTGCTTGAGCCTTCTCTGAGAGGAGTTTTCTGAAAATACGCATCTATATAATCCTTATTGTTGCTGCCAATTTAATACTTTTTGCTTAACTTGCTCGACAGTGATTTTGCGCATGCATGCACAGTCACCATGACGACAAAGCTTATGTGCTTCTCGCGGACAAACTGTGGAATGCTGTAAATATTCGGCTTGTTTACCTAAAGGTTGCCAACGATTGGCATCTTTAGTTGGGATTGGTGGAAATAAACCCAATGTCTTAATACCCAAGGCAGCACCCAGATGCAGCGGACCTGTGCTATTTGCTACCAAGCCATCACTGGCAGCGATCAAACACATTAATTCAGATAATGTTAGTTTACCTGTGGTGTCAGTCACGTGCGGAACTTTCGCTATTAAATTTGAGCGTAAAATATGGCTTTCTTTTTCAGTCCCGGTAATAATAATATTAAATTGATCAGCCGATAAATGCTGAATCAAATCTTGAAAACAGTCCAGCGGCCACTCTCGTGCACTACCATTAGACAGCGGATGGATCACCAAATTAAAGCGATTAGGGTCAATAAATGAATTCACTTTATCATTACAGGTTTCAGGTCGAGACAAACTGATTAAGTCCGTTAATTCTGACAAGCTTTTATTAGTCGCTATGTTCAATGGGCTTAGCAATTGTAAATGCAGCTGCGCATGATGCTTGGTCGTATTTGAGCCACGATATCTGAGGCGATGATTACAGAACCGGAGATTATGCCAATGCTTGCTCGTAAAAGTTCTACCAACACGATGCTTAATGCCTGCTTTCCAAGCTAAGCGTGAGATTTTTTCTCGTGGATAGACATGAATAATCCAGTCTGCTTGTAACAATTTAACTTTTTCAACAGCCTCACTTTCAGGCAATTTTGATAATTCATCCCAGCTAACAAATTCATCCACATGTGGGCAAGATTCAACCAGATCTTTCAGGTATTCATGTGCTAAAAAGATAATTTGAGAATCTGGATAATGCTGTTTGAGTAATGCAGGATAAGCAAGGGTAAGAATGACATCACCAATGTGATCGGTACGGCTAATAATAATCCGCTTCGGATTTACTGGCATGGAGACCTGACCCCTTTATAATTTGGCGCGCCCGGAAGGATTCGAACCTCCGACCACCTGGTTCGTAGCCAGGTACTCTATCCAGCTGAGCTACGGGCGCTTTTAGGGCATCTCTAATTGCACTCTTTTGAGTCAATTAAAGCCGCCCTAAAATATTTACTATGGCGGAGAGGGAGGGATTCGAACCCTCGATGGAGCTATTAACCCCATACTCCCTTAGCAGGGGAGCGCCTTCAGCCACTCGGCCACCTCTCCAGGCCTGTCTATACAAGCAAATACTGGGGGTGAGATAATACCATCCCTAGCAAGTTAGTCAAATGAGAAAACTCAATAAGTCGTGAAATCTATCGGTTGCCGTCCGGCTCGCCGTTGTTTTCTTTCTCATGTTGAATACGTTGGTAAATTTCTTCACGATGCACTGACACCTCTTTGGGCGCATTCACGCCTAACCGAACTTGGTTGCCTTTGATGCCCAACACCGTGACTGTCACATCATCGCCAATGATGACAGATTCACCTATGCGTCTTGTTAATATCAACATTGTCCAACTCCTTTTGCATCATTCCTTGTCATTTTCTTTCTATGGGCCGTTAAGCTTATTCACCTTTAGCCCACTCCTTGTTCTAGTATCCGCAAATATAGCACATATTTTTAAATGTTGCGTAATCACAACCACAGTTAGGCCACAGTGCTTTGATCCAGGCCAAATGCAGTGTGCAAAATTCGCGCACCTAGTTCCAAATACTTCTCATCGATTAATACCGATATCTTAATTTCCGAGGTTGTAATTAATTGAATATTGATCCCCTCATCACCCAAGGCACTAAACATAGTTGTCGCCACCCCAGCGTGAGAGCGCATACCAACACCCACTAATGAAAGTTTGGCGACATCTTCCGAACCACGAACACCACGTGCCTGAATAGCTTTGGCCGCTTCTTCAACAATGCGATAGGCATTTTTATAATCATCTCGGCAAACAGTAAAACTAAAATCGACGGTATTATCCTCAGCCGGGACATTTTGCACAATCATATCAACATCAATATCACCATCACTAACCGCGCTTAAAATATGCCGTGCAATACCTGGCTTATCCGGTGCGCCAACGATGGTCAGTTTGGCCTGGTTGCGATCGAATGCAATTCCAGATACTAATGGTTTTTCCATAAAATTATCCTCGTAGGTAATTAATGTGCCGGGGCCTTCCGTAAACGTTGATAATACTCGAACGGGTACATTGTATTTACCCGCAAATTCTACCGCACGAATCTGCAGCACATTAGCACCTAAGCTAGCTAACTCGAGCATTTCTTCAAAGGTGATACGGTTGAGCCTTTTAGCCTGAGGCACAACTCTTGGGTCTGTTGTGTAAACACCTTCCACGTCAGTATAAATCTGGCACTCATTAGCTTTTAATATAGTTGCCAGAGCAACGGCGGTCGTATCAGACCCGCCACGACCCAATGTGGTAATATTACCGTCTTCGTCATGTCCTTGGAAGCCTGTGACAACAGGAATATAACCATTTGTTAAATCTCGACGCAATATGCCATCGTCAATGCGTTTAATACGCGCTTTTTTGTGTTGGCTATCGGTCACTATACCAATCTGACTCCCAGTATATGAGCGCGCTCGATGGCCTTTCGCATTTAACACCATACTCAGTAAAGACACTGATATCTGCTCGCCGGTTGATACCAACGCATCAAACTCACGTTGATTTGGCTCATCAACGGCATGACGAGCCAGGCTAATCAATCGGTCCGTATCACCATCCATCGCTGATAGCACCACCACCACATCATGCCCCTGATCACGCGTGTTTATAATTTTTTCGGCAACGTGTTGAATGCGCTCGATGCTTCCAACCGATGTGCCACCATATTTTTGAACGATTAGTGCCATACTCTTGATTAATCCAACTTCGCTTTAACCCAATCAGACACAGAGGCTAAAGCCTGTGGCAGTTTATCGCGGCTAGTGCCGCCACCTTGCGCCATATCTTGACGCCCCCCACCTTTACCACCAATTTGCTCAGCCACGTGACTAACCAAATGTCCTGCGTGAATTTTATCGCTACAATTTTTGGTCACCCCTGCGACCAACTGCACTTTGCCTTCATCACCACTGCTAGCGATGATAATCACGCCACGCTCAAATTTATTTTTCAACTGATCAACAGTGCTCCGCAAACTTTGCATATCCAAGCCATCGACTTGAGTAGCTACAACGCTAATACCGTTAACTTCAACAGCTTGCCCGGCAATATCAATGCTATTTCCACTAACTAAACGCTGCTGGAGTTTGCTAATTTCTTTTTCCAATTGGCGTTGTTGGGTCAATAATTGTTTCACTTTTTTGCTGACTTCATCACGCCCTGCTTTCAAGAGCTTGCCGGCTTCACGCAATTCTCGCTCACCTTGAGCTAACCAAGCCAGAGCGCCTTTAGCGGTAACTGCTTCAATTCGCCGAATGCCTGCAGCAATACCCGTCTCTTGGGTAATTTTAAATAAACCAATCGAGCCCGAATGATGCACATGTGTACCACCACAAAGCTCCATGGAAAACTCACCCATGCTTAACACGCGAACTTGCTCACCATATTTTTCACCAAATAATGCTAACGCACCTTTTTTAGTCGCTTGCTCAGGTGTCATCACTTCCACATCACAATCTAAATTAGCACGGATTTGCTGGTTGACCATATCTTCGACTTTTTCGATCTCATCCAAGGTCATCGGTTCAAAATGGGCAAAGTCAAAACGCAAGCGCCCGGCGTCCACTAAGGACCCTTTTTGAATCACATGGTCGCCTAAAATACGTTTTAATGCCGCGTGCAATAAGTGCGTCGCCGAATGATTCAACACGATATCATGCCGTGCGGAGTCTACTTCGGCGCTAACTTTATCACCGATGGCTAAGCGCCCTCTAATTAATTTTCCCGCGTGTAAATGCACCAACGCTTGTTTTTGTGTATCGGAGACTTCAAACCGCCCGGCTTCAAAAATAATGCGCCCAGTATCACCGACTTGGCCTCCTGATTCCGCGTAAAATGGCGTACGATCCAGCACCACCAGCGCCTCATCACCCGCTTCTATCGCGTCAACCAATTGCTCATCTTTAACCAATGCCGTCACCACCGCCTCATCAGTCATACACTCATAGCCTGTAAACTCAGTCTCACCTTGAATCTGTAATTGCTTGTTATAATCCACAGCAAACTGGCTTGCAGTCCGTGAATCCTTACGCTGCTTAGCCATTGCCAGTTCAAAACCAGGTAAATCGAGCACCAGATCACGCTCTCTAGCAATATCGCCAGTCAAATCAGGTGGAAAGCCATAAGTATCATACAGTTTAAAAATCACATCGCCTGGAATCACAGAATCTTGTAAATCACCCACTTCCGACTCCAACATGCGCAACCCTTGCTCTAATGTTTTGACGAACTGTTCTTCCTCATGCCGCAATGCTTTTTCCACTCGGGATTGTGCCTTAGCAAGCTCTGGGAATGCCTCACCCATCAGCTCCACCAGCGGTTCTACTAATTTATAAAAGAACGGTTCGCGCAAGCCCAACTGGTGCCCGTGACGAATGGCGCGACGAATAATTCTTCTGAGCACATACCCGCGCCCTTCATTAGACGGCGTGACACCATCGGTAATTAAAAACGCACATGAGCGAATATGATCTGCGACCACTTGCAATGAAGTCTGCGGTAAATCTTTAGTTGAGGTTAATCCTCTAATCGACTGAATCAAATCAAGAAACAAATCGATATCATAATTACTATGCACACCCTGCATGACCGCCGCAATACGCTCTAAACCCATGCCGGTGTCAACCGATGGTTTCGGCAATGGCACCATGGAACCATCAGCGCTGCGATTAAATTGCATAAACACCAAATTCCAAATTTCCACATAGCGATCGGCATCTTCATCTGGGCTACCAGGTGGTCCCCCGGGAATATCTGGCCCATGATCATAAAAAATTTCGGTGCACGGCCCACAGGGTCCGGTATCACCCATCGCCCAAAAATTATCTTTTTCACCACAACGAGAAAATTTATTGGGATCAATCTTCATTTCGTTGATCCAAATATCTTCAGTTTCCTGATCGTCTTCAAACACCGTTACCCAGAGCTTTTCAGCTGGAATTTGCAAATCTTCAGTTAAAAACTTCCAAGCAAAAGCAATGGCTTCGCGCTTAAAATAATCACCAAAACTAAAGTTGCCCAGCATTTCAAAAAAGGTATGATGACGAGCAGTATACCCAACATTATCTAAATCATTGTGTTTACCACCCGCCCGCACACAACGCTGAGATGTCGTCGCCCGAGTATAAGGCCGAACATCTTGCCCCAAAAACACATCTTTAAATTGCACCATCCCCGCATTTGTAAATAAAAGCGTCGGATCATCGGCCGGAATTAGCGGCGATGTCGGCAATAAAGCATGCCCATTTTCTTTAAAGTAGTTTAGAAATTTAGATCTTACTTCATTGGTTTTCATGG
>SDBT01008022.1_pt1 | contig 17299 bp, 15 predicted proteins | sample 2277101 | NCBI WGS metagenome assembly SDBT01 (sample SAMN10404973, study PRJNA504765) | marine sediment metagenome | isolation source: marine sediment core GS10_PC15, 103 cmbsf | place: Arctic Ocean: Southern Knipovich Ridge | collected 2010
GGGCGTCGCCAAATTGTCGGTCTGCCGCGGCCGTCCCCCGTACGGGTCCGCGCCGAGCCTGTCGGCGAAGATCGCGGACAATCCGTGCGTCTTGCGGGATACGCAATTGCACTGCTGCACGAGCACGTCGGCGCCCGTTTCGAACAGATCCCCTTTCACGTGTTCGGCCATGGTCGCGAGCGATACCAAAAAAAAAAAAAAAATCGAACGCCAGTTTTTGCGCGCGAAGTTCGTTATATTTTTGTGCCCCCGCCGCAAAAAAAAAATAATCGGGGAAACCGAAGTTCGACCGAACGTGCATTCGCGCAGATCGAGATGCCGGCCGCGATCGATGTCTTCTGGGCGTTGGCCCGCCTGGCGCTCGTCGCGAGCGTCCCCTTGTTCATGATCTGGTGGCGAAGCTTCCGCATCGGACGCGACGAGTACGCCGTGACGAAGAGGGTGTGGAGGCACGGTGCCGCCCGGTACGGGGTCGCGACCGACGGCCGCTTCCTGGACGTGCTGCTGTTTCGGCCGATCCTCCGCAAATCCTGGTTCCGCACGATCGAACGGTTCCCTACGAAATCGCGCCGCGCGAGTCTGTGCTCTCGGGTCTACGAGACGGGGCACGGAGCGTCGTTGATGTTCTCTTTCGACGTGGATTTCGAAATCTTCGAACCGGGGACGTACCTGTCGGAAATGCGTCGCCACGATCCGCGCCCCGGTTTCGAATCGCGCCTGCGGTCGACGGACCTCGTCGAAAGTCTCGCGGATGCCGCCGCGTGCCGTCGCATGATCGGGATGAGATCCAAGTACGCGGGGTCGGATAGCTTTCCGGAGAGCCTGACCACCGTGCTGCGGACCGCGTGCGAGAAGAAGATGAAGAAGATCGGCGTCCGCGTGACCGGCGTCTCGGTGGGCGATATCTCCGTCGTGAAAAAGCTTGGGCGGGCCACGGATCTTACGAAGAAAATGAAACAGGCGGTGCAGATGCACGCCGAATTGGTGCGCACGCTGACAGGCAAGGGGATCGAGAGTACGCCTCGCATAGTCTTCGACGTCGCCCACGTCCTGCGAATCCTGTGAACTGCTGTTTTTTTTTAATCTCCGGGGAGGAAAAAAAAAGCCGCGTCAGCGTCGGCCATAAAAACGGGTAGAAGGACCGCATCCTGTTTTATTTTGTTCCGGGGCGGCGATCGGAGAAGGGACGGGGGATGGGGGACGGCGGTGCGATCCCTGCGGAACGAAAACAAAAAAAAAACGGGATTCGGACGTCGCGCACACGGTCTATCTGTACTCTACAAGGATACGAGAAACAGCTGTTGACAGTCCCGTCGAGCGCGTAGACCTCCAGCGTCTCCTGGTTGTAGGTCTTGACGACGGCAGCGGTTCCGGCCAGCTTCACGACCATCTGCCATATGAGGGCCAGCAGTTTGCGCGAGGCGCGCTGCGCCGTGCTGAAGATCGACACGGACGCGTCCTTCTGGGTCATGATGTAGGCCGCCGCGAACAGCGCCGTCCCCATGGTCTTGCCGGTGCGCCGCGGGCTCTGCACGATGACGTCGGACTTGAGCCGGTCCAGATCGAACCGGCGCAGCAGCGAGGACAGGTCGGCGTGGATCTCGCCCCCGTATATCTTGGTGAGGCACGCGCCGATGAACGCCTTGTGGAAGACCCGCTGCCCCTTGGACCTCCGGTAGCCCAGCTCGTCCAGGCGGTTCAGCGCGTCCATGAGCGACTTGAGGCGACGCGGCCCGTCGCGGGCCGACGCGCTCTCGCCGGCCTTCCCCAGCTGCCCGGAGACCGGGTAGCTGTCCGCCAGCTCTCGCACGTCGCACGCCGCCGCTCGCGCCTCGTCTCGCTTGCGGGCGTCCCCCGCGGCGATCGCGGACGCCCATCCGCACAGCGGGAGGATGCTCGCGCTCATTTTTTGCAGCGTCTTCGCGATCGTTCCGGCGTTTTTATATATACCGGCGCGGCGCCGTCCCCCTGCAGCGAACATGGCCGAAGCGATCGGATCGCTCAAAGATTCTTGGAACAAGTACAGCTCGTCCAGAAAGACGCTCGCCGATCTGAACGCCCTGCGGACGGCGCTGTACAACTGGAACGCCGACCACTGCGTGTTCCGTTTCGCGTCGGAGAATGCCCCGGGTCTGCAAGGGGACGACGCCGTGTTTACCGAGTACGTGGGAGGGGAAACGGTGGACGAATTCACCGGCACCGCGCTGATCAAACACGCGTACTTCGACACCGAAACAAAACGCGTTCAAATTACCGTACTGCCGGTCTACGCGTCTTCTGGGGAGGTGGTCGAGGACGAAGACCATCCGCAAACGCGATTAGAAAGAGTGATCTCGTTGGAAGACCTCAAAGCCGCGGAATCAAAGGGAGTCGAAGCTTTCATCGCAGGAGAATCCGACCGGCAACGAGATCCGGTCGGAACCGTCTACATCGGATATTACGAAGCGCTCCCCGCGGAGCTATCGATCGTTCCGAATTACGATGTCTTGGGTCGGGCGGAACCGAAGAAGGGACACATCGTCACCGTGCCGTATCTGCGCAACGGGCTGCCGGTCACCGTGCGAGAACGGATCTTCGTCCCGAACTGGGCGCACGATAACATCCAGATGTTGGACGGCGGGGGCCACGACTTCTTGCATCCGGAGGGAACTAAGGACCGCCTCCAATCGTATTTCAAAAAACTCGGCGGGCTGCGGTTTCAACCGACCTTTGCGAGCATCGCAGAACGGACGCCGTCGGCGGGCGCTGTTCAACGGTTTGAAGACGTCGAGAGCGGCGAGTTCCAGCAGGGGGGGAGCGACGGAAAACTTTACGTCAAATTGACGGACGACCGGTGGGTACGGCCGGACGCGGAGATTTCGGCGAACACGTCCGAGCGTACCGCGCTGGAGCTATCCCAGCAGCCCCAGGCGTACACGTACGCGGAAATGGCGCCGGACAACCGTCGCCGGTTGGCAGCGGTGGCGCAGGGTTTGACGGACGGGCCTGCCTTCGTGAAGACCGTTCGAAACGTCTACCGATATTTCGCCACGATCTCCCCCGTCCCGGAACTGGAACTGGAACCGGAACTGGAACCGGAACTGGAACCAGAACCGGTGCCGCCCCCGCCTGCTGAGACGGAGACGGAATTGATTGCCCGTTTGCGAAGGGAACTCTTCGCCGCCGAGAGAAAGACAAAAAAGCGAGAGGAGGAATTCCGAGAATTGACAGAAGCATCCCGTCGTTCTGAGGTGGACAAAACAAGAGAGATCGCCGCACTGAAAAAGGATAACAGCGACCTGAGGAACGAGATCGAGAGACTGAAGACGCTTCCGAGGGTGGCGCCCCCGGGTCCGCCCGCACCGCTCGTTCCGCCGTTTCCGTCGTTCTCGCCCGCCGTCTCGGACAACGTCCTGAAGATCGAAGAGGCGAAGAGAGAGCTGGTGGAGCTGAACCGCGCCGCGCTTCTAGAAGCGGAGTCGAGGACCGTGTCGGACGTTCCGACGGAGAAAGAGGGGGGCATCCGAGAAGAGATCGAAGCTCTGAACGCGCGGATACACGAGTGGATCGCCGACGAGTTGGCTTCCAAGAACCGTCGGGCGCCCAGCGAGCTCCGGCCCCGGTTCACTGCCTTTCGATTCGCGCCGACGTCGGCGGAGGACATGCTCGACGCTGTCGGTCTGGCAGGGTTCCGACCCGGGAGCCAGTTCCGCTCTTCCCTGGACGGAGACGCTTTCGCGAGGACGTTCAGAGGCGGGCTCGCCAAGACCTGGGAAGTGCGCTTCTACGATAGGAAGGATCGCGAGATCGCCAGGGTGCGGAAGGAAGGCTCCCTCCCGAGCGGTGTCAACAACACGACCCTGGTCTACGGTTTCCGGCTCGAAACGTCCGGCGCGATCCTGTCGCTGAAGGACGAGCCTGTCGAGGTGTCCCGCGAAGACGTGCTTCGATCGTTGCCGTCCAGCGGGAAGATCTCATTCGCGCTGGACAGGCAGTTGACGGCGTCGAATTACGAGATCCCGCCGGCCGAGACCGGGGATCTCGGCCTCCGCACCGACCTGTTCAACGACAACAAAGGGATCGCGTGGTGGGAAACGCCGGCGACGGGGCCGGATCGCGAGTACCGAATCCGCGGCGACGTGGGCGTCGTGCTGAAACGCGACGCGTCCACCGGCGGCTTTTCGCTGGGCGCGGTGTTCGCGATCGTACGCTACGTGCAAAATTAATCCGCGGCGTATTTGTATTCCGTGCGGAGGCCCGTTCCGACTATAAAAAAAAATTCGCTTCTTTTCGCGCGTCGTTTCCCCGATGCCCCGCTACCTCCACATCGAGAACGCACCGAACGGCCAGGTGACCCGCGCGCGGGGTCGCCTCCGCCGCGTCTTCTTCCGGTACGTCTGGCTGGCCGCGTTTGTGCACCTCGCGGCGATCGCGCTCGTCGGGTTCTACATCGCGTTCTGGTGGCGGGCAGGATACGTCTGGATCCTGTACCTGCGATTCCCGACGGCGGTGCGCGCGGCGCTGCTGGCCGCGACGCCGTGCGTCGGCGCGGAAGTCCTGCGGCTGCACGGCGTCGGGCGCTACTACAAGATATTGCGCCAGTTCAGCCGCCACCCGACCCTCGGGCCGTGGTTGCTGATCGGGTTCGTCGACCTGTACCTGATCCGGTACCCGATCGTGCTCTGGAACATACTGCGCTTCGTCCTGCGGGACGCCGCCGTGACCGCCCAGTTCGGCGCTTACCTCGCGCTGGACCTGCTGTTCGTCGCGGAATTCTACGTCACCCTCGGCTTGGTCTACTACCTGGGGATCCGGCGGAACGTGCGCGAAAACCTGCTGCGGAAAGCGACGGCGCGCGGTGCCGCGGTGTGAGAGAACCTTCCGTTTTTATTCGACGCTTACACGACGGACGACACGGGGGGGCGGCGGATCGGCGTCTTCCCGGGTTCGCCGACCTTCTGCTTGGGTCTGTACTGCGTGCGCGGCTCTGCCCTGAGCCTCGGCTTCGGTTTCAATCTCGGTCTCAGTTTCGGGCGTTCCTCCAAAGGCGGGACCTCGGGCGGGTCGTCGTCGTCGATGTACAGCTCCTTCATCTCGAGCCAGTTCAGATCCAGCACCTTGGCGGCGATCCTCGGGTTCCACCCGAGTTTCCGCATGCGCGGCCCGGTGAGTTCCATGCGGAAGGCGTGCTTCTTCGTCATGCCGAGCCCCTTCGCGCATTCCCTCGGATCGAGTTTGAACGGCGCCAGCTCGTCGCAGGTCAGCCCGAGGCGCATGAGGACGTCGAAGCGGAGACCCAGCCGCGCCAGCTGCCCGCAGTTGAGACCGAGCTCCGCGAAGTCCCGCAACGAGAAACGGAGGTCGTCCGACAGGCCGACGCTATCGACGTAGTACAGGTCCATCAGCTCGTCGACGGTCTCCGCGTCGACGACGTGCTCTTTTCGGAACCCCAGCTTCAGCAGCTGCTCCCACTTCTGGATCCCCACGGAAAAATAAAGGTCCAACAGGCCGAGTTCGGCCTGCGTCAGCAGGCGATCTGCGTTCACGCCGTTCTCTACGCAGTACTCGAAATCTATCTTGAGCCTGCTCGTCACCGTCTTGAAGATCTGTTTCACCCCCCACCCCGCGATAACGGCGCGCTGCCTGCTCGACAGCCCCGACTCGCCGTACTCGTCGCGGTAGAAGTCCTCGTCGCGCCCGACCGGAGTCCGCGCGTCCGTTCGGTTGTCGTCGTCGTCGCCCGGTTCTATCGAGTGCGGCCGGCACGTCGGGCACTCGTCTCCGCTGTCGCGGCAGAGCATCCCCTCCCCGCACCTCACGTGGTAGGCGTGCGAACACTCCAGCAGCGCGATCGGCTCCACGCCGATGTGCAGATCCACCTTGCAGACGAGGCATTCCATGTTCTTGCCGTGGTAGATGAACGGCGCGTCCGGTCGGAATTCCGTCGGCAGTTCGGTGTTCGCGGTTGAGGTCGAGGTCGAGGTCGAGTTCACGTCGGGGTAGGTGACCTGCTGCTGCTCCAGCGGGGTACAGAGCGGGGCGGAGGAAGGGAGCTTCCAACCGGATAGGAAGCTGTGCGCGTCGTCGCCCTTCGGCGTCGTCTCGCGTTCCATCTTTCGGCGCGCTCCAAAAATCCGGGCCGGCGGGCAACAAATAGACGGCGCTTTCAAAAGGCCCCCGACGCGAGCACCGCCGCCGAGAACCGCCGCGCGTTCTCGGCGACCTCGTCCGCCGACGGCGGCCGGGAGAACGGGTCGCGATCCGAGTCCGGGTCGAGCATCCAGCACGCCAGCCCCGTCTCCGGGTGCGGGGAGAACGGGGTCTTCACGTTGTGGTCGCGCACGCACGTCACGGCCTCGTCCAGCCGCGGCCAGAAGAAGCGCAGGATCGCGCCCTCTCGCCCGATCCGAGCCTGCTCCCGGTCGAACTCGGCACCCAGCCCCTGGTCCTCGCGGACGGCGCGCTCGAAGAACGAGGCGTCCGTCGCCCGGACGAGCTCGTCCACCGCGGATCGCCTGGCGCGCGGCGCGCAAGGCCCGCGCTGCACGTCCAGCTTCAGGTCGTCGAGGATCGCCTTCCTCGCCGCCAGGGTGAGGGCGGCCGCCGTCCGGTCGAACACCCAGCAGTGGAAGCCCCGCCTGCCGCTGAAGAAGAAGAACACGGCGCGGAACCCGTAGTCGGAGAGCGCGCCCCGGAGCGCGAGCATGCCGAACCGGGCATACTTCCAGCACAGGGTGCACGCCTTCTTCGCGCCGCCGCAGCAGCGTCGCACGTCGGCGTAGTCGGTCAGGTCCAGATCGAAGACGAGCTCCCTGCCGCGCGCCCCCCCGCGGGCGCCCAGGTGGATCGCCGCCGGGCAGGCGTCGAGCACCGCCCGTCGGAAGGCCGCCGCGTCCTCGAACCCGGTGCGACGGATCCACCGCTTCTCGACGGTCTGGAACCAGAAGGTGCGGTCGGCCCCGCCGGCCACGAGGAAGACGGCGTCGAACGGGTACGCGTCGCGGTAGTGCGCCAGCAGGCCGGCCGTCGGACCGTCGCTCACCTCGATCCTGTTCGTGGACCGCGGGACCGCGCCGCTCGCTTCGTCGCAGCCGAACAGCGCGGGCTCCGCGGTCCCGAGGTCCGGGTCCGGTCGCTGCACGAGCGCGCCGAGAAACTCCCGTTTGACGAGGGGGGCGCGCTTGTCCCTCCCGGGCGGGAGCAGCGGCCGGTCGGTCTGGCCGAACTTGCTTGCCCCGAGGACGCGGAAGTTCCTCCGCTTGGTGTAGATGGACAGGTCGGCGAGGAAGGCGAACCCGCCCGCGCCGTCGCGGACGAACATGCGGTTGCTCGCCAGATCGGACCCGTGCTTCTCCGCGAAACGGTCCCTGAGCCGACGCACGAACGCGCCGCAGTGGTAGTTGTTGACGAACATCCGCCCCGGGACCCGGAACAGCAGGTGGAGCGAGAGCTTGGCCCCCGCGGACGATTCCAGCACGACGACGCGGATCCGGTCGGGTCGCGTCTCGCCCGCCGTCGCCGCCAGCATCCGCGTGCACTCGTCCACGAATTCGCGCAGGAGCTCCGCCTCGGAGGCGCGCGTCAGGCGGGGGTTCGCGGTGCGGCAGGCGTCCACGTCCACGTGCAGGTGGCACGGCATATCGTGCAGGACGATCTCGTAGAAGCAGCGCTCCGACGGCTCCCTGGCGGAGAACTCTTCCCACACGCGCTGGTAGCTGGTCACCGCGAACGCTTTGGCTCCTTTTCGGCGTTCGTTCCCGGTGTCCAGCGCGAATATCGGCAGCCTGCCCCCCCGGTTGGAATCGTCCACCGCTCGGCGGATGGGTTTCGCGCTCCCGTCCCTCCACGCGAACAGCTTGTAGTACGGTCGGTGTTCCCTGCTCTCCGGCGACGCTTCGACGACGACGTCTTCGGCCATGTTCGAACGAAACAAAAATGTGCGAGCTTCCCCCGGGGGGGGCGCGTCTTTATTTTTTTTTTGTTTTCCAAAAATCCCCTTTCCGTGGTCAGATATTCGGACGGCCGAGAAAAAGTTCGAACCGGTCCCCGGGGTTGGCGGGTGAGATCGCCTGTCCGATGATCCGCCTCTTCGTGAAGTAGTTCGCCCTCTCCACGCCCGCGATCACGTCGCTGATGACAGCCCGTTGGTTGCCCACGAGAGCCGCTCGGTCCCCGCTCTCGGGAACCCTGAGCGGAGACCGGAAGATGACGTCCTTGGTCTCCTCGACGAAAGTCGTGCCGCGGATCGCCTCTTCCAGGGTCCGACCGCCATCGAACCGGTAGGGCTGGAAATTCGGCTTGACGGTCAGCCCCTTCACGTACTTTTGCAGGTTGAGTTGCCGCGCCAATTCCATCAGAAACGGTTTCCCGTCCCGCCCGTAGGCAGCGATGTTCTCTATCTGCTTGTTTCGGTCGCGTTCCATCGTCACCAATCCGCTGCTCAGCAGGACGTGGAAGGCGTTCAGGGAGAGCTGCAAGATGGCGCGTTGCAGGTTGCTGGCAGCTTCGACGAGCGGCGTGTTCCGGTCGAGATCGCGCTTGTCCGCCCTGCCGTACACGATGTCGGCGATCCCTTCCCGGGTGAGCGAATCGAGCGACGGGTTGTACGGCTCCGTGTGGAGGACCATCCGTTTGGTGCCCTTGTAGGCCTTCTCCAGGGGGTCGTCCGTCGGGGGCAGGGTCCAGAGGACCAGATCGCCGTTGCGTATCCGCTTGGTCCCCGAGTTGAAGATCGATATCAGACCGCCGAGGTTCGCCGCGAAGTCTTGGATCTTCAAGTTGTCCATGTCGTCGTGGAACAACGCGCCTTGCCCGCCGGCCACCCCTCTGAATTCCAGACGCTCTATGATCTGCCAGATCGAGTCCTGGGGGCGGAAGGCCCCGTTCACCGTCGCCAACGAACTGTGCATGCGCGTCGCCGTCCTGAACCGCTGTTCCTTCTCGCCGTAGAGCAGGTCGCCCGGCCTGATGCTGAAGGCCGTCTCGGCCACCGACCCGCCGTACTTGCTCTTGGTCTTGCCGCCTCGCTCTATCCTCATGCGGATCTCTTGGATGTCCAGCGTCGTGTTCCAGGCGATCCTTCCGGCCTGGGTTATCCTCGTGTTGCCAAAGTGCCCCTCGCCGGACAGATTAGTGAAGGCGTCCGACATCGTTGTCAAGACGGAGCCGTTCGCGTGCCGATCGGCAACGCGCGCGCCCCTTTTATTTTATAACCGAGCCGTTCAAAAAAAGACACGCTGCTCTCAATTCGGGTCCAGGAAGATGTATATGCGCGGCTGCGCGGTCAGCAGCGGGAAGTCGCGGTCGAGGTGCAGCTCTTCCGCCCGGACGCCGCTCGATTTGGGGACGTCCACGGTGCCGACGAATATCGCCATGCCGCGCGTCCTCACGCCGTCTTCGTCGTCGTACATCAGCTCGCTGTCGGGCGGCGCGTCGTACAGCGGGTTCGCGTAGAACGAGAGCTGGTGCGGCCACTTCGTTCGATCTTCGTTGCCCTCCGGGCGGAGGCGGGTCTGGCGAGTCTTCGTTCCGAGGACGTACGTCAGCGGCTCGACCCGGGACCTCTTCAGCAGGAGCCACAGCTTCGTGCCCTGGAAGAGCTCGTGCCCCCATCCGTCCGCCACGTGCGCGTACCCGCGTATCATCACGTTCAGCAACCGCTCGCCGTTCGCCTCCACTCCCCTCCTCCAGTCCTCGTCGTCCTGCCCTTCTTCGGACCGGACGACGCCGTCCAGCACCCAATCCGACCACACCTCTCGCGCCGTCAGCCCCTTCTTCTCCTCGGACGCCAGGTAGTAGTTGAACTCGGGCACGCTCATCATGATGTACCGCCGTTCCGGTTTCTCGCCGCGGGGGGTGATCTCGTCGACCCGCCCGCGCCGCGTGATCACCAGGTGGCCCCTGTGCGGAGCGCGCAGGGCGTCGTTCTTGAACGGTTTCGTGATCCTCGCGTACGGGACCTGGTAGTTGGTCGGCCACGACGTTGCGTAGCTGTTGATGAAGCTCGGGCTGGGCACGAACGACCCGGGCCCGGTGGGCCCTTGGCTCGACCGCCTCACTCCCGACCCGCCGAGCGTCTTCGTCCGCCAGTCCGGCGCCGGCCATCCGACCGAAGATATCGGGGCGGTCCCCGGGCTGAATCCCAGCGGCGGCGCCCGCTGCATCGCGGCGGTCCCGGCCACCGGCGGTGGATGGTAAGTCGTCGTCTCGGCCATCGTCCGCGTCGTTCCCCGGGCATCGACGCGGACGAAATAAATACGGCGGCGGATTACTCCAGGACGAAATCTCCGTGGGGGCGGATCATCCCGGACGACCGTTTCAGATCGATCCCGCAGTCCTTGTCGTAGAAATTCATCTTCTCGGGCGACGCCGAGTACAGGCTCATCAGCTGCTTGCTGACCGCGATGTGCGTCTTGATGGCCTGGTGGTCCGGGCTGACGATCCAGCCTCCGTTCAGGGGGCGCCGCACGAACATCTTGTCTTCGAGCGCCCGGCGGATCCGCTTGTAGGTGCAGATCGATTCGCCGACGAATATCCTGGGGTCTTGCATGTGCTCGGTGATGTGAAGCAGGATGGAACGGCTGGTCCACATCCGCAGCGGCGTACCTATGCTCGCCATCGGTTCGTGGATGTACCGCTTGAAGTAGAGGTGGCACTGCCTGGCGAGCAACCGGTTGTCCAACCGCCCGTAGCCGTCCTCCATCATGCGGATCAGCGTGTTGAGGTTGGACCCGTTCGCGGCGTTCTCCCCGCGCGCCCGGTGGCTGCAGCCGAAGCACCGCAGGTGACGCGGATGACGCGGGCCCCGTGCGCGGGGAGGTCCCCGGCTCGGCCCGCGGAGCATGCGCTCCAGCACGCGATCGCTCGACTCGCTCCCCGACGACGGGTCGGAGGAGTTCCCGCAGCTCGTCTCCACGTCGTAGCGCTCCTCCGAGAGTTCGCCCGCGTCCGCCAGCGTCACGTATCCGGGGCCCAGCACCGGCGCCGGGGCCGGCAGCTCTTCGTCGTGCGACGCCGCGCGGTCGTCGATCGGGACCGGATCGTCCGGATCGTCCCTGTCGTCGTCGGAAGGGGCGCCGCCCGGATCCAGGCGCCGGATGGCCCGCGCGATCGGCGAATCCCGTTCGACGTACGCCATGATCCGCGGATCACGGGCTCCCCCGCATATATATAGGGATGCGCGCGTTCCCCCCAAACCGAGCGCATCGCATGAGGCGCGCCAGGAGCAAACTCAGGGTAGCGTACCGGCGGGAGCGGGGGGGGACGATTCCGTACCGCCCGCCGGACGACCTGCGCGCGCTGGCGACGTCGTCGGTGCCCGACGACAAGGCCGACCGGAGCCTGTACCTGAGCGTGGCCATGAAATTCGCGGAGGAGAAGATCCACGCGGCCAAGACGCTGCGAACGGAGGACGCGGCGCTCTTCGGCGCGTCCGCGCGGACGCTGAAAGGGTACGCGATGCAACGGAGGGATTCCCTATCCAAGCGGCACAGGATGCTGCTCTGGGTGGTGAGGGCGCGCGCCCGGTTCATCGCTCACTGGTACGACCCGCACCGGGACCCGTCGGTCGGGACGACGGCGGCCTTGGCGGACCTGCTCGACGCGGGGCTCGTCGCCTTCGACAAACCGATGCTCGCCTACACGCAGTCGGAGCTGTGGAGGGCCCTGCTCGTCCTCGTCGCCGGGCTGAACGACCTGCGGTCCCCCGCCCCGCTGGCGGACTACGTCGACTGGCTGACGATGTGCTGCGGTAAGTTCTTCCTGTTCGCCGCGCGGGACGGGGCCGCGTTCGATCACCCGCTGTTCCGACGAGAGACGACGGACGGGAACCGCTGCGCGAACGAGGACTTCTTCCGGGAGACCGAGCGCCTCGTGTACGGCGTCGAGCGGCGCCTTCACGTGGCCTTCAGCTTCCCCCGGCGGGCCCCGGCGAGACCGACGAGCGAGGGCGCGATGCGCGCGTTCCGCCGGTGGCTGGATCCGTGCCTCGGCGGGGCGCGCCTCGATTTCGTGGAGGGCGAGTTCCGGTCGCAGATGTTCGAGTGGCGCGTCCTCGTCGGCGAGAAGGAGCGGTACGTCGAGGAGGAGGCCTTCGGCGAGGCGAGCGGTTACAACGTCGTGGCCAAGTGGCGGCCCGAGTGCGTCGACGAGTGCACGGAGTACCTCGACCGACCGGAAGCCGCGAAGACCACGCTGGATCGGGTGCTGCTGGCGCCGTCGCCGTCGCGCGTCGACCCCGTCTGCGACGGGCTGTGCGCCATCGCGGTCTCGTACATGTTCGACGCCGTGCTCACCACCGGCCGCCGGTTCCGGGACGCCTTCGTGAAGAGGCGCGACGAGCTGAGACCGCCCGCCCTCCCGTGCGGGCCGTTCCCGCTGATCGTGCAGAGCTTCAACGGGTTCGACGTGTGGCACGCGGGCGAACTGCGCGTGTGCGACAGCTTCGCGCACGCGTTCGTGGAGTGGGTCCGGCTGGCCTGCGAGGACGAGCGCGTCCGGGGGCTCCTTCCCGACGAGCCCCGGACGGTCAACCTGCTCGCCGCGTACGAGATGCTGTTCCCCGAAGAGGTCGGGACGGCGACCGCGCTGCGCAGGGAGCTGGACCCGCTCTCCGTGGTCGGGCGCTACCCGGCGGCGCTGCCCGCGCACTACGGCGACGACACGGACGCGTTCTAGGCGTGTCGGGCCGACCCGACCGTTGTATTTTTTGCACAAAAATTGCGTGAGCGACGCGTTTTCGTCTCGGCAACAAAGCCGTCCGAATTTTCTGCAATTCGTTCTATTGTGCTGTTTCACGGAGGTTTGTGGGAGAAAAACGCGCCATGTCGAACGAAAAACAGCCACTCGGTCTCGCAGACGAGAAGCGCGCCTTGAAGCAACGCTTGAAAGAGATCGAAATTGAAGAAGAGACGGATATTCAACGTGCCGCCAAGATCGCATCGCGGTCAGCAGCATCCGAGTTCATGGTCGTGGCTCAGCGGATATCGTGCGCATTCGCGGAAGTCGAGATCGAGCTGCTCGGTGAAGAAGCTTACAATGATGAGCTGCGCTACTGTGTCAGCATCCGCAAGCGCCCAGAACTGTGCCGCGTCACTTTTCGCAAAAACCCGAACACGGAGGCGAGCGTCGTCTTTCGTGCCGATAACAACTGGAAGCATCTGCGTCTGTATCTTTGGGAGCCGGACAACGAAAACCGAATCGGCTTCGTCTGCGACATCTCAGCATACCTGTCAATCGGCCATTACTGTGGTCCGTTCCACTCGGATAGCAGGGACCGGCTGTGCTGGTTCGCCGAGACGATATTCGACGTGCAGTACGATGACACATTTTTATGCGCGTTCTGGAGCCTCCTCATTCACGCCCTGTTCACGTACGCCGAGAAGAGTGAGCAGACGATCGGCGCTTCGACGCTCTCCCGCGTCCTGCGCGATAACCACCTGTTGTAGCGCACTTTTTTTATTATTCGTCCATAAACTCGGTCGCCGCCGTCTGACACGCGCGCCCCTTGCTCGCGTGTCCGCGAAGAACAATCCTACGCGATGTGCGCCTCGATGCCGTCCGCGGCGTCTCCCCACCGCACCATCTGCTTGAAGCGCATCCAGAAGGCGGCGTAGAGCAAGACCAAGAAGATGTGGCCGTACCACCCCCTGCCGAACACGCTGGCCAGCGTGTTCCGCGAAAGCCCCCCCTCCGCGTACAGGATCAGCACGCCGATCGCCATGGTGAGGCAGGTGTGCGCGACGAATGCCAGCAGGAGCGCGCTCGCCGCAACGATCCTCCCGTTCATTTGGTAGACGTCTGGATCCGACGGATGCGAGATCGGTAATTGAACCGGTGACAGAAAATGCGTTCGACCGGATCCGTTTTATTCCAAATTTCTTGCGAAACGACGTCGATCTACCGGTCGTTCGTATACCGGGTCTGCGGCGCCCCGTATATCCTCGTCAGTTCGTCTTTGAGCTCCGACTCGTCCCCTTTCATCACGTAGTCGCCGTTGCCGAGGAACACGGGGATCGCCGTTTTGTCCTCCCGCAGCAGGCTGCCTAGCATGGCCCGGACCACGGCGTGCGGGTTGTCGATCTCCACGAAGTGGTCCGCGTCCGCCACCTCGTGGTGACCCACCTTCGCGTTCGGGAACGCGTACACGAGGCGGAACATCTGCGACGGCGGCATCATCTGTTCGCGCGCATGGGGAGAAACGTCATCCGATCGCACTCGCCCCCAGGGAAGTGAACGCTTTACCTGATCCCGCATGCCCCAGATAAAGTCGATCGGATGACGCGCGGCTTCGGCCCTGAACCCGTCCGGGTTCTTCGACGGGTGGTACGGCTGCAGCTGAACCGGCGCGAGCCGGGACGACCGGTCCGCCAGCACGGCGATGTTCCAGAAGTTCTGCGGCATCTCGGCGGCCGTCCGCTTGGCCTGGTAGTCCACGTCCTGGTACGGGAATAGGTTGTCCGTCTCCGTGTACCGGTTCATCTTGTGGCGGTCGAGCACCATGTACTTCTCCACGCCGATGAGCGTCTGCGGGAGCCCGAACGCCGCCAGGGCGAACGCTTCCGGGTTGGAGCGCCGGACCGCGGCCAGCTTGCCTATCGTAGAGATCTCGATGACCGGGTACCCGTCGCTGATGACCGCGCTGACGAGGAACTGGTACAGCAGATCGTCGGAGTGCATCGCCCCGTATCGGACGCCCGGCCCCGTTCCCCAGTCGTCGCTGCGTTCGGGCGGTCAATGAGAACGGGGCGCACGGCAGCAGCAGAAACGGCTCACCTCTGGAAGACCCACTTCTTGCGCTTCATCTGCAGTCTCGCCGGGATGTGCTCGGTCATGAGTTCGTGTATGTAGGGGACGTCGTGCTTCCAATCCCACGCCTCGTTGACTTCTCGCCCCGAGTCGGTTCCCAGCTCGTAATCGAGCACCTGATCCGACTCGCCCATCCCGAGCATGTCCCAGGCGACCACGACGGCGAACTTGCCCAGCTCGCGCATGACCCGGTACTTCAACCGCCGGTTCATGGGCACGCCGTGGAGCAGCCCGATCAGCGGGAGATCGTCGAGGTCGCCCGCCCGCCTCGTCGCCGGGTACGCGATCGTGTAAGCGATCCGGAACTCGGTGACCGTCTCGTGCGGGACGTCGGCCACCTGCATCCCGTGGTACCGGTCGATCGGGAGCCTCTCGCCGTTCCGCATGGGCACCTTCCCCCTGCGACCGTCGCCCGGCCTCCACATCATCGACCCGTCCTCGAAGTGCGGCGGCGGGCCGTCCACCTCGGGGATGGGATCGTGCGCCGCGAACTTGTTCGGGCGCAGGTTGAACGCGTCGAACAGCTCGTCCGCGAGCTCTGCCGATCCTTGGCCGATCGTTTTGCACAGCGGACACGACGGCCCCGTCTTGTACGATTTCATGAGGAAATTCAACAGGCGTTTCCTGTCGTGGACGTGCTCGCAGATCGGACGCCCGGTGACCTCGTCGCAGATCCTCGCCTTTTCGCCGCGCTCTTCCAGCACGCCGCGTAGGGACGGGTTCAGCTTCGTCAGGGGGATGCGCGTGCTGCCGACGAAAGATTCGCTCATCGTCGAGGTCTTGTTGTCGAGATTGTTTATTGGTTCGATCGCGCCGCTTAACTATGGACACGCGCGAGTTTTAGACGCGAAGTTCGATTGGGGCGGGGCTCCGAACGTCCGGTTGCGATTCGTCGACTTCCGGTTGAACGTGGGCTTGCCCTCTATGCCCAAGAAGCCTCGCGGGCCCGAGATGGCGCCCTTCGCGGAGCTGATGAGCCACAGCAGCCACCCGAGGACGATCACGAACGCGAGGTCGAACCAGACCGCCGACGAGTAGACAAAATTCAGGTTGCGCGGGTTGCCGCCCACCTCGGCCCCGCCGACGTCCCTCCGCGCGCCGAAGGACCGGCAGAACTGGTGGGCCTCGCATAGAGTCGGGACCGCCAGAGCTGCCAGCCACACCAGCTTGACGATGAACCACAGCAGGAACGCGGCCAGCGTCAGCTGCAGCACCACCGGGAATCCCTTCTTGCCGGAGACGAGCTCGTTCATGTGGATGCAGCTGAGAACCGGCGCCAGGATCAGCAAGGCCTCGCCGGCGTGCACCCACCAGTACAGGCCGAACCTGCCGGAGCTCTTCTCGGTCGGGTTGCTCGGGTCGTCGTGCACGTAGTACGGCACGTTGTCGTCCGGCAGGTTGAAGCGGAGCGCGGCGGGGACGCCGGCCTCGGTCTCGTTGCCGTCCGTGAACGTGAGATTCAGAAAAGTGAGCGGTAGGAAGAAGAGGAGGAGCCCGGCGAGGATCAGGGTCGCCGCGAACGTCCACCACGGGAGCGAACCGGGATCATCCAGCTCTTTGCGCTCGGGCTTGGGCTTGGGCGTGGGCCCCCGATCGCGGGTCGCGAGCGCGACGACGACGTACAGGTACGCGATCGTCACCAGGAAGAAGGCGAGGTTGTACCACACCATGAATTCGTACGCGAAGTTCTGCCGCTGCGGGTCCTCGCCGATCTCCGCCCCGCCGGCGGTCCTCCTGGCGCCGAAGTTGCGGCAGAACTGGTGGTTCTTGCAGTTGCTCGGAATCCACAGGATCACCGCCCACACGAATTTGGCGAGCTCCCACAGCGCCAGCAAGGCCAGCACGACGACGACCGTGCCGGTCAGCACCCTGGTCTTTTTCAGCCGCAGGAAGAGGGACGCCCCCGCAAGGGCGGGGAAGAGCAACCGCAGCGAATCGGACGCGTACACCCACCAGTACAGGCCGAGCCTGCCGGAGCTCTTCTCGGTCGGGTTGCCGGCGTCGTCGTGGATGTAGAACGGGACGTTGTCGTCGGGGAGGTCGTCGTGCGTGAACGTGTACGTCAGGTGGACCAGCGGGAAGTACACCACCAAGCTGAGCGCGACGATCCCGCTGAGGATCGCCGTGAACAACACCAGGGCGCGCGGCGTCGTCATGTCACCGTTCGTGGACGGTGGGCGGGTCCGTCCTATTTGTATCCGGTCGACAGAATTGCGCGGGTGGGATTAAAAAAGATCGGTCGGCGCGCGCGCCTCCCTGTCTCGCGTTTATTGATAAGATGCCCGTCGGGCGAACGTCGGCGATCAATCTTTCTTGGGATCCGCGTTCGTTCGCTTCTTCTTTTTCGCGATCTTGAACTGCTGCTGTTGCTGCGGCGGCAACGGCGGCGGCGCCGGTTCGTCCGCGACCGTGGTCCTCCTCTCTTCCCTCCTGACGATCGTCGTAGAAACGGCGGCGGGGTGGATGTTGTCGATGGGGATGGCGACGGCGTCGGCGACGACGGGAGCGCCGCCCG
>SDBT01008023.1_pt1 | contig 17299 bp, 12 predicted proteins | sample 2277101 | NCBI WGS metagenome assembly SDBT01 (sample SAMN10404973, study PRJNA504765) | marine sediment metagenome | isolation source: marine sediment core GS10_PC15, 103 cmbsf | place: Arctic Ocean: Southern Knipovich Ridge | collected 2010
TGAAATCTGCTTTGTTGTTATTTGGTATGTTATTGTTAATGGCCTCATCATGAATCCTTTCAAAAATATGGTTCATGATGATATTATCGGCTATCGGCTTAAATTAACCTGAATTATTATAAAGTGAAGAACAATCAGAATCGCCGTGAATTTCTAAAAACTGTTGGGCTGACCGTAGCGGCGCTGACAGTGCCCGGATGTAACGGGAGTATGCAGCAAACGGCCGGCAAATTTTCCGGTCGAAATCCCAACATTATCTTCATTATGGCTGATGATATGGGAATCGGCGACACAACCGTTTATAATCCCGAGTCAAAGATTCCCACCCCCAACTTGGAAAGGCTCGCCGCTCAGGGTGTCGTTTTCACTGATGCCCACTCACCCTCGTCAATGTGTACGCCTACCCGTTACGCCCTGTTGACGGGTCGTTATTGCTGGCGTACGTGGCTATGGCGCGGTGTGTACGGTGGATACAATCGTCCGCTGATTAAGAAGGGGCGGATGACAATCGCCTCGCTCCTCAAGCAAAACGGGTACGCTACGGCCTGTGTCGGGAAGTGGCATCTGGGCATGGACTGGGGGCTCAAAGAGGGACGCATGGCCGACGATGATGGCGACTACAGTCCGGAAAACATCGATTTTGCCAAGCGGATTAAGGAAGGACCTTTGCAGCGCGGATTCGATTACTTTTTCGGCACTTCCGGATGCACGACCGATGACCCGCCTATGTGTTTTATTGAAAACGACCGTACTGTGGGCATTCCCAACATGATTGCTTCCCGCGATCCCGCCAACGAAGGCCGGAAGCTGGAGATGGTCCCGGGCTGGCGCCATGAAGATGCGGACATTGAATACTCTCGAAGGTCTATTGAGTTTATAGAAAAACATCTGGACAAGGACGCTGAAAAACCATTTTTCCTTTATTTGCCGCTTTCTGTACCTCATATTCCATGGTTCCCTCATGAGATGACAAAAGGCAAAAGTGATGCCGGTGCACGTGGAGACCAGGTTTGGACGGCAGATTGGGTACTTGGGCGAATCATGAAGACGCTGGATCGTCACCAGATAAGTGACAACACCCTTATTATTTTCACGAGCGATAACGGCCCCCGAAGAGGTGTCCACGGGCACAAATCGAGCTGGCACTACCGCGGCGAGAAAGGGGACCTTTGGGAAGGCGGCCACCGTATGCCGTTTATCGCTCGCTGGCCCGGCAAGATCAAACCCGGCAGTATGTGCGATGAGCTTACCTGCTTCACTGATATGATGGCTACGTTCGCTGCAATCGTCGGTGCCCAGCTTCCCAGAGATGCCGGTGAGGACAGCTTCAACATTTTGCCGGCGCTGTTAGGCAAGAAGCTGGATAAGCCTATTCGCCACTCGCTCGTCCACCATAACGGCCAATTGGCTATTCGCCGGGGTGACTGGAAGTTGATTGCAGGCATTCGGGGTAATGGCACTGAAAGAGGACGAAAAGAGCTGTACAATCTCAAAGCCGATCCGGACGAAAAGAACAACCTCCTGAAGGAACGTCCGGAGATTGTCCAGCGGTTAACGAAACTGCTGAAAAAACAAATGGCCCAAGGCCACAGCCGACCTTTGAAAAGCTGACAAATGTAAAGGGAATAACGATGCATATCGCAGGTCCAAATGTACTAAAAGTCTTATTAATATTGGCTGCCTGCTGCATTGCCCATTCCGCCGGCGCCGAAGCCTTTGACCACGATAACATACCGCTGCCGGAGCACCCTCGGGCGGATTGGCCGTTTATGGAGAGCGTTTCGGCAGATATCCGCTTGACCCAACACTTGCCTTTGTGTTAAAGAACTGAGGCAATATAGGTGCCCGAGTCGAGATTGACGGAGCTAAAGCCAAACGCGGCACAGACTTTCGTTTCGGCAGATGCAATTTCCGTAGCGATACATGTCCCCGATACAAGCAGGCTTGCCTCTGGGTTTGTATGAGGTCAAATACCGATAATCTGCGCAAATGCGGGTTAAGTTGCAAAGTTGGCGTGTCGAAATAGGCATGTGGTAACGTCGGGACGAGCTGATTTTTCGCGTTATTAACCTACAAAAGACAACAACATGGCCCAAGAGAAAAACCAAACCACCGAAGCTGCGAGCCGAGAAGAATCTGCCGGTCTTGCCGACGATACGGTCGAGCAGCTCAGGATGGCCGGGCAGGTGCAGCGTAATTTCCTGCCGGCCCAGCTTCCCAACAGTAATACAATCCGCTGGGCGACCGTTTTCTTGCCGGCTGATTGGGTATCGGGCGATATCTATGATATTGCCCGCCTGGACGAGCAGCACATAGGTTTCTATGTTGCCGATGCGGTGGGCCACTCAATGCCCGCCGCTCTTTTGACCATGTTCCTGAAGCACGCCATAACCATGCGGCAGACGACGGGCAATGAATACAAAATATTTCCCCCTGCCGAGGTAATCATCAATTTGAACAATAAAATGTTGGAGCAGCATCTGGCCGGATGCCTTTTTGCAACTTGCTGTTATTGCCTGCTGAACACAGCTACGCTTGAGCTAACTTACGCCCGGGCAGGACACCCCTATCCTGTCTTCTTGAGGCCGGACAACACTCCGGAACAATTGCAAAGTCGAGGTGGGTTGTTAGGCGTTTTTGACGATGCCGAGTTTGAACAAAAAACCGTGCAATTAGCGCCCGGCGATAAACTTCTCATCTACTCAGACGGTTGTGACCGGCTGGTCGGTGCGTGCGACGAGCAGGGCGAGTTTGTGTTTACCAATGAGTTTTCCTCTGTCAGCAACATGCCGATTGAGCAAATGATGTCTGAATTCGACTCGCTCGCGAAAAACCACCCCCCGCAGGGTGGCCAGGTCGATGACATCACTGCAATCGGCCTGGAAATTCTGTAGCGGCACGCGCACAGGGCAAATCTTTTGATCGCCTGTCCATTTAGCCCATGTGGCGCTCGATGAAACCTGTATCTATTCGACCCTTGGCGTATTGGTTGTGAGATAGTATCTCGAGGCAGGCCGATATGGTTGTCTTAATAGGTTCGATCTTGAATTCCCGCAGTGCTTGTTTCATAGTAGTGATGGCTTCTTCTCTGGTCTTTTTGTGTACGATGAGCTTGCCGATCATTGAGTCGTAATGGGGAGAGACGGTGCATCCCTGGTGCAGGTGCGTATCGAGGCGGACACCCATACCGCCGGGGGGAATGAACTTGGTTATCGTGCCCGGGCAGGGCGCAAAATCATTGGCTGGGTCTTCAGCATTGATGCGACATTCGATTGCGACACCGGTATGCTTAATATCTTTTTGACGCAGGTCTATAGTCTGGCCGCTTGCGATTTTCAACTGCCATTTAATGAGGTCGTGGTCGGTAACCATTTCAGTAACCGGGTGTTCTACCTGGATACGGGTGTTGACTTCCATAAAATAGAACCTGTTGTCCTTGTCGAGGAGGAACTCGACGGTGCCGGCGTTGACGTAATTTGCCTCCTTGACCACTCTCAAGGCGGCCTTGCACAGCTCCTCTCTGGTCTTCTCATCGAGCGCCGGACAAGGTGATTCTTCGATGAGTTTTTGATGCCTTCGCTGAATTGTACAATCCCGTTCGTAGAAGTGCAGTGCATTTCCGGCCTTATCGGCAACGACCTGGACCTCGACATGCCGAGGCTCAGAAATGAGTTTCTCCACGTATAAATCGCCGTTCTTGAAGGCCGCCTCGGCTTCGGCCTTTGCGGCGCCAAGGGCCCCACGGAGGGTAATGTCGTTATGTACGACGCGCATGCCGCGACCGCCTCCGCCCGCTGCGGCCTTTATGATTACAGGATAGCCTATTTTGTTGGCTATCTTTATCGCTTCGGCCTCATCGGTTATCACACCCTGTGAGCCGGGTATGACCGAAACCCTGACCCGCTTTGCAAGGTCGCGAGCTGCTACCTTATCTCCTAATAGTTGCATGGATTCGGGCGTCGGACCAATAAATGCTATGCCGCACTCGGCGCATACCTCTGCAAAGTGGGCGTTTTCTGCCAGGAAACCGTAGCCGGGATGAATGGCCTGCACGTCTGCAATTTCTGCGGCACTTATGATTCGTGGAATACTCAGATAGCTGTCGGCCGGTTTTGCAGGGCCGATGCAAATAGCGTCGTCGGCCAGTTGGAGATATTGGGCCTCGGCATCCGCTTCAGAGTACGCAACCACCGCCTCAACTCCAAGCTCATGGCAAGCGCGAATTATTCGAAGCGCTATCTCACCTCTGTTTGCAATAAGGATTCTCGAAAACATATAGACCTAACCTGCTCGGACCTATTCACATGGATATATATTAAGCTGCATTGCTCAACAAGTAAGCCGGCAAATCAATCGGGTTTGACTTTGAACAGCACCTGGCCGTACTCGACCGCCTCGCCGGTCTCACACAGTATTTCGACAATCGTCCCGCTGGTCTCAGCCTTGATTTCGTTCATCACCTTCATTGCCTCAACAATGCAGACAACCGTGTCAGGGTTGACCCTTGAGCCGATATTGACATGAGGTTGTGAGTCGGGACTCGGCGCCGAGTAGAATGTGCCGACTATGGGCGATTTAATCTCGGCCAGCCCTTTGTCTTGTTCATCTGCGGGAGTTTGTGCGTGCGCCGGTCGCTCAACAGGTATTGCAGGGGTTGTAGTGGAGGCCGGCAGCGGGGATATCTGTGTGATTGTGGACCCGACAGGCTGTGGACGTTTCAGCAATATCTTGCTGTCGCCGTCGGCAATCTCAAGCTCCACAAGGTCATTTGCCTTCATCAACTCGACGAGTTCTTTTATTCTTCGCAATTTCGCTTCTTCCTTTTCCGACATCGTCAGCAGTCCTTTTCAAAAATGACAGATACCAATTCAGCCCATGAGTATAGCGTCAGCGGAAATCATTGCAAGGAGAAATTGGTATGCACAGCATACCCTACGTTAGTCATCACGAGTTTTGTCCTTGCGCTGATGGCCTGTGTGTTCATGACATGCCAGACATCGGGCTTCCGGCGAGTTCGGACGAGCTAATGAGGCCGTGTGTGCAATTCTTGCCGCAGGACCGCTGGGCCTGGCTAACAAATTATCGTGACAATAGACGCACGTTTTATCCCGCATCGACTCCAAAACCTTTTTACGAATCTTGTCTGAATTGTACTCTCCGCCGAAATAGTGTTTGTAAATGTCATTGCCACCCAAGTATGCTTTGGCTGCAATATGGGCAAAGAACCTATCTTTGGGTGGAAGGTGGCAATCAATACATTCGACACGCACGCCGTTCCTGCCGGCCGCATGTTCGGAAAGCCGCCAGGTGTCGTATGCTGTCTTCATCTCGTGGCACTTGCCGCTGCAATACTCCGACTTCGACGTAGGCTCTATTGCCGTATTAAGCCCAACAAAGCACAGTATGGCAAATGCAAAACCTGCCAGAAATATCAAAGCGTGCTTCTTGACCGCTCTGAACGATTTCCCAATTATCTTGAAGCTGAATCCTGCCATCACACAGCGTGTTAATCCATTGTCTCCAACGCAACCAAATCTTCGTAATTTTGACGTTTCCTTATTATGGTGAACTTATCGCCGTCAACGAGTACCTCTGCTGCGAGCGGATGGGCGTTATAATTGCTGCTCATTGTATATCCATAGGCCCCAGCCGTGAAGATTGAGATAAAGTCGCCGCGCTTCACAGGCGGAATCGCTCTGTCTTGGGCAAAGAAATCAGCGTTTTCACAAATCGGTCCGACCACATCAACAAGATCAAGGCCGTCAATCTTAAGTTCCTTCTGTCTTTTGGCGGGCACAAACCTTTCTTGGACCGCCGCCGGCCAGATGAAGTGGAACGCACCATACAAAGGCGGACGGATAAAATCGTTCATCCCGGCATCGACGATGACGAATTTTTTTTCGCCGCCAGTTTTCAGGTACAAAACTTTCGTCAATAATATTCCTGAATTCGCAGCAATGGTTGCACCAGGCTCAAGGATGAGCTTTAGGTTTTTGCCCTTCACAAACGGAATAATAGCCGAGGCGTAATCGGCAGCTAAGGGGGCTGTATCTGTTTCGTAATCTGCGCCATAGCCGCCACCGACATCCAGCGCTTCTATCACGAAACCGTCGCTTCTCAATTGCTCAATAAGCCCTATAGCCTTGCGTACCGCTTCTACGTATGGCTCAACAGTCCTGCCTGCGGAACCGAGGTGGACGTGTATCGCGCAGAGCCGTACATTTTTGTCTTTGCCATATTCCGCAAACACTCTACGGGCACGTTCGATGTCCACGCCGAATTTTGTTTCTTTTTGACCCGTAGCCGTGTACGTGTGAGTTTGAGGATCAACATCAGGGTTCACACGCAATGCAGCCTTAGTGGTTTTTTTCCTCTTTTTCGCCAACTCGATAAGGTTTTCAAGTTCGGCTTCCGATTCTATATTGAAATAACCGATTTGGGCGTTGAGCGCTTCAGTGATTTCCGAATCGGTTTTACCGACACCGGCATAGACAATCTTTGAGCAGTCGGCGCCGGCTGATTGTGCACGGTATAGCTCCCCGCCGCTTACGATATCGAAACCGCTGCCGGCCTCAGCTAAGAATTTCAGGATATTTATGTTCCCGCAGGCCTTGATGGAATAGCAAATCAAGTGCTCAACATCGGCGTAGGCGGCCTGGACTTTGTGAAGATGGTCAAGGAAAGTAGCCTTGCTGTAGATATATGCGGGCGTACCCACCTCGGCGGCGATATCGGCAACATCGACCCGTTCGGCAAACAATCTGCCATTTTTGTAATTAAAGTGGTCCATAATTATTTCCTCATCGAAATATAATCGAGGTTGCAGATAGTATATAGACTAAGGGCGAATATTTCACAGGTTTTTTTATAGCAGCGGACTACCAATCCATTGCCCTGAATTGACGGCCATTTGAGACGTACAGCAACAACGCGAACATATAAGCCAATTTTCAGAGGAAGTAGAGTAAGCCCCAAAGTACCCCCCTTACTGATATGCGGTCCCTACCGTTTACGAAACAAACCTGATTTTTCTATTCAAGGTGTGTGAGGTATTAAAATTCCAACAGTTTATCTAAATGGGCAGGTATTGCTTACTTGATTCTGGCCAAGCTGGCCCCGCCAGATTGCATTTGCTATGCTGCGGTCGGTTATATTGACAGTGTCGTCACAATTGAGGTCACAATCTCTTAATGAAAAACCTCCCGCCGCTCCCGTCTGCCAGAAGGCGTTTATAATGCTCCGGTCCGCAATATTTACGGCAGTGTCGTTATTTACATCACCTAAAAGGGCTATGCCAAACTGTGCCTCGGCTGAGCCGGTATTTCCGTAATCATCGCCGGTAACGGTTACTTTGACGGTTAAGGGCTGGCCTGAATCCGACAGGCCGTTAGGGTCGTCGCATCCAGACGCAGCGAGTTTGCAGAAATGGTCGCTTGTTGTGCCACCATCAATAATGGCCGGCGGTATGATAACATCGTCAGGTAAAATAATTTCCCAATCGTATGTGTAGCTGGTGTTGCTCTTCGGATCGTAAAAGATTGAGAGGTTGGCTGTCAAATTGGATGCAGTTGCCCCTGGAAGGTTCTGATACATCCAGGATTTGCTCAAGGATAACCCAATATTAAACGGGCAGGTTCCCCAGACCGGCCGTGAATCGGGTAGTGTCCAACTGGTGGCGTTGGTATCGAATTCGGTCGGCTCAGAAGGAATCCGTGTGACGCACCATCCGGAAAGGTCCTGATTGAACGAGTCCGCTTCGCAGAACATACGGTACATATTGGTGACGCTGGAGGTATCCCAGCCGCCTATGTCCTGGTTGAACAACGATGCTTTGTAGAACATCCTCTCCATGTCGGTAACATTAGAGGTATCCCAGCCGCTAATGTCCTGGTTGAACGACAACGCATTGGTGAACATATAGCGCATGTCCCTGACGCTGGAGGTATCCCAGCCACCGATGTCCTGGTTGAAAGAATCCGCACTGCCGAACATCGTGTACATTTGGGTGACGCTCGATGTATCCCAGCCGCTGATGTCCTGGTTGAACGCATACGCATGGCCGAACATATAGCCCATCTTGGTGACGCTGGAGGTATCCCAGCCGCCGATGTCCTGGTTGAAAGAATCTGCACTGCCGAACATCCTCTCCATGTCCCAGACGTTGGAGGTATCCCAGCCGCCTATATCCTGGTTGAACGAATCCGCACCGTAGAACATATAGTTCATATCCCTGACGCTGGAGGTATCCCAGCCGCTGATGTTTCCGTTAAACGACCTCGCATAGCGGAACATCCCTTCCATGTCGGTGACGCTGGAGGTATCCCAGCCACCGATGTCCTGGTTGAATGCCGACGCATAAGCGAACATCGCCCTCATGTCGGTGACGCTGGAGGTATTCCATCCGCCGATGTTACCGTTGAACGAGTCCGCATGGCTGAACATATAGCTCATGTTGGTGACGCTGTAGGTATTCCAGCCGCCGATGTCCTGGTTGAACGATTCCGCATCCCAGAACATATAGCCCATGTCGGTGACGTTAGAGGTATCCCAGCCGCCGATGTTCCCGTTAAATTCGTACGCGCGATAGAACATATTTCTCATGTTGGTGACGCTCGAGGTATCCCAGCCGCCGATGTCCTGGTTGAACGAGTGCGCATAGTGGAACATCCAGCCCATGTTGGTGACGTCTTCAATCCCATCCGAAGTAGTCGGTACTGAAACGAGATTTTTGCATCTATCGAACGCATGGTGCATGTTGGTAAAGCCCAGTTGCCCCCAGTTATCGACGCTGATGAGCTTATAGCGCTCTGAAGGCACGCCGCCGTTGTTGTAGCTATCGTATCGCGTCACGTTGCCGATAACCGAGACGGTATAGATTCCGTTGGTCCCGTAGTCGTGCACATGCGGACCGGGTGTGGTTACATGTTCAGCAGCGCTGCCATCCCCCCAGTCGATAGTAGCGTCCACGGTACCGGCCAGAGCCAGGGTGACCGTCTTGCCGTCCCCGAGGCTCATGTCCCAGGTCGTTTCAAAAATAGGAATCCAGATGGGCCGTGAATTAGGCAGTATCCAACTGGTGGCACCGGTATCGAAATTGAACGGCACAGGAAAAAACTGCTCGACGTACCATCCGGACAGGTCCTGATTGAAAGACGACGCATTGTAGAACATATAGTCCATGCGGGTGACGCTGGAGGTATCCCAGCCGCCTATGTCCTGGTTGAACGACGACGCATGATCGAACATCGCGTACATGTCGGTGCAGCTGGAGGTATTCCAGCTACCGATGTCCTGGTTGAATGAGTCCGCATTGGCGAACATCCAGTCCATGTAGATGACGTTAGAGGTATCCCAGTTGCCGATGTCCTGATTGAACGATTCCGCACCGTAGAACATCTCGCGCATGTAGGTGACGTTAGAAGTATCCCAGTTGCCGATGTCCTGGTTGAATGCCGACGCCGACTCGAACATCCAGCCCATGTAGATGACGTTAGATGTATCCCAGTTGCCGATGTCCTGATTGAACAAGTCCGCTTGGTTGAACATTTCCCTCATATTGGTGACGCTTGAGGTATCCCAGCCACCTATATCCTGGTTGAATGACGACGCACCGTCGAACATCCCGTCCATGGAGGTAACACTGGAGGTATCCCAGCCACTGATATCTTGATTGAACGACGACGCAGTGTGGAACATCCCGCCCATGTCAGTGACATTCGAGGTATCCCAGCCTCCTATTGTCTCGTTGAACGAGACCGCCCCGATGAACATCCAACTCATGTCGGTGACGGTTTCAATTCCATCCGAAGTAGTTGGCACTGAAACGAGATTCGAGCAGTAATAGAACGCATATTCCATGCTGGTAAAGCCGAGTTGCCCCCAGTTATCGACGCTTACGAGCTTATCGCGATCGGACATCGTACCGCCATTGTAAAAGCTATTGTATTCCGTTACGCTACCGGTAACCGAGACGGTGTAGATTCCGTCGGTACCGTAGTCGTGCACACGCGGACCAGGTGTGTTTACGGTGGTGATGGTGTCATCCCCCCAGTCGATAGTAGCATTCACAGTACCGCCCAGGCCCAGGGTAACCGTCGTGCCGGACCTAAGATTCGTGTCCCAGGTCGTTACGAAAGGACAATTTAGCCAGTCGGCGGCCAAGATTGCAAGGTCGTTCGCATCAACCTGTCCGGATAAGTCAAAATCCGCCCCCCCGCAGAAACTGTTGGCCGAATTGCAATCTTGAAGCCACCACCCGCCCATATCAGCAAAATCTTCATAATCGACACAACAGTCGCCGGTAATGTCAGCCGATGGACACCCAGCCAAGGCGGTGTTACCTGTAAAGACAAGCAGGGCCAAAGAAATACCAAGAAATAGATTTTTGCAAAACAAGTTCCTTGCCTCCAAAATGCCGTTTAATTTACAAGTATAATTCTACAAGAAAGAGGTGTGTCTGTCAAGGGGAAATTTAAATAAAAAAGGGGCCTGCCTTACATGCGGTGAGCATACGAGAAAGGCCCAGGTCACGGACAAATGATATTAACTTGCTTATATATGCCGTCGCAGGGAGGGAAAATGTTGATGATAAAAGGATCGAATTAATCCCAGGGGTGCAGCACGACCTTGCCGCATTGGGCGGTAAGCTGCAGTTCAAAGGCCTCGGCGACCTTGCTCATGGCGAAGGTGTGAGTTATGAGCTTGTCGAGTTTGTCGCCGGAATCGGCGATAATCCGCATAATCCGAGGTGTATCGGCCAGATTATAGTGCCATGCACCATGCAGTGTCAGGCCTTTGCGAATCATATCATCGCTGACCTTGATGGTCATGTCTTCTGCTTCGCCTACAAAGGCAATTTGCCCTTTTCGCCGAACTGCGTCGATAAGCAGCCTCATTCTCGCCGGAACGCCTGAACACTCTACGGCCTTATCAGCACCTCGGCCATCGGTCAAATCCATGATTTGTTTGGTGGCGTCCTTGTCATCTGGGTTAACCACGACATCGGCCCCGAGCTGTTTAGCCAGATTAGCGCGGTACGGTGTCCTTGATACTGCAATTACGCGAGCACCGCGATAGACCGCATTAATTACACCGCCAAGGCCGACAGGTCCCATGCCGGTAATCAGCACCGTGTCAAATGAGTCAACTTGCATGATTTGCATGGCCCCGAAGGTCGGGCCGAGGCCGCAACAGGCCATCGCGGCATGGTCGATGGTCATGTTATCCGGTATCGGCACGAGCAGCCAATCTTGCTTGAGTATGTACTGGGCGTACGTGCCGCTTCCATGGGGATAATCTGCAACCTTGGTGAGGTCGAGGCAGTTTTGGCAGTGAATATATTCGCCTTTCAGGCATAGCGGACACTTTCCGCAGGGAATTTGCGGCATCACCACCACGCGGTCGCCAACCTTTACCGGCCCGGCCTGGGTGAGGTCAACCACTTCGCCGGCGGCCTCGTGGCCGATGGATTGACAGACTTGACCATCCCTGAAGCTCTTGTACTCGGTGCACATCGGCGCAGAGAGAATCTTTACTACTGCAAATTCTCCCTTCGCCTTTGGAGTCGGCACATCTATAACTTCGGCCTTGCGCACACCTGCGATTTTGACAAGCTTCATGTTACACCTTGGCTCGGGGCCCTTAGATTTTGGAACCGCAGAATTAGTCCTTATGGAGCAAGACCTTCGATGGTATCGGCTGCTTCTTTATTCCGGGTCCCTTGTTCGGTGAAACGTCCTTTGCCCATTTTGTCAACAACGGCCCCTCGGCAGGTGCCCACTTTGCCTGCGCTCCAGCGGCGCAGAACGACAGCAGCACTGCTGCGCAAAGCAAAACACTTAAAATACAGGTTTTCCTGCGACACATTGGCTTAAACATTCATCTTCTCCTTTTTTGAGTCTGGTCAAAGATTAACTACTCATCCGGCCAGGAAGCCAGTCGTACCAATCGTTCATACCGGCTCCGGTTTTAGCCAAAAACCGACTTCCTGTCAAGGTTTTCCCTTTTCCTAAAGAGGATTTGAGCGGCTTCTTATTCCTCTCTCTTTAGCGCGGAATTCTCTTATTTCAAACCCCCTTTTTAACGCGGAGTTTCGCCTCAAATGCAAGGCTTTTCATCTTAATAATAATCATTTTTTTTAGCGCGAGATTTTGCTCATCTGGCAAGGCCGCAGGTCCGCGATGAGCACAGGTGTATTGAAATACATCGAGCATCATCGACGGGCCGAGAACACAGCCAGGGAGCAAAATTGCCGCTAAAAACCGGAAGCGTACTTGTAGATACATCGAGGATTGTCCGGCGGGCAGATAACGATGTAATCGCACAAAATAACCGCTAAAAACATTCGGGGAAATTGAGGTACACGAACTCGCCAAAGAGTTCGCGGGCTCTTTTATCGTAGGCCTTCGCGGCGTCGATTTCGGAATCGAAGTAGCCGAGTACTCGTTTTTTTCTATTGAAGGTTATCGTAGCAATAAATTTTTTGCGTCTCTTGCACCAGTGCACCCCCTTATATCTGCTCGTTCCGCCCCGTCTGGGAAGGCTGTTACGGTTATTCTCGGCCCGTGTGCAAAAGCGCAGATTTGCCCTTCTATTGTCCATGCCGTTGTGGTTTATGTGGTCCACGAAAAGACCCTTCGGCGCATTGGTAATCAGCCGGTGCATCCTGATTGCCCTGCCTTTTTCCTGACTTCGTGCATAGTACGTCCGTCCGCCTTTTAGGGCATGCCATTTGTACCGGTTTAACAATTCGAAGTCAGCCGCATCGACGATAGCGAACTTGCCCCGCGTTAAGGGTATCAGCTTTGCACCCTCAGCCAAAGCTGCCGCCAGGTATGGTGCTATAAGCTCGCGTGACCTCACGAATTTCTCACAAGACTCTGTCGCCAAAACAACCAGCCGATGCGAAGGTTTCTTCCTCTCGCAGGTAAATATCATCTCACCTGCCCCTACCGCTGCACTCGAATACTCGCAATCCTCACACACTCCGTATACCGTCTTCCGTCTCCCGTCCACTGCTGAGCGTAGCGAAGTCCCGGCGCGCCGGGGTTCGATATTCGACATTTTTTTACCTCCTTCTGCCTTTGTACCTTTGAAACTTTGAACCTTCATTTCCTTCTTCCTTTCTGCCTGCCGCGTCGTAGTCGCCTTGTCTCGCCACAGCTTCGTGCGACGGCGGATGACGTAGACGGGTCTTCCTTTCTCTTGTGTCATTGCGAGCAGCTTTAGCTGCGCGGCAATCTCGATCATTAAAATTTTGATAATTTATATTTGTTTTGTAATTAACAGAATTTGGCTGTATCTGCTGATACTAAGACGTGCGGTTCTCCGCGTGCTTTCCGCCTGCTGGCGGTGCTGCTGTTTATCCTATCTACCTTAAGGTAGTGATCCTGCCTGCCTCAAGGCACCGTTTGCCTGCTGGCAAACATTGATCGCATTATACCCGATTTTTTCCAAATTACAAGCATGTTTTTCGAATATTTCCAAACTATTTTCGTATGTTCTGTAAATACATAACCTTCAAGGGCTTACAAAAGACCTTTTTTAAGAAAATTTTGCGATTCCACCACTTTGTACCTCTGTGCCTTTGAAACTTTGCAACTTTGTACCCCTATTCACCAATCACTAATCACTGCCCCTTCGGGGCATTTGGTGGTTCTTACGCATTATTTGCTGCTAATAAAACCCGACAACTTTTTGTTTGACAGGGAGAGTAAAGAGAGTAAAATAAAGGTGGTTTGTGATAAGGTTTGATGAGGCAAAAAGAAAAGGGCGAGAGCATGTCAGATTAGAGCAATTCAAAGACAGAAATGTGGAAAGGAAATGAATAAATTTTCTAAAAAAGAGGTTAAACACATGAATCTAATATTTCAGATAGAAATCGAAAACTACAAATCCTTTACACATGAAATAATTAAACTTGATGGAGTAACATGTATTGTTGGTGCTAATGAAAGCGGAAAAAGTAACCTTCTAAATGCCATTTATCACCTATCTCACAGCAAACAATCAGAGCCATTCGCCCCCGATGAACTTCGGATGGGTTCGCCAAATTATCCAAATGGAATAAGTAAAATAAGATATAGTCTCGTACTTAATGAAACCCTCTTAGGAAAATATAATAAAATATTTTCATTTGCTTTAGGAAAAAAATGCTTCATAACGAAAAGTGGATCTCCAGGAAAATTTCCTGATTGGGATTGTGCAGTAAATATATCACAAAGTGCCGTACCTGAATTCATTCGAATTAATAACAAGACAAAATATAAAAAAGAATTTCAACGCACTTATACAGAAAGAAAATTAGCAAGAGAAAGAAGCGAAACAGGTTGGTTTGTAAAAGACAGTTCTATTGATCTTAGAAAACAACCATATAAGAGTTTAATTGAAGATGAAGTTGTTGAGTTAATTACTGGTAGTAGAAAGGTTATTAGTTTTGGAAATATCTTAGGGCCTATAGTTCTTGAAAATATTAAAATATTTCAGTGGACCTATCATGAGAAAGATTTTTTGCCTGAGATAGTTCGTATTTATGATTTTTTAAAAAAACCAGATTCATTTCCAACCGTTATGAGTATGTTAAACATAGCAGGTTGGAAAAGAGAAGAATTTTCTTCGAAACTACAAAATCAAGATGATACCATTTATGGAGTTCTCTTTGATAACGTGGAACGCAAAATTAATAGCCTAATACGAAATAACTGGAGCACACATAAGAAACTTACCCTGGAACTGCAACATAAAGGGGAATATTTTACTATACACTTAAAGCAGCCTGGCTCCAGAACTCCTCCTGAATATAGAAGTGATGGACTAAAATGGTATTTAACTTTCTTAATAAACTTCCGTGCCCAAAGTAGAAGTATTAAGAATTATATTCTTTTAATTGATGAACCTGGCTTACATCTTCATCCAAGAGGTCAAAAAGATACTCTTCAGGAATTAAAGACTTTAAATGAAAAGCATAAAAACCAAATTATATATTCTACTCATCAAACTTTTCTAATTAACAAGAATAAGCCAGAATCAGTACGTATCATTGAGCGAAAGCTTGACAAGACTGGGTCAAGAGCCAAGAACCCATTTTTTGCTTCAAAAGTATCTGAAATTTTGAATCTAAAGGAAAATATCTTAACCGATAAACTTCTTAGAGAAGCTCTTGGATTTTCAGTTTCAGACATCTCTCCTATAAACGAAAAAAATATACTCGTTGAAGGTGTCTTTGACAGAGAGGTTCTGCAAATTATTAACAGAATTTATAGAGTAGTGGATCTAAATGACACATCAATTATTGCATGTGGTGGTGCCCCTAATATTGCTCGACATACATCATTATATAAAGCAAATGGATTGAAGATTGTTTGTCTTTATGATAGCGATCATTCTGGACAGACAGCAATGAAAAACAACAAGGATGCAAAAACAAAAGAAAAAAGGCATATTACACAATATACTGACAATCATAGAAGTGAAACGATGGAGGATTTGATACCAGACAAAATATTTATTTTAGCATACAATCGATGGCTAAAAGAATGGTCTCTTGATGGTGAACAACCACAAAAGCCAAGAATGAAGGATTTGTACAAACTAATGCAAAATATGGAAAAACCCAAAAAAATTGAAATGAAACACAGCTTAGAGAATTTTCTTATTCAAGCGATCAAACAAAGTATAAGTTCTGAGAGAGATTCCTTTTGTATTATAAAAAAAATCTTACAAGATTTAGCGAGTAAATTGGCAAAACGAAACTAAAAGGCCAATCGGGCTTTTGCCGCCCGCGTCGGTTGTCGCTTTGAGGCCAAGTAACGGAATTCCAAATCTCGTGGTTGAGATAAACTCTTAAGAAAGGGCAGGGAAAAATGGCAGATAGTTATAATGTCACCAAAAAAGGAAACGATATGAATATTCACAGATATCTTAACTGTTGAAAAGTTTCAGGAGCATTTGAAATGAGAGATACTGATTTACTATTTTACAGAGAAGGAATTTTTCAAATTCCCGATTTGCAAGAAAGAGAAATGTTAAAAGATATTGACCAAATCGATGAAAATAGACTGCTAAGTACAAGTGTAGAGGATTTATGTGATTACTTTGAAGATGAATTCAAGGTTAATGTGCCTGTAATATTAGATGATGATATCACTGTTGATTGTGGTGAAACTAAAATAGACGTTAGCAATGATTACAGATATGTTTCAGTCAGAAGAGGCGAGCAATTACACATTGATGGATCTCGTGTTACATTCCACATTCCATTTGAAGGTGATTCCGTACTTTTTGAATTCCATCCTTCATCATTTACATGTAATCCACCAAGAGCAAAAATACAAGGAAATGAGTTACTAATTTCTTTTGCGGGCCGTGATCTAAATGAACAATCAATTAAAGAGCAATTCAATAAAATATTAAATGAAATTAAAAATAATCTTGATTGCCAGCGTAGGGATTTTCAAAAATTCCATAGTTTATTACGTGAAAAAGCAAAAGCTAGAGTCGAAGCAAGAAGACAACGAATTTTAAGTACTAAAAATCTTACAGCTTCACTTGGATATAAAACAAGAAGGAGAGAAGATGCTACTCAAACCTACGTTTCTTCAGTAACACGCAAAAAGCCAAAAATTTCAATGCCAACACCCAGCACCGAACCATTTGTACCAGAGCCTGAGCTTGATATGCAAGAGTACGAACATATACTTGGTATTATTACAAATATGGTATCTGTGATTGAAAGAAGCCCTGAATCTTTTAAGACAATGAAGGAGGAAGATTTAAGACAGCATTTTCTTGTGCAACTTAATGGGCAATATGAGGGGCGCGCTACTGGTGAAACTTTTAATTTTGAGGGTAAAACTGACATTTTAATCCGTGAAAATGATAAGAATATATTTATTGCTGAATGTAAATTTTGGAGAGGTGCCAAATCTTTTACTGAAACCATTAACCAATTACTTGGATATATCCAATGGCGGGACTCCAAGACGGCCATTTTACTTTTTAACCGAAATAAAAATTTCAGTGAAATTTTAGAAAAAATTCCAACGTTGGTTAAAGAACACCCATACTTTAAAAGGGAAATAAAATATTCTTCTGAAACAGGTTTCCGCTATATCGTGCATCACAAGGATGATCGAAACCGAGAAATCCTTCTCACAATTTTGGCTTTTGAAGTACCCACAATCCGCGTCTAATAATAATTCAGGTTAATTTAAGCCGATAGCCGATAATATCATCATGAACCATATTTTTGAAAGGATTCATGATGAGGCCATTAACAATAACATACCAAATAACAACAAAG
>SDBT01008024.1_pt1 | contig 17299 bp, 12 predicted proteins | sample 2277101 | NCBI WGS metagenome assembly SDBT01 (sample SAMN10404973, study PRJNA504765) | marine sediment metagenome | isolation source: marine sediment core GS10_PC15, 103 cmbsf | place: Arctic Ocean: Southern Knipovich Ridge | collected 2010
GATCCATCGGCGTACCGTTAAAATATTACCCCCAAACCGCCGGGTACAGCCTCGACCCCAAGTTCTTCCTGCCGCCGGTAGACCTCAGCCTGCAGGAAGCACTGAGCCTGCTGCTGCTGGTACACAAAACTGCCAGCCAAATACAACAGCCTTTCAAAAAATCCGCGACCTGGGCCGCCCTGAAAATAGAAAACAACCTGCCGCCCAAAATCAGGCATTACTGCAATACCTCCCTCAGGAATATCTCCACCAAGGCCGCCGCCCAGGCGCCGACCAGCCTGCTCGATAAAACCTTCGCTAAACTGCAAAAAGCTATCGCCAATAAACGCAAAGTCCATATCAGCTATCACTCTCTTTTCGAAAACAGCATCATCGACCTGACTCTCTGCCCGTACCACCTGATGTACAACCACAGGGCCTGGTATGTCTTGGGCGACTCCAGCCTTCACAAAAGCATTCGCACCTTCAAGCTCAACCGCATCAAAAGTTTGAAGCTGCTGGACAAGTGCTATCTGGACAGCCGGCACTTCAACCTGGATAATTACTTCGGCAAGGCCTGGGTGATGATACCCGAAGGCAGGCTTTACAATATAACGCTGCGCTTCCTGCCCAAGGTCGCCCACAATGTCACCGAGGTACTCTGGCACAGCACACAAAGGGTAACTCGTAATTCCGATGGCTCTGCAACGATGGAATTCCGCGTCGACGGGCTGGGCGAAATTACCTGGTGGATTCTCGGCTACGGCGACCAGGTACAGGTCCTGGCGCCCAAGGCCCTGCGAAAAAAGGTCCTCGAAACCGCCAAAAATATGATTAAACTCAACGAAAGAGTATAAAATCACCTTTTTTCAACCTTTGGCTCTTGCCCTGTTTATGCCCTCGTTTCGGCATAATCCCCGCTGACAAAAGCACTTAACCTGCTTCAAAACGCCCTGCCGGCAACATTTGGGTGTTTCCAGGCCAATGCCCCTAAAAAAATTAAAAAAACTGCTGTTTCCGATAAAATTTACCTTGACATACGCGTTACCGGTTTAGTAGAATTATTACAGGTGGCAGCATAGCCATTATCCCGCTTTCTTAGGCTAAGTTGCGAACCGGAGGAGAAGGTGAGTGAGAGTAATTTCGTCCTTTTGAATCCAACCTTCACATGTTCCTTCTCTGCATAACAGGCCATCTGTGCGCAGAGACAAGGAGTAACATGTATTGTTGTTTTTTGAAGGAGGAGGAGTGTTATGATGAAGAGAGTTGTAGTTCTTGTTTTACTGTTGTGCATTGTCAGCAGTGCTTCAGCAGCATTGTTCACTTGGACTAACGACACTGGCAACCGAAAGTGGAGTAACCCAGGCAACTGGGACAATGGCGGCAGTGTTCCCGGACTTCCCGGCGACAGAGCGGATATCCCGGGTGGTATCCCGGGGCCCATTATTGAGGCCGGCGATTCTTTCGTCGCAGACCTGACGGCTTCTGGTGCCGGACTTGCCACAGTAGATATAAGGTCTGATGGATATCTGCACTCGGGTTCTTACAACTTCGGCCTATCCGTTAACACCACAATGACTGTCGACGCCGGAGGCGAAATGGAAGTTGAAGGTCGCTGGGAAGTAGCTATGGAAATTGGTAACGGCGGAAGCGGCACCTGCACAGGGATTGTGAACGTCAACGGTCTAGTCTGGAGCCCACTAAATGGTAGCGACACAATATACGTTGGTCGAAACAGCGGAACAGGCATCGTGAATATCGGCACTGCCGGTGTGTTGTTAGGCGGAGACCTCGATTTAGGAGATGATGGTTCATTAGATATCGCAGGTGGCGGCAGACTGGAACTCTGGGGCAATCACATGGATGAGTTCCTGCCTGGTGGAACCCTCTATGAATACATCAACCTGTCGAAGATGACCAAAGACGGTTCCCCGGCTGAGGTCTCAGATTTCATACGCTGGAGTGAGGCCGACAGGACCGTCATTTTGGTTCCTGAACCAATGACTATTTCTCTGCTGGGTCTTGGTGGACTGGCTTTGATTCGCAGGAAACGCTGATTTTAATAAGTTAAATTAGCTGACTTTTGAATTTGTATCGATTTGGGGCTCGTACTGATTATCTCAGTATGGGCCCTGTTTTTATTCTCTGTCCTCTGTCTTACCTGCTCAACGAATGCCTCAAGGCGTGTAGTCAATGCAGCATCTTCCTGGCCGTCAAACGTTAAATTCAATATCGGCATATTCCCACAGTCGGCGCTTATCCGCATCGTCTGCGTACTGACAACTGTCGAGGGCATACAGCTAAACGGCATCACATTAACCACGCCGTCGGCCCGGTGATGATATAATTCCACCATTTTTCCGATACTAAGTATCGCCTCACCTTCAAACGATTCGTCCACGTAAGGCAGGGCTTGCTCTATCACTTTCTCTACCGGTTCTTCCGCCAAGCCGCCGAACCTTTTCTCCAGAGGCGCCGCCAGTGCCTTTTCAATCCTGTGCTGAAAATAATCCTGGACATTGTTGCTGAGCAGCTCACGCACGCTGCCTCGGCGCCTGGCCGCTGCGCTGCGCAGGAAATTGGTATAGTAAATCCACTCCGCCAGCGACGCCAACTCACAGGCCGCACCAAGCCCTTCCAGCCGTGCGATTATATTGCTGTTGGCAAACGGATGACTGCGAACATAAATCTCGCCCACCACGCCAATCACCGGTTTTTGCGCGCTGTATATCACTTTTACTTTTGAAAAGTCCTCGGCAATACTATCGGTAAGCTCGACCATGCGATTCAAATTCCAACGTTCCTCAACGGCCTTGAGCCATCGCTTGTTCGCCCGCTCATATACCCGCTGAATTTCCTGTTTATCTTCTGCAAACGGACGCAGCCGCAAAAGGACTTTGCCTAACAAATCCATGCCCGCCGTCGCCGTCCACATATCCTTCATAAACCCGCGTCCTGAATTTTTTATGGCCCCGGCAAACTCCCTGTAGAAGCCGCCGTCCTGATTCGGCGACAGCACCGGCACATCCGCGGCGCCTGCGTACTTTAGAATCAGCCGATGCATACAGTTATACATCCCGAACCGGCAGGGCCCGGAACCGCCCGGCATAAAAAACGCCGCCCTGGCCGGGTCAAAACCTTCGCTCTGCACGACCTTCAGCATGTCACCTGTGGTAATCGCGCACGGCAGACACTCCTTGCCGGTTGTGAATCGCCTGCCCTGCAACAGCGCCGCCTCATCCGCCATCGGCATAACTTCAGCCGGCTGACCATACGCCCTGAAACACGCCGCTACTCCGTAAGCACAATCGCTCATATAGGGAATATACACAGTGCGTTTCCTGCTGATAGCTTTCGGCGCAGCGTCTGTTTTCGCGTCCGGCCGCTTATATTTTCCATCGCCATGATAGTTTTTCAAACTCTCAAGAAACGCCTCCAGCCGGGTAATCACCCCAGCGTCGGCCGAATGCTCGTCCAATTCAAGCTGCAGGCACGGCTTCGGGCTCATCAGGTCTTTGAAAAACGTCAGCAGAAACGAGTCCGGCCCACAGCCAAAATTCGAAAGATATATCGCGAAAAGACGCGAATCTTGTTTGATTACTTCCGCGGCCTTCAATATCTTCTGGCCGTACGTCCAGTACACACGACGGGCCAACACCTTGTCACTTAGCTCAACGTCACCAAGGTCCAGCATATCCATCGGTATCACTGCCGCGCCCAGTTCGGAAAGCTTGGCCGCCAATCGCAGATTCAATCCCTCGTCACATCCGTTGTAAGGCCGACTGACCAACACAAACAGCTTCTGTCCCTGCTCAATTCCGTCCAGAATCTCGGCGCCTTTTTGCTTTAGAACCTGTTCAAACTCTGCCTGCGCGGCCAATCCTTCATTCATCGCCGCATAAACCGCCGGCCTTGAGACGCCAAGCTTTTTGCCGAGTTCGACAAAGCTCTTCTTCAACAGTCTTTTGCCCTCGCCAATACGAATAACACAACTAAGAAACTTCGCCCCTGCCAGCTTATCGGCAAAAACCGTCTTGGCCTGGTAAGGCAGCGACTGCACATACGGACAGTATTGGCTAACCTCGCTTTCGGAAATATCGCTCGGCATCGAAACAATACTCGGTAAAAATATGTAATCAACTTCGCTCTCGGCCAACTCCGCTATGTGTCCATACGCCACTTTCACCGGAAAACACATCTGCGCCGTCTCTATCTCAACGCCTCTGCGGATCGTCCTCTTGCTCGTCGGCTCAGAAAGCACAACCTCAAAACCAAGTGACTTGAAAAACCGCCCAAACAAAGGCAGGAGCTGCCAGTTAATCAGCGCCATCGGAATACCAATCCGCCCCTTGACCATCTGTATTTTCTCGCAACCGTCACTAAGGCCGGCAAAGGCCAGCAGCTTTTCTCTGCGGTAGTCAAACGCCCCCAACCCTTTTGTCTTCGCCCGTTTTTTCTTGAGATTGTATCTGTCGCACCTGCAACCGTAATACAAAGGCTCTACCCCCGGCACCTGCACCTTTTTAACCTCGCAGTTGTTTGCGCAATGCTGACAGCTAAAAGACTCAACACTGTAGTCAACAGAAACCAGGTTCTTAAATCCCCTGAATTTACTTTCGGCTTGTTTTCCAGGCTGCTCAGCGCGCCCCTTCATTCGCTCGGCTGCGATAGCCGCTGCCCCTATCGCGCCTGTCACCTCGTGATGGTCCGGCACGGTAATTGGCTTGCCTGTCACCTTCTCAAAGGCCGACCACACCGCTTTGTTAAACGCCGTCCCGCCCTGGAAGCAGATGTTGTCCCCAATCCTGCGCCGCCCGACTACGCGATTAAGATAATTGGCTACAATCGAATAGCTCAATCCCGCCACTAATTCACTCGTCTTTGCTCCCTGCTGCTGGAAATTTTGCACATCCGATTCCATAAAAACCGTGCACCGTTCGCCAAGTTTGATCGGCCCCTCACTTGCAAAGGCAAGCTCGGCGAACTGGCCGTCAATGTTAATACCCAGCCTTTGGGCCTGCTCTTCAAGAAACGACCCTGTCCCCGCCGCACATGCGTGGTTCATTTCAAAATCCACAACCACCCCGTTCTCCAGTGATATGTACTTGCTGTCCTGGCCGCCAATCTCAAATATCGTATCGACCTTCGGATTGACTATCGCCGCCCCCGCCGCTTGTGCGGTAATTTCATTTATCACCACATCGGCCCCTATGAAGTCGCCGGTAAGATACCTACCCGAACCGGTGCTCGCCGCCCCGCAAATCTTCACCTTGTCTGCAACCTTGACCCCGACAATATCCAGGCCTTTGCGCACCGCCTCCAGCGGCCGCCCCGCCGTCATAAGATACGCCTTGGCAAGTACGCGCTTCTGCTCGTCAATCACCACCACATTTGTGCTTATCGAACCCACATCAAGACCAAGATACGCGTCTATCGGCCCATCTGCCTCAGACAGCAATTCGTCATACACCACACTTTTTGGTACCGGCTGACTCGGCACGCTCAAAGCGGCCCGCCGACACACACCCTTCAATCTTTCGCCTCGCTGCGCAAGGTAATCGTCTATCTTTTCAAGCCTGAGTTTTCCATTGCTCCGGCCGGCGCTTTTGCCCCTGGCAACCAGCACCGCACCGATGGCGCCGGTAAAAAAATATTCCGCTGGAACCACAAGCTCACCCTGCCCCAGTCCAAACACCTGCTCCAACGCCCTGACCACTCCGATATTGGCAGCTACCCCGCCGGTAAAGACGATCGGCTTGACAAATTCCCGCCCTCGCCCGAGATTACTCTTGAGGTTGCGCGCCAACGCAAGACACAGCCCCGCTATGATGTCACTCGTTGGTGTCGCCTGCTGCTGAAGGTGTATCATATCGCTTTTCGCAAAGACCGAGCACCGCCCCGCAATCCTGGGGACACTGGTACTTCCAAGAGCCATCTGGCCGAATTCGTCCTCGATGTCCACACCAAGCCTCTGGGCCTGCTGGTCAAGAAAAGAACCAGTCCCGGCCGCGCAAACGGTGTTGAGTGAAAAATCGCGCACCCTGGCCCTGCCGTGTTCGGACCAGAGAAATATCAGCTTGCTGTCCTGGCCCCCCATCTCGATTATCGTCGCCTGCTTTAATTCCGGATACAGTCGGCCGACCGCTGCCGCCTGCGCCGGAATCTCATTTATAAACTGCACACCAAGCAGCTTGGCGAAAAACCTGCCCGCCGAACCCGTCACTGCTGTAAGCGCAACGTCACTTGCCTTTATCTGCCTATATATTTCATCGAGTTGCCGCCGTGCCGCTTCAATGGGTTTGCCCATAGTGCGTTTATAATCGGCAAAGACGATTGTCCCGGCCTCGTTCAGAACGGCAATGTCACTACTGGTCGAACCGATATCGACTCCGATATAGAGCTTGCTATCCGTGCGGGCCGCCTCAGATTTGTATCGCATGTCTGTCCCTGACAGCGTCGTTTCCACTCGCTGCGTGTTTCGCATACTCGCCTCCCCAAATACTCACTTTCAAGTACTGCAAATATCAAATATACCCCCTCCGCAACCAAAAACAATCTATTATTCAGCCCTGCACAAAAAAATTGTAAAAACTTGGTTTTTTTGTGTAATACCTTTGTTTTCTTTGTGTTCTATTTCATAAAATTGGTAAAAATTGGAACCAGAAAAAACGTGGTGCCGAAGAAGATGTGGTGTGTAGGGTCGAATGTCGGGTGTGGATAAGTTGTTAGCGCTGCTGTTGGTTGTTGTATAACTTAACAGGACTTGGTTGCCGGCTTGCTGGGGCTGTTAGGTTAATCTCGCAAAGCCACAGACCTTCTAACAGGTTATCCACCGCCCCACAGGGCCGTTTTTCTCTTTTAATCACCGGCTCCCACAGGGGTTACCAAATGTGTGCCCTGTAAACCTCACAATACCACAGGCTATATGAGTATTACTACTATTTTTTTAAACTAATATAATAATAAAGAACAACCTTTACTCACCCCTTGCCAGTTGCTGGCCGGTATCTTTTATATATCCGAAAACACCCCGCTTTTTTACGAAAAAATATTGTGAAAACCTTTATTTTCCTGTAAACTATCAGCAAGAAATTAAGCATTGGAGGCGAATTATGAAAGTTAATTTTAACCGTCAGGCCCTGGCTGAAGCCCTGGGCCTTCTTACCTCAGTTGTACCATCCCGAACACCAAAACCGATATTACTTTGTGTGCGTATCACCGCAGGCGAAAAAGACGTTCGCATCTGCGCCACGGACCTCGAAGTCGGGATAAATTATCTACTGTCGGAAGTCCAGGTCGAAGAACCAGGTGATGTTGTTGTTCCCGCCGACAAGCTGGCTGCGATTGTGCGAGAGAGCATTGATGACGTTCTGTCGTTCCAGGCCAAGGACGGGACATGTGAGATTACCGGCTCGGACAGTCACTTTACTATTTTCGGTCAGCAGGCCGACCAGTACCCGGCTGTTCCGGACTTCGACGGCAAAGCCGACCTGGAGATAACTCTTGAGAACCTTCAACTCGGCATCGAGCAGTGTCTGTTCGCGACGGCCAAAGAAAGTACCCGATATGCGCTCAATGGTGTTTTATGGGAGGTCAAAGGCAAGAAACTGACGTTAGTCGCCACCGATGGTCGCAGACTCGCACGTTGCCGTGTGAGCTTAACCGCTGCCCCAGCGAAGGAACTGGCAGTGGAGAAAATTATAGTACCCGCCAAAACCATGTCACTGCTGGATAAAATCAGCGCCAGCGAAAAGGAAATCGCCGCGGTAAAACTCGTTGATAACCAGATACTGCTTCGCTGTTCGAATGTGGTGGTAAGCTCAAACCTTGTCGAAGGCAATTTTCCAAAATATGAAGACATTATTCCGACCGATTATGACAAAAAGCTTACTCTCTCAACCGAAGAAACACTAAGCGCTGTACGGCGGTCGGCATTGTTGACTACAGAAGAATCCAGGGGCATCAAACTTTCGGTCTCCAAAGACAGTATCGTCTTTTCCTGCAGGGCCCCGGAAACAGGCGACGCGCAGGTTAACAGCACGGCGGATTATAAAGGCGAGCCGATAGAAATCGGCTTCAACCCACAGTTTATGATTGAGGCCTTGCGTGTTATCAGAACGCCGAACTTTGAACTGGAACTGGGCCAGTCGGACAGACCCGGCCTGATAAAAAGCGGCAAAGACTTTCTCTATGTCCTGATGCCGATCAACCTGGGTTGAAAAAGAACAAAGAGGATAATTCTATAGGCCGGTGATTTTGCAAGGCCGAAGACTAAGCCATCTTTCTAAAAATGACGAACAAGGACGGACAACTACGTAGCGCTCGCAGGCGGCGCACAAGAACAGCGGCAGCAAATACCGCTGTCAGGCTGGGCGAGACAGTACAAAAGCTGATGGACGGCCACATCTCGCCACGACAGCAAAAGTTTCAATCGGTTACCCAATTGTGGGACCAGTTGCTGCCCGCCGAGCTTGCCCGGCACTGCAGGATTGTTGATGTCTCCGGCGGCGAGGTGAAGGTGAAGGTTGATTCGCCGGCCTATTCGCACGAACTTAGATGGTGCAGTTCGGGTATACTCAAGCAGTTGCAGCAGAACTGTCCCGGAGCCGGAATAAAAAGGATTAAAAGCGTTCTCGGCTGACCGGACTATAAATACAAAACACTTAAACGAAAATGGCTGAGGAATTGAAGTGGCAATAAATCATAAATATGACGCGAGCAATATAAAAATACTTGCCGGCCTGGAAGCCGTCCGCAAACGGCCGGATATGTACATCGGCGACCGCTGGATAGGAGGCCTCCACCACCTGGTCTGGGAAGTGCTGGACAACTCTGTTGACGAGGCCCTGGCAGGCTACTGCGACGCCGTTACCGTCCACATCCAGGCTGACGGAAGCTGCGCTATTGAGGACAACGGCCGTGGAATACCTGTATCCAAGCACAAAGAGGCTAAAGTCAGCGCCCTGGAGGTGGTACTGACCACCCTGCATTCCGGCGGCAAGTTCGACAGCGACAGTTATAAGGTTTCCGGCGGACTGCACGGCGTGGGCGTCAGCGTCGTCAACGCACTTAGTGAATGGCTCGAGGCAGATGTATACCGCGATGGAAGCCACTACCACTTCGAGTGTAGAAGAGGCGCCCCCAAAAGTCGCGTCAAAAAAATAGGGCCAACGACAAAACAAGGTACCAAAATTTCATTCAAACCCGACGAAGAGATATTCGGTGACGCTGAATTCGTACAGGACCTTCTCATAAAGCGAATACGCGAGATGGCTTACCTCAACGGGGGCCTGAAAATTACATTCAAGGATGACAGAACCAAAAAGAAAGAGGTCTTCAGGTTCGACGACGGCATCAAGGCATTTATAAAACACCTCAACGAAGGCAAGGAGTTGCTGCACAAAGACGTTGTTTACCTGACAAGAGAAGACAAGGAAAATATGCTTAGCTGCGAGATAGCCTTGCAGTACAACACCGGCTACAACGAAAACATCCTTGTTTTTGCCAACAACATCCGCAACATCGACGGCGGAACACACCTGTCTGGATTCAAGACCGCCCTGACCCGCACGATGAACTATTATGCCAAGAGTAATAATTTATTAAAGAACGGCCAGGCGACGACCGGCGACGATCTGCGTGAAGGCCTGACCGCAATCGTAGCAGTGAAGCTGGCCGACCCGCATTTCGAGGCACAGACCAAAATAAGATTAAGCAATCCGGAAATCGGCGGCTTTGTCGAAACAACCGTCAATGAACAGCTTGGCCACTATCTCGAAGAGCACCCCGCCGAGTCCAGACGTATTTTGAACAAGGCCATCCAGGCCGCCGCTGCCAGAATGGCCGCCAGAAAGGCACGTGAACTGACCCGGCGAAAAGGCGCGCTGAGCGGAAGCAATCTGCCCGGCAAGCTGTGGGATTGTGCCAGCAAACAAAAAGCGTCAACCGAAATCTTCGTGGTAGAAGGTGACTCAGCCGGCGGCTCGGCAAAAGCCGGCAGGGACAGAAACATCCAGGCGATCCTGCCGTTGAAGGGAAAAATACTCAACGTAGAAAAGGCTCGCCTGGAAAAGATGCTCGCACACGAGGAAATCCGCACCATCATCAGTGCCCTCGGCACCGGAATCGGAACCGATGAATTTGACCTGGCCAAGTGCAGGTACGGCAAAGTTATACTGATGACCGATGCCGACGTCGATGGCGCGCATATTCGCACACTTTTGCTGACGTTTTTCTTCCGGCAGATGCCCCAACTGTTTACCAGCGATATGATTTATATTGCCCAGCCGCCCCTGTATGAAATCAAAATCAAGGGCCAAAAGAAATCCGAATACATACTTAGTGAAAACGAGATGCACAAGCGAATGATTGCCCGAGGTCTGGAGGGCACCGAGCTTGTCGTCAGGAGCGGCAAAAAAAGACAAAAGAAAATAGCCGACAAACAGCTTGCCGTCCTTATAAAAATCCTTACCGACGCCGAACGCAGCATAGCCGTCCTCGGCAGACGTGGAATCAATTTTGCCGACTTTGTCCGGACTTATTATGACGGCGGACAACTGCCGATGTTCCGCATCAGGGCCGAAGGGCAGAAAGACCAGATTTTTTACGATGAGAAGGAATATGAAAAATGCCTTGCTAAACTAACCGAGGCCAATAAAGCCGAAGACGAGGAAGCGGTTGTCGGTGAAGAACTTCACGAGGTCGCGCGAATTAACGAAATAGACGCCAAGCTGCGGTCCGAATTTGCCCTGAACCTGAAGGACTTTCTCTTACAACCAAAAAGAGTGGTCTCTGGTGAAGTCCAGCCGACAAAGTTCAGCCTTGTTAACGACCAGGACCAGTACGACGTTGTTTCGCTTGGCGAAATCTGCTCATCGGTCAGATATATTGGCGGCAAAGGCATTGAGATAAAAAGATTTAAGGGCCTGGGCGAGATGAACGCCGATCAGCTCTGGGACACCACGATGAACCCGAGCACCAGAACACTGCTGCAGGTCAAACTCGATGATGCCGGCGAAGCCGACAGGCTTTTTAGCATACTAATGGGGGACAATGTGGAGCAAAGACGAAACTTCATCAAAGACCACGCTCTTGAAGTACAAAACCTTGACACTTAGCGACATATTTGAGATAATAACTTCTGGAGGAACAATGGAGACGAGCCGGACAATAAAATCAGAAGCCAAAGCAGTCGCAGTTTTTCTGCTTGTTTTAACTGTCAGCCTGGTCTGCAAAGCAGATACGTTTACCCACAGCAAAACCAGCCGAACACTACATGGCTACGCGATAGGGCAGGTCGAAAAGAACCTCACCGCAATAGTGACCCAGGAAGAGGGGATAATCAAATTAAATCTGGCCGAGTGGAAAATTACAACCGACCGTCTCGGCAGAAACAATAAAGTAATTCTCTTAACACTGGATCACATCATTGGGCGGGAGATTGAAACCGCGGCCCTGGAAAAAGCAATAGTTGAATCGTCTTACGAAGGGCCGTTGTTTATTTTGCTTGAAATCGACACGCCCGGCGGGCGCGTTGATTTAGTCCTGCGAATTTGCAGTGCTATCACCAGCACAAATAACTGTCCTGTGATAGCTTTTGTGAAGGGCGGCCGATACGGAGGGGCCATATCGGCCGGCGCCGCAGCAACCCTCGCCTGTGATAAGGTTTACATGGCAAGCAATACGATTATAGGTTCGGCGGCATTGGTTGCCGCCAACGGAGAACTGGAGCGGGTCTATGGCCGAACACTGACTGAAAAAATGAATTCTTACTGGAAGGCGTATTTAGCTTCGCTGGCCCAGCAGAACGACAGGCCCGCACTATTGGCAAGGGCGATGATTGACAGCGATATCGAAGTTGTCGAGGTGACAGGCGCTAAAAAAACAATGTTTGTCGAGTCTGCTGACAAAAATTCAGGCCAAAAAGTTGTCCGCACCTGGAGCAAGAAAGGCTCACTTCTGACCCTTACCGCCGAAGAAGCGGTCCAGTCCGGCATTGCCGACAAAATAGTCGATACGCGCGCCCAGCTCCTGGCCGATATGGATGTGGCCGACGCCGAGATAGTGATAAATACCACTGTTCAGGAAGCAGCGAAACAGTTTAAGTTTGCGCGAATTAAATTCCACAAGCTGAGGAAGTCGCTCGATTTAAAATATAAGCAGGCCCAGGGCCGCCAGAGCACCCCCAGGGTATTGAAGATTCTTCGCGAAGTCAGAATCGACTATAAGACCCTGATAAGACTCGCGAAGCGATATCCGGACTTGAATATTAACGTAGAGGCCCTCGAATCCGAACTAAATACCATCGAGGCCGCATACAAGAATATAAAAATCCAATCAAGACAGAAAAGATAACTCCCCACGCAAAAAAAGGCCGGGCAAAACCAAGCCCGGCCTGATATTAATATATTATTTGAATAATCAGATGATATGATCAAGACCCGCCACAAACGAGAAACCTCATGGCTGTTTCATCATATCTTATTTGCAGGGTCTTATCATCAATTTCTCCTGATTCCGCTTTTATACAATACGGAACAATCCAGTCCGATGAGTCATTTCTTTTAAAGGGCTCCTCAATAGAGATAATTTCTACGCTTCTGATACGTGTTTTTCGCCTTTCATTAAGCACTAAACCAGGCCATATATTTGAGACTTCACTCCAATTTTCGTTCGCGATCGCCTGAAATAATTCTACGGCTGTTTCTTTGGCAGATGCCTGTTCATCTTTTTCGCTGCTGCTTAATTCTTTTATAGGCGATTGCTTCTGCTGTTCGACTTGCACGAAATCACTAGGTATCTCCGGCTCAAAAACACTGGGGTCGATTTCAACATCCCACTGAAAATCATCGATAACATGTTTGGTAGGTCTTTTGACACCGCCTTCCATCATCATGCCTTCAAGTTCAAATCGTACGGGCAGATTCGTTTTGACATCCACCCAGAGACGTACAACACCCTCAGCGCCGCCCAACAGCTTCGAGTTGTGCACTTCAATGCCTTCGACATCAATTCCGTTGATATTACCCGATCCCAATTCCGCGTAACTTTCTGACAGGATGACCCTAATCCACTGACGCGGAAAATCTTCCTTCATTGTAGCCAGCTCGCCAGTCAACTCAAAACGAGTATATTGTTTTTGCCTATGCCGAATGAAATACCCGACTCCTTGTTCCGGTAGCAAAAACTTTTGCATACCCAACTCACCGTTCATGTACATATCAATCCTGTTACCCTGTGCTCCGCCGTCGTATACATCTGACTTCGTTGACATTTCTCTGTTCGCTCCGGGATAACTGATAACGCTCGTCATTTCGTATATAACGGCGGGGATCTGCTCGATTTTTTCAATAACTCCGCCCCAGGCAACTCCGCCTTTGCCGGTTGTTGTGCCGAATTGGTTTATGCCTATAAGTACGGCGATAATTATCGCCGCAGCTACGGCCAATTTTGTTATTCTATTTCTCATGATTATTCTCCCTATACTCGGCGTAACTGCCGCCGAGAGTTTTTGTAAGGTTTTGTCAATCAATTCCTGTGGAGGGTCGGTCGGGACCTTTTGGTTTTTCAAGGCAGTTATGAACCTCGTTAAAATATCGTTTTGCTCTTTCATAATATCACCTGACCTTTTCATTTGGCTCTGCGCCGAGAATATCGCGCAGTTTTGTTTTTGCACGGAGCAGCAGTACGCCGACATTATTGGTTTTTATGCCAAGTTCTTTTGCAATTTGACGGTAGCTCATTTCATTTAAGTGCCGAAGGCAAAAAACCTGGGCTTCATCTGACGGCAGCCTGCCCAAGGCCCTGCGTAATTGGTCGGCCAGTTCCCGATTCTGCGCCTGCTCGGCCGGGCTCGAAATTGCCGCCGGCAATGTGGATAACTCAATTTCGGTTGTGCATAACCGGCGATTGCGGTATCTTTGGCGCAGGCGGTCTATCGCTTTTGCGGTAGCTATTCTGACCAAAAGGGCAGAAAATCTGCGCACGCGCTGACGTTTTGAGAACTCCAGGGCCGATACAAACGTCTCGCTGAAAACTTCAGCGGCGTCTGCGTGGTTGTCGAGCAGTCTGTATGCTGTTTTCCACACAGCCGGGCCGAACTTGTTAACAATTCCTTGCCAGTCGGTCACTTATAATTAACTTTCGAATTAAAAGAGCTGCCGTCATTATGATAGTCGAAATACATTAATATTTTATTACAAAAAAACAAAATTTTTGCTTGCAAAGTTTTTAAGGGCGTGGCAAAATTACGACAATTGATTTTCGGTGAGCCACAAATGTGTTTTTCAGATGGATCGCGTTGAACGGGGGTGGGTGCAAATGTTGGAAGTGGAGACTAAGGAATGAGTTGTAAGCGCGAGATTCTTTGTTTTTTCCTTTTAATTTGCATGGTATTATTTGTCGGCTGTGAGACACTACAATCGTTGAACCCGGCGAAGTTACTGCCCGGCGGTAAGGGGTCGGATGAAATTAAGAAGACGCCGGACGAAATCAGGAAAGAAAAACTTCTTAAGAGAATCGACCGCAAGTTTGAAAATCCCAAAGCCCACTATGAGCTTGGGCGAATGTATCAGGCTGACGGGTTGTGGATTCAGGCGGAGCGTGAGTACAACATCGTATTGGGTTTTGACCCGGTTCACAGAGAGGCGCAGGGGGCGATGATAAAGGTTCTGGGCGATTCCGGTGAAGCTGCGAGGGCGGCGTTGGCTGCGGAGTTTTATATGAATCAGGCAAGCATTTCGGCGATGGGTTCGCTGCGTCTTGGGCTGGCGTTTCAAAAACAACGGCTGGATGACTATGCGATGGACTGCTATCGTCAGGCGCTTCATTTGGCTCCGAATTCGGCGAAGATTAACAGGCAGATTGGTTTTTATCATTTGAGCAAAGGCAATAAGATTCAGGCCAAGGATTATCTGGCCCGGAGTTTTCAGCTTAATAGTAATCAGCCTGAAGTTGCCGGCGAACTCGGCAGGCTGGGCGTGCAAATCAAACGGCCGACAAGAATTCAAAAGGACACATCAAAGTTGGATAAGACTGTAGATAGGTCCACTGAAGTAGAATAGAGAAGGGCCGAAGGACCGGCCTGAAGTGATTTTTCTATGGCCCTGTGGCGAACGGATGCGCCGCGGGGTTTTTTTATTGCGCAAGTTAGAATTATATATATCGGCTTGGGGGGGCCTTTAATTGATTAATAATTAATGATTTTTTCTGCACTGATTCCTTCTCAACATGAGAGAGTGGGGTTTAAAAAATCAATCATATGCGCAGGTTTTGGGGGAAATTCGGTTAAATTTTTGGGGTCAAGGTTGTTTTTCGGCTGTTATCGGCAATTAGTGTCAATCAAATGCGCAAGTGTTAAAATAGGTAAGGCAAAAAGTGTAACTTTTAGCTAAAAGATAGCAAGTTTTTGAAAGTTTTAGCGTTTTTTAGGAAAAAATCGGAAGAAATTCGGCATTTTTGGAGATTCTCAAAATAAGAACATGCGCATTTGATTGACGGCAAATCAACCATATGCGCAAGTTTGTTGCTTTTTCGCAACGGGTGTCACTGTGGGTATCGGTGGTTCTGGCTTCAAAACGCAGAAAAATTGGGGCGTTTTTGGTCTGTCAAAATGAGAATCGGCGCATTTGATTGATTCGCTTGCGCGAGTTTCGAGTACCTAATACCTAAGGCACAAGGGAGCACAGGGGCATAAATTTTGCTGATACCTTGGGTATAAATTTCACGGAGGGTTTAGGGTGTAGTATTTGGTTGAAAACGACGGCGGTCTGGGGTATTTTGTGGCTGGAAGTTTGGTTGTATCGCGAGGCAGATAAAAAGTCGGCTGTAAAGAACCGGATACATGAAAAAAGACACAAGTAAAGCAGCAGATAAAGTTTTAATTGATATCTACCGTCAGATGTCGATAGCTGATAAGGTTAAACGTATATTCGAGGCCTATCAAACAGGGAAAATGCTGGCGATGGCGGGCTTAAGAGAGCTGCACCCCGAGGCTTCGGAAAAGGAAATCCGACTTCTTTGGACAAAACAACATCTTGGCGAAGAACTTTTCAGAGAAGTGTATGGAGAGGCGGCCAATGAATGACCCACAGGAATTGATAATATTAGAGAATTTTATCAGTATTCTTGAAGAGCTTGGCATTGCTTACGCCATAGGGGGATCGATGGCAAGTTCGGTTTATGGGAAAGTGCGGTTTACGGAGGATGCCGATATCACAGTTGAGCCTTTTGATAGTGTAGCGGATAAATTTTTTGACAAATTGAAAGCGGAATATTATATCAGCGGTGATGCTATGTACCAGGCATTAAGGGAGCAGGGTAGTTTTAATATTATTCATCTTGAAACGGCTTTTAAGATAGACGTGTTCGTTTGTAAAAACTCTGTTTTCGAAAAACAAGTGATGGGGCGTTGTAAAGCATTAAGGATTTCCGATTCTCTTGAAAAAACTTTCATGGTAGTTTCGCCGGAAGACATTATTCTGCTGAAACTGCGTTGGTATCGTGATGGTGGTTGCAGTTCAGAACGTCAATGGGAGGATGTGCTTGGTGTTTTGCAAACACAGGCCGGCAAACTGGACTTTTCATACCTGAAGAAGTGGGCTGTAACGCTTGACGTGGGAGAGCTTCTCGAAAAGGCGTTGTCTGAAACTGAATAATTCTAAAGAAATCGCTGAGGTAATGGTTGGGTCAACTTTTGCGCGGGGCCAACGACAAAAAACTAAAAACTAACGACTAATTTAGACACTGATTGCGCGGATTACACGGGAAATTGCCGGCCGGGTCGTAGGCCAGGCTGCCGCCGCCGATAGTATCATAGCGGTTAGTTAAATCGTCAACAACATAATTCACATTACTGCCGTCTTTGATATTGACGTTTGTCCTGTTGCCAACGTCATCGTAGGTAAACAGCTCGTTATTGTCGCTTATACTGTACTCAGCAGCCGTGAGCCTGTCAAGATTGTCATAGCCAAACTGGGTATTGGGGTCATTTGTCCTGTGGTCATAGGTCTGCTTATTGATATTATCTGTAAGCGAAGCATATTCGTAGTCAAATTTCGCATAACCTGTGCCGGAATCGGCGCTGGTTATCCTTCCGAAAACGTTGTGCTTCGGTTCTAATTATTTAGTAGCAAAAACTGTTATTGCTTGTTCTTCCACTTCAATTTTTTAAGTTCCCCTGGTCTAATAAGTTCAACGTATCCACCATTGAATAATACGTTTACTCCGGGTTCTTTGTGATTGTACAAATAAGACAATTCATATCCACCAAACTGATTCCAGCCTGGAATACTTTCAAATAACAAGACCATATCAGAAGGTG
>SDBT01008026.1_pt1 | contig 17297 bp, 14 predicted proteins | sample 2277101 | NCBI WGS metagenome assembly SDBT01 (sample SAMN10404973, study PRJNA504765) | marine sediment metagenome | isolation source: marine sediment core GS10_PC15, 103 cmbsf | place: Arctic Ocean: Southern Knipovich Ridge | collected 2010
CTTGTTCCCCGAGCCTTTCTCCGCCTCGGTGGGAAAGCCGGGAACCATCCAGTACTCCTTCATGTTGTAGGCGTACCCCGGAGTGTCAAACGTGAGTATCACCGAGTTGGAGGAATCCTCCAGTTCAACCTCGAAGTCGTCCACCTCGCCGATGCTGGTGTTGTCGGTATACCGCCTGCTCAGGTACCTGGGGCTCTCCTCCGCCAGGTTCTTGATTATCTCGTAGTCGTCCGGGTTGACGTACCCGATGGTGTCCACGACGTGCGCGTCGCCGACGTCGTTGAGTGTGATGTCATACGTCTCCTTTATGACCGGCTCGGACTCCTCCTGCGCGGGGGCCTTTGCCGCCGCCACAAAGCAAATGGAAACAACAAGGACCAGGATAACGCTGGCCAAACCGGCTGCCAGGCTTCTTTCTCTTACCATGGAGGCAGCACCCCCGCGTCCCACCAGTAACGAACGTCTACCAGGATCAGTTGTCCCTGTGAGTAACTTTCGGAAAGTTCGTTGTCGGATATCTGCGCGCACTCCTCGGCGGTGACCTCCGGCGACGTCAGGCCCGGGAAGTGGGAGAGCGCATACTCCTTGTCTATAAACGTCGACTCGATGGACACGAAGTCGCCGCTTATGGGAAGTTGCACCACCGGGATCACGTGCCCCGGGATGATCGCGACATAGGACCTCACCCCCACCGCCTCCATCAGCGAGGCGTACAAGATGCTCAGGTCCATACAGGTTCCGGTCTTTCTGGCCAGCGTGTCCCCGGGGTACTGGACGTACTGTACAGCCGTGGCGTCACTAAGGTAGAACGGCGGCTGATCGTACTTCAGCCCGTACTCGCGCAGGGCATAGAAGCACTGGATGAAAGCCTCCAGGGCGTCCTGGTCGTTGGTGCCGGTCTCCAGTCCCGCTCCAACTCTGCCGGCGAACTGTTGAACCGCCTCATCGCTGTGGGTCACGAAAGCGGCCAGGAACATGTTGTTGTTGACCTCATCGATGAACGGTATGACCATGTCTTCCTCTGCGAGGTTGGACAGGACGAACTCGTTCTTCCCCATGAGGTCGATCTTCTCGTAATCCTCCACCGGTTCCTTGCCCCGGTAGCTGTACTTCATGATGAGGTCGGCGGGGGTCTTGCTGGTCAGACCCTCCAGTTTCTCGGCTTCGAACGACGGCCAGCAGAAGTCCCTGACCGTTTCCCCGGGAACGATCTCGGGGTAGAGTTCGCCCGATGTCCAGTCGCAGTAGTCCTTGATCTTATACGATATCTTGAAATCGTAGACGGGGATCTTGCCGGTGTTCTTGATGATGGTCTTGGCCACCCACATGTTCTGCTCGGTGTTGCTGTAGATTTTATGGGCGCAGGTGAGAACGCGCTCCCGGGTGACAAGCTTCACGTCCAGCTTTACTTTGTTGGGGTCGTACTCGGTGCCGGGTCGGGTAAGAGCGAAAGTGAAGAGCCCGCCGGAGCCGATCATGAGGACAAGCAGAACAACGATAAGAACGGACCTTATGGTCTTGTTCACAAACACTTCTCTCACTGCCGATGTTCCTTACCGACACAGCCACAGCTAATGGTTAGAGCGTATATATAATAGCATAAATGCGATGGTATCAGCGGGGTTACAGGGTAATGAAATCCCTGTTGTTCGCCATCCAGCGGCAGGCGCTCTCGACAACCATGTCCAGGGGGCTTATGGACAACTCGAGCTCCTCAACGGCTCTCCGCTGGGCGTAGTAGATGGGCGCAACAGCGAGCCTAGCCGCCCGTGCGCTCCGGGCCGGCACCCTGCCGGTGATCCTGCCGTAGAGCGACTCCAAAAGGCCCCGGGCGATGACCGCCCTGTCCCCCGATAAGCGGGTGGGCGGCGGGAACCCCATCGAGGCGGCTATCATGCCGTACAGGTCGCGGTACTCTACGTTGGAACCGCCCAATATGTAGCAGCGTCCGGCCTTTCCGCGTCCCAGCGCCTTAAGCACCCCCCGGGCGACGTCGGTGGCACCCACGACGTTCGCTCCACCCGACGTGTAGTGGCCGATAGAGGAGTACTTCATGACATCAGTTCCAGGGCCACAGGGAAGGCCGTACTCCCCCATCACGAGCGTGGGGTTTACGATAACGCACCTGATCTTGCCGGACTGGTTATACCTGAGCACCAACTCTTGTGCCTTGTGGATGGAGTCGACGCAGGTGGAGCGAAACGCCCGCGGATTGAACGGGGTTTCCTCTGTTCCCGGCTCGTCCATTGTGCCGGGGCCGAACGAGGAAGCCGAGCCTACATGGACCAGGTTTTCCACGCCGGACCGTGACATTCCGATAAGGAGATTCCGGGTACCGTCCACGTTTTTCTCCCGCGCCGCCCCGGAGCGGGGGGGCCGGAGCTCGGTCACCAGCGCGCAGTGGAACACGGCGTGCGCTCCCGCCAGACCGCCGAGGATCGATTCGGGGTCGAGCACGTCACCCGGGACGCGCTCGAAGGGGAGACCATCCAGAGTGGGGGTATCAAGCCGGGGGTCGAGGAGCGCCCGCACGGTGAACCCGCTGTCCAGGAGGTGCCTTATGAGATTGCTCCCAACAAGGCCACTCGCTCCGGTGATGAAGACCTTCAAACCGGAACAGCTCCTTGCCCGGCGAGAGCAGGACCGGCGGCCACTGCCCGGGTTGTGCTACTGCCCGTTGCCATCACAGCTTTTTACCACATTCACCGCAGAAGGTGGCGTGCGGTTTCTCTATCGGCGCCGAGCACGAGGGGCAGACCCCCGGCCTGTCGCCGGTTGCCCCGGGCTTCCCTTCCCCGGAAGGTTTTGCCCCACTGTCAGCGGCACCCGGCGCTGCGGGTGCCGTCGCCTTGGGAGGTGGCTTTACCGTGGCCGGGGGAGAAGCGGGTTTCCGCGCGGGAGGCTTCGGCGGTGACGATAGCTGACCTGATACTTTCGGTGGCCCCGGCGGAGTGCCGCCCAATGGAGTCGGAGCCGATGGTGCGGCCGGCGGAGGTGGGGGAGGAACTGGCGGCGGCGGTCCTGGTGGAACAACAGCGCCCGGAGCGGCTCCGACAAACGGCTTCCCGCACTCACCACAGAAAGCGGTACCAGGCGAAATAGGGCTGCCGCAGGAGGGGCACGGGGCGGCTCCGGGGGCAGCGGTCGGCGCGACCGCGGAAAGGCCCTTGCCACAGCTGCCGCAAAAACTGGCGCCCGGCGCAATGGGGGCCCTGCAGTAAGGGCAAGCGGCCCCCGGCCGGGGAGAGCCCGCTCTCATCTGCTGAGCCTGACCCTTGAGTCTCTCGAGCTCGGCGTTCCCCTCCTCGATCTGCTCGTCTATCGACTTCAGTCGTCCACAGGCCTCGGCCAGTGCCGGGTCTTTCAACCGGCCTTCGATAAACGCCTGGTAAGTAGCTTTGCCCAGGTCGGGGAACGACTTCGACTTCTCTTTCTCCAGGCGTCTGAGCTGTACCTTGACCCTGTTAATCTCCTTTTGGGGCTTGAATCTGGCGTCGGCAGGCATGACAATCTCCCTTCGTTTCCGTACTGCGACAGTAACATTCTAACAAAAAGAGCGGTTAAGTGCCTCGTTGGATAAATACCGATAAGCAACGAGAGCGTCGAAGTGCCGCTCCGGCAAGGCGCGTGACTCAGTGCCGTAGCGCTTGAGCCGCGATTTCCTCACAACAGTTGAGCCGGAGTTCGTGGCGCCGGCATCTTGCCGGCCTTTTTCGTCCGGGAGCGGGTTGAGAGCCCGGTCGGGGATGCGGGCAAAAGTCCGCACTTAAGGGTTCTTCGGTGGAGGGTCGACGGCACCGATGGTCGCGGGCTCCTCCTTGTTCTTGATGAAATAATCCCGGTACCGTTCCTTCTTGTCCCCCAGCGGCACAACGGAGACGGCGGCGATGAGTATTCCGGATATGAACAGGGCTACAGACACCCCGTACACCTTGTAGGTCATGCCCAGAACGTGAATGGTGCGGACCCCGACGATCCAGGCGATGAAGCCGGACAGGATGGCCCCGAGCACCAGGAAGGCGCGGGACACCGCGTGGAACGCGGCGAACGCCTTGCCTCGGTTCCGGTCCTCTATGCGCTCCTGGATCATGGTGACCGCGACAAGGAACAAAATCCCGAACGCGGCACCGAAGAAGATGGCCAGGAGATAGGCCAGCAGAAGTACCTGTACCAGCGACATGCCGATGAGGATACCGCCGGTTACCAGCAGGGCGATCCGCATCATGTACGGTTTCTCCTCGTGCTTCACCAGCACCTGCAGGGCGGCCACCCCCGCTATCATGCCTATCCCGAAGATGGCCATCAGGATGCCGAACGCCACGTCGCTGGTCGCTCCCAGGACATCCCTGACGTACCCTATCCCAACCGCGTAGAGGCTACCGCCGCCGATGCATCCCATGGCTACCCCCAACAGGAGGGAGCGGGCGAACGGGTGCCTGACGGCAAACGTTATGGACTCAAAGAACCGTGACTCCTCCTCCAGGTGCTCGTGGTGGCGCGGGGACTCCAGGTGCATCAGGAAGAAGAAGAAAGCGGAGATAAAGAACGTAACCGAGTCGGCGATGAACGCCAGCACGGTGGGGTTCTCGGCAATAAAGCTACCCTGGATGAAGTAGCGCGCCGGCAGCATCATCAGCGAGAACAGGCCGGCCGCGAACGGGAGGACCCCGTAGGTGGTCGCCATGGAGAGCGAGTTGGCCATGGTAAGCTGCTCGTCGTCCACCAGGTTGGGGATGCTGGCGTCACGGGCGGCCAGCCATATGATGGTGATGCCCTCCAGGAAAAATATCAGGATGTACAGGCCCCAAAGCCGGGTCATGAACGGGGCGGCCAAGATGATGATGCCTCGAGAGACGTCACACGCGATCATCAACTTCCGGCGGTCAAACCGGTCACTGATAATCGCGGCCAGCGGGCCGCTGAAGAAAGCGGGAACGATGCGGAAGGCCAGCATGGAGCCGACCGCAAGCGAGGAGTCGGTCATCTGCCACACCAGCGACATGAGGGCGAACGTGGCCAGCCAGTCCCCCATGCTGGAGACCGTCTGGCCGTAGAAGAGCTTCATGAAGTTCTTGTTGCGCACCAGGACGCCGAACTCGGCCTTGACGTCACCGGCCTGCCCCAGGAACCCGCTTTCAGTTTCCGGCATGATTGCCCTCCGGACAAGGTGTCATCATTGAATACATAGTGCTACATTCTAGACTAAAGCAGGAAAGAAAAGCAGGCGATACCCAGGCGTTCACCCGCTGAGGCGTTTATTGATATTATCGTTATACGATTGAAATGCGGAGAGACACCGGTTGGCAAGGCAAGAGGATGGCAGGGAGGCGAGATGATAGACCCGGAGAAACTCACGGTCAAGGCACAGCAGGCGTTTGGACAGGCGCAGTCCCTGGCCCGGAACCTGGACAACCAGGAGATAGACACAGAGCATCTCCTGCTGGCGCTCGTTGGACAGCGCGACGGCGTGGTGGTCCCGCTCTTGCAGAAGATGGGGGTCAGGCCCGGGGAGTTGGAGGCGCAGATAAGGGCGGAGTTGGAGAAAAGGCACAGGGTCCAGGGCGACGCCCGGCAGTACGCCTCCCCGCGCCTGGAAAAGGTGATGGACTCCGCGTGGGAGATCGCCGGTAACCTCAAGGATGAGTACGTGAGCACCGAGCACATCCTGATGGCGATACTCCAGGCGGGTGGCTCCGCCGCCGCCCTGCTGGAGGAAGCCGGGGTAAGCACCGATGACCTGCTATGCGCCCTGTCCGACATCAGGGGTTCCCAGAGGGTCACCGACCAGAACCCCGAGGAGAAGTACCAGACACTTGAGAAGTTCACCCGCGACCTCACCGAGGACGCCCGAAGGGGCAAGCTGGATCCGGTCATCGGGCGTGATGACGAGATAAGGAGAGTCATCCAGGTGCTCTCCAGGAGGACCAAGAACAACCCGGTCCTTATCGGTGAACCGGGGGTGGGAAAGACCGCGATAGCGGAAGGGCTCGCCCTGCGGATAGTGGACGGGGACGTTCCTGAGGGGTTGAAGGGCAAGCGCCTCCTGGCCCTAGACATAGGGTCGCTGGTGGCGGGGTCCAAGTACAGGGGGGAGTTCGAGGACAGGTTAAAGGCGGTGCTGAAGGAGATAGACAGCGCCGAGGGGGAAATAATCTTGTTCATCGACGAGCTGCACACACTGGTCGGGGCGGGGGCGGCGGAAGGGGCGGTTGACGCTTCCAACATGCTGAAGCCGGCCCTGGCGCGCGGGGAACTCCACTGTATCGGCGCAACCACCCTGGACGAGTACAGGAAGTACATCGAGAAAGACGCCGCCCTGGAGAGGAGGTTCCAGCCGATAATGGTCCGCGAGCCGTCGGTGGAGAATACTATCTCCATATTGAGAGGACTCAAGGAGAGGTACGAGATATACCACGGGGTAAGGATACAGGACGCGGCCCTGGTTGCGGCGGCGGTGATGTCCGATCGCTACATATCCGACCGGTTCCTTCCCGACAAGGCGATAGACCTGGTGGACGAGGCGGCCAGTCGGCTGCGCATCGAGATAGACAGCATGCCCACCGAGGTCGACGAGGTGGAGCGCCGGATGAAGCGGCTGGAGATAGAACGGGAGGCGCTGAAGAAGGAGAAGGACCAGGCCAGCAAGGAGAGGCTGGAGAGGCTGGAAAAGGAGCTTGCCGACCTGAAAGAAGACAGCCAGGAGTTGCTGGCCCACTGGAATAACGAGAAAGAAGCGATATCCAGGATACGGAAGCTCAAGGAGAGGATGGAGGAACTCAGGTACGAGGAGCAGAAAGCCGAGCGGGAGGGAAACCTGGAGAAGGCGGCGGAGATACAGTACGGAACCATCATTGATGCCGAGAAGCAACTCGAGGAGGAGAACCGGCGCCTGGTCGAGCTTCAGAAGGACAGTAAGATGCTGAAGGAGGAGGTTGACGAGGAAGACATAGCGGAGGTCGTCGCCAAGTGGACAGGCATCCCGGTCACCCGGCTGGTGGAAGGGGAGATCGAGAAGCTGGTCAACATGGAGGAACGGCTACGTCTTAGGGTGGTCGGGCAGGACGAGGCGATAGGTGCGGTCTCCAACGCCATCCGGCGGGCGAGTGCTGGCCTGCAGGACCCCAACAGGCCAATAGGGTCATTCATCTTCCTGGGGCCTACGGGGGTGGGAAAGACCGAACTGGCACGGGTGCTGGCCGAGTTCCTCTTCGACGACGAGAGGGCAATGGTGCGCCTGGACATGAGTGAGTACATGGAGAAGCATACCGTGGCGCGCCTGATCGGGGCACCACCCGGGTACGTCGGTTACGAGGAGGGGGGGCAGTTGACCGAGGCGGTCCGCCGCCGCCCCTACACGGTGGTGCTCTTGGACGAGATCGAGAAGGCTCACGACGACGTGTTCAACATCCTGCTTCAGATAATGGATGACGGGCGGCTGACCGATGGCCACGGACGTACCGTAGGTTTCAAGAACACGGTCATCATAATGACCTCGAACATCGGCAGTAAGTCGCTGGAGATGGTGGATACACGGGACCGGGAGCAGGTTGAGAAGCGGGTGCACGAGGCATTGCGGGAGAGGTTCCGCCCGGAGTTCCTGAACCGGGTCGACGAGATCCTCATCTTCAACGCGCTCACCAGGGAAGACATCCGCAGGATAGTGGACATGCAGGTTGAGCATCTGTCCGGCCGGCTGGCGGAGCGGAGCATAGAGATTACTCTGACCGACGAGGCGAAAGACCTCCTTGCGGAGCAGGGGTTCGACCCCCAGTACGGCGCGAGGCCGCTCAAGAGGACCATACAGCGTGATATACAGGACCCCCTGGCGATGAAGCTGCTGGACGGTGAGATCAAGGAAGGCGATGTAGTAAAGGTGGACGCAATCGACGGCGAGATAGATTTCACGGTTCAGACAGGGCTGTAACCTCTAGCGCTGCCGGTTATGGGACGGCAGCAATATCACCATAAAAGTATAGGCGGCCAGGATTACGAGTATCACGATGTGGAAAGGTATTATCCACTTCAGGCTGGGGAAGAGGGCGGCAATCCCGGTACCCAGGGCGACAATCAACAGAAGGGCGATTACCCGGTGCTGTTTGGTCACCATCGATGAGTGCGCCTTGTTGCTTGGGTACGGAATGAACTCTTCATCGAGATGCTCATCTTCATGCTCGACGAAACTGTTGAGCCGGAAGTATGGCTCGGGATCGTTCTGCCCCCCGGCGCCATAACTGGAGTATGTTTGCTCCAGAATCCGGTCGGGTCCGTTGGCACTTATGCCAAGGACGGCCATGCCGTAGCGAAAATCGGAAACCGTGTGGAGTGGTGAATCCAGCGCTCGCTCTTTAAGAATTCCCGGTAGAAAGAACACCCCCGCGCCTACGACCAGCAGCAGCAGCAGTATTATCTCCAATAGACTCCCTTCAGTGCCATGCTTCCGGGTACCACTACATGTTGATGCTGAGCGAATACTAGCACACAATATACAGACAGGCAATAGGAAAAAGAGAATAATTTTGTGGGAGAATATGGTAAGCGAGAGCCGCAAGGTTCAGGAAACCGCATGTTAGTAGGATAAATTAGAGTTATTGGTGTTGAATAACAAGGCTAAATATTCTCAATTATATTTACTTGATTTTATTAGACAGTTGATAATTACAGGGAATATTGTTAATTGGGCGGAGAGTTGATGCTGTTGGCACAGTACTCGTGGGAACAAAAAACCCGGTGGTTTCGTCTTGCTGTAAGTGAAAGGCGGGTTTGCGCCTGTTGAGACATATACACCGACAGGGTCGCAAGCGGTAGGAAAGAAGTTGCCGCGCGACGTGCCAAGCATTAAAATAATGGCTGTCAGCAGGTCGGCTTCCGTTAAGAGGGCCGGGGATGGGCAAGCACTCACAGAAGAATAAGATCTCATACTGGGAGGCCAGGAGTCGCCGTAAGGACCTCAGGAACCGGGGTAAGGTGAAGAAGCCACGCCGGACCGGGGGCAGCAAGAAGCGATGGTTCGTGCTGTTCTTCATCATCGGGCTCCTTGTCGGGGGGTCGCTGGGTTTCTACTACAAGCCGATACTCAAGGCCGGAGCCAGGATCTACCTGTCATTCAAGCAGCGGCAGTGGCAGCCGAAGGGCGAGGAGAAGGTGGAGGTGGAGGAGGCTCTTGCTCAGATCTCAGCCGATCCCAACAAGAGCGTCAACACGCTGATAATCGGTAGCGATGCGGGCAGCAACAAGGGGGAGAAGGGGTGGTGCCGGAGCGACGTAATGATGCTCGCCTGTGTTCACGAGAGGGACAAGAAGGCGGTGGTCATATCGATCCCCCGGGACACCAAGGTCAAGCTTCCAGGACAGGGGACGGAGAAGATAAACGCGGCGCACTCTTACGGCGGTCCCTCTGCGGCCATCGACGCGGTGAAAGGACTCCTGGGCGTTGACATACACCATTACGTGAGCATGAACTTCGAGGGGTTCGAGCAGATCATAAATGCGATAGGAGGCGTTCCTATCCATCTGAACAAGGCGATCAACGACCCTCACGCAGGCTACCTTCCGGCGGGCGACCTCAACCTCGATGGTGAGCAGGCGCTTATCATAGTGAGGAGCAGGAAGCTTCCCGGTGGGGACATAGACCGAATCAAAAGCCAGCAGGCTTTTCTAAAAGCCCTTTTCAACAAGGCCGAGACGATGCGCGACGTATGGAAAGCCAAGCAGTTGGTGGATATCGTGGCCGCCACCTGCCAGATGGATTATACAGCGGGCGAACTGGAGACCCTGGCGGAGGAGCTAGTGGGTTTCCAGATAGACAAGATACAGTTCGTTACTGTTCCTGGGGTGCCTAAGAACATCGGCGGGGCTAGTTACTACGTGGCCGACGAGGCCGATGTCGCCAAGCTGGCGGTGGAGGTCAATACCAACACAGAGGTCTCGGCCGAGCTGATGGCCGAGATGCAGTCGAACGAAGTTGCGGACCGGGGGAGAATAGAGGAAACGGTCGGGCCGAACGCGGACGTGATAACCGTGCTGAGCGGTGGCAGGTCGTCAGTCGCGGCGGTCCCTGTGGTAGCAGAGGAGCTTAGGTTGTTTGGTCACCAGAAGGTGTTCGAGGGAAAATCGAAGCGAACCCACCAGAACACGACGCTCTACTACCGCAATGAGGCGAAAGAGGCGTGCGAGGAGATAAAGAAGTCTATCCCCGAACTCGCCGACGCCCAGATGGTGATGGACGATTCGGTTGCCATCGACTACAACTCGCCGGTGGTGCTGGTCCTCGGGTCGCAGTTTGCGACTCCACCGCTCTACTCGATATACGGAAGGGTCATGGAGCCGGCGTTCCAGGTCGATAGCCTCGGTGAGAAGGTCGGCTCGTTCGGCTGACAGCCACTGTTCTAATCCAGCCCGCCAATCGTAGCGCCGGCATTTTGCCGGCAATCATCGGTCTACTGGCTAACGCTCGACGGCCAGCGGGCACAGGGAGATGGATATCTCGCCTTCGAACTCCGCCTGGGCAAGCCGCTCCGCCTCATCGGGGGACACCAGAAGTGTTATGGCTGCCGCATTGCCCTGTGACGTATCCACTTCCCCGTCCGGAGCCATGGAACTCACGCTCAGGATAAGCCTGTTGGTGAGTATGGTCGCCGTACTGGGCGGGTCGCCGCCGACGGTGGCAAGGACGTCCACGTGGTCCCCCGGGCGAATGTCACCGCTGGAGCCGGCGAGCGGGCTCAGACTCAGTGAGTATGCCCTCATGGAAGGGGGTATCCGTGAGGCCAGTGTGCCCGGACCATCGCCGCCGGAAACAGACGAGGAGGTGAAAGGCTCGCCTTTACCGATGAACCTGAGCGTCCTGGATCCTTCTATACCATCATGTTCCCGGACCGTCCCCGGGACCAGGTACTCGCTGGCGATCTTCTTGGTGGTCATCATCGAACCTTCGATGATGGTGCCGATACCTATATCGTGTGTGGCCACCGGGATGTTCAGTAACGAGCCGCCACGCTTGCCGCCGAACAACTGCGAAACGTAGCCCAGCAGCAGCAGTCCCGCGACGACCGCGAAGGCTACTCCGATTGCAGTGTTGAGTCCGGGCCGGGACCTCAAGACGTTACCAAGCTTCATGGCCACCCTCCTTCGAGAAGAACAGCAGTACAAGCTAATAATAAAGCAATGCAAGCTAAGAGTCAACGTCCCAGGCTGTTGCAAAACGCACGTCCGGGGCCAGGCCCCTAGGGTGCGTTTTGGGTGGGGAAAGAAACGTGTCACTGCTCCCTGGTAACCTCTGTCGTATGAGAGTTACGTGTGGAATCAGTACGGCGTTCCTGTTCATCTCGATGAGCGCGCTGGAGTCGGGCGGAGCCTGGTGGCTGGTAGCGGTTGCGGTGGCGAGTTGCTCGCTGGCGGCGCTGTACGTGGCTTCCAGGAGGCTGGGGTACGTTCAGTGCTCGTCCAGGTCGATGAACTCGACGGTCCAATCCTCGAGGTCGAGGTAGAGCATTCTGCCGCGCAACGCGGGCGGGTGACCCAGGAGCACGTTCAACACCTCCTGGACCTGGACCGCAGCCGACATGGCAGGGGCGGCGGCGGGGGTCCCCGTTTCGACCTCGATGCCCCGGGCCTTCCCCTCCCCACCCAAGGTGGGGGTGAACACGGTCAGTCCGGGGTCACCCGGGAACACGGTGGTCACCTGGAGGCAACTGCCGGCGATGGCCCCGTGGACCATGACCACACCATGAAGTCGGCAAGCCTCCTGGAGCATGAGGCGATCGTCGAGGTTGTCAAGCGCGTCGATAACCACGTCCATGCCCTCGAGCAGTTCGGCAATGTTATCACGGCACACCTCCAGGTGGATGGGGGCAATGCTGACGTCGCCGTTGATGGCCCGGACTCGTTCCCTGGCCACGTCCACCTTGGGCAGGCCGAGGACGTCCTCGGCCGCGAACGCCTGGCGGTTCAGATTGGTCTCGTCGAAGACATCCGGGTCGGCAATGTTTATCCGTCCGATCCCCAGGCGGGCCAGCAACTCCACCACGTGACAACCGATGCCGCCGGCGCCGACGATCAGGACGGTTGACCCGAGCAGGGCCGCCTGGCCCTCGAGCCCGATGGTTCCGGCGTTCTTCAGGTACCGCTCGGGAACGAACCCGTTCTTGAGTGCGTGAACGGAAACCTCGGCGGTCGAGGAGTTGAACTCGGAGGCCAGTTCTCGCACCGCGTCCAGGGACAGGCACCGGTAGTCGATTTCTCCCTCCCGGCGGTTGCGTGCCGCATCCCTTATCGCACGGGCGAGGTCACGTTTCATTTCAACCACCGGAGATGGCTGGGACTATAGCCACCAGGTCACCGTGGGCCAGCACGCGGTCACGGGGGCTGCGCCGGTTGTTCACGGTTACCGAGCCGACAAGCCGGGGCGGCACACCCATCGCGCTTATCAGCCCTTCGACGTCGGTGCCGTCCTCGACCGACAGGCTGAACCGGGTAGAGCGAAGAGGGGGGTCAGCCTTCTTCAACAGTATCGTCGCCACCTTCACATCGATTTCCATACTCCTCACTGTCCTTCCAGTTGCCTGGATCTCATCTCAACGTACCCCAATAGCTCCTCCCTGGTGATGACACCGCGAACCCGGCCTTCCTCCATGACCATCAGGAACGGCCTGTTGCCCAGCAGTGGTTTCACTATCTTATCCAACGGGGTGTCGGGGGGGACAGACTGGTCCGGCTCCAGCGGCCTCGCGATGCGGCCGACGTTAAGGAGGTCCCACTCGGCGGGTGACACCGAGGCCAGGTCTTCCCTGGTGACAATACTCGAGATAGTTCCCCCCTCATCAACCGGAAAAGCGGGCAGGCGGTACACCGCGAAGTAGTTGTCACGCAGTGAAGAGAGGGTGGCCAGGGGGTCAACAGCAGGGACATCTGTGTACATTATGGCCGAAACAATAGTGTCCGAGGCGGCCAGCCGGAAAAGAGTCTGCCGGTAACTCGTCCGGGACAGGACATAGATGAAACCGCCGACAAGAATGAACCAGAAGCCCCCGAAGGAGTAGCCGAAAAACAGCAGGAAGGCCCCACCCCCGGCTATGAGAATGGCAATGACCCTGCCCGAGATGCTTGCCACCTTCGTCGCTTTCCTCATGTCACCGGTCACCTTCCACAGGAGAGCGCGGAGCATGCGACCGCCGTCCAGCGGGAAACCGGGAAGGAGGTTGAAGGCACCGACGAGCACGTTCATCATAGCGAGGTAATAGAGCGGCGCGACGATAACGAGGCCTAACCCCAGTGGGTTCGAGAGCCGGTACAGCCCGTAGAAAGCGCCCGCCAGCAGGAACGACGCCAGTGGGCCGGCGGCGGCCATACGGAACTCGACGCCCGCGCCGCTCACCTCCTCGCGCATCTCGGCTACGCCACCGAAGAGGAAGAGGGTGATGCGCTTGATAGCGATGCCGTTACGCTTGGCCACCACGCTGTGGGAAAGTTCGTGCAGCAGCAGGCAGGCGAAGAAGACGATGGCGGTTGAAACCCCGGTGACCCATGGCCACACGCCGGAAGGGAAGTACGTGTCGACAACCTGGCCGGCGACAACAGTAGTCTCGTAGGTGATCCTGAACAGGTCCCCGAAAGATATCGCTATCAGGGCGAAGATTATCAGCCATGTGTAGTTGATGACGATATCGATTCCCATAACACGGCAGATCTTGAACCCCGAGGAGGGAATCATGTCGGCCTCCCAAGTGCCCCGTTCCATAGATATGGTTCAGCACCGAGAGCGTCGAAGCGCCGCTCCGGCAAGGCGCGTGACCGAGTCGTACTCTTGGAGTACGTCGAGGGAGCGGAACGCAGCCGGTGTGGATGCAGCGGCGTTCGAATGCCAGCGTATCTATTGAGCGGGGTACTATGTCTCGAAATCGGAGAACCCTTTCAGCGCCTTGAACCGTCCCTCGATATCACCCGGATCCAGTGAGGACATGCCGTCAACGCTGAACCGCTCCACGCAGTAGGAAGCCAGGACGGTTCCGAATATCACCGCGCGCCGCATGTTGGAGGCGCCGATGTCGCCGGAGCGTGCCAGGTGCCCCATAAAACCGCCGGCGAACGCGTCTCCCGCCCCGGTGGGGTCGAACACCGATTCGCAGGGGAACGCGGGAGCGCTGAAGAAGCCGTCGCCGGTGACCATGAGGGCGCCGTGCTCGCCTTTCTTGACCAAGACCGTGTGGGGCCCCATCTCCAGGATTGCCCTGGACGCTTTCACCAGGTTAGGCTCGTCCGCCAGCTCGCGGCATTCCGAGTCGTTCACTATCATGACATCGACTCGCCGTATAGTCTCGAGAAGCGCTTCCCTTCTACCCTCTATATAAAAGTTCATGGTGTCGCAGGCTACGAGACGCGGTCGCTCGACCTGGTCCAGGACCTCGAGCTGGAGCTCGGGGTCGATGTTGGCCAGGAACACAAGATCGCTCGACGCGAGGCCCGCGGGGATCTGTGGGTGGAATCCCTCAAAGACGTTAAGCCGGGTCTCGATGGTGTCCCTTTCGTTGAGGTCGTAACCGTAGACACCCGTCCAGCGAAACGTTTCCCCGCTTTCGACGGAGAGCCCCGTCGTGTCGATACCTTTAGCGTTCAGGAAGTCGATGTGCCGCTGGGGGAAGTCGGTCCCAACGACCGCGACCACTGCCACGTCGGTGAAGTAGGAGGCGGCGATCGAGAAGAAAACCGCGGATCCGCCCAGGGCATCGTGAACCTCGCCGAACGGCGTCTTTACGCTGTCCAGGGCAACTGAGCCGACAACGAGCAAGCCCACTTTACAAGCCTTTCAGCGGCATGTGCCTGTCAACGAGAACCCCGAGCCGGGCGCGGGCCTCGTCAGACACCATGTTGATATCGCTGAGTATGGCGTTATCCAGGGCGTTGCCGCAGGAACACCCGCGGTCGCGGGGGATAACCTGTATCGCTTCCTTCAGGATGGCCTTTGCCGTCGCCGCGTTCTTGCGCATGTTTGCCACTATGACCTCAATGGTCACGTCTTCCGTGCCTTCCCTCCAGACGTCGTAATCAGTCACCAGGGCCAGCGACGCGTAGCACAACTCCGCTTCCCGGCAGAGCTTCGCCTCGGTGGCGCCCGACATCCCGATTATGTCCATGCCCCAGCTCCGGTAGACCCTGGATTCCGCGCGGGTGGAGAAAGCCGGCCCGTCTATGCAGATGTAGGAACCACCGTTCTTGACGCTTGCCCCTGCCTTCAGGCCGGACTCGCATAACGCCTCACGAAGAACGGGGCAGGTGGGGTCGGCCAGGTCCACGTGGATTGCCGGGCTCCCGGCGAAGAACGTGCACACCCTCCGCCTGGTGTTGTCGAAGAACTGGTCGGGGATGATGATATCGGTGGGGTGGTGCTCCTCCTTCATGCTCCCAACCGCGCTGACCGACAGCAGGGTGTCCACACCCATCTTCTTGAATCCGTAGATGTTAGCGCGGTAGTTGACGTCGGAGGCGGAATGGAGGTGGCCCCGGCCGTGGCGGGAAAGGAAAATGACATCGACGCCCATGAGGTTGCCCCGGATGTACTCGTCCGAGGGCTCGCCGAACGGGGTGTCTACCGTGACTGACTCAAGGATCTCCAGCTCCGGTATCTCGTATACGCCGGTTCCTCCGGTGATGCCGATAGGGCTCGGGTTGTCCATGTTAAACCTCTATGGGTTTCCTGGGGGTTTCATCCTAAGTACCCCGCTGGATAAATACGCTGGCATTCGAACGCCGCTCCCGTCCACTCCGGCCGCGTTCCGCTCCCTCGAAGTACTACAGGAGTACAGTCTCGGTCGCGCACCTTACCGGAGCGGCGCTTCGACGCTCTCGGTGCTTAACCGTATCTATGGAACGGAGCACTAGGGCGGCGCGCGGTGAGCGGGCGTATACCGTCGGGTGGTCAGGAAGTAGCTTCTACCGAGTCGCCGGCCTTCTTCGTCTTTTCTTTCTTCTTGTCCTTCCCGCCGTTCTCTTCGGACTCACCGACACGCTCCTTCGCGTCCTCGGCGGGTGGCCGGTGGTGTTCCTTGCTGGCGCTTCTGGAGTCGGTTGAGTAGAACCCGGATCCCTTGAACACTATACCCACGGGGTGAAACAACCGGCGGACATCACCGTCGCAGAACTGGCAGTTGTCTACGTTGTCGTTGATGCCGTGGACGACCTCGAACGTCTTGTCGCATTCCCTGCATTTGTACTCGTACCTGGGCAAACGGGCACATCCTATTTACGCCTGCAAACCGATATAAACGACCGGCTCGACGCGAACTGCCGAGTCGGTCTCGTGTCAATGATACTAGATAGGGGCTTCCGGTTCAAACGGACGGACGGACGGCGGTGCGGCGGGCCGGTTAAGCAATGACTTCGATAGTTCGATACAATGAGCAGGGAAGACGGTGGACCAAGGGCCTCTGGTCCGGGGCCGTACGGAGGTTGCTGTGCCTGAAGGTAATATCTTGTTGGCCGACGACAACAGGCTCGTGGTCAAGATAACCAGCGCCATCCTCGAGGACGCGGGCTTCTCGGTCAGTGTGGCGTGGGATGGCCTGGAGGCGATCAACAAGGCGTACACCGAGGACCCCGACCTCATCATTCTCGACATCGAGATGCCCAGGATAAACGGGTATCAGGTCTGCCGATTGCTGAAGGACGACGAGTTTACCCGTGACATCCCGGTCATCATGCTTACCGGGCGCGACCAGCAGAGCGATAAGTTCTGGGGGATGAAGACGGGAGCCGACGCTTATATCACCAAGGGGTTCAAACCGGAGCAGTTACTGAAGGTTATAAAGCGGGAGGTCGATCGCAGACGGGCCAGCCGGGCCGGGCAGGAACGGAGAAACGACCGTTCCGGCGTACTCGGGGAAGAGGGCGTCTTCAGCCGGGTCATCGACCTGCTCGACTCCAAGCTGTTTGAGTCTACGGTCTTAAACGAGCTCGGCGCGCTGGCGAGTGTCAGCCAGGATTACAGGCAAACCCTGAGAGAAGTCCTGGAGATACTGGCCAGGGTGGCAGGCGACGCGGTGGGCATCGTACTCATGTTCGAGGAGGAGGACATGGCCGTGCACCTGAACAAGCCGACCACCGGCGCCGCCCTGGAGATGATCAAGGACAAGGCGTTCGAGATCGCGACCGGGTACGGCTGGGAGGTGGGGAACCCCGAGCGGATCGATGTCGTACTGTTCGGGGAGGAGAACCTGACCGAAGACAAGGGACCGGCCAGGTCTTACACACAAGTGGAAATCCCCCTGATCGCGCATAAGACGGTAATAGGGGTGCTCGTTCTGAGC
>SDBT01008027.1_pt1 | contig 17297 bp, 29 predicted proteins | sample 2277101 | NCBI WGS metagenome assembly SDBT01 (sample SAMN10404973, study PRJNA504765) | marine sediment metagenome | isolation source: marine sediment core GS10_PC15, 103 cmbsf | place: Arctic Ocean: Southern Knipovich Ridge | collected 2010
CACCTATCCCAGTAGATCAACAAACATCTGGGCAAATTGTAGGTGGACTTTTGCAGGGAGGATTACAGCAATCGGGGGCGGATGGACTAGAAGAGGCTAACAGGGTGGCTCAACAGCAGCAAGCAGAACAGTTAGGCACCTTATTTGCTAACGATCCGGTAGTGGCTAAGCAAGTTTTAGAATCTATAGGGGTAGATACTCCTGAGAAAGCTATAGCAGGGTATCAGTTTGCCCAGGAAGCACTTAATGCCCCGTATGATGAGCAGACACAGTTGATACAGAAAAGAGCGCAGGACATATATAATCAAGGGGGGGATGCTTCCGATACTTTAGAATTACTTGATATGACTCCTGGACAGAGGCAACAAGTCTTAACTATGGGGGGATTAGCTGCTAAATCTGTTATAAGTGCAGATAAAGGTGGTCTGAAGCCTACCGCGAGCATCCAGGAGGCAGAGTATGCTTATCCAGGTGACGAACAAAAACAAAGGGAGTTTCTACGTGAGAGAGCACTGGGAGGGTCACCCGAGTCCTTAGCGCAAGAACTAGCTACAGATAAATTAAAAGCAGAAACAGAGTCACAAAAATTAGAAGTAAGTGAAGAAAAAGTGCGAAAGGAGAAAAGGACAGAGTTTATTAAGCTTCAAGGCATGGCTACGGAAACTGCAAGAATAAGGGATATAGGTATAAACCTAGGAACTATGTCGGGCCTAGAGGCTTCAGTTGGTCTAGGGTCACTTACACCTACCCTTCCAGGGTCCCCTGCGGCAGATTTTGAGAATGAATTTAAAGCTATGATAGCCACCCTAAGCCTTGAAAATTTAATCGCTACAAAGGCAAGAGGAGCCGCGTACGGTTCGTTATCAGAAAAAGAACTAGAACTAATCGGAAGAGCGGCTGCAAACTTAGATTTATCACAAAGCCCAAAAGAATTTAGAAGAAATCTAGATATCCTTAATAAAAGACTATATGGTGCAGCGGAAAGAGAACAGAAAGCATTTAGCTCCTTTACTAAAGTTAACCCTAAAATATCCAAGTCATTGACCCCTTCCCAAAGTTCTAATATAAAAGATTCAGAAACTGCGACGATTCAGTGGGGTGATTTATAATGAGAATAGAATTACCTAATGGTACCGTAATAGATGGTATTCCAGAAGGCACCTCTAAAGAAGATATAAAGATAAAAGCAATTAGTTCTGGACTAGCTCAGGAATCAGACTTTGGTGTTGTCCCTGAAACGGCAGCCCCCCCAGTTAGTAATATAATTCCAGAAGTAGAAGAAACTAGCTTTGGGGAATCCATTCTTGGTGGACTAGAAACAGGAGTTTCTGTATTAACTGGGGCCATTGCAGAGCCTATCGCCGGGTTAGCTGGAGTTGTTAGGGGGTTACTTCCCGGAGAAGAAGGTCAAGCAGCAGCTACGGTTGAACAAGTAAGGGAAGGTCTTACGTACCAGCCTAGAGGGGAGACTGGCCAGCGGTATATTCAGAATGTTGGAGAAGCTATTGCCCCCGTTGGGGAAGTTATTCAGTCAGTAGAATCTGGACTGGGGGACGCCGTGTTTGAAGCAACCGGCAGTGCTGCATTAGCCGCAGGTGCAAGTGCAATACCCGCAGCAATTATGGAAGCTATGGGTGTTAAAGGTATTAGGGCAGCATCACGCACTAAAAAAGGAACATTACCTACAAATACAGCTAAAGCAATTACAGCAGCAGCCCCGGACATTCAGACATTAAAGAATAAAGCAGGCATTGCGTATAAAGAAATGGATAACTATGGGATTAAAGTTAAAGCAGATGTATACGATAACTTTGTAATAAACTTAGAGAAGAAGTTAGTGGGAAAAAGTAAAGATGTTAATAAATCACTATACCCAGGTGCTCACGCTTTAGTTAAAGAAATGAAAGAAAGTATGGGGGCCACTAAGACCTTAACAGAATTAGAAGAGATTCGTAAGATTGCCGGAGATATTGCAGGAAGCCTTAACAAAGGCGATAAACGCTTAGGCACTATAATAATTAAAGAATTAGATACTCAGTTAGACCAATTATCTACCGTTATAGGTGGAAAGTTTAAGGAAGCTAGGGCAGTGTGGCATAAGGCCAGTAAAGCTCAGCAAATAGCTGATATGGTTGAAGGTGCCGCAGAACAGGCAAGTGGTATGGAGAATGGCCTTAGAATAGGGGCTAGACAGATACTTAAAAGTTCTAAGAAAAAAAGAGGATTTAACCCTAAAGAGCTTGATGCATTGCGTAAGATAAGCCAGGGCACAACACTTGGAAATATATCTAAATTCTTAGGTAAGTTCGGAATAAGTGAGAATCAAGCAACTAGTATGCTAGGGGCCTCTATGGGTTCCATAGGCGGGGGATCTGTTGGTATGCTTATAGGAGGGCCTGCGGGAGCAGGCCTTGGTGCTGTGATGGTTCCTGCCCTTGGACAAGTAGCTAAAATTACTGCCCAAAGGATCACTAAGAAGAATGCAAGACTAGCTGATGAATTGATTAGGGCTGGTAGCGATGGTGAAGAAATAACTAAGGCATACTTAAGAAATACACCTGTTAAAAATAGAAAGTTAAATGATTTAACAGACTTACTAGCTAACCCTAATGTAACTGTAGCGTCAATAGCTAAGATATCTACTAAAGCTAAGCTAGTAGAAGATGCTAAGTTTTTAGCTAATGCATTAAAGAATAAAGCTTTAAAAGCAGCCTCAGCCGAAGCAATAGCGCTACCATCACAAATTGATAGAGAGGAAGTACAGTAATGGCAAGATATATAAATCCACGACCAGCTTATTATGACTCAAGCGGGGACCCTCTTACAGGCGGTAAACTATTTTATTTTGATACCGATGGAACCACCCCTAAAGCAACGTTTTCAGATACAGCTTTAACTATAGCTAATACTAACCCGGTTATACTAGACTCTAGTGGAAGGGCAGGAAACATATTCCTAGCTACAGGCGGATATGTAGTTACACTTAAAGATTCAGATGATGTAGTGATATTCACCGCAGACCCGATGGAGTAATTAGATGGCTAGATTCGTTGACCCTTATACTCAGTACTTAGACATCAATGGTGATGTTCTTGCATCTGCAACAATGCATTTTTACTTCTCTAGAACTAATGAACTGCGCGCAATATACTCCGACACTCTTTTGCAAGTAGAGGCACCTAACCCTCAAGTAGCAGACAGCGCAGGCAGATTTATAACTAATATATTCATGCCAGACGTTTTCTTTAGGGTGGAAGTCAAAGACTCAAACGGGGTGACGGTATGGCAGACCAGTGATGGTGACGCATTGCCTTTTATTAGTACCGACAACAGTGAGCGCACATTTACTTTTGCCCCTGTCATGACTCTATTAGAGCAGACACCGTTAGCATTCTCGGACGGAGGCGCAGATTTACAGATTACAAACACTCTCGTTATAACAGACTCAGACAGCACAAATCTTGTAAGTGCGGCAGTTAGTATTAAAAGTGGCTTTGTTTCAGGCGAGGACTCTTTAATATTTGTCAATACAGGATCAATTACAGGGTCATTTAGTGCGTCAACTGGAATACTTGACTTAACAGGTACAACAACAGTTGCAAACTATCAAGCAGCTCTACGATCGGTTGATTTCAGGAATACAACAAGTGGACCAACAGCAGGATCTCGTGTTATTAACTTCATGGTCACTGATACAGAACACAACGGCACAAATAGTGTTACGTTCACTCTAGTAAATGGAGAAGAAGTATTACAGCCAGCAGACAGGGCAGTAGTTGTAGCTATCGGTGTAGCTCCTGTATTGGCGGCTATAGAGTCAGGAGACTTGGCCCTTACCAAGATCCCCACTGTTGACCTAGATTCTGTAGTAACATCTACAATGACGGTATCAGATGCGGACAACGCAAATATGTTAAGAGGGTATGTCCAATTGATCACAGGGTTTGTGACGGGGGAGGATATGCTAACTTTTACTGACACTGCTAATATAACAGGAGTATTCAGTGCATCCACGGGCCGGTTGTCATTAACTGGTACAACCACAAAAGCAAACTATCAAGCTGCTTTTAGAGATGTTAATTATTTTAATTCAGTAGAAGACTATACTTCCCAAACAAGGACGGCTAGATTTGCTGTAACAGATTCAGATTCAAACATTTCAAACTTCCAAGAAAGGGATATTACGATAAGCGACTACACTAATCCATCATGCTCAACTTCGCTATCATTTTCTTTAATTAATACTCAAAGATCTATGACGATAGATGAAAGCACTGGTAATATGATTACGGCTAGCGCCACAACAGTTTATATTCACTCTGGGATAACCTCATCAATAAGCAGCAGCTTTGCCGCTCCTGGTACTGGGACAGATCTAGACGCTTTGGGGTACGATTCGACTACGGGAAGCTTAATCATATCGGCAAAAGATAGCAGTGGATCAGGTAATTTCACTATTTATATGATGACAGGTGTAACTTCTTCTATATCATCTCAGTATCTAACCCCAATTGGATTTGGGACAAGTAATCCGAATAACGGGGCACAGGAGATAAAAGCAATAACTTCAATAAATGGTAATTTGGTCCTAGCTAATCAAAACACTTATGATACTTTTTATACTATGACCGGAATAACGAGCACCGTCAGTAGTGCTTTTGCGTCCCCAGGCGCTCAGCCAGGCGGACTTGCATGGACTGGCGTTAACCTAATGAGCAGTGACGAACAAAATGATTTACTGTACACACATAGCGGAAACTCGTCAACAGTTACATCAAGCTGCGATATGGGTTTTGAACTAAATGCTTTAGCTTATTATAATGGTAAACTTTACAGTCTACGAGATAATGCTATAGTGTATAGACATATTAATTTATAGGGCATATGTCAATGAGAATAGATAATAAAATACAAGGGTGTACATCATGAGTTATGAAATTATTATAGAGATAATCGGAGGTATCTTAGCCTTATTCTGTAGTTATTTATTATATAGATTTAATAAACTAGAGGAGAGGATGGAGAAGGGTATGTCTAAAGAAGATATAAAGGAAATGATAATGGATAAGATCGAACCCGTTAAAGAAGATCAGGTTGAAGTTAAGCAAGAGCTAAAAGATATTAACTCTAAGATAGATAAAAATAATGATAAGACTAATGAGAAGTTAGATAGAATTATGGAAATAATGCTAAAGTAACATTGTCTTTTAACCATACGGGGGATAAAACACCCCTCTTATTATTTGCGACTACACTTACTTGCGATCCACTTAAACATCTTAGTAGGTGTTGGCAATAACCACCCAGCAAGCATTAGGAATAATAACACGTATACTATACTGATGGGGAAGTTAACCATATAAACACTGTTAGCCCCTACAACATTAGTCTTATCTCTTCCAGTAACGTCTCCACCTACATTCTCGGCATCGACGTCGGTCTTACCTCCAGTACTTAACCCGTTACTTTGGTCACTTCCTACAAGGACAGTATTGTCATTTCCGTGTCCCTTACTCGAAGTTCCCCCTCCAAGCATTTTAAGAGCCTCTAAAGCGGCACACCCGGACAGTAGCATACATATACTAACTATTGCTATTATCTTTTTCATACTTATATCTTCCTCGTATCTTTAAAGCAATGTAAACATCCCATACATCTATATTTCTGATATGTACCTAACCTAGTATAATACTTACCATATTTTTGCACATTTACAGAAGCACAGCTTGGGCAATCATTCCTATCACCTTTATCAATAGTAGCAATAGACTTAGTTAAATTAACATACGGTTTCATTCTATTGTATAATTCTTCGGTGGTTTTAATATCTCCATTACAGTAATCTATATGTTCTAGCAGAGCATCCTTATCTTTATCTAGTACTATCTTCTTAACTCTATCCCATCCTCCCCCATCTTTCTTCTGCTCTATCTTAAAATATTTACTCATATATGCCATGGAATTACTATTCAGGTAGAAGTTGGCACGCGCTAATTTCATAGTATCTTCTAAAGTGAGAGTCTTAATATTAATAGGATCTAATCTATGATAAGCTATCCTAGTGTTGATCCACTTGATATCGAACCGTTCATGGTTCTGTCCTATAATAAGATCAGCTTTATTAAGTACAGGGATAATCTTCTTAAGTAAATTTAGATCACATTGCTTATTAACGCCCCAGTGTATATTATATATTTTATCTGATCCCTCCCATTTATATGAGATACATATTATTTGACGCTCATGTATAATCTGGTTATGAGCTACAAATTGCTTACCAGTAGCCCAAACCATAGCTATGTTAGGACTTGTCTCAATGTCGATATATAGTATCTTAGCCATTATCACACCTTAGGGCGATTTTCGCCTGTTGAAACTGTACATCATTATTCATACATCCTCCTTGAAGTTAACCTCGATTTCTACTCTAGGGTTATCTCTATCTATCTCACCTTTATATATATGTATTTCTGTAACTTGGCTATCATCCTTCCATAGTTTAGATTCTGTTAAGCAATCCTCTACAGTCTTGATGAAGTTAGATATGTCATACCTTCGGGCATCCCCTCTATAAAAGGTATATGTACAGCTAATAGGACCTTCATACGAATTAGTATATGTACCAAGCATGTCAGCTACCTTTTCTTTGTACATCCTACCCTTCTTACTTAGTACCTTCCTGTTACGGAATACGGCATATACTGTATTGACAGATGGCGGGAACTCAAGAGAGAAACTATGCGTCTTATTTTCACTATCCCCCATAACGAACATCCCCGTGCTGTAAGTGCGTTACACTGCTATCAATAACTTCAAATATAAACATCTCTTCGGGTACTGGAACATTCACGAAAGGTATTAGGTTAAGTAGCTTAGCCTTTTTTATTGCATTCCAGCTTGAACCTATTGTAGTTCTGTAGTAGTTGCGATGCCCCAGAGTATCAAATTCTTTCTGAGTCATAGTATCTCTAGATAATATAGTGCTCATACAGTCTTAACCTTTTCCTTTATTCCTGCCATACTTAAAGCCTCCGGCACAGTATCAACCAGCATGAGGTTATCCATAGAATCCTCGGATATTACCCCATGAAGTACTTGGGTATTATACATCCATTCTTTTAAAGGACCCCAGAACTCACTTCCGCATAGCACTATAGGTGCTTTTTTTATCTTTCCTGTAAGCATTAACGTACGAGCCTCATATAGCTCATCCATTGTACCGTCACCTCCCGGCATAATAAAATATACATCTGTATCTCTAAAGAACATATACTTTCTAGTAAAGAAACTATGATGATTTAATGCAATATCTTGATACGAGTTATGGGTATTCTCAAAAGGTAGTTCTAAGTTAAGTCCTATAGATTTACCTAAAGTAATATTACTCTGTTTTGCACAGGGGCCATCCCCATATGCTCCTCTGTTAGCCGCTTCCATAATCCCAGGGCCTCCACCAGTCAATACATTATAACCTAGAAGGCTTAAGACTCTCCCAAGCGTCCGGGCAAAGATATAATCCTCGTGGTCTTCAAGAGTTCTGGCAGATCCAAAGATAACTGCATTATTTTGAGTGTCTTTAAGGGCCTCGTGTCCTGTTTGAAGCTCATCGATAATGTCATCTAATCTTGATAAATCTTTCATACCTACTCCTTAAATGTATTTATATAGGTTACGTATTTCATATTACAGTTAATAAATTCCGCCATGCTTAAGTTTATACAGTTCTTAAACATGGTATCGGTGAAGTTAGTTTTTTCGCAAAATGCTCTGTGAAAGTCACACTCTTCAATTATACAATCAATAATACTATAACCACTTAAGTTATAATTAAATAAATCTAACCTAAATAGGTGTTCTCCTATTATGACCCTACTCCGGTCTTCGTATATCGTATTAAATTCATCTTGGCCCATGTCTTCCCCCCTATTAAGTTTAAACTTCCTCCTTGCTTAATACCTCTAGAACTAACTCGGTCAATGATCTATCCAATTGCTTAGTTAATCTATTTGCCATTGCACTTACCTGAGCGTTACATGTATGATTATCTATAAGCTCTAATATCTTTCTATCGAAGTCTTGTTGATCATCTGCTATCTCTATTAATCTATCTCTGATAGTCATATAAACCCCTTAACTATATATACCGTGCTCTATTCGTCCTAGGATATCATCTATAAAAATAAGGCCATCTTGCCCTGAAGCTAACTTATCCATAGCCGTGCCTCTAAACAGTAAAGGTCGTTCGGTATCTAACCACTCCATAGCCTTCTCTTCTGTGCCAAAGACCGAGATAGCATGTTTAATTACATCTTCCTTATTCCTCATAACTACTCCACATTACTGATGTGTACCCGTAAACTTCATTAAAATATATAAGATATCCCGCCTCTTTCAAAACTAACTTTTCATAAGGGTCTAAGGGATCATAAAGACGCACTTCGTAATACCCTATCTCCATAGCTGCTTTTATCTTTGCCTCTACCCCATATTCCCAAGTACCTCGATTGGCTTCCTTTGCATTTATCATATTATAACTCCTTAATATAATCAAAAGGATGCTGACCCGGCTCTCTTCTAATCCACAACAGTAACGCATTCTCTTCTATTCTGTGTATCATATCGTGCTTCTGGTACTGCCTTTCGACCGTTTCCCACATCTCCATAGGATCTGTAACCTTGATAAGCTCTTTATAAGTACCAACACAACCCATGCCTTTAATACATTTTATATTGTCTGTCGGGTCCCCCAGTAACATCTGAGCACAGAACCACTTATAACCATACCCCGTTAAGTTTCCATTGTCAAGCTTTATTTCTCCGGGATCAGTAGCTATTAACTTACTCCCTGTGTTTATATTATAGTGGCGGCCGGGTATCATCAATAAATCTTTGTCTATTGTGGCTATGACGGTGCTATCATCTTGACATATGCCGAGCATATCATCTGCCTCTTCTTCGTTAACTATAAGGGCGCCATACTCTTTGACCATAGTATCCCTAATGAACGGGTAATGAACAGGCTTAGCCATCTTACGATTCCCTTTATATGGAAAAGTAACCGCAACTTTACTCCTAAAATTACGATCTCCAGTTAAGAATAGACGTTTATCGTCCGCCCCCGTATTCTTAAATATAGTAGCTATGGCTACCTTTAGTTTAGATTCTACAACAGATTCAGCCCTAGGTTCTATTGTAGTTGTAATGACACCTACTATTCCTGCCGCCTTCTTAGCTTCCCCGATACTTGAATATTCCCAGGTAATCTCTGAGTCACTGTCGTACACATTATAATGGGCTGTCTGTGAAGAGAACCCTATAGAGTACACGAGTATGTCAGCGTCTATTAATACTGTAGTCATCAGAATATCTTATCTATATCTACATCCCCTGATGCTTCCGGGATATCTTCGGAGGCTTCTACGACGGTGGATACCTCAACTGATACCCCTAGTTCATTATCAACTATATTTAGGCTAACCTCTGATTCGTAGGGGATATGGTCTTTTACTACAACTATCTGTAATCTTAAATTTAAAAGGTCATCTGGATTTCTCCAACCTAAGCATTTTATATCACATATACTACCATTACCAATATTTTCTTTGAAGATTTTATTATCCTTTATAACGGCTATAGCTGAGGAAGCACCCGAACCACTAAACTCGGGAGAGCTTAAATTCATCCCAAATAAACCATCCATGCCCGGGAACGTATCTAGAGGATATTTTATTTTTCTCTTTTTATTTAGTCCTACCCCTACTTCCTTAAGTTCTTTATTTACTAGTATCGTATTTTCAAGAGCTTCTGTTACTTTCTTAGACAAAAAAACGTTTAAGGAATACTCTTTATGTTCCGTAGACTGGTATTTAAAAACGGGGGAATGTACCTTAGCAAAGTATACGGGAACTCCTTTAAGGTATAAAAATTCAAAATTATTCTCTTTCTTTATTTTAACTTCCATAGTTTACTTCTCCTATTTAGCTTCGGACCAGTTACGGCCGCCTTCTCTATTAAAATCAACTACCGTAGGAACTGTAAGCGGTAGGGCATTCTCCATTATATATTGTAATCTTTCTGCCTGATCAAGGGACCCAGACATGACTAGTTCATCATGAATAGGAAACATAATAGGCAATCCTTCCTTATAAGCATTAATCATACATTCAATCGTCTGGTCAGCCGCGCTGCCTTGTATTAGCTTATTAAGTGATTTGTACTCAAACGTACGAAGTCTATTGCCTTCCCTTATAGGTGAATCTATCCTATTATATCTACCTCCTAATGTTCTTATTGATCCTCTTTTCTTTGCCATCTCTTGACACTTACTGTTTAACTGATCTAAGAAAGGAACCATCTTGTTATACTTTTCTTTAATTATCTTAGCATATTTAAGAGGCTTGTCAAGACTTTTAGCTAACGTTTTATCCCCCATTCCATATGAAATACCAAGATTAATTACCTTAGCCTCTGTTCTAGTTACCTTAGCCATGTCCGCTACCATCTGATGCATATCCATTTTAGGGTCTTTATCAAAGGCTTCCTTAAGTTCTTTAGCTCCCTTACATTTAAGTAAGTACGCGTAATGTACCTGTAATCTTCCTTCTTGGTTACTGAAATCTAAACTGTACCACTTATCACCATCCTCAGGTACAAACATACTTCTACATAGAGGACCATACACTTTGTCCCTACTAGGTATCTGTTGAAGATTAGGGTTGGTGCAACTAAATCTTCCCGTACGCGCCCTAAGTAGGTGTAATTCAGGGTAAACCCTACCATATCTTCCCGCTTGGGGGCATGTATGTTCTTGCATTAATATAATCTTTTGGATGAAATCTCTATCAATCTTAATAGCTTTTCGTGCTTCTATAATAGCTTTACATATCTCATGGTTCTGGTTCTCCATCCAAGGAGTAGTTATACTAGGATTGCCTTTATCACTGAAAGGATACTTAATCCCTAGCTTACCAAATATCCTAGGCATATCTTTACTAGAACTTATGTTGAACTCTTCTCCCGCAATCTCATAGACTCTTTTATATTTATTTGCTATTAAGGGTATCATTTCGTCTCTGATACTTCTAGCTCTGTCTAGATCTATTCTAACTCCCTTACTTCTATATGATACACATATATGCGTTAGATTAGAGTACTTAAATACTATATTACTATCTAATTGTTGTTCAAAGAACTTAAATAATTCCCATGTTACTTCTACATCAACTATAGCGTAATCTGCAACAGCTTGTAAATCTATTTCTTGTATTGTCTTCATATTCTCTTTCGACCACTTGACTAGTTTAGCTTCGTCGGGCCTTTCTCTATTCCATTCTTCGCCCTTCTTAAATGCCCTATCTCTTACAATCTCCTCTCTCCTAAGCATGGGGTATAGGTCATGTTTAAATACTGCATCTGTTAGAGAGCTATTCTTTTTACCTTCTCCTATATATCTTGTAGCTATCGTGTCTAGTGCATGTGACATCAGAGAACTATCAAATAATCTGCTCATAACTTCTGTATCTATTATATCTATGTCCTGGAAAATGTCACCGTATAAAACATGCAAACACCCTAGATCATATGAAGCGTTATGCATAATGAATACATCATGATCATTTACAATGTCCAATAAAATGTCCCAATCTGTCACATATTCTTTATGTCCACTGTCAGTACGTATCGCAGCTCCTAATACTTCAAAGTCACATCCCTCAACCTTGTTTAAGGCGTACACCCACCCCGCTCCTAATTTACGCCCTATATATGGGTCATGAGTCTCGAAATCAATCGTCAGGAGTTTCATTTGGTACTCCTATTACCTCTTCATGGACATACCCCTTCAACCCAAAATGGTCGTAAACTGGATGAGCATCGTAAACTAAATATAACCTGAATACATTATGATAAGACATATTAAAGAACTTAGCTATAGTTTTAGTACTAAACCCCGTATCCCTAAAGAAATCATGTAAACTTAAAAGAGGTGACCCGCAAAACTCCGACCTTCTCTTTTCGCATATAAATAGTTTCTTTTTAATATTATTAGTTAACTTCATATTAACACCGCCTTAATTTAAAGTATTCCCCAGACTTAATTTTACTAAAAGGTATCGGAGTCTCTCCTACGGCCTCACAGCACACATTTATGTACCTCTCGTCGTAACCACCTGTCTTATAATCTTTAAGGCTATTGTGATGAACGTGCCCATGAATATTACCTAATCTGCCTCTCATCTCTTTTGGATGTATCGGACAGTGAGAGAGCCAGTAGTTTTTATAACCTACCAGACCCTCAACTGTTTCAAAATTCTCTAACAACCGTTCTGTTGTAAAATGGTTATCATGATTTCCTCTAACTAATTTCTTTCTACCTTGAAGCTTACTGAGCATGTCGAATCCTACGTCGGTAAAGGCTACATCTCCTAACACCCAAACTAGATCTCTTTTACGAACTACTTTGTTCCAGTTTCTTACAATATTATTCATATTTTGAAGGTAATCATCTCCAGTTCTGTATTTTACTCCAGAGGTAGACCTAAAAGAAGTTATATGCTCGTGGCCAAAGTGTAAATCTGATATAAAGAATACATTACTCATATAATTTACTCCACATAATCAAAACACTTTAGAGCACAGCTAAGTAAGTCTATTAATTCCTGTAACAGCATATTTTCATCGTCAACCGTAGCTGATGAAAGTTTAAGACTACTTATTAATAATTTTAGCCGGCACTTAGTTAGAGGAACAAGACAAGCATTATTAAACATCTCTGGTTTCATATTAACCCCACCCTCTCTAGGGCACTCTCTGGTTCACTATCTTCGCCAGACAGGTTTTTCTTCTCTTTCCTTAACTTCATTATCTCTGCCTTAAGTTTGGATTTCTCCTCCATCATCTTACCGTAATCTTTAAGATCATATAAGGCTGACTCCATTCTATTTACAAGTGTCTGTACTTCCTCTATTAATGCCCTCATATGCCGTTTACTTGTTAATCTATTCCAGTGCTTCACACACTTCCGCATCTCTTCAATCACATCACATACATACCTGTGTACACTATAATAATTAGCCATCATTCTTCTCCAAATAGTTCGTTTACATTGTTAGGGTGAAAGCCTATTGCCAGCATAAGAGGCTTAAATACGCCATCTTTCATGCCTTCGGAATCAATATCACTTCCTGGAACCTGTATAGATACCCTCCTATATTTATTCTCAAGTGTTACCGTAGTTACGTCACTCATATAATCTCCTCTAGGTTATTCAGGGGGGTATGTTCTACCATTCTCCCTGTTACTGAATCATATTTAAGGTATAATCCTTTTCCTACCGCTTCCCCTGTATATCTATCCTTTAAAGCTCGTATATATCTTACATTACGACCTTCCGCACTATTGTCGCTAGTGTCTCCCTCTATAGCTAATACAAAGAAGGCATTAGTTTGAAGAGATTGAGAACCCCGTAAGGCGCTAGAAGATATTTTACGACCTTCTTCATACCCTTTTCCCTCTGGCTTAGATAGCTGGGATACTATAAATATTACTATATTTAATTCTACAGATAATCTCTGGGCACTGCTCATAATTATGTCAATAGCCTTTCTTTCTTCACTGGCCCCCATAACTAACTGTGTTATGTTATCTAGAAGTATAACCTTACACCCTGTAGCGATTGCATATGCCCTCATTCTTCTGTATATATTTTCTGGTTTCAATTCTTCTCCGCTATTATCATGAACAAATAATTTACCATTAAAAATATTGCGCTCAATGTCGTTAACCTCTTTAATGTCAAAACCATCCCCTGGGCGGTGAATTTGCTTGTTAAGTACATACCCCGCCATTCTTAACCGTATATCTGTCAGAGGCTGTTCCAGTGAGCACATAACTACCTTACAATCTTCATTAATAATAAGATTCGCTATCACGTCTCGCATAAAAGTAGTCTTACCTACTCCCGATCCGGCCGTGATAATATAAACCCCACCTAACTGAATACCATAAGAAATCTTATCTAACCTGGGGAAACCCCAAGACATCCCCATAGTGGGTGGATTTAAGGGGATATCAAGTATATCATCAATACTTAACAAACTCTCTGTATCCGGAGATTTGGCATTAAATAGGGCAGATCTAAGCTCCTGTCCCTTTCCGGCTAGTATCATTTCGTTAGGATCTTTTAAAGAAAGTTTAGCTATCTTAATTTTTCCAGGTTCAAGTAATTCTACGCATGCACGAGCGGCTGCCTGCCCTGCTTCATCCATATCATACATAAGTACTACGTGCTTGAACTTAGATAGCCACTCTATGCTATTCTTAAGGGCCTTGGTGGCGTTGTTGGCGCCATTAGGTATGCTTACCACTGGAAACTGTGTTCCCTGTGACTCCGCTACTGATAGAGCATCTATTTCCCCTTCGCATACTGTGACAAATACCCTGTCATTAGCCTCATAAAGATGCTGTCCGAATAATGTCATCTTAGAGCTATCGCCCCTGACCATGAACTTCTTATCGTCCCTACGTATCTTTTGAGCTACAGGCTTACCTGTTCCATCGCAATAATTAGCTATCTGATATTTACCCTTGACCTGATAGTTAAAGAATTGACATGTCTTCTTACTTAATCCTCTTTCTGGTATATCCTTACATATGCCTTGGAATAGTTCTGAATTAGTTTTACCTGCATTAGTCTCTTTAGGTTGATCCGCAGAATCCCCATGATCGTGATAACCGCAGGCAAAACAATGTGAGCCTTCTCCGTCCGAATAAACTACTAAGTTATCCCTTCCGGAGTCCAGGCATTTAGGGCATTGTATTTTCTCTACCACCGTTCCCATTTAATATCCCTTATGTATGTCTAAACTTATTATTACGTCCTGCTCCTCGTCTTTCCATACGTCCCCAAAACATACAGGGGCTGAAAAGATAGCTCCTCTTACTTCAAACCGTACATACACATCTTGGGACATGTCGGACGCACCCTCTTCAGTGACATCACTAAGAACGCTAAGGAAATCATATAAACTCATTTTATCACTCATTCTTCTACCTCCCTAATATCATACCTACAGCAATCTGATACTAAGTACCAGCTTACTTCCTGTGTTATACTGCCCCAGAACTCAACGGACTCGGTATCCATCTCACGAAATGGAACACATCCTCTCTCACATTTATCACATATAAATCCAGTGGTCATATTAATCCCTTAAAGTTGATAACAATCCTATAACAAAAAATACAGTACATAGGATCAGTACAGTTAAATCAGTAAAATTAAGTCCTAATGCCAGTGGTTCCATGATATCCTCCCTTGTTGTTATAATAGAAGTATAATCACACTTATAGCTTAATACAAGGAAAAGGATAAAATAAATTGATTTTAATTATTCCTCATATCTCATTAAAATTATTCCTACAGCACTCTGAAACTGCCCAGTATTCTTTATTGCTCACTGGCGGGTAGTCTATAAGCCTAACTTCTTTTCTTTCTTCAATAATTACTTTACATTCTTCATTACATTTTTCACATATATATTTAATATTATCTTTCATGCCTGTGCCTTATGGTTTCTCGTCATAGAATATAGTTTCTATCCACGCCCTAAAGTGGCCGCATCCATTTATCTTATTCTTTTCTGTAAGCCTGTCCAGGTATGACTCGGCACTATTATAGTTCTTAAAACCAACTATAGGAAGTTCAAAGGTATGCCCATACTCGGACTGACTCTTTACCATTATAACGTAACCTATGTCTTTAAACATGTCAAGACTTACCTGTAAAGATTCTTCTTAAAGTGTACATCCTAAAGAAGCTGAATAATACAATTAAGAATGTTTCCCCTAAATGACCTGTAATTAGAAACACTACTACAACACCTATTAGTATATTTAAAGCAGTTTCCAGTATACTGTCTCTTTTAGTTTGCATTATATCCTCCAGTATAAATTAAACTTATCAGTGAGTCTAAGATGTCTAGCATATTTTGTACAATTCACCTTATCCCTCATCTCCGGCCTGTTTTGTATATTTTTACAATATAACCAACAGGCATATCCGCCAGTTATTTTATCCATCATACATTGGTTGTCTTCAACAGATTCACAATATTTGTAAGCCTCATAACTAGTAATCATAACATCATTCCCCTAATTTGTCAGCAAACTCGGCCAGTCTGCTTCTTTCTACTTGAGTCAGTGTAACCACCTTAATAAAGTCAGGCTGTTTCTTCATGTTCTCTACATAGTTAATTAAAGCAGTCAGTCCGTTAATCCTTTCATCTGCTAACTGCTTAGGATCTCCCATAATAATAACCTTAGTTCCTCTGGATGCCCTTCCAATAAACTGTCTCAATTCAGAAAGGTCGGCATCCTGAGCTTCATCGAGTATCATTAATGTGAATGCAAAGGAACTGCCTTTAAGGTAAGCCAACTCTTTGGCTTTAATAACTGGGTATCTGTCGTTAGTCCCGGCTACAAGCTCTCTAGCACTATTACCATACCCATTATCCCTGTCGATCTCTTCAGCCGCGCAATAGAATCCCCCTAGGAAAGGGTCAAGCTTATCTCTCTCTGTTCCAGGTAGATGTCCTTTGTTCTGTCTTTTAGTACACTGCCCCGGGTTGCTTATTATAATACTGTCTACTTTACCACGTTCATGAAGGTGTAATGCGCACGCTAAGGATAATAGCGTCTTGCCCGACCCTAAGGCACCATTTACAATAATAAGATCTATATCCTTATCCAGTATAGTCTTTATCATCTCTTTCTGTTCTGGGTTTTTACCTACTATACCACACACTGACATACTATAATCTCCCATGATTATTTAATATATATCCAATAGATACTAATACGGCTACTGCAATTCCTGGAATCCACAGAGGAGACGTGACCCACCACCATGACCATGCAATAGTGCTAGAGAGCTTCAGTACAAGAAATACTATAAATATTACAATAGCATAATTTAAATTGATAGTCATATTCATTCCCCTAGTATATTATTAAGTAGATTATTTAACCTATAATCTTCATTAAGATTAGATTTACCTTCCATGTAATTTAACTCATCTTGGGCAAACCAGATTATCTTTTTAAGATCTCTTTCTCTAGCACTGTGGTGTCCATCTGCCCCTATCCTAAACACACCCTTGAGTATATTACCCAGATTATAATTCATATTTCGGTACCTAATTAGATCACTTATATTATCTAAACCGGCCGGGAACATATAGTACGCAGCACTTCCCCCATCATTCATATTACTCCCTCCCGTAGTCTGGTTCATCATCATC
>SDBT01008028.1_pt1 | contig 17297 bp, 15 predicted proteins | sample 2277101 | NCBI WGS metagenome assembly SDBT01 (sample SAMN10404973, study PRJNA504765) | marine sediment metagenome | isolation source: marine sediment core GS10_PC15, 103 cmbsf | place: Arctic Ocean: Southern Knipovich Ridge | collected 2010
CTTCCGCCCGTGCCGGACTACAAACTCCGCTCGGACGTCATAAAACTGGAGGCTCCGGCTGGATGCGAGCCATCGGTTGATGAGCCGGTCAATGTCCCGTCTGAACCTGTCGAATCGGTCCAAACGGAGGCAGTGGAGACCGAGGCCGAGCCGCAGATGACCGCTCAGGATGTCGACGCCGCCGAAGAGGGCGATGACGAGGCGCAGTTGTTGGAATGAAGTGAAAAGGGTTCCCGCGGCCCCTATGTGGTGGGGGCCGCGCCGGAGTCTTGTTGCAGGCCTATCGGGCAGGCAAAAGGCAAGGAAGTCGTGGCGAAGCTTAAGGAGTGCACCCGATGAAGCGTTGGATTATAGCCGCGTTGGTCTTGGGCGCCTTGGCCGGATGTACAGCGAACCAGGAGGACGCGCGTAAGGAAGCGTTCAAACGCTGGTATCACGCCCGGGCCAAAGTGGTCTGCCAGTTGGGCAAGGACAGCCTCAGGGTCGGGCGCCTCGACGAGGCGGTAAAGCACGCCCGAGATGCGCTGAAGCTGGATTCAGAGTACCTCGAGGCGCGTGTCCTGCTCGGCAAGATCCACATCGAGCGCGGCGAATACAACGCCGCCGTCGCGGAGCTGGAGTGGGCTCGGCAGCAGGAGCCCGAAGCGGCGGAAGTCTGCTATCTGCTGGGGGTGGCCCAGGAGAAGAGCGGGCGGCTGGCGCAGGCGCTGGAAAGCTATCGTCGCTGCCGTTCACTGGACAGCGCCAATATCGACGCCGTGGTCGCCACAGGCGAAGTGCTCGTGACGATGGAGCGATACGCCGAGGCGCAACAACTCATCGACGAGCACTTGGCCGAAGCGGACGGCTCACCGGCCCTTTACGAGCTGGCGGGCAGGCTGGCGATGATGAGACGCCGCCACGAACAGGCTGCACGGTATTACATACTGGCCCGCGATATGGACTATAAGAATGGCCGATATGCTGAATGCCTCGGCCAGGCCCAGTTCTTCGCCGGCCAGTACCGTCAGGCGGCCGAAACGCTCACCGAGCTGACCAGGAGGGAGGACTGCGAGGCGTCGGCAGTGACCTACGCGATGCTGGGCGACTGCCTGCTGGCCCTGAGCCGGCCGAAGGAGGCCCGCGCAGCCTACTTTCGTGCGACCGAGCTGGACACCGGCTCGTCACTGGTCTGGGTGAACATGGCCAAGGTCTCGCTGGCGCTGGGTGATATAGGACGTGCCTTGGCGGCGGGACGCGAGGCCTTCCGTCTCGACAACGATAGCGCCGAGGCGGCGCTGCTGTACGGCTACGCGCTGCTCCAGACCGGCCAGAACGACCAGGCCATCAGCGTCCTCAGTCGGGCTGTCCGCGTCCACACCGACGCGACGGTTCAGTGTCTGCTGGGGCGGGCCCACGAGGCAGAAGGTGATGCGCGCTCCGCGCTGGCATGCTACCGTGCGGCGCTGGAGGCCGAGCCTCAGAACGTCCTGGCGCAGGAACTGCTATCTCTTGCCCAGAGCAACAATCCTTAACACAGATTCACCCTTTCGCCCGGGCCGGGTCCGTTGCGCCTGGCCGAGACGGTGGAGGGAACAAAACAGGAGGGCATCGGTGACGACCGCCAAGAGATTGGGACTGGCCAGCTTTGCGCTGATTTCACTTGGCGCCAGCGCAGCCTACTACGCCACGACCATGGTGATGAAGGGCTACTCCGTCCCGCGGCGAGGCCTGGACTGCCTGGTTTTCGGGTTGGTCGCGGCCTTGACCGTGCTGGTTCTGCTGGTGTTCTGGCGCTCGGTCCACAGGACGGTGCGGTCCATCTCCGTGCAATTGAGCCGAATGGTCAGAACCGGCGACATCGGGCTCGTGATGGCGGATGGCGCCGAGGAACTCCGGGCGATCACCCGTCCGCTCAATGAATTCCTCACGACGATGAAACGGCGGATGGATGATCTCCGCGCCGAAAACCGTGAGCTGCAAATCCAGGCGAGAATCGCCGCCGCGGAAAAGCGCCACACAGAGGCCATCATCTTCTCCATCTCCGACGCGGTGATTGTCACCAACCGGTTTGACGAACTGGTCCTTGCCAACGAGGGCGCCGAAGAACTTCTGGGCTTCAAGCTCCAGAGCGGCCTGCGAAAGAGTATCGATTCGATAATCACGGACCCCGCCCTGGTGAAGATGATCCGTGAGACGCGCAGCCACGGGCGAAGCTTCACGCGGAAGGTGGTCGAGCATACGATCGAGGGGACGGGATCGCCGCGAACGTTCTCCATTACGCTCAGTTGCGTGGTGACGCCCAACGATGAGGTCTCCGGGGTGGTGGCCGTCCTGCACGATATGACGCGGGAGAAGGAAATCGCCCGGATGAAGACCGATTTCGTCTCCAACGTCTCTCACGAGCTGAAGACGCCGCTTGCCTCCATCAAGGCGTACGTCGAGATGCTCCAGGACGGCGAAGCGAGCGATGAGAAAACCCAGCGGGAGTTCTACGAGATCATCGCCTCGGAAACCGAGCGACTCCACCGGCTCATCGAGAATATTCTGAACATTTCACGGATCGAGTCGGGTGTCGTAAAGATGGTCCGCGAGCCGATCAGCCTGACGGCCGTCACCAAGCAGGCCATCGACGTCGTCATTCCACAGGCCAAGGCAAAAGGTCTCCGCATCATCGAACGGCTGGCCCCGGTGTATTACCAAGTCGAGGCGGACCACGACATGATATATCAAGCCGCTCTTAACCTGCTCTCCAACGCCATCAAATACACCCCCCAAGGCGGCGCCATCACGGTGACCGTCACCGGGGACGAGCAGAGAGGGGTAGCGGTCTGCGAGGTGAGCGACACGGGACCGGGTATTTCGCCGGAGAACCTTCCCCACATTTGCGACAAGTTCTACCGCGTTCAGGGCAGCAACAAGCTGGCCAAGGGCACCGGCCTGGGGCTGACGCTGGTCAAGCACATCATTGAGACGGCCCACGACGGCAAGTTGTTGGTGACAAGCGAGATCGGAAAAGGCAGCCGGTTTGGCTTCGAGCTGCCACTGTCGGCGTAGTCAGAGGTGACATGGTGAGTAAGAAGATTCTGGTAGCCGACGACGAGACGCACATTCTGCACGTGGTCTCGATGAAGCTGCTCAATGCCGGTTATGAGGTCATAACGGCTATGGACGGGGAGGAGGCGAGGGATCTCTGCCTCACCGAGCTACCCGATCTGCTGATCACCGACTACCAGATGCCTTACTTGACCGGCCTGGAGCTGTGTAAGCAGCTCCACGATGATGAACGAACCCGGGCTATACCCGCCCTGATGCTGACGGCCAGGGGCTTCGATATCGAGCCGGGAGAAATGGCTGCCGCGGGCATCTCGGCGGTTTTGGCCAAGCCGTTCTCGCCGCGGGAAATGCTGCAAAAGGTCGAGACGCTGATTCAGACGCCCCAGCCATCCGCAACGGAGTGATTATGCCGCTGACCTTAACCAAAGCGCGCGATCTGACGGACCTGCGTGAAGTCATCGACCGCGTCGGAAGGCGAATGGGCCGGGTGGGGCTTTTCGTCTCCGCGTGGAATCGCCAAGGGCAATGCTGCGCAAACACCGGGCGATTGTGCGGATTCCTTCAGGCTGCCCCGACAGTCGAGAAGGCCTGTCGAAGCGCGCTTCGCAAGCTGGCTGAGGAGGCAATCCAAACCGAGAAGCCCGTCGCCGGCCTGGGTGAAAACGGGTGCAGCCTGATCGCCGTCCCCGTCCGTCCCCGCCACCGGGTGCTGGGGGCGTTGACCGCATGCTTCCCGACGCGGGAGATGTTGGAGTCCGAGCAGTTTCCGCGGTGGTGCGACCGCATGAAGCTTGATCGGCAGGTCATGCTCAAGCTCAGCGAGGGCGCCTGCCGACACGGCCGGGCCGAGACCGATGATTTCGTGAAGATACTTGGTTGGCTGCTGGAAGACGCCCAGTCGGCCGAGACAGCCGAAGCAGAGCTAGCCAATCTGTCGACGAATCTGGGCGCAGCCTACGAGGAGCTGAGCCTGCTGTACCGGATCAGCGGATCCATCCGCATCACGCATCATCCCGACGGGTTCCTTCGGAACGTCTGCGAAGAGCTTCTGGACGTGATGAACATATCCGCCGCGGTGGGCATCCTTCATACTGAGGGGCAAGCCAGGCCGGAGATCGTCGTCGCCGGGCAGAGCACCCTTGAACCAGAATCATTCGAGAGATTGGCCCAGGAGCATATCTACTCTCGTATCGAGAAGGCCAAGGGCCCGGTTGTCGAGAACAACTTCCGACAGGTGAACGGTGGGCACTATGGCGTGGAGAACTTCGTGGCGGCGGGGCTGACGACGGCCCAGCACACTCCCAGCCTGCTGATCGGCGTTGACAAACTCAAGGGTGAATTCGACAGCTACGACATGAAGCTGATCGGCTCGATCGGCAGCCAGGTGACGATCTTTCTGGAGAACCACCGATTGTACGGGGACCTCCAAGACCTGCTCATGGGGGTCTTGCACGCCCTGACGGCCTCGATCGACGCCAAAGACAGCTATACCTGCGGCCATTCGCGCCGCGTGGCCCTCATATCCAGGCGCCTCGCCGAGGCGATGGGGTTCGCTCCGGAGAAAGTGGAGCGGATTTACCTGACGGGACTGCTGCACGATATCGGCAAGATCGGCGTGCCGGAGGCAACGTTGCGCAAGCCCGGGAAACTGACAGAGTCGGAATATAAGCAGATCAAACGTCACCCCCGTATCGGCGCCAACATCCTGGGGGGTATCCGCCAACTGGATGATGTGATCGTGGGCATCCTGACCCATCACGAGCGTCCCGACGGCAAGGGATATCCGCGAGGGCTCAGCGGGGAGGACGTGCCCATCGAAGGGGAGATCATCGGGTTGGCGGACTGCTTCGACGCGATGACCTCTGAGCGAACCTATCGCCACGCCCAGACGCTCGAGGACACCGTCAAGGAGATTCGCACCTGCGCCGGAACCCAGTTCAACATCGAGCTGGTCAACAGACTTCTCGCGATGGACCTAAAAGCCTTTATGGATGAGCTGAACGAACAGAGTACGGATTCGCTCAATCCACTGGATCAGAACCAGGAGTCCCAGCCATGGAGCTGAACGTAGAAAGCTACGGCCGCGCGGTCATCCTAAACGTCAAGGGAGAATTGACCGAAGATTCATTGGAGGCGTTTCGCCGGATGATTGAGCACCACCTCGGTAACAAGGAGGTTATCGATTTGGTTCTGAACATGGAGGAAGTGCCGTTTTTCGACAGTGCCGCCTTGGAGTATTTGCTCGATATTCAAGAGCAACTTGCCAGCAAGGTCGGGCAGGTGAAGCTGGCTAATTGTAATGATAATATACTGAAAATACTGGAGATAACTCGCTTGGCCGGGACGCTTGAGGTTTTCGATGACATCCCGCAGGCGGTCAAGGCCATGCAGGTTTGACGCGGTGACTATGGGCGAACAATCAAGCATCATCCTTACTCAGAAACAGTGCGGCCTCCAGCTTGGGCAGCTTCTGATATCCCAGGTGTCCCTGAGCGAGACACAACTGGAGCGGGCCCTGGAGTACCAGCGCAACTCGGGCAATGCCCTGTTGTTAGGGGAGGTGCTTCAAGAGCTTGGCATCTGTACGGAAGAGCAGATCATGGCCGCCCTGGCCAGCGGGTACGGGGTACCCTTTGCGCGGATTTCCCCCCGCGTCGCCGATCCGAAGGTCATCGATCTGCTGCCGAGGGAGTTTCTGGAGAAGCACACGATCCTTCCGCTCTTTAGGGTCCGAGACCGCCTGACCCTGGCGGTGAACGAACCGGCCAATGTCTTTCTCATGGAGGAAGTCGGCCGAAGGACCGAGTGCGAGGTGCTGGTCGTCTGCGCCACGGCCAAGGACATTCTTGCCACCCTCGATACACATGTTCCCTCGGCGAACATTTTTGTCATCGACGAAGTCTTCGACGACACGGATCCGGCGGAGCTGGCCTTGATCGAGGAGAAGACCGACGACATAGCCGATCTGGAATCCGCCGCCCAGGGCTCTCCCGTGATCCGCCTGGTCAACTACCTGGTCTATCACGCCGCCCACGAGGGCGCGAGCGACATCCACATCGAGCCGGACGAGAACTCGCTGCGCGTCCGCTACCGCGTTGACGGCAAGCTCTACGAGAAGATGCGCCCGCCCAGCAAGATGCTTCCGGCCATCGCCAGCAGAATCAAGATCATGGCCAGACTCGACATCTCCGAACGGCGCCTCCCGCAGGACGGCGGCATTCACGTGATGATGGAGGGCCGGCCAGTCGATCTTCGAGTAAGCACCATGGCGGGCCAGCACGGTGAGAAGGTCGTCGTCCGCCTGATCGACAATCGGAACGTCCTGGTGAATCTGGAGAAGCTGGGCTTTTCCTACGAGACGCTCAAGCAGTGGCGCAAGCTGATCAGCATGCCCAACGGCATCGTGCTGGTCACCGGGCCCACCGGCAGCGGCAAGAGCACCACGCTCTACAGCGTGCTGAAGGAGATCAACACCGAGGACGTCAATATCTGCACGGTGGAGGATCCCGTCGAGTTCAACCTGCCGGGCGTCAATCAGTTTCAGGTAAACGAGCAGATCGGCTTCACCTTCTCCTCGGCGCTGCGGTCGCTGTTGCGCCAGGACCCGGACATCGTCATGGTCGGGGAGATTCGCGACCAGGAGACATCGCGCATCGCGGTGCAGGCGGCGCTGACGGGCCATCTGGTCTTTAGCACGCTTCACACCAACGATGCTCCCGGGGCGATTACGCGATTGCTGAATATCGGCGTCGAGCCGTATCTGATTTCGGCGTCTGTCAACGGCGTGCTCGCTCAGCGCCTCGTCAGGAAGATATGCAACCACTGCAAAGAGCCTCACGAGGTACCGGACAATACCCGTATCGCAGTGGAACGCGTCGCCGGGGAAGTGGAAACTTTTTACCACGGCGTCGGCTGCACCAAGTGCCGCAACACCGGCTATAGCGGGCGGATCGGAATCTACGAGATATTCGCGCCGGACGATGCCCTGCGAGACAAGATTACATCCATTCCAAGCATCCACGAGCTGCGGTCGCTCGCCACCGAAGCCGGCATGAAGAGCCTGCGAGACGACGGAATGGCCAAGGTCAAGGCCGGCATCACCACCGTGGATGAGGTCTTCCGTATCACCGCGATCTAGTCCCGAAAGGGGAACTGATGCGCTGGACGATTGATGAACTCATCGGTCTGTTGAAGGAACGAGGCGCCTCGGACATTATTCTCGTCGTCGGCACCAAGCCTGTCCTTTGGGTCCATGGGCAGATGGAGTTGATTACCGAGGTCGAGCCGGTGACTGCGGAGGATATCAGCACGAGCTTCCTACCGCTGCTGACCGAGGCGCAGCTAGAGCGGCTCGAGCGAACCGGAGACGTCGATTTCTCGATGGGCAAGGCCGGCGTGGGGCGGCTGCGGATCAACATACACCGCCAGCGGGGCAGTCTCAGCGCCGCGACGCGCTTTATCCCGCATGAAGTGCCCAGATTCGAGACGCTGAAGCTGCCACAGCGCGTCGTGGAATTCGCCGACCTGACGCGCGGCATCGTGCTGGTCACAGGTGGAACCGGCTCGGGGAAGAGCACAACGCTCGCCTCGATGATCGATTACATGAATCAGACCTACCGCTATCACATTATCACACTCGAGGATCCGATCGAGTTCGCGTTCTCACACAACAACAGCATCATCGAGCAGCGCCAGGTCGGCGACGATTGCGAGTCGTTCTCCTCGGCGTTGCGTCACATCGTGCGACAGCGCCCCGATGTCATCCTCGTCGGGGAGATGCGCGACCTGGAGACGATATCCGCGGCCCTGACGGCGGCTGAGATCGGGCACTTGGTGCTGGCCTCGCTGCACACCGTCAATGCCGTCGAGACCGTCAATCGAATCGTTGATGTTTTCCCCGCGGCCCAGCAGACCCAGACGCGCGTGCAGTTGGCATGCACCCTGCAAGGGGTGATCTGCCAGTCGCTGTTCGTCGATGAGAAGGATGGCGGCCTGGTGCCGTCCACGGAAATCCTCGTGCCCACCCCCGCCATTCGGCGAGCCATACGCGACAACGAAACGCACCTTCTGGCCGGCATGCTCGAGACGGGCAGAGGCGTGGGTATGCAGAGCATGGACTCCTCGATCGCCGAGTTGATTAGCAGCGGAAGGATCAGCCTCGACGCGGGGCTGGCCAAGGCGCATAACCCCGAGAAGCTTGTTCAAATGGTTCCTTGAAGGGGCCCTGGAAATGCCGCGATTTACATTTAAGGCCAGAGAAGCCAACGGCGAGAGCACCGGTGGCATGATCTCGGCACAGAACGTCCAGGAAGCCAGCCGGCTTCTGCGGAAGGACGGGAAAATCGTTGTATCGCTCAAGGAAGAGGCCGAGGAGATCGAAGAGCTGGCGCTGAGCGGGGGGCACAAAAGGGTCAAGCGCGACGACATGATCTTCTTTGCCGCCCAACTGGCGGTCTTGGTCGATACCGGCGTGCCGCTGGCCGATTCCCTCGACTGCATCGCCCGCGGCTCGACGCATACAGGTGTCAAGGCGATGGTGGAGGAGATTTCCGAGCAGGTCAAGGGGGGCACGGAATTCTCCGAGACGCTGGAGCGATACCCGAAGGTGTTCGGCAATCTGTTCGTAGCCCTGATCCGCGCGTCGGAGGCCTCGGGCACCATGGGGCCGATGCTTCAGCGGATCAGCGAACACCTCGAACAGGAGCGGGAAACGCGCAAGAAGGTCAAGGGCGCAATGACCTATCCCGCCCTGATGCTGAGCTTCTGCGTGCTGGTGGTGCTCGCGCTGCTGATCTTCATATTGCCCCGCTTTGAGAAGCTTTACGCCGGCAAGAGCGCAGTTCTACCCCTGCCGACCCGCGCCCTGCTGGGCTTCTCGCACATACTGATCGACAATTGGTATATGTTCGTTGGCGGCTTGGTGGTTCTCGTCGTCGGTCTGGGTTGGTATCTTCGCAGCCCCGCCGGAAAGATACTCCTGGATCGTCTGCGACTGAACCTGCCGATCCTGGGGCCCATGGCCAGGAAAGGGTGCATCGCCCGCTCGCTCCGCACTATGGCGACGCTGGTCTCCAGCGGTGTCAGCATGCTCGACTGCTTGTGTATGACCGGGGAGGTCTCCGGCAACCACTTCTACAGGCAGATGTGGACCAGACTCGCCGACCGCGCCAGGGAAGGGGCCACGCTGTCGGACGAACTTTTCGACGAACCCCTCGTGCCGGCGACCGTCACACAGATGATCTCAGCCGGGGAACGCACGGGCCAACTCGCCCAAGTCATGAACCGGGCTGCCCACTTTTGCGAAACCGACATGAAGATAGCCATCAAGTCCGTTACGGACCTAATCGAGCCGCTGATGATTATCATCATGGGGTTTATCGTCGGAGGCATCGCCCTGGCGCTGCTTTTGCCGGTCTTCAAGGTTTCTCAACTGATGGCTGCCTGAGCCTGGCCCGACGCCATCGGCGGGCAGGGCGTACCGGGTACGCCGTGGGCGGGAGGCCGACCTATGCGCTTCTTGTCCCAGTGTGTAGAATGGCGCCATGGCCAAGCAGGATTACTACAAAGTGCTCGGGGTCGACCGCCAGGCCGTTGCCAAGCAGATCAAGTCGGCCTATCGGCGTCTGGCCCGGAAGTACCACCCGGACGTGAACAAGGCCTCGGAAGCCGCCGAAAAGTTCAAGGAGGCCACCGAGGCCTACGAAGTCCTCTCCGACCCGCAGAAGCGGAAGATCTACGACCAGTTCGGCCATGCCGGACTCGAGGGCCAAGCTCGCGGCCAGCCCGCCGGGGAGACAAGCTTTCGCTGGTCCCCCGAGACGGGGAGACAAGGTTTCGGGGTGGAGGACTTTTTCGGCGGTCGTGGCGGAGGCTTTGTGGGTATGAGCCTGGAGGAGATCCTCGACGCGCTCAGCAGGCGGGGGCGGCGAGGCGGCCGGGCCTCCCGGAGCCGCAAAGGCGCCGACATCGAGACGCATATTGAGTTGGACTTTCTCCAGGCCGCTCGCGGTGCGACGATCACTCTGCGGCTGCCCGGTTCCGAAGGTGGCGCCCAGAGCATCACCGTTAAGATTCCGCCCGGCGTTCGCGAAGGATCGAAGGTTCGCATAAGAGGAAAGGGACAGGCCGGCCCCGCCGGGCCGGGCGACCTGTACATCGTCACCCACGTGCATCCGCACCCGTATTTCCGCCGGGAAGAGCGAGACATCTACGTCGATCTGCCGATCAGCATCACCGAGGCGAGCCTGGGGGCCAAGGTGGACGTGCCGACTTTGGAGGGGACGATGACCGTGACGATCCCCCCGGGAACCGGCGGCTCGCAGCGTCTTCGCCTCAAGGGCAAGGGCGTCGGCGCGCCGGGCAGTGACCAGCGAGGCGACCAGTATGTCGTCGTCCGGATTGTGCCCCCCAAGGCCCTCTCGGCGCGAGGCAAGGAACTCCTGGGCGAGTTTCAGTCTCTTCAAGAGTACGACCCCAGACGGGATGTGCCATGGCGCTAGGACATCCGCCACTATATCGCGCGCTTGACTTCGCGGGCGTTGCCGTCGTGTTGATCGCGCTGTGCATGGGGCTGGGTGTACTGGCGGCGATGACGGCGGATGCCGCGGGTGAGACCGAAGGCCCCGTGCGGGAATACCTCCTTCGCTTGGCGTGGCTTGCGGTGGCCCTGCTGGGTCTGGCTGTTGTTATGCTCGCGTGGCTGACGGTTCGCTATATCAACTTTCATCTCCACCGGCGCGGCCGAGCCAAGCCGACACGGTACATCAACTTCTGGGCTTTGGCCGGGGAACGCTTCAAACTTCCCCCCGAGCAAGAGCCCGACCAGGAGGATCAAGCGGACTCTTCGGACAATGCGGGGACCTGAGACCTCCTGTCTTTTGTCTCCGCGCCTTAGAGCATATCAAGTTTGTCTGTTGCGTTCAGGCCGGCTGCGGCGTCGGCTGGCTGCGTTGGCCTGCATCGACGATACTACGGCATCGCCTGCTTCGGCCTCCTTGCCAGCCTCGTCCTCGCTCGGCCTGGAATCGAAACATCCAATCTCAAAATGCTCTAGGGTGCGCTCGCGCGTTGGCGGATAAGGCATTTGATCCGCAAAACCTCCGCCACCGACCAGGCCTGCGCGATGCAGCCCCGAGCGCCGTGGGGCGGATCGCCGTCGAAGATTTCGCTGATGGTGCCCAGCCCCGCCTCGTAAAGATGAGACTCGAAGGCCTCCAGCCACTTCGTCGCCTGCGCCAGCGTCGCCAGGTTGTTATCGCTGACGTTCAGGTAGGCTTCGATAAACGGCCCGATCAGCCAAGCCCAGACGGTTCCCTGGTGATACGCCCGATCCCGCGATTCCCATGAGCTGCCGTACCGCCTGCGATAGCGGGGGTCTTCTCGGCAGAGAGACTGCAATCCGAACGGCGTCAGCAGCCGCTCCTGAACCACGCGCACGACGGCTTCCTGCTGCTCTTTGCCCAGCGGGCAGTAGGGCAGAGAGACGGCCAGGATTTGGTTCGGTCGAAGGGTCGCATCGGGCACCGCGCCCAGAACCACGTCATAAAGGCAACCGGCCTGGGCGTTCCAGAACGTCTTGGCGAAGGCCTGTCCGATCAGTTCGGCCTGCTGGGCGTAGTGGGCGGAAAGCTCGGGGTCCACGTCGGCGCAGCGCTCGGCCATGATCCGGTGCGCGCTGTGCCAGAGCGCGTTGACTTCGACGGCCTTTCCGTGGCGCGGGGTGACGACCTCGGTGCCCAGCGCCGCGTCCATCCACGTCAGTTGCGTGTCGGCTGACCCCCCGGTGAGCAGCCCGTCGGCGTCGGCGCGAATGTCGAACTTCGTCCCCTCGTTATAGGCAGTCAGAATCGCATTGGCGGCCGGCATGAGCGTGTCGCGCCAGAACGCCGTGTCCTCGGTCGCTTGTAGATAGCGTTGGGCGGCGATGATGAACCAGAGCGACGCGTCGATGCTGTTATAGTGGGCCGTGGCGGAATAGTCGTCGAAGCGGCTGGGGATCATCCCGTTGCTCAGGCTGTTGGCGAAGGTGCGAAAAACCTCACGCGCCTTGTCGAACCGCCCCGTGGACAGCAGCAGGCCCGGTAGGGCGATGAAGGCATCGCGCCCCCAGTCGGCGAACCAGTGATATCCGGCCAGTATCGTCCCCGAGCTGGGAGCATTCGGGAAACTCCGCTGAACGACAAAGGTGTCACTGGCCAGGGCGAGACGCCGCGTGGTCTCGTCGGCATCGGGGCCGACGGAACCGGCCAGGCCCGCAAGGCGCTCCCGCCGAGCGCTTCTAGTGGTTTCGACGTGGACGACGATCGGCTCGTTGAGGCTGGCGGTTAGTTCACAGCTATCGCCGTCGGTCAGCTCATAGCGGAACGTTCCTGGCGTGTAAAGATCCTCAAAGCCCTCCTGTCCCCGGGCGATGTCCGCGCGATAGCGAAACTTATACCACCACTGCGGCGCCGGCTCGAACGAACCGGTCTCCGACTGGAGGTGGAGTTCACAAGCTGGGCGAAGGCGATCCTGAACCGTCACGCCTCGTGGGGTTTGCTGGAAGGTCATCTGGTGCGGTTCGCTGACCTTGCGAAGATGATGGTAGTCCCGGCATGAGGCGAACGGGCGAAGAATAAGCACCGCCGGCGGGCCGTGGTAGCGGTATTGAACGGCCACGGCATTGGCGGCCTCGGCCAGGATGATCTCCTTGGTCAGTTCCGAGTCGGCGGCGCGGAAGACAAAACGGGGGTAGATATCGTTGACGAAGCATTCCAGATGGCAGATGCCTCGCGGGCTGAACGACCCGGCGAACTCGTTGGTAGCTAACTGATACTCGGTCTGCCCGACGATCAACTGCTCCATAACCGTCGAGAGCCCGACCACCCGCCCGACGGGAGGCATCGTAGCGCCAATCAACAAGCCATGGTATCGCCGAGTGTTACATCCGGCGGCCGTCGAGGACGCATAGGCCCCGATGCCGTTGGTGAGCAGCCATTCCTTCCCGAGCATCTCCTCAAGGCGGTCTTCCCCGCCCGTTACGATAATTGGCTCGGGCAGCGCACCGGGCTGGGCTGTCTGTTCACTCATAGTTTCACCTATCGGCTGGGAATGGGCTGGGACATTATACTCCGCCCGCGCAACGTGTCTGTAGGACCGGCCGGGCGCCGCTGGTTGCGGCGGGCAAGCGCATCGGGTCTATGGAAGGGGGCCCCTGAATTCCGGCCTCTCAGACTTGCATGCCGGCGGTGACGCGCCCTCGGACATTGTCGAGGATATTCATATAGTTAATGTACGCGTCGTAGGGAGATTCATAGGGATTGAAGTACTTGTGGACGTCGCCGTCGGCGAACCATTTCGTGCACATATAGTAGAAGTGGTCGGAGGTCTGAAGCTTGCGCCAATCGTCGATAAGCACTTCATCACCCGTGGCCAGGACGTCTTCGGCCAGCTCATAGACGTCATGGAGGGCGTTGGCCTGCATCGAGTTGCCCAGCCAGGCGGAGATATCCCGCTCGGTATCGGCCCAGGAGATCATGTGCGGGACATCCACCTCCCCGACAGCCGGGTAACGTTCTATCGCCTCGGAGACCGTCAGGAAGTCGTTCTTTCCTCCGGGCAGAATCTTCTCCGGCAGGGCTCGAAGAAACTCGAAAATTCCCGTGTCGGCCCACTGATGCTCACCGAAGGTTTCATAATCCATGAACAGGTTGCAGACGTATCCGTTCCCATTGATCTGGTCCACCCACTTGGCGAACTTCTCAGCCGTCAGAGGCCATTCCGCCCAGCTCCGGTTGCTGAAACGGAACGCCACGTCGTCGCTGAGGCGGTAGTTCTTCAGCAACATCCGCAGGTTTCCGCAGTTGGGCGGATTGTAGATAAAATTCGGGCTGCGATAGCCCAGGATATGATCGGCGCCCTCACTGAGGATGGCCTGGAAGCCCATATCCTCGATGGCCTTGGCCACATCGTTGTTGTAGGTCAGTTCCGTGTTGCGGAACACCTTCGGGCACTGGCCGAACACCTCATCCATGAATTGACGGTGCTTCTTGATCTGGGCGACGAACTCTTCCCGGTCATAAAGAAAAGCCAAGCTATGGTAGTACGTCTCGCTGATGAACTCCACACAGCCGGTCTGGGCGAGAGCCCTGAAACTTTCCGTCGCCTCGGGCGCCCATCGGGCGAACTGCTCGAGGATCGTTCCCGTCAGCGAGTAGCTGATGCGGAACTGCCCCTCAAAACGGTCGATCAATTCCGCCATGACGGCGTTGGCGGGGAGATAGCATTTCTCCACGATCTTGCGACAGATTTCCCGGTTCTGCACGTCGTCGGAATAGTTGGTGTCACTGTCGAAGACGCTGTAGCGCCGAAGCCGAAATGGCTGATGAACCTGAAAATAGAAGACAACAGAGGCCATTACCCTACCAAACCTTAAACAGCCATGTCCGCATATGTGACCGTTCGGATGAACTCATTGGGCTCTGCCGGATTAACTGCCGGCGTTGACCAGACTATTGTAGACATCACTCAGCTTCACGGCGCTGTCGCGCCAAGAGAGCTTTCGCAGCTCAAAGTGCCCGTGCTGCCTGAGCGTCCGCTGAAGCGGGGCGTGCTTGAGCACTGCCAGAATCTTGTTTGCCATTTCGTCGATGTCCCAGAAGTCGACCTTCAGCACGTGGGAGAGGACCTCCGAGACGCCCGATTGCTTGGAGATGATCACCGGCACGTTGTGCGACAAGGCCTCCAGCGGCGCGATGCCGAACGGCTCGGAGACGCTGGGCATCACATAGAGATCGGCCATGGAGAAGACCTTGGCCACGTCGTCGCCGCGCAGAAAGCCGGTGAAGGTCACATGACGCCCCAGCTTCAAGTCGGCGACCTCCTGGACGCACCGGGCCATCATGTCACCGCTGCCGGCCAAGATGAAACGCACTTCCTTGAACTTGTCCACGACCTTTCGGGCGGCCCGCAGGAAGTACTCCGGGCCCTTCTGCATGGTCACGCGCCCAAGGAAAAGGACGATCTTCTCGTTCTGACGAATCGGGGGCATCTGCCAGTCCGTGCCGGCGGGTATTTCCACCGCGTTATAGACCACCGCAAGCTTGCTTAAGGCCACGCCATAGCGGGAAGCGACGATGTTCCGCGTCAGGTGGCTGACGCAGATCACCTTGTCGGCACAGTGCATGCCCGTCCGCTCGATCTCGTAGACCTGCTGGTTGACGTTCTCGCCGGACCGATCAAATTCGGTGCTATGCACTTGAATGACCAGGGGCTTGCGGGTGGCTGCGGCGACCGCCAAGGCGGCGGGATAGGTCATCCAATCGTGGGCGTGAATCACATCGAAGGCTTCGTTTTCGGCCAACTCCGTCGCCAGGCGGGCATATCGGTAGACCTGCCCCATCAGGTCACCGGCATATTGAGCGTCGCCTGAGACGGATACGTCCTCCTCGTTCAGATCCAGCCCCATCGCCTTGAAGGCCTCGGCTACTTCGGGGCTGGTCTTGCCCTTCTCGACCAGGAGCTTGCGCACGGCCTCTCTCTGGGAAGTGGGCGTGCCATAAGGCTGAAGCACTGCGGGGAGACGGTGAAACTCAACGTGTTCGAAGTCCGCGGCAGCTTTTCCGGATTGGGTGGCCTCGCCGGATTGGATAGCCTCAACGGTGGGCTTGGCGGCGTCTGCCAAGTCTTGGGGAGTCCGAAGCTTAACATGGGTGGGGGCATCGGACGGCACCGGAGTGGGCAACACGAAGGCTACTTCCACGCCGATCTCGTCCAGGGCCTTGGTCAGACCATAGCAGGCTGTGCCCAGTCCGCCGCTGATATACGGCGGAAATTCCCAGCCAAGCATGAAGACTTTCATACACTCCACCTCGGTGGCCTGTGAGCGGGCTGCGCTTACGCGTTAATCATACGCACGCCCGAACGGGCGCGTTGCCAACCAAGGCCGGCCGCACGCAGCGGCGTCGGCATTATCCTTCGGAAGTACTGCAAATGCAAGCCTTCTAGGTCTTCCAGACCGATTTGGAGATAAATTCCCCTCCGCGCCGACTCCAGATAGCCTTTTTTCATCGATCCATACAAAGCGAGCCGATAATTTCACTGACGCTGCCGAAGTGTTGTCTGCAAAGGTATTCGCGGATGCCGGTGCGAATCGCCAGCGGGGACGAGGGGTCCACGAACAGGGCCGTACCGACCGCCAGCCCGGTCGCGCCGGCCAGGAGGAACTCCAGGGCGTCCCGGGCGAACTGGATGCCGCCCATGCCGATAATCGGCACCCCCGCCGGAGCGGCGACCTGGGTATAGACGCGGTGGACCATGGCCACGGCGATGGGGCGGATGGCCGGGCCGGACAGCCCGCCGGTAACATTGGCCAGCACGGGCACGCACCGCTCCACGTCAACGGCCATGGCTGTGAAGGTGTTGACGCAGCTGAGGGCGTCGGCCCCGGCGTCCACAGCGGCGGCCGCCGTCACCGCGATATCCGTAACATTCGGTGAAAGCTTAACGATGAGGATGTTCTTGCGGGCAACCTTGCGTGCCTCGGCGGTGATAGCGCGGACCTGTCTGGGGTCGGTGCCGAACTGGATGCCACCGGCCTTGACGTTGGGGCAGGAAATGTTTAACTCCACGCCGCGGACCGCCTCGACCGCCTCCAGGGCATCGATAACCGCCAGGTAATCGTCGATTTCCGTCCCGGCGACGTTGACGAAGACGGGGACGCCCAGCCGGGCAAGCTTCGGGACCTTTTCGGCGAGGAAGGCCTCCAGGCCGATGTTGGCCAGGCCGATCGCGTTGAGCATGCCGGCTCGCGTCTCCACGATTCGCGGATACTCATTTCCCACCCGAGGCTCGCGCGTGATCGACTTGGTGACAAACGCGCCCAGTTCGTTCAGATCGATGAAGTCGGCGTACTCCTCGGCATACCCGCAGGTGCCGCTGGCAGTCATGAGCGGATTGGCCAAGCGGACGCCGGCGATCTCGACGCTCAGGTCGATGTCAGGGGTCTGCGAAGTTCCAACGGTCTGGGAACTCATGTCTTGTGCATCATCTCCAGCAGGGCAATGTCGCTATGGTTCAAGCCGGGCGATCGCCTCGACCGCTTCGGCGGGGAGAATATCGTCGAAGATGTCCACGGAACCCAAGCCCGTCGGCAGGACCATTCGCACTCGCCCGCCCCGGGCCTTCTTGTCGTGCTGCATAATCCGCCAGATATCCTCTCCATCCAGCCCGCCCAGACGAACCGGCAATGACAGGTCGCTCAGGGCCGAGACCAGCCGTTCGGT